>Ga0209706_10000515_pt1 | contig 22422 bp, 16 predicted proteins | sample PPLLaktember2015_6_FD_187263 | JGI IMG/M metagenome (GOLD analysis project Ga0209706, IMG submission 187263) | Freshwater sediment microbial communities from Prairie Pothole Lake near Jamestown, North Dakota, USA - PPLs Lake P8 Core (1) Depth... | ecosystem: Environmental > Aquatic > Freshwater...
GCACTTGCCGAACACGGTGGCCATGGAGCCGGAAGGTTATGTCTGGCAAGTCACCGCGTTGAAGGGAGACGCCCCGATCGCGACGTCGGTGCCGACACGATTTGCGGTGACGCCTTAAGCAGGAATCAGGAGTCAGGAACCAGGACTCAGGGATCGGGAGCAGGAAGCAGGGGTGGAAGCAAACAGCGATCCCTGATTTCCTGATTCCTGACTCCTGACTCCTGACTCCTGACTCCTGATTCCTGATTCACTTCGCCCAACTCTGCAACACCTTCACGTAATTTGCCCGCTCGAACGCGGACGGGTCGGCGACGTGGCGCTGGCTCATCGATCCCTTGATCTGCGCCACCGACTCGAAACCCTTGCGGTCCATCCATGCATTCAGGTCGTGCACGACGTGCCGCACGTGCGCGGGGCCGTGCTTGAGGAGCGCCGACGTGGTCATCACCGCGTCCGCACCGGCCAGCAGGTACTTCGCGACCTCCGCGTGCGTGTGCACGCCGGTCGTGGCAGCCAGCGACGCCTCCAGGCGCCCGTGCAGGATGGACAGCCACAGCAGCGGCAGCCGGATCTCGCTCGGCGAGCTCAGCTCGAGCGTCGGCGACACTTCGAGCCTGTCGAGATCGAAGTCCGGCTGGTAGAAGCGGTTGAACAGCACCAGCCCGCTGGCGCCGGCGGCCACCAGCCGCCGCGCCATCTCGCCCATCGCGCTGAAGAACGGGCCCATCTTCACGGCCACGGGGATCGGCACGGCCCGGCACACCGACGAGACGATGTCCTCGTAGCGATCCTCCACGGCGCGGCCGGTGGCGGCGGGATCGGCCGGGATGTAGAAGATGTTCAGCTCGATGGCGCTGGCGCCGGCCTCGTGCATCAGCCGCGCGTAGTTCACCCATCCCGTCGCCGTCACGCCGTTCAGGCTGGCGATGATGGGCACGCCGGTCACCTCGCGCGCGCGTCGGAGCAGGTTCAGGTACGCGTCGGGCCCCGCCGCGAAATCGCCGATGGGCGGGAAGTAGGAGCTGGCCTCGCCCGTGCTCTCGGCGCCCATGCCGGTGAGGATGGAGAGCGCCTCGTTCTCCCAGCGGATCTGCTCTTCGAACAACGAGAACAGCGTGATGGCCGCGGCGCCGCCGTCCTCGAGCCGGCGGATGCCGTCGAGGTCGTGCGACAGCGGTCCCGCCGACGCCACCACGGGGTGCGACAGCGACAGGCCGAGATACCTGGTGGACAAGTTCGCCATGTCGCTCACCTCAGCTGCGCCAGATCTTCGTACTGCTTCCACTTGCGATCCACCGCGGCCTGCGCGGCCTTCAGCAGCATCTCGCCTCGTGGGGGGTCGCTCAGCAGCAGCATGCGGTAGCGGAGCTCGCGCTCCGCATACGCGCGAAACGGCATCGTCGGGCGCACCGAGTCGAGCGTGAACGGACGCTCGCCGACGGAGCGGAGCTCGGGGTTGTAGCGCACCAGCGGCCAGTAGCCCGTGTGCACGGCGCGCTGCTGCTGGTCGAGCCCCTGCCGCATGTCGATGCCGTGGGCGATGCAGTGCGAGTAGGCCAGCACCAGCGACGGGCCGTCGTAGGCCTCGGCCTCGCGCATCGCGTCGAGCGTCTGCTGCGGGTTGGCGCCCATGGCGATCCGCGCGACGTACACGTGGCCGTACGCCATGGCCTGCAGCGCCAGGTCCTTCTTCTCGGTCTGCTTGCCGGCGCTGGCGAACTTGGCCACGGCGCCGAGGGGGGTCGCCTTCGAGGCCTGCCCGCCGGTGTTCGAGTAGACCTCGGTGTCGAGCACCAGCACGTTCACGTCGCGCCCGCTGGCGAGCACGTGATCGAGACCGCCCGATCCGATGTCGTAGGCCCAGCCGTCGCCGCCCACAATCCACACGCTGCGCCGCACCAGGTGCCCTGCCATCGACGCCAGCTGGCGCGCCAGTGGCGTGTCGAGGCCCGCCAGCCGGTCCATCAGCTCGGCCACGCGCGCCCGCTGCTGCCGGATGTCGTACTCGGTGCGCTGCGGCGCCGTCAGCAGCGCCTCCGTCAACTCGCCGCCGACGCTGGCGCCCAGCGCCTCGAGCAGGCGCCGGGCCGCGGCCAGCTGGTGATCCGCCGACAGCCGCATCCCGAGGCCGAACTCCGCGTTGTCCTCGAACAGCGAGTTGGCCCACGCGGGCCCCCGCCCCTCGGCGTTCACCGACCACGGCGTGGTCGGCAGGTTCCCGCCGTAGATGGACGAGCAGCCCGTGGCATTGGCCACCACCATGCGATCGCCGAACAGCTGCGAGATCAGCTTCAGGTACGGCGTCTCACCGCAGCCCGCGCACGCGCCCGGGAACTCGAACAGTGGCTCGAGGAGCTGCGTGCCCCGCACGGTGGAGAAATCCACGTGGCCGCGCTCGGTCACGGGCAGCTGCTCGAAGAACGCGATGCGGCCACGTGAAGGATCGGGGTCGCGATCGCGTTCGGCCATGTTGATGGCGCGCCGGCCGCTTTCCGCGGGATGCTTCACCGGGCACACCTCGACGCAGAGGCCACACCCCGTGCAGTCCTCCTCGTAGATCTGCAGCGTGTAGCGCGTGTCCGGGAAGCCGCGAAGATCGATGGGCGCCGAGGCAAAGCCGTCTGGCGCGCCTTCCAGCTTCGCGGACGGGTAGACCTTGGTCCGGATCACGCTGTGCGGACACACGAACGAGCAGTTGCCGCACTGGATGCAGAGCCCCTGGTCCCACCGCGGCACCGTCGCCGAGATGCCGCGCTTCTCCCACCGCGACGTCGCGCTCGGGAACGTGCCGTCCACCGGGAACACGCTTACCGGCAGGTCGTCGCCGCGCCCTTCGAGCATGGCCGCCACGACATCGGTGACGAAGCTCGGCGCGCCGGCGGCGACGATGGGCAGCCGACGGCGGTCGCCAGAGGCCTGGCGCGGCACCTGCACCTCGTCCAGCGCGGCCAGCGTCCGATCCACCGCGTCGAAGTTCTTCTTGACCACCTCCGCACCCTTCGAGCGGTAGGTCTTCTCGATGGCCTTCTTGATCTTCTCGATGGCCTTCCCGCGCGGCAGCACGCCGGAGACCGCGAAGAAGCACGTCTGCAGCACGCTGTTGGTGCGCGAGCCCAGGCCCGCCTCGCGCGCCACCTGGTCCGCGTCGATCACCCACAGGCGGATGGCCTTCGCGAGCACCTGATCCTGCACCGGGCGCGGCAGGTGATCCCACACCTCGCGCGGGCCGTACGGGCTGTTCAGCAGCAACGTCGCGCCGTGGGCCGCCACGCCCAGCACGTCGATCTTCTCGATGAACCCGAACTGGTGGCACCCGACGAACTGCGCCTGCCGCACCAGGTAGGTGGATCGGATGGGCTCGGGCCCGAAGCGCAGGTGCGAGACGGTCTGCGAGCCCGACTTCTTCGAGTCGTAGACGAAGTACGCCTGGACGTGGACGTCCGCGTCCTCACCGATGATCTTGATGGTGTTCTTGTTGGCGCCCACGGTGCCGTCCGCGCCGAGGCCGTAGAACACCGCGCGGAACACCTCGTCCGACTCGGTGCTGAACGACGCGTCCACCGCCAGGCTCGTGTGCGACACGTCATCGGTGATGCCCACGGTGAAGTGGTTGCGCGGCGCCGGCGACGAGAGCTCGTCGAGCACCGACTTGACCATGGCCGGGGTGAACTCCTTGGACGACAGGCCGTAGCGCCCGCCGACCACCCGCGGCATGGCCGCCATGGGCAGTTCGCCCGCGGCCGCGCCCTCCGCCAGCGCCGCGACCACATCCTGGTACAGCGGCTCGCCCGTGGCGCCCGGCTCCTTCGTGCGATCCAGCACGGCGATGGCACGCACGGACCGGGGCAGCGCGGCCAGGAAGTGACCCAGGGAGAACGGCCTGAACAACCGCACCTGCAGCAGCCCGACACGCTCGCCGCTCGTCACCAGCCGGTCCACGGCCTCGCGGGCGGCGCCAGCGCCCGACCCCATCAGCACCACGACGCGTTCCGCTTCCGGCGAGCCGGTGTACTCGAACAGGCCGTAGCGACGTCCCGTGCGCGCCTCGAAACGCGCCATCGCGGCTTCCACCACGCCGGGGACACGCTGGTGGAACAGGTTCGCGGCCTCCCGCATCTGGAAGTACACGTCCGGGTTCTGCGCCGTGCCCCGGATGAAGGGGTGATCGGGATTGAGCGCGCGCGTCCGGTGCGCGATGACCAGCTCGTCGTCCACGAGCGCCCGCAGATCGTCGTCCGAGAGCATGTGGATGCGGTTGATCTCGTGCGACGTCCGGAAGCCGTCGAAGAAGTGCACGAACGGCACGCGCGACTCGAGCGTGGCCATCTGCGCGACGGCGGCCAGGTCGTGCGCCTCCTGCACCGAGGCAGACGACAGCTGCGCGAACCCCGTGCCGCGCACGGCCATCACGTCCTGGTGGTCGCCGAAGATGGAGAGGGCGTGCGAGGCCAGCGAGCGCGCGGCCACGTGGAAGACCGCCGAGGTCAGCTCGCCGGCGATCTTGTACATGTTGGGGATCATCAGCAGCAGCCCCTGCGACGCCGTGAACGTCGTCGTCAGGGCACCGGCCTGGAGCGATCCGTGGACGGCGCCGGCGGCGCCGCCCTCGCTCTGCATCTCGATGACGGTGGGCACGTCGCCCCAGATGTTGGGACGGCGCTCGCCCGACCACTGGTCCGCCAGTTCCGCCATGGTGGACGAGGGCGTGATCGGGTAGATCGCGCACACTTCGTTCAGGCGATAGGCGACGCTGGCGCAGGCCTCGTTGCCGTCGATCGTGGCCACGGCCGGCCGGGGACGCGAAGAGGGAGAGGACGTTGGCATCGAAAGGTCTCAGCCCTTGTCGGGCTCGCGCACCATGGTGATGGCGTGGCACGGGCACTGCTCGAAGCAGATCGCGCACCCCGTGCACTTCGTGTAGTCGTACTCGTAACGCCGCCCGGGCCCCAGCTTGATGATGGCGTCCTCGGGACAGGCGGCATAGCACCCGTCGCACTCGAAGCACGTGCCGCACGAGAGGCACCGTGACGCCTCGAAGCGGGCCGCCGGCTCGGAGAGACCGGCCACCACTTCGCCGAACGTCGACCTTCGTTCTTCGATGGGCGCATGGGCCTGCGGCCGGTGCGCCACGTCGGTGTAGAACCACAGGTGCAGCTTGTCGAACGTGGCGATGGGCGGCGGCGTGGGCGCCGTGAACGTGCTGCCGTGCAGGAACGCGTCGATGTGCCGGGCCGCCGTGGACCCGTGGCCCACGGCATAGGTGACGCTGCGCTGGGCCGGCACCATGTCGCCGCCGGCGAAAAGGCCCGCGCGGCCGGTCATCATGCCGGCGTCCACGACCACGGTGCCGTCGCTGCCGAACTCGACCCCCTCCACCGATCGCAGGAAGCGGGTGTCGGTGTCCTGGCCCAGCGCCAGGATGAGGTCGTCAGCCGCGATGGTCTCGACCTCGCCCGTGGGATGCGGGCGCCCGTCGGCGTCGAGTGCCATCACCTCGACCGTGAGCGCACCGCCCTCCAGCCCCTTGATGGCGCGCAGCCAGTGGATCTTCACGCCCTCCTCGAGCGCCTCGGCCGCCTCGAAGTCGTGGGCCGGCATGTGCTCGCGATCGCGGCGATAGATGATGAGCGGCTCGTGCCCGAGCCGTAGGGCCGTGCGCGCGGCGTCCATCGCGGTGTTGCCGCCGCCGTACACGGCCACGCGGCGACCAAGCTTCGGCGGCGTGCCGGCCTCCACGTCGCGCAGGAACGACACGGCGTCCAGCATGCGTCCGGCATCGCGCGCGGGGATGCCCGACCGCTTCGACAGGTGCGCGCCTACGGCCAGGAACACCGAGGCGAAGCCGCCGTCTTTCCACTCGGCCTCGAGGTTCTCGACCTTGTGGTTCAGCTCGAAGGCGACGCCCATCCCGACGAGACGGGCGGCCTCCGCGTCGAGCACGTGACGCGGCAGGCGATACGCGGGAATGCCGAAGTGCATCATGCCGCCCGCGACGGGTCCCGCATCGCGGACGACGACGTCGTGCCCCAGGCGGCGGAGGTGATAGGCGGCCGAGAGCCCGCTGGGCCCGGCGCCCACCACCAGCACGCGGTGGCCAGACGAGGCTGCGCCGGCTGGGAGCGGCCAGCCCTGCTCGATGGCCAGGTCGCCGAGGAAGCGCTCCACCGAGTGAATGCTCACCGCGCCGTCCAGCCGCTCGCGATTGCAGGACGATTCGCACGGGTGATAGCAGACGCGGCCGTGGATGGCCGGGAACGGATTGGCCTGGACGAGCAGCTCCCACGCGTCGCGGTACCGGCCCGCCTGCGCCTGGGCCAGCCACCCCTGCACCGGCTCGCCGGCCGGGCAGGCGTGATTGCACGGCGGCAGCAGGTCCATGTAGATGGGCCGCCGGCTGCGCACGGGTCCGTGCTCAGGCTTGTGATGGAGATCGGGCAGGTGTGTGAGATCCGATGATCGATCGCTCATGAGTGCGGCATCCCGAGCCCCTCATGTTACTTCCGTGCATCAATGCTCGCGACGTCGTAGGCGAGCACGTTCGCGTCGGCGCTGACCAGCGTCAGGCCCTCCACCTGGGCCTGAGCCACCATCAGCCGGTCGAAGGGGTCGCGGTGGAGTGGGGGCAGAGCCGCCATGCGCAGGGCATGCTCCAGAGTCACCGCGAGTGAGACGACCCCATCTTCGATCAGTTCAGCCACCAGCCGCGCCGGGTCGTCGCTCAGTCTCAAGCGTCCGGTCGCCAGCTTGATGCCGATCTCCATCACGCTGGCGGCCGAAAGGACCAGCTTACCGGGGTCTCGAATGATGCGACGAATGGCTCGTCAATCGGCCAGGCCCACCTGTTCGAGGATGGCCCGGACCCGCGGCTCCGCGCGGAGCGTATCGAGCCCCGGGTCCACCCGGAGCAGCGAGAGACCTGCATCGCGCACGTCCCGGGCGGTCTCGATCCACTGCAGCGCGTGCGCGACATCGCCCAGCGCGGCGTAAAGGCGCGCGCGCACGTAGGGCGAGCTGTACACCTCGCTCGACGGCGATTCGGCCAGCTCGAGGAAGGCACGCCAGTACCCGCGCACGCCAGACTGCGCGTAGGCCACCTCGAGCGTGGCAGCCACCTCGCGGGTGAACGTCTCGGGCGCGCGAAGGAACTCCGAGATCGGCTGGCAGGACATGCCCATCTCGCCGTAGGCCATCAGGATGCCCATCTGGGCATCGGTGAATCCGGCATCGAGATCGATGGCCGCGCGGTACTGGGTAACGGCGTCCTCGTACCGGCGCGCCAGGTACAGCACCAATCCCAGGTCGGTGTTGATCGCGAGCGACAGCGGCTCGAGCTGCTGCGCGCGTTCCAGTTCGGCGATCGCTGCATCGAACCGTCCGCGCGCCACGAGCCACATCCCGTACCAGTGGTGCGCCGTGGCGTATCCGGGGTCGAGCGCAACAGCCACGCGGAACTCGGCCACGGCCCCGGGCCAGTCCCAGTCGTACAGCATCTTCACGAGGGCCAGCGACGCGTGGGCCTCCACCAGGGAGTCGTCCAGCCGAAGCGCTTCAACGGCGGCGGCCCTGGCCTTCGGCATCGTCTCCGACGGGGGCAGACGGCTGCACTGGCTGAGGATGGCGTAGCAGTCGGCCAGGCCCGCGTAGGCCTTGGCGTACCGCGAGTCTTTCTCGAGGGCCTGCTGAAAACAGCGGATGGCCTTCTCCACCGCGCCGGCCGTGCGCTTCTCCCAGAAGTGACGTCCCTTCAGGCACAACTGGTAGGCCTCGGTGTTCTCCGTGTGCCGCTTCCCCAGCAGCGCGCGGGCCAGTGGCAACGGCCCCGCCACTGGTTCGCCCGCGTCAGGCCGCTCACGCACCTCGGCCACGAAGCAATAGCCCTGCTTCGGTACGGTGACGATGAAGCGATGTTCGCGGACGGCATCACCCAGGGCCTTGCGCAGCATGAAGATGGTCTGCGTCAGGTTCGACTCCTCGACCACGGTGTTGGGCCACACCTGCCGGAGCAGCTCATCCTTGCCCACGACACTACCGGCGCGTCGGACCAGCACCAGCAGGGTCTCGAAGGCCTTCGACGTCAGCGGCACGACCGCCCCGTCCCGCATGAGGAGCCGGCTGGCGGCGTGCAGAGCGAAGTGCCCGAAGTGGTAGGTGACGCGCGACTGGATTGACAAGATTTGAGAAGAATTTATCACGCCGGCAATGACCCGGCCCGCTATGTCCTCATAGGCTCGGGGCATGTACGAAGCCGTGGAGTGGCCGTATCCCGTCGAGTGGGACAAGACCGAGGAAGTCGACACCGACGTGCTGGTGATTGGCGGCGGCGCGTCGGGGTGCTTTGCGGCCATGGGCGCGGCCCGCCGCGGCGCCCGGGTCGTGCTGTGGGAGAAGGCCGCCACGATGACCAGTGGCGCCATGGGCTCGGGCTGCGACCACTGGGAGATGGCCGCCACCAACCCCTGCTCACGCGTCACGCCCGAGGAGCTGGCCGACGCGATGATCCGCGGCCATCGAGGCTACAACAACGGCATCTCGCACTACATCGAGGCCCGCGAGTCGTACGACCGCCTGCTGGACCTCGAGAAGTACGGCGCCAAGGTCCGCGACACGGACGACGAGTTCAAGGGCGCGGATTTCCGCGACGACGAGACCAAGTTCATGTTCGCGTACGACTACGTGAACCGCTTCACGCTGCGCGTGTGGGGCACCACGTTCAAGCGCGCGATGTACCGCGGGGCCAAGATCATGCGGGCGCAGGTCGTGGACCGCACCATGGGCGCGGGCCTGCTCACCGAGGGCGGCCGGACGGGCGCACGTGTCGTCGGCGCGGTGGCCCTCAACGGCCGCACGGGGAAGTTCACCGTCTGCCGCGCGAAGGCGGTGGTGTTCTGCATGTCGCGCCCCACCCGCCTGTGGCTGTTCGCCCCCGGCGCCACCGGCATCTCCGAGTTCCGCCCGCCACAGTGCACGGGTGACGGCCACGCCATGGCGTGGCGCGTGGGCGGCTCGTTCACCATGCTCGAGAAGTCGCTCCGCGGCGAGTGGTCCGGCCTGCGCAGCTTCCCGCCCTACAGCACCGGGAACAACCACAACACCTGGTACGCGTGCACGATGATCGATGCCGAAGGACGGCAGATTCCCTGGCTGGACCGCGACGGGAACGAACTGAAGACGGTGGCCGACCGCTACCGCCCGTCGCCGGGGCAGAAGTTCTACATGAAGGGTGGCGGCGAGCCCGATTTCCCCTTCTATGAGTTCCAGGGGCCCGAGACGATGCCGGTGGAGGAGGCGGTGAAGCGGGGCTACAAGCTCCCCTTCTATGCCGACCTCACGAGCATGCCGGAGACGGAGCGCCGCGTCATCTGGGGGATGATGGTCGGCAACGAGGGCAAGACGCGCACGCCTGTCTACGCCGCCTACAACAACGCCGGCTTCGACCCGTCGCGGGACGCGCTCCAGAGCTACGGCGACGGCTGGCGATCGGGCCAGTTCCTCCCGCAGGAGCGCCAGTTCTTCGGCATCCCGGGCGGAATGGTCAACGACTGGCGGCTGATGACCAACCTCGAGGGCCTCTTCGCCGCCGGCGACGTGCTGTTCGCGTCCGACTGCGTGGGTCACGCCGCGGCCACGGGGCACTACGCCGGGCGGCACGCCGCCGACTACGCGGCCACCCACGGGCCGGTCACCATTCACCAGCCGCAGGTGGCCGCCGAGCGCGCCCGCCTCTTCGAGCCCCTCTCACGGCAGGGCGGCCTCAGCTGGCAGGCCCTGGCCGAAGCCATCACGCGCGTGATGCAGAACTACTGCGGCGCGGTGAAGAGCGACGACCTGCTCCACGAGGGCCTGCGCGGCCTGGACGACTTGAAGGAGGCGTCGAAGACGCTCTTCGCCAGAAACCCCCACGACCTGATCCGCGCGCAGGAAACCCTCAACGTGCTCACCAACGCCGAGCTCGTCATCCACTCGTGCCTGGCCCGCAGGGCCAGCTCGCACCAGCTGCAGTTCACGCGGCTCGACTACCCCGAGATGGACCCGCCCGGGTGGCACAAGTTCGTCACCGTGTGGAAGGACGAGAGCGGCGTGCGGAACGGCGAGCTGCCGATCGATTACTACGGCAACCTTACCGACAACTACGAGCGGCACAACGCCGACTACATCGCCGGAGCGCGCCCATGAGCAAGGTGATGGCCGTTCCGGATCAGGCGCTGGTCGATCCGATCACGATCTTCCCGGACATCTGCACGGGCTGCAACCTGTGCCTGCACGTCTGCCCGGTGGATCTATTCCTGCCGAACGAGGAGAAGGGCGGACCGCCGCTGGTGCTCTGGCCCGGCGAGTGCTGGTACGAAGGCAGCTGCGTGGACATCTGCCCCGAGCCCGGCGCCATCGTGCTCAACCGCCCACCGGCCACGCGCGTGAACTGGAAACCGCGGAGCGACTGCAAGCCGCGGGCATAGGCGTGTGCGGGGTACGACGTTGATGGGCCTTGGTACATAATCCGGGTTCGGACACTCCCGCGTCCTGCGGGCGCGGGGCTGAAGAAAGGACGCGAGATGACAGTGCGCCTTCGACCGGTCGCCTCCGCTCTGAGTCTGTTGCTCGTGCTTGCCGGTGTTCACGGCGCCGCTGCTCAACCATTGGGCACATTCCGCTGGCAGCAGCAGCCCTACTGCAATGTGGTCACGGTCAACGTCGTTCAAAGTGGCTCCATCTACCAGCTCGACGGATTCGACGACCAGTGTGGTGCCTCCTCCTTCCGGGCGTCGGTTTCTGGCATTGCTTTCCTGAACCCGAACGGTACTGTCGGAATGGGGCTGACAATCGTCGGGGCGCCAGGCGGAGCGCCGCTTCACCTCGATTCAACGCTGAATCTGTCCACGCTCAATGGAACCTGGCGTGACAGTATGGGCGCGACGGGGAGCTGGGTGCTCACCCCGGGGGCGGCTGTTCCCGGCGGCGTGCGCCCTTTGTCCGGCGCCATGCCGAGATTCACACGCATCTCCTATACGGGGACCTCGACCACCGCCACGACGACATCGGACTTCGTCAAGGTTCGCGATCTGGGAACGTTCACGAAGGCCGCCAACAGCACGCTCCTGCGCCTGACGCTTCAGACCCACGTCCGGATGTCGGTGGCGGGCGTATCCTGTGCCTATCAGCTGCGTATCGACGACATCAACGCCACAGGCGAGACCAATTTTGCCGGGTCGGAGGGCATCGTGAACTCGTCCACCCGCTCCCCCGTGTCGATCGTTGAGGTGTTCGGCGGTGTGGCCAGTGGCTCGCGCATCGTCTCGCTCTGGGTGCGTGGCAGCGGATCGAGTACCTGCGAAGACAATGGCGGCAATTTCACCCGCACCGTGCTGGTGGAAGAGCTTCCGGCCTTCGGAGCGACAGTCGCCGCCCCGGACCCGAGTTGGGTGACCGCGCCCGGTGCCAACGACCGCCCGCCCGCCGAGTGGCAGTAGCCGACGGACGAGTGACGCGCTCAGGTGCGAGGACTTCGCGCGCACCCGAGCGCGACGCTTTCACACGTGCCCATGTGGGATCACCAGCAGCTGCTCGAGACCGTCGGGCGGTGTCAAGAGATCCGCACCTGGGCTGCGCCTTCACTGCCGTGGACACCAATCGCGCCGAGATCGGCGGCCAGAGGCGGCGGATGATGCACTCCGCGCGCGAGGGACAATAGTGGCCATCAGCCAGTGCAGTGAGCGGTGAACTCTGACCTCACCCGGTCGTGCGACTCACACCCACGAACACCGCCGCCGACACGGCGAACGCGACGAGCAGGGCCAGGTCGATGTTGACGAGGCCCTGGAAGGGCCCCGGCACGCCGACCAGGAACGCCGCCACGCCGATGGCGCCGCCCACCCACATCGCCGCGTAGGCGCCCCTCGTGGTGCCGCCCTTCCACAGCAGGCCGCCCAGCAGCGGCACCAGCATGCTGCCCATGTAGGGGTAGTTGAAGATGATGATCGTGTCGAGGATGCCCCGCGCGCGCAGCGCCACGATCACCCCCAGCACCAGCGACACCACCACCGCCATCCGTGCGTAGCGGGTCGCGCGCGGCAGCTCCTCGATCTCCGCGTCGGGGTTCAGCACCTTGTTGTAGAAGTCGCGCGAGAAGCAGCCGGCCATCGAGATGAGCAGCGCGTTGGCCGTGGACATGGCGGCGGCCAGCAGTGCGGAGACCACCACCCCCGCCAGCAAGGGCGGCAGCGTCGTCGTCACCACGTGGGTGAGCACGTTGCCGTTCTCCACCAACGGGAATGCCTGCTTGCCCGCCGCGCCGATGAGCGACGCGCAGAAGCTCACGACGATCACGAGAAGGCCCGAGAGAATGCAGCCCCACTTCGCCACCGAGGCGCTTTTCGCCGACTGGTAGCGGATGAACGCGTCGTAGGACACCGAGATCGACAGCAGGAACGGCGTGATCAGGAACACGGCCCGCGTGCCCATGCCCTCGGGAATGAACGGTGTGGCCAGCACCGCCGACGCGGTGCCGGGGTCGGCGCTGCTCAGGGCGGCCCAGGCGGTGAGCGGAATGCCGACGGCGATGATCGTCACCTGGAAGAAGTCCGCCGCCACCACGCCCCACATGCCGCTCATCACGTTCGAGAACAGGATCACCGCGCCGATGCCCAGCACCGCGTAGGTGAAGTCGATGCCGAAGCCCGAAAGCACGCTGCCCGCGGCCATCAATTGCGCCGCGAAGATGCCGAGCAGGCTGGGGATGTTCGAGAGGGACGCCCACAGGCGCACGCCTCGCCGCTCGCCGTACCGGTGCGCGAAGAAGTCGATGGGGACGATGCCACCGAGGGTACGCAGGCGCTCGGCCGCGACGAGGCCCGCGAGGATGAGGCCCAGCCCGCAACCAAGGCCGTACCACATGCCGGGCCAGATGCCCGACGCGGCACCCACCTCGGCGCCCCCCAGCACGACGCCCGCGCCAATCTGCACGGCGGCGAGCGACGCGGTGGTGAGCGCGAGCCCCAGGTTCCGGCCGGCCACCAGGTAGTCGGAGATGCGCTTGATCCGGCTGCTGAGCAGCGCCCCGGCCACCAGCGTCCCCAGCATGTAGAGCGCCACGACCGTGAGGATCATCGCGGAAGGATATGCGGTGCCGCGGCTGCGGCCAACGTGAATCTCCGTGCGCGAGTCGGCCGGGTCATGCCACCGCCCGCGCGCGCAGGTGGACCAGGCACACGAACAGCACCAGCGCGCACACCGAGACGATGTTGATGGCCATGAGCCGTGAATAGAGCACGCGTCCGAGCACGTCGTAGATCGTGAAACTCATGAAGCCGAGCGCCACCCCCGTGGCGACCCGCCAGGGCGCCGCCACGTCGCCGAACCGGTCCACCAGGCAGATGACGGCCGGCGTCGCGAGCAACAGGACATAGTCCCAGCCCTGCGGCGAGATGAGCGGCACGAGCAGCATCAGCAGGCCGAACTCCAGATAGGCCGGGCTCGACACGCGTCCTCGCCGCGATATCGCCCACGCCGCACCGGCGAGCGCCATCAGCGTCGTGATGACACCCAGGCGGGCTGCAAGCGGGCCCACGCCAATCCACTTCGCCCACATCGCCACAAGGGACACGTTCTCGGCGACCAGCAGGTTCGGCGCGGTGGTGTCGGTGACGGTGCGATACCACGCGAGCACCAGGTCCACGTTGCCCTGCCATCCGTACACGACCGCCGGGAGCGCGAGGCCCAGTCCCAGGACGGCGATGGCCGCCACCACACCGCTCGCACCAGCGGCCAGCGGGAGCCAGGCGAGGAGGATGACGGCATAGGGCTTCACGAAGATGCCCATGCCGACCAGCGCCCCCGCAAGAACGGGACGCCCCTGCTGCGCGGCCATCAGCGCCGCGACGAGGACGACCCCGAGCAGGATGTTGGTCTGCCCGAGATTCAGCTCGTGCGCGTAGAACTTTCCCATCAGCAGGATCGACAGCCAGGCCAGCGCCTGGATGGACCGTCGTCGCCCCGGAAGCGCGCGAATCGACCAGCCGACGAACACCCACAGCAAGGCGACCGACAGCGCGTACCAGGCCACCTTCGCGGCCTCGGGGCCCATCCACGCGAATGGCGCCATGGCCAGCGCAAAGGCCGGCAGGTACTTGAACTGGTAGTGACCGTCGGCGGCTCGGTAGAGGAGCTCGGCGTCGAGCACCCGGATGGCCGCGGTGCGATACACGGAGAAGTCCGCCATCTCGTGCTGCACCCGCGCCGCGTACATCACGAGCGCCAGGGTGGCGAACGCCAGGGGCCAGGCGAGGCGACGAAGCCGCTGCGGCACGTGGCCGCCATTCTCGCTGATGGGCCGGACGCTGCGCCAGCACAAGCGTGCCCGCCGAGGTTCCGCTGGCGACAGGAGCGGAGGGGGACGCTGCCGGGAAACCGCCCGCGCCGGCGGTTATCTGGCGGCTGCCCGTGCGGCGCCTGTGGCGAATTGTCGCAGGCCCGGGTCGCTCGCCCGCGAGGCGTCCTGGCCGGCATCTGCCAACCCCTTTCCGCGCAGCCACTTCGACCACCCTGCCCGCATCGGGTCGCCGACCCCGCTGACGTGTCCGCTTGGTATTCGACTTGCTCCATTCGGCCCCGTAGGGTGAAAGTCATGACCGATTCCCGCACTGCAATCCTCGTAGTCGCGGGCCTCCTCGCCCTCTCATCACCGGCCCTCGCGCAGGAACCTGCGCCCGTCGCCTCTGTTGTCGGCGAAGAAACCTGCGGGACGTGCCACGAGGACGTGGCTCGTCAGTTCGACCGATCCATGCACGGCGCCCTCGCCGGATTCGAGACGCGCGGTCAGCCCGCGCGCTGCGAGTCGTGTCACGGCCCGGGCAGTCTCCACGTCGAGAGCGGCGACAAGGCGCTCATCCGCACGTTCGAGGAGGCCTCCGACCCGGCGTCCGTCAACGCGTGCCTGGCCTGCCACCGGCAGGACAAGGCCATGGAATGGGCGGGCAGCGCCCACGCCACCTCCGGCGTCGGCTGCCTCTCGTGCCACAAGGTGCACCAGTCGCGGCAGGTGGTCGGCGCGCTCGCGCGTGTCGAGAACCTCACGCCCGTGCACTCCACGGCGCCCGCGCCTCGCAACGCGCTGCTGAAGCAGGACGGCACGCTCGGCAGGGCCGAGGCCCAGACCTGCTACCAGTGCCACAAGGAGCAGCGCGCGCAGTTCGCGCAGAGCTCGCACCACCCGGTGCGCGAAGGCTCGATGACCTGCAGCTCGTGCCATCAGGTGCACGGGCGGAATCAAGGCCTCATCAAGACCGATGAACGCGTGAACGAGCTGTGCACCACCTGCCATGCGAAGCAGGCGGGGCCGTTCGTGTTCGAGCACGCGCCGGTCACCGAGAGCTGCCTGACCTGCCACTCGCCGCATGGAACCGTGGCCAACAACCTGCTCAAGCAGGGCGAGCCGTTCCTCTGCCTGCAGTGCCACGAGATGCACTTCCACAACGCGCGCCTGAGCCCTTCGGGCCCCTACGCGTTGCCCTCTGGCGGCTCGAGCAACCCCAACGGGAACCTGAGCTTCATGGCCGCGTTCAACACGCGCTGCAGCAACTGTCACAACAAGGTGCACGGCTCGGATCTGCCCTCGCAGGGCGTGACCGGCCGCGGCAAGGCTTTGACGAAGTGAGGAGGGTCATCATGCGCACGCGAATCACATCCGTGTTCGCCGCGGCGGTGGCGACCTTCGCTCTCGCCCCGGCCGCCCCGGCGCAGACACCGCCGGCCTCCGCCCCCGCCGCACAGGCGCCCGCGCTGTCGGCGACGACCGTCTCGAAGTGGGAGGGCATCTTCAGCCTGGGCGGTTCCGGGTTCTCCACCGACGGGAACCAGGACCGAGTCGCCGAGTACCAGGTGACCGACCAGGACGCCCTGGCGTCGCTCCGCGCGCTCGTGTGGGGCGAGAAGGACGGCTTCCGGTACGACCTCACCGCCATCAACGGCGGTGATACCCGCACGCAGAACTATGCCGCTTACCTGGACTTCAACCGCGTCCTGAAGGCCCACGTCACCTACCGGAGCCTGCCGCACCGGCTCGATCACGATCCACTCGACTACGTCGACGGCGGCTCTGGCATCGGCGGCACGTTCATCGTCCGGCACGACGACACGGATCCCACGGCCAATTACGAGATGAGCTACGGCACGCTCGAGTCCGGCGTGGATCTGAACCTGAAGAACATCACGTTCTTCCTGGGCCACGAGCGCCAGACGCGCGGAGGAGCCCATCAGGTGATGACGGTGGCGCACTGCGCCAACTGCCACACCGTGGCGTTCACCAAGCGGTACGAGGAGCTCAGCCAGACGCTGTCGGCGGGCGCTCGCCTGAAGCTTCCGGGCCTCACGCTCGAGTACTCGTTCACCAACCGCGACTACGAAGACTCCGGGGCCAACCCGCTGTATCAGTACGACAACGCCGTACAGCCCGCCACCCTCCAGGACATCTTCCTGAACCGCGTGCAGTACGACGATGCCAACGGCCTGCTGCCGATCTCGAGCGATCCGTCGATTCACAAGTACAGCAACACTGTGAAGGGACGGCTCGCCATTGGCGAGGCGTCGCTGACGGGCAACTTCACCCAGTCGCGCACCGAGAACACCGACCAGGACATTGCCTACGACTACACCGGAGGGTTCACCCGCCTGTTCGTGCCCATCGGCGACAGGCTCTCCCTCAAGGGCGACTTGCGGCGCTACCGCATCGACAATGACAGCGTGTTCGTCGACGTGGTCGAGCAGACCACACCCGCGGGGCTGGCGGCCGGCCTCACCTACCCGCAGGCGTTCCCCAACGACTTCCCCGCCACGTTCGACTTCATCCGGGACTCGTCCCTCAACCGCACGCCCACCGAGGTCGGCATCGAGCTGGGCGCGCAGCCGGCGCGCCGCACGTTCCTCCGTGTCGGATACGGTTGGGAGGCCGTCGAGCGCGAGTTCTACGAGGTGCAGAAGACCACGACCACCACCGTCTACTTCGCGGGGCGCAGCGCGCTCGGCTCGAAGGCCAATACGCGATTCCGCGTCCAGTTCGAGAATACGAAGGATCCGTTCCTGCACCTGAACGCCGCCATCCCGGCGATCCTGCAGCCGTACATGAGCCCCGGCAACTCGCCGCTCACCGGCCTGCAGTACTACTCGATGTACCAGGCCCGGCAGGCCGACCTCTCGTCGCTGCCCACTCGGGCCCTGTTCGTCGAGGGCCTCGTCACCGCGACGCCGACCGCGCGGCTGGCCATCACGGGCCATTACCGCTGGCGCGACAGCGAGAACGACGAGCTCAACTACTCGCAGTGGGGACGCACCACCCACTCACCGGGCGTGGACCTCTGGTTCGCGGTCGACGACAGGTGGGCGCTGACCGCGGGCGCCGTCTATCAGAAGGAGAAGCTGGACACGCTGTTCAGCACGCTCGCCTTCTCTGGTTGAGCGGCCGGGATCACGGGGGGCCAGTTTGGCTCCCGCACCGACATGGCTGGCTATGACAGCGGGACGACGAGCGCCTGGTTCGGCGTCCAGACCTATCCCACACCGCGCGCCGAGGTGTTCGCCAACATCGCGTGGAACCGCGCGGACGCCACCATCACCGACTTCGCCTACGACGGCGGCGAGTACACCGCGCAGCTCGTGGGTCTCGACTACGCCCTGCAGTCGGCGACGATGGCCAGCTACTCGAACCTCCTGTTCACCCGCATCGGCGTGAACGGCGGCGTCAACTTCCGGGTGTCGAACCCGCTGGTCGTGAACGTGACGCTGGACTACAGCAAGTACGACGACAAGGAGCCGTACCTCTTCAACGTGACGGGCAGGTACCTGCAGGTGTTTGGCGGCGTCACGCTGTTGTTCTGAATGGACGCGAGCTCTGACGGGGAGGATGCCGTCTCACGGTGTCCTCCCCGTTCCGTCTACAATGCGGCGCTCACGGCCAATGACCGCCGACGACTTCCGCGAGATAGCGCTTGCCATGAACGGCGCCGCCGAGGGCGCCCACATGGGCCACCCCGACTTCCGCGCCAACGGCCGCATCTTCGCCTCGCTTCACCAGGACGAGCGCACCGGCACGGTGAAGCTGGCGCCGGACGAGCAGCAGCAGTTGATGCGCGAGCACCCCGGCATGTTCGAGCCCGCAAGCGGGGCGTGGGGGCGGCAGGGCTATACGACCGTGCACCTGGCCCGGGCGACGGTCACGGTCGTGCGGAGCGCCATGCTGCTGGGGTGGCAGGCCGCCACTGAAAAGCCGCCGGTGAAGAAGCGCCGCCGGGGCTGAAGCCCCGGCGCTCCGGGTGGAGCGCAGGCCTCCCTCAACCCCCGCCAACCCGCGAGCCGCCGGCTCCGTCCAACCTCGCATGACGCTCCCTGTCCACGACGTCCGGCTGGCGCTTCGCGGCCTTGTCCGCAGCCCGCTCTTCTCCATCGTCGCCATCCTGTCGCTCGCCCTGGGCATCGGCGCCAACACCGCCATCTTCACCCTCATCGACCAGATGCTGCTCCGCAAGCTCCCGGTGAAGAACCCGGACGAGCTGGTGATGCTCTACCAGCAGGGCCCGCACAGCGGCAGCAACATGGGATCGCGGATGCACTCCTACCCCATCTACCAGGAGTACCAGAAGCGCGCCGAGCCGCTGGGCGAGGTCATCGCGCGGCGCCTGGTCTCCACCTCGGTGAGCGTGGACAACCAGACCGAGCGCCTCGATGCCGAGATGGTGTCGGGCAATTACTTCTCGATGCTCGGCGTGAGGCCGGCAGCCGGACGCGTCTTCAACTCGGCCGAGGACGACCAGGTGTACCAGGGCCACCCGTCGGTGGTGCTGAGCTACGACTACTGGGTCCGGCGCTTCGCGGGCGACCCCGGCGTGGTCGGCAAGAAGATCCTCGTCAACAACTACCCGATGACCATCGTCGGCGTCTCGGCGGCGGGGTTTGCCGGCATCGATCCGGTGCGCTCGCCGCAGATCCGCGTCCCCATCCTGATGAAACCGGTCATCGTCCCCGAGTGGGAGTGGGTGCGCATGGACGACGAGCGCACGCGGTGGGTGCAGGTGTTCGCGCGGCTCAAGCCGGGCTACACCGCCGCGTCGGCCCAGGGACCGCTGCAGGGCCTGTTCCTGCAGATCCGCCAGCACGAGATGACGCTGCCGGGCGCGAAGAACTGGTCGCCCTACATCCGCGAGCAGTTCATGAAGGGCCGCCTCACGGTCGAACCTGCGGCAATGGGTTACTCGGCGCTCCGCAACGATTTCTCGACACCGCTCCTGGTGCTGATGTCGATGGTGGGCCTGGTGCTGCTCATCGCGTGCGCCAACGTCGCCAACCTGCTCATCGCGCGGGCATTCATGCGGCAGCGCGAGATCGCCGTGCGCCTGTCGCTCGGCGCCTCGCGTGGACAGCTGGTGCGGCAGCTGCTGGTCGAAAGCCTGCTGCTGTCGTTCGCCGGCGGCGCGCTCGGCCTGGCCATCGCCGTCGGCCTCACGCGCACGCTGCTGTCGTTCATCCCCACCGACGGCCGGCCGCTCCTTATCGCGGCGACACCGGACTGGCGGATCCTCACCTTTACCTTCGTCCTCACGCTGGCCACCGGCATCGTCTTCGGGCTGCTGCCGGCGCTGCGCGCGAGCCGCCCCGACACATGGTCCACCCTGAAGGACACCGTGGGCGCAGTGGCCGGGGCGGGCGGGCACCTGTACCTCCGCAAAGGACTGGTGACGGCCCAGGTCGCGCTCAGCTTCCTGCTGCTCTTCGGCGCCGGCCTCTTCGTGCGGAGCCTGGACAACCTGCGCACCACCGACACGGGCGTGGTGATGGACAACCTCGTCACGTTCCAGCTCTCACCCGCCCTCAGCGGTTACTCGAACGAACGGGCCGTCGGTTTCTATCAGCAGCTGCTGGAGCGGCTGCGCGCGGGCGCCGGCGTGAAGTCGGCCGGCATGGCCGGCGTGGCCATCCTCGCCGGTGACGAATGGGACAGCACCATGTCGGTGGAGGGCCACCAGGCGAAGGACGGCGAGGACATGCAGGCGTTCATGAACTCGCTGTCGCCCGGCTACTTCGAGACAATGGGCATCCGGTTCCTGGAAGGCAGGGACTTCACGCAACTCGACGCGAAGGAAGACGAGACGGTGGCCATCGTCAACCGCCGGTTCGCCGAGCACTTCTTCCCTGGCCAGAGCGCCCTCGGCCGTCACGTGGGGTTTGGGTCCGGGCCCGAGACGAAGCTGACCATCGAGATTGTCGGCGTGGTCGAGAACGCCCTGTACGAGGGCCCGCGCGAGGGGGTCCGGCGCCAGGTGTTCGTCCCGAACTGGGGCAACAACGGCGCGACGTTCTACCTGCGCGCCGCGGCGGCGGCGTCCAGCGCCTACGCGCTCATCCGGAACGAGGTGAAGAACCTCGACGCCTCCATGCCGGTCTACCAGTTGAAGACGCTCGAGGCGCAACTCGACGAGACCCTGCTCACCGATCGGCTCATCGCGACGCTGTCGGCGGGCTTCGGCCTGCTGGCCACGGTGCTGGCCTCTATCGGCCTCTACGGGGTGATGGCGTTCGTCGTGGCCCGCCGCCGCAAGGAACTGGGCATCCGGTTGGCGCTCGGCGCCGACCCCGGCCTGGTCGTCTGGATGGTGATGAAGGAAGTGCTCATCCTGCTGGCCATCGGTCTGGCCGTCGGCGTGCCCTCGGCGATGGCACTGGGGCGCTACGTCTCGTCACAGCTATACGGCATCCAGCCCAATGACCCGTGGCTGGCGGTCGGAACGATGATGCTGCTGGCCGTAGTCGCCGCGCTGGCCGGCTTCATCCCCGCGCGGCGGGCCAGCCGGATCGACCCGATTCTCGCGCTGCGCTACGAGTAGGTTCAAGGCACAACGGGTGCGGCAAATCGCCGCATATGACGGGCGTCATGTGGCGGGCCCGACGGCCCGTCACACAATCCAGCCGCAGGGGGCTTTGTGTCCATGCCCGCACATGTGGCTGGTCTGCTCGTGGTCGTCCGTCCTGAATGCCTGGAGGAGGTGGCGCGCCTCATTGGTGGCTCGCCTGGCGCCGCGGTCCACGTCCGCGAGCCCCAGACCGGGCGCCTGGTGGTGACGGTCGACACCCCGACCCTGCGCGAGCAGGAGGCGCGATTCAAGGCCATCTCGAGCATTTCGGGGGTCTGCTCGGTGGACCTGGTCTGCCACTACGTGGATCCGGGCGACCCGGGGATTGAACTCGTGGGCGCGGCCCTCCGCCAGGAGGCCCGGCGATGAGCGGGTGCAGCCGTCGCGAGTTCCTGCGGGCCAGCGCCGCCGCCGTCACGGCCGCGGCCGCCGGCCTGCCGCTTCCCATCAAGCTGTCGGCCCTGGCCAGAGCCGGGCAGGAGGCCTGGCGCTGGGACAAGGGCGTCTGCCGCTTCTGCGGCACCGGCTGCGGCATCCAGGTCGCCACGCTCGACAACCGCGTCGTGGGCGTGAAGGGCGACCCCGACTCGCCCGTCAATCGCGGCCTCCTGTGCGTGAAGGGCTACGCCAACGCGCAGATCCTCTACGGCGCCGACCGCCTCACGACGCCGCTTCTCCGGATGAGGGACGGGAAGTTCGACAAGCAGGGCCAGTTCGCGCCGGTCTCGTGGCAGCGCGCCTTCGACGAGATGGCGGCCCAGTTCAAGCGGGTGCACAAGGAACTGGGGCCCACGGGCGTGGCTGTCATGGGGTCGGGGCAGTACACCATCCAGGAAGGCTACGCGGCCGCCAAGCTGGTGAAGGCCGGCTGGCGCAGCAACAACCTCGAGCCCAACGCGCGCCACTGTATGGCGTCGGCGGTCGCGGGCTTCATGCAGACCTTCGGCATCGACGAGCCCGCCGGCTGCTACGACGACATCGAGCTCACCGACACCATCGTCAGCTGGGGCGCGAACATGGCCGAGATGCACCCCATGCTGTGGGCGCGCGTCACGGCAAAGCGGCTCGCCAGCCCCGACTACCGCATCTTCCACCTCACGACCTTCACGACGCCGACCTCCGCGCTGGCCGACGTGGAGATCGTGTTCCGCCCGCAGACCGACCTGGCCATCTGGAACTACCTGGCGCGCGAGATCATCGCGCGCGACGCGGTGGACCGCGCGTTCGTCGATCGCCACTGCGTGTTCGCGACCGGGTATGCCGACATCGGGTATGGCTTGCGCGACGACGACCGCGGCATGTTTCCCGCAGAGGAGGACACGCGCACCGAACAGCGTGTCCATACCCTCACAAGAGAGGAGGCTGTCGCACAAGGGCGCGCCGGCGAGGCCGGCCGCGCCACGCCGCAGGATCGTCGCGCGCAAGCCAACGACCATTGGCTCATCACCTTCGACGACTTCAAGAAGGCCGTGGAGCCTTACACGCTGGAGTTCGTCGCCGCGTTGGCGAAGGGGCGGGACGACGAGCCGCTGGA
>Ga0209706_10000517_pt1 | contig 22354 bp, 17 predicted proteins | sample PPLLaktember2015_6_FD_187263 | JGI IMG/M metagenome (GOLD analysis project Ga0209706, IMG submission 187263) | Freshwater sediment microbial communities from Prairie Pothole Lake near Jamestown, North Dakota, USA - PPLs Lake P8 Core (1) Depth... | ecosystem: Environmental > Aquatic > Freshwater...
ACGCACCTCGTGCTCGACGCCCTCGAGGGGCAAAGCGCCCTCGCCTCGGGCAGGCAAGAGATCTAAGAACCAGTCCCTTCCCCTTCGTCTTTCTGGCGTCGGCCCTCGGCCTCGGCATCGGCGCGTCCGAGGCCCTGTCCCTCCCGGCGCTTCCCGTATGCGGCCTGGCGGCGACGTGCCTCGCGGCGGCCTGGGCCTTCTTCGCGCACCGCGTCGACCGGGCGGCCGCCGTCGCCGCGATCGCCTCGGTCGCCTTTCTGGGCGCCGCCCGCTTCTCCGTCTATGACAGGGCGTATCAGGCCAACCCGCTCCACACCCTCGCGGCGGATGGCTATGTCGATGTGACCGGCCGCCTCTACAGGTCGCCGGGCCGCGAGCCCGACCGGGACATCCTCTTCGTCAGCGTCCAGACCGTGACGGCCGGAGGAGAGGAGAGGGCCGTTCGCGGCCGGCTTCGGCTGGGCGTGCCGTTCGTCAGGGCGACGCGCCGCCGCCTCGATTACCTCGTCGGGGACCGCGTCAGGGCCTCGGTCCGGCTGAGCACCGGGGGCGCCTTCCGGAATTTCGGGGCCTTTTCATACGAACGCTACCTTCAGACCCTTGGCATCCACCGGCGCGGCTCGACGAAGTCCACCCTCCTCGTGGCCCGCATATCCCCCGCCCCGGCCGGCTCGATCCGGGCCCGGATATCGCGCGTCCGCCGGAGCATCCAAGCGGAGCTCGAAAGGATGTTCCCAGCACCAGATGGAAAGGATATCTCACCATCCGGTGCCGTGCTCGAGGCTCTCCTCCTCGGCGAAGACGGCCGGCTGGACGAGCCGACCGTCGAGAACCTCCAGAAAACGGGCCTCTATCACCTCTTCGCCATCTCGGGCGGGCACATCGCCATCATCAACCTGCTGCTCTTCTCGCTCTTCCGCCTCGTCCGCATGTCACGGCGGGCGTCGAGCCTGGCCCTGGGCGTCTTCCTCGTCTTTTACACCGCCCTTGTCGAGGGCAGCCCGTCCGTGCTCCGGGCCACGCTCATGACACTGGCCTTCCTCAGCGGGCGGCTTCTCTGGAGGGACGTCCACGTCCTGAACACGATCGCGGCCAGCGCCTTCGCCCTCCTCCTCGCCAATCCCGCGAGCCTCTTCGACATCGGGTTCCAGCTGACATACGCCGCGACGCTGACCATCATCCTGTTCACGCCGCCCCTGCTGGCCAGGCTGCCGCGCCTGCCGCTCAAGACGACCGAGCTCGCCGGCCTGTCCGTCACCGCGGCGCTCGGCGCCTCGCCGATCGTCGCCCGAAGCTTCAACCGCATCGCCGTCTCCTCCCTCATCCTGAACTTCCCGGCCATCCCTCTCGTCGGGTTGATCATGGGCGTCGGCTATGCGTTCCTGCCGTTCGCGGCGGCCTTCCCGGGCGCGGCGGGGCCGCCGGCCGCGCTGCTGAGGCTGCTCGTCGCCGTGTTCGCCCTGATCTCCCATTCTCTCGACGCTTTTCCCTTCCTGTCCTTCCGTGTCCCGACGCCGCCCGCGGCGGTCCTCTGGGGCTATTACATCTCCCTGGGCCTCGTCCTCGCCCGGCCGCGGTTCCGCTTCCAGCGGCCGGCCGCTTGTTCCGCGTTCGCGCTGTGCCTCGCCCTTCTCGTTCTCTCCCCGTTCAGGCGGGCCTCCCCCGCGCTCCGGGTCACCATGATCGACGTCGGGCAGGGCGAGTCCATCCTCATCGAATTCCCCGGCCGCCGGGTCATGCTCGTCGACGGCGGCGGGCTCGCCGGGAGCCCGTTCGACGTCGGGGAGAGGGTCGTTTCCCCGGTCCTCTGGCGCAAGGGGATCAAGCGCGTCGATTACCTGGTCCTGACCCATGCGCATCCCGATCACCTCGGCGGGCTTCTGGCCGTCGCCCGGAACTTCCGGATAGGAGAGCTCTGGGAGGGATGGCCGGCCCCTGAGGAAGGGATCTATGCGGCCTTTATCCGGTCCTTGAGGCCAGGGACCCTCCGGCGCCGCTGCGGCCCCGGGACCCATTTTGAAGAAGGCCCCGTCGCCATCGACGTCCTCCACCCCCCTCGTGCCGCCGGGCGCGCCGGACCCGTCCCGGCGGCGAACGAGGGCTCGCTCGTGATGAGGATGACCATGGGCAAAGCGTCCTTTCTCTTCATGGGCGATACCGGCCGGGAGACGGAGAGGGCCCTCATCGACGCGGGCGTCGACCTCGAGAGCGACGTGCTCAAGGCGGGACACCACGGCAGCGCCGCTTCGACGTCCGCGGAGCTCCTGGAGGCCGTCCGGCCCCGGATCGTCATCGTTTCCGCGGGCGAGGCGAACACCTACGGCTTCCCCAGCCCCGCATTCCTGGCCCGGTGCGGCGAGGCCGGCGCCGGGGTCCTCCGGACGGATAGCGACGGCGCGATCGAGATCCGGACTAGCGGCTCAGGGCTCGAGGTCCGGACAGCGGCGGCCCGAAGGCCCCGGGAGAACCCGGACTTCCGTTTGACACGTACGACTAAATCCATGATAATCGCCGTAGACTAGAGGAGCGGCAAAAGTCATGCAAAAGAAAAGATTGGTGGCGTTTCTCTTTCTCCCCCTGGTCCTGGCCTCCTTTCTCCAGTCCCAGAGCCTGGCCGACCTGGCCAAAAAGGAGAAGGTGCGCCGGGCCGCCCTGAAGGGCAAGCACGCCACGGTCGTCACCACCGCGGACTTGGCTAAGGGGAATAGGCGGCCCGCCGTCGAATCGACGGGCCAGGAGCAGGCCGCCGAAGAGGGCGCGGAGGCCGTGGAAGGCGTGACCCCGCCCGCAACGGGCGAGCTGGCCGCCGGGGCCGCGGCCGCCGTCGAAGAGCCCGCCGAAGCGGCGCCGCCCTTGGATGCCGCCGCGCAATCGGCCCAGGACATCCAGAAGAAGCAGAACGAGCTGGCCGAGGTCGCCCAGCAGAAGGCCGATATGGTCGACCTTCTGACGATCAAGATGAACGCCCTCTACCAGGAATTCTACGGTCTCGACAACCTGAAATCCCGCGAGATGGTTCAGCTCCAGATCAGCGATACCTACGACAAGCTCCTCAAGGCCGAGACCGAATCCGCCAAGGCCAAGAAGGACCTCGAGGATTTCCTGGCCCAGGCCAAAAAGGACCAGTCCCCGGCGATCTGGATAAAGTAGTGGATCCCGTCCGTTCCGGCAAGCGGGCGCCGCACCAGCTCCGGCCCCACAAGATCAGCATCGACACACTCGATTTCGCCGACGGCTCGGCCTTCATCGAGGTCGGGCGGACGCGCGTCCTGGCCGCGGCGACCATCGACGAGCGCGTGCCGCCGTTCCTCCGGGGCACCGGCCAGGGCTGGGTCACCGCCGAATACGCCATGCTGCCCCGGGCGACAACGGAGCGGACGCCCCGCGAGCGGGTGGCTGGCCGCATCTCGGGACGAACCCAGGAGATCCAGCGCCTCGTCGGCCGGGCCCTGCGGGCAGTGACGGACCTGCGCGCCCTCGGCGAGAGGCAGATCATCATCGACTGCGACGTCATCCAGGCCGACGGCGGAACGCGCGCGGCCTCGGTCACGGCCGGCTGCGTCGCGCTGGGCCTGGCCCTCAAGAAGATGATCGACCAGGGCCTCATCGACCACATGCCCCTCCGCCATCTGGTCGCCGGAGTGAGCGTCGGCATCGTCAAGGGCCGGGTGCTCGTCGACCTCGACTACTCGGAGGACTGCCAGGCCGACCTCGACATGAACGTCATCGAGACCGACCGGGGCGAGCTTGTCGAAGTCCAGGCCGGGGCGGAGAAGAACCCCTTCTCGCGGAAGGAGCTGCTCGGGCTCCTCAAGCTGGCCGACCGGGGCATCGCCAAGATCATAAAGCTGCAGAAGGAAACGCTCAAGAAGAAGAGCATCCTGTTCATGGCCTACGGGTACAAGGAAAAGACCGGCCCCGACAAGGGGCAGGGCTGACCGAACGGCTTGACAATCTTCCCTCTTAATCAATAGAATCAAGCCTCTGTAGAGGTCTTTTTTTTCTAATTTTCCCCCGGGACCCGGGGAGTCCTACCGAGGAGGTCGTCATGCCACTGACATCCTGGCTCATCATCGCCGGCGCCGTCATCGTCTTCTTCGCCCTCGTCATCCTGGTCCTGGCCCTGCGCTACCGCAAGGTCGGGCCGAACGAGGCCCTCATCATCGCCGGGGGCCGCAAGCACACCATCACCCTGGCCGACGGGACGACGCAGAAGGTCGGCTACCGCTACCGCCTCGGCGGCGGCGTCTTCGTCTGGCCCGGGATGGAAAAGGTCTATGTCCTCCCCATGGACATCATCCCTGTGACCATCCGCACGCCGGAGGTCCTGACCAGCGGCGGCGTCCCGATCATGGCCGAGGCCTCTGCCCAGATCAAGATCGGCTCGTCCGACGAGGCCATCCACCTCGCCGCCGAGCAATTCCTGGGAATCGGGCGCGAGGGCGTCCGCGACGTGGCCGTCAACGTCCTCGAAGGCAAGGTCCGCGAGGTCATAGGCGGCATGTCGGTCGAGGAGATCTACCGCGGCCGCCAGGAGTTCTCGAGCCGCGTCGTCAAGGCCGTCCAGGCCGATTTCGCCAAGATGGGCCTGGTCATGCTCTCCTTCGCCCTCAAGGACATCAGCGACACGCAGGGCTATATCGATTCCCTGAGCAAGCCCCAGATCGCCGCCGCCAAGCGCGACGCGTCCATCGCCCAGGCCGAGACCGAGAAGGAATCGATCATCAAGTCCTCCCAGGCCCGCAAAGAGGCCGAAGTGGCCCGTCTCCAGTCCGAGGCCCTCATCGCCAAGGCCCAGTGGGAGAACGAGGCCAAGAAGGCCGAGTCCCAGGTCTTCGTCAACACCAAGAAGGCCCAGGCCGATTTCTCCTACGAGCTCGAGCGCAACCGGATCGGCCAGGACCTGAAAAAGGAAGAGGCCAAGGTCAGGCAGGTCGAGAAGGAAGAGGCCATCAAGACCGAGCAGCTCGAGATCGCCCGCAAGGAGCGGGAGCTCGAAGCGACCGTCATCAAGCCGGCCGACGCCCGGAAATATCAGATCAAGGCTGAAGCCGAGGCCGAAGAGTTCAGGATCACCGCCGAGGCCAGGGGCAAATCCGAGGCCATGAAGCTCGAGGGCCTGGCGGAGGCCGACGAGATCCGGGCCAAGGGCGGCGCGGAGGCCGAGGCCATGATGAAGAAGGCCCAGGCCTGGGAGAAGTACACCCAGGCCGCCGTCCTCGACACCTACATCAAAGCCCTGCCCGAGCTGGCCAGGGCCGTGTCGGAGCCCCTGTCCAAGGTCGACAAGATCGTCATCGTCGGCGGGGACAAGGAGCTCGGCACGACCAAGATCACGGGCCAGGTGGCCCAGATCCTGGCCCAGATGCCCGACGTGGTCAAGTCGCTGACCGGGGCCGACATCCGCGATTTCCTCAAGGCCAAGCTCTCCCCCGAGGCCAAAGACGCGAAGAAGTGAGCGCCCGGCGGGGCGTCGAGGCAGGTGAACCATGATCTCTGAAAAAGTCCAGCGCATCGGCGCCTCCCCCACGCTGAAGATCTCGGCTAAGGCCAAGGCCATGAAAGCCGAGGGCATCGACGTCATCGACCTCAGCGTCGGCGAGCCGGATTTCCCCACGCCGGAGAACATCAAGGAGGCCGGGATCAAGGCCATCCGCGACAACTTCACGAAATACACGGTGAGCGACGGCATCCTGTCCCTTCGCCAGGCCATCGCCAAGCGTCTCAAGGAGGATTACGGCCTCGATTACCCCCCGAAGCAGATCATCGTCTCGGCCGGGGCGAAGAGCTCCCTCTTTCACCTCGTCCAGGCCCTGGTCGACGAGGGCGAAGAGGTCATCGTGCCGGCCCCCTACTGGGTGACCTACCCCGAGTGCGTCGCCCTGGCCAAGGGCAAAGCCGTCATCGTCCGGACGCGGGAGGAGGACGGGTTCCTGCTGACCCCCGAGACGCTCAAGGCCTCGATCTCGCCGGCGACGAAAGCGATCATCCTCAACAATCCCTCCAACCCGACCGGCGGCGCCTACACGAAGGAACAGCTGCTGGCGCTGGCCGAGGTCATCAAGGGCGAGGACGTCTACGTCATCGCCGACGAGATCTACGCCAGCCTCGTCTACGACAGCTTCAAGTTCACGAGCTTCGCCGCGCTCGGCGAGGACATCAAGAAAAAGACCGTCGTCATCAACGGCGTGTCCAAATCCTATTCGATGACCGGCTGGCGGATCGGCTTCGCCGCCGGGCCGGCCGAGGTCATCGACGGCATGTCCAAGATCCAGAGCCACACGACCTCGAATGCCTGCTCGATCGCCCAAAAAGCCGCCCTCGAGGCCTACGACGGCCCCCAGTACGAGGTCCAGAAGATGGTCGCCGAGTTCCAGCGGCGCCGCAACTACTGCCTGATGCGGCTGGCCGCGGTCCAGGGGATGTCCTGCTTCAAGCCACAGGGCGCGTTCTACCTCTTCCCCAACGTCAAGTCGTTCTACGACAAGGAGGCGAACGGGGCCAAGATCCGCAACTCCTACGGCATGGCCTACTACCTCCTCAAGGAAGCTCGCGTGGCCATCGTTCCCGGCGACGCCTTCGGGGCGGACGACCACATCCGTCTGTCCTACGCGACCTCGATGACCAACCTCGAGAAGAGCATGGACCGGATCGTCGAGGCCCTCGGCCAGCTCAAGACGGCCAAGAAGGTCAAGCGCGTCGCCTTGGACAACGCCGTGACCCGGGTGAAAAAGGCCGTCCCCGTCGACGTCGTGGCCGACGCCCGGATGCGGGACGCCCTGGTCGCCGAAATGGAAAGCCACCTGGGTTTCGAGGGCCGCTACGAGTGGAACGCCCGCATCGGCGGCGCCGTCATCCAGCTGCGGACCAACGTCGCCCACCTCAACGATTTCTGGGTCGAGAACTTCCCGCCGGCCCCGGGAGAGGCCGACGTCAAGCCGCATGGGGTCATCTACGCTGTCGACGGCATCGCCGGGCGCGAGCCGCGCGGCTTTTACCACGAGGCGACCCAGACCGGCGTCCTGGTCAACACCGACCTGTACGCGTCGCTCCGCGGCCTGGCCATCGGCCTGGCCATGGACATCGCCGCGAGGACGGGCGGGGCGGGGGCTTCGGGCGCGGTGCGGGGCATGTCCGCCGACGTCGACGGCAACGGCCTCATCCTCGTCGGCCCCCCGGGCACAAGAAAGACCGAGCTTTTCTTCGAGCTCCTGGCCGACCCGCGCTTCAAGATCCACGCGAACGACGTCGTCTTCGTCGATATCGCCGGAGGCCGGGCCGCGGCCGACCGCATCGAGCGGAAGCTCTACATGCCGACGGCGGCCGCCGAGCTCGACCGCCGGCTGGCCCCCCTCTTCGACCGCAGCAAATGTGAGAACGTCACCCTCCGCAAGGAGGATTGCCAGGACCTGGAATGCCAGAGGGCCGACGACTGCCGCCTCGACAGGGGCTCGGCCTACTGCTACAGGGCCGCCAAAGAGGCCCACGCCCTCCTCGACCCGGCCTGGCTCGGCGGTCCGGCCGCCGCGGCGAAGAGGACGAACCTCCGGTGGCTCGTCCTTCTCAGGAACGACGCGACCTCCCCGGCCGTCGTCGAGCTATCGAAGGACGAGGCCCTGCGGACCCTCGAGGCCGGAGAGGCGGCCGGGGCCAAGAAAGCCCTGAGCGGCGGCAGGCCACAGCCCTATTACAACCCCCATCTTCTCGGGGTGACGCCAGAGAAGCTCGAAGCCCAGAGGGCCTTTTTCGGCCGGCTCCTCGACTCGGCGCGGTGCGTCCTCTTCAACAGCGGCGTTGGCGGGACCGACAAGCTGAAAGAGCTCGTGTCGAACGGGCGTTGAGCCCCTGGGCGCGGGACGGCCGGGCGGCTAGCCATCCGAGGTGAGGTCCCTCCTCGCAAAATCACCCATCTCTTCACCAACCGCGATGATTGTCGGGGCCGGGGCGGCATCGGATAATGCGATACGGCGGAATAGCCACGGGAGCCGCCTTGAAAAGGTGCAGAGTTTGTTCTATAAGAAAGAAGAACAATAAGATAGCCGGACAAAGGACAGCCCATGAAGACCATTTCCCGAAAGCGTCAGACCCAACGGGGCTTCACCCTCATCGAGATCATCATCGTCATCGGTATCATGGGGATCCTCATGGCCGTCTCCTACCCGAGCATCATGAACACGCTGGCCTCCCGGAACCTCGATAACTCGACCCGGCAGGTCCAGACCTACCTCCAGCAGACCAAGCTCCGGGCCGTCGATACGAAGATCGTCCATCGCGTCCGCTTCTACCAGGCCGACGGGGGCTATTGGGTCTACGAGATGGAGCGCCTCCAGATGGACGGCACCTGGGTGCGGGTGGAAGGCCCTCCCCGCAAGACCATTTCCGACCAGTTCAACGTCACCATGTCCCTGCCGGCCTCCGGCGCGGACCATATCGCCATCTTTTCCCCCGTCGGGGCCGTCGCCAACTTCACCGTCGGCCAAAACGAGATCGTCCTGCAGAGCCCCAAGCTCGACCGGCCGGGGCAGATGGACGAGAGGGTCATCAGCCTGTTCATGGGCGGATCGATCCAATACGCCAGGAGAGAGAGCACCTGAGATGAAAAGAAAGAAAAGCGAGCGCGGTTTCAGCCTCATGGAGGTCCTGGTCGGGATCTTCCTCGTCGGCGTCGCCGTCATCGGCCTGGCCCAGGTCTTCCTGGTCGCGGTGACCAACAACCTCAGGGCCGACCGCATCGCCAACGCGACCTTCCTGGCCCAGCAGCAGATCGATTGGCTCCGCGGCTTCACCCTGGACGAGCTGATGGCCTACGCCGGGACGACCCTCGAATCGCGCGACGAGATCCTCGACCTCAACCTGGACGGGACGAACGACTACCGCCGGATCACGGAGTTCCGCATCGCCGGCGACACGTTCCAGGTCCTCATCCACGTCTACTCGGCCGAGAAGCTCGGCGTCCCGTCCCCGGCCGAGCTGCTGGCCGACCCCGGCCAGCACCGTCCGAAGGCGCTGATCACGACGATCATCACCCGATAAAGGAGCACGAGCGTGAGAACCCCAACGATCTCTTCGCGTAAGAGGGCCGCCGGCTTCACCATGATCGAGCTCCTCGTCGGCAGCGCCGTCATGCTCGTCGCCGTCCTCGGGGCCTTGTTCATCTATGCGCGCAGCAACAAGGTCTCCGTCGAACAGCAGATGGTCACCGAGGTCCAGAACGACGTCCGTTCGTCGATCTTTTTCCTCAGCCGGGACCTCCGCATGGCCGGGGCCGGGCTGCCCGAGGAATTCTCCAGCCATTTCCTCGAGGCGGAGGACAACGAAGACCAGGGCGGAGGAGAGGTCCTGCCCGACCGGGTCACGCTCATGGGCAACATCGAGGACCCGCTCAATCTCCCCCTCCGGAATTACCAGGGTTCTTCGGCCACTCTCGACATCGAGGATTTCAGCTTCGAGCAGTACTCTTACCCCGACATCTTCTACGAGAATAAATTCGTCCTTGTCCTGCCGAACCCCGAATCGCTGTGCCGCGCCGGAGAAGTCCGGGTCGTCACCCAAGTCCGGCACTCGGCGGGAGGCACGACCGAGGGCTTCAACTTCTCCCCCGGGCTGGCTCCGGGGATCGACCCGCCGGGGGGCTTGTCGGGGACGTGCCCGGACTCCAACGACTACGACGGGGGCATGGTCTGCTTCATCGACGTCAAGGAATACTGGCTCGACGTCACCGGGAACTACGCCGGGCTGACCGCGGGCGTCAACGGCTATATCGGCGGCGGCGAAGCCGGCGTCCTCTACTGCACCCACAACGGGATCCACTTCCCCATGGCCCGGAACATCGAGAACTTCCAGCTCGAATACAACGGCGACATGAACAACGACCTCATCCTCGACGGCTGGTCACCCTGGAACATCGCCTGGACGCTGCCCGAGGTGGCCCGGATCCAGCAGGTCCGGATGTGGGTGCTCGGCCGGACGGACCAGGCCTTCACGTCGGTCGGAGGCCGGGTCCCCGGCGCCGTCCAGGCCTATCGCCGGCCGGCGCTGTCCAACAGCCCGCAGGCCGCCGCGGACGATATGCGCAAGCGGTTCCTGCTCGAGTCGACGTCCAACGTCCGGAACATGAGCCTCAATCTCTACAATCTCGGCCAGCGATGAGGAGCGTACGATGATCATAAACGCCAAAAGACCGAGCCGGGAACGGGGCTCCGGCCTCATCGTCATCATCATGATCGTGGCCTTCATGCTGGCCGTGGGCATGCTCCTGCTGACCGTCACGGGGATGAGCCCCAAGGCCTCGGATTCCATGCGCCTCCAGGGCATGGCCTTCGACGCGGCCGAAGCCGGCTTCAACGCCGCCTGGGTCATCCTCAACGACAATTTCCTCAACAGGGTCACCACGAGCTTCGGCGGCCAGTACCGCACCAACTTCGGCGGGGCGCCGGGCCTCGACGACCCGATCAGCCCGAGCTACTTCCGCGGCCTGACCGACGAACAGCTCGTCGCCGACATCGCCGCGGACAACACGGCCACGAACCCGGCCCTCTTCAGTTCCGAGCCCCTGGTCACCGACCCGCGATGCCAGTTCACGGTCTTCCTCATCAATGACGAAGCGCCAGGAACGATCACGGCCGACGACAACGACTGCATCCTCGTCTGCATCGGCCGGGGGCCGCGCAACACGTTCAAACGTCTCGAGATCGTCATCGAGGTGGGGTCCTAGGACCTCCGAAAGGGGATACGCCATGAAACACGAAGGCTTGAAGCGCCAAGGGAGCCTTTATGTTCTCGCCGGCCTCTGCGTCATCGTCGTCGCGGCCGTCGTCGTGCCGCGCCTCTGGGCGCAGGCCGTCCAGGCCTGTACGGAGTACACGCGGTCCTTCGGCGAGAGCTACGAAACCATCGACCACAAAGACGCGGCTCTTTCGTCCGTCAACGGCTGGCCGATAACCGTGCCCAATCGACCGGCCAGGGACGGCATCATCACGCTGCCGTTCCTGGGGTCGAACTTCCTCATCGGCGCGGCCGACAGCATGGGCCGCCGGATCTACCAATGCGCGTCGGGCGACTTCACGGCCGACGGCTATCCGGACCTCATTGGCCTGGACATCAGCGGAGAATTCCCGGTGGCCGCCCCCAATCCCTGGTCCGAGCTTCGCCTCATCCGGAGCAACTTCCCGACCAATTTGGGCGCCACTCCCCTCTTCCATGTGGACATGGCGACCTCTTACGATAGATTCTACAACCACACAGGCCCCGCCGCCATTACGGTCGGGGACTACAACGATGACGGCCTGCTCGATTTCTTTTTCATGCGCAACTCCAGCGACCAGTTCGGCTACACCAACTTCCTGGCCGCGATGTACATCAACACCGGCACGGCCGCGAACCCCGATTTCAGGCCGTATAACGTCTCGCCGAACCTCGACTTTACGGTCCGCTTCCAGGCCGCGAACATCTACATCTTCTGGGCGGCCAACCACCTCTTCTCCGTCGACATCGACCATGACGGCGACGTCGACATCCTGGCCATCAGCCAGGACAAGGTCTTCCTGCTCCGGAATCCCGGAGCCGGGAACTTCAACCTCGCGGCCTGGAGCATCGCCGAGCTGTCCTACGACCAGAGGACGGGCTTCACCGGCGCCCCCGGCGGCTCGGCCGTGGCCGCGGCCGATTTCGACGGCGACGGCGATGACGACATCGTCTGCGGCACGGTCGGAACGGCCGCCTATCTCGTCTACTACGAGAACGACGGCACCGGCCACTTCAGCCGCAATCAACTGGTCATCCCGAACCCGGCCTGCGTCGCCGTGGTCGGCATCATGGCCAACGATTTCACCGGGGACGGGCGGCCCGACATCTTCGTGGCCACGGATTCGGCCTACGGCAGCGTCCCCCAGGCCCGCATCTGGTTCATGAGGAACCGCGGCCTCGTGGCCGGCGATATCGACTGGAGGTTCCAGTGCCTCAACGCCTGCACGGCGCCCACGCCCTCCCCTTACGACATCGATATGGCGACGCCGCTTGATTACGACAACGACGGCGACATGGACATCGTCATCGCCGACGCCAACCATTCGGGCGACTACTACTACATCGAGAACGAGCTGGCCGGAGTTTACGAGACCGACGGCCAGGCCCAATCGACGAATATCGGCGCGGGCCTGCTCGACGCGCGGCTCCACGCCGTCACCCGCGTTCGGGTGAGCTCCATCCGCCAGGGCGTCTTTGACGGCTCGAGCGCCGGCCTGACCGTCGAGGTCCTCTTCTCCAATAACGCCGGACGGAGCTGGGAGACCTACCACACGTTTTCCGCGGCGGAGATCAGCAATACGACGGGGGCCGCCCATCAGGTCGGCATCAACGGGGACGGCTGGTACGATTTCAACAACTTCGGCGCGGACCTGAGATGGAGGATCGTCCTGCACGCGGAAGAAGATCCGATGGCCGATTACGAGCACGCCTCGTTCGAAACGCCCTTCGTCGACGATCTCGAGATCGAGTTCATTTACGTCGACCGGCGGGAATACTCCCGGGCCTCGGCCGCGGCGACCATCGTCACGGAGAGCGGCATCAATAAGAAGCTCGTCATCGGCTCGTCCTTCATCTTCCCGGGCTGGGAGGGGCAGCTCAGGGCCTATGACGTCTCCGGGGTCACCTTCGTCGCCGGATCGACTTCCGAGCTCCAGACGATCACCACCTCGGACCTCAACGACGCCACGGGCCGGAGCCTGATCGCCGGGGCCTTGATCTACTGGGACGCCGGCACGCTCCTCAACGACCGGAGCCCCGATTCGCGCACGGTCTATACCGCCCTTCGGGCGGGCGGCACCGTGACCAATCCCCTGGTGCGGACGGCCTTCACCCGGTCCAATGTCGGGAACGTCGGGACCGCCGGAAGCCTGGCCTGGTGTCTCAAGGACTTCAACAACGACAACGCCGGCCTGGTCGATTTCGTCCGGGGCGCGAATCGCTACTGGAAGATGGGCGACATCAACCACTCGACGCCTGTCGTCGTCGGCCCGCCTGACGGGGATTCCGCCTACATGGGCGCGGGCTACGCGGCGTTCAAGGCGACCTACGCCTCGAGGCCGAAGGTCATCTACGTCGGGGCCAACGACGGCATGCTCCACTGCTTCGACACCGCCACGGGCGAGGAGCTCTGGGGCTTCATTCCTTATAACCTCCTCCCCAAGCTCAGGAACATGTACGCCGTCGACGCGGCCAACAATACGCGCTTTTACGCCCATGACGTCTATTGCGACGGCTCCCCCGCCGTGGCCGACGTCCAGATCGGGGGGATCTGGAAGACCGTGCTCGTCACCGGCCAAGGCCCGGGCAGCGGCAGCATTCTGGGCGCCGGCAATTTGGCCGGGGCTATCAATTACTATTGGGCCCTCGATGTCACCGACCCGACGAACCCTCAGCCCCTCTGGGAACAGACCCACATCACCGGGTCCGGGAGCAACAGGAAGCCGACCATGGGCGAGACCTGGTCGACCCCGGCCATCGGCAAGGTCAACCATTCCGGAACGGAGCGCTGGGTGGCCTTCATGGGCTCCGGGTACGACAACGTCACGCTGTCGGGCTACGATCTCGGCCGGCGGTTCTACGTCGTCCGGATGGACACGGGCGCCGTCATCACGGCCACGGCCGCGGTCTCGCAGGTCAATACGGCGACCATGTCGGGGACGCGAACGGCCTACCGCTACCCGAACATCGTCGCCACCATCCCGGGCTCGCCGACGTCCATCGACCTCGACGGGAACGGCTTCACGGATTCCGTCTTCGTCGGCGACCTCGACGGACGGCTCTATCGCATGAACGTCGCGGGGTCGAATCCGAACGGCTGGACCCTCCAGGCGATCTACACCGACAACCTCTATTATCCGATCATCACCAAACCGGCGGTCTGGGTCGATCCGCTGGAAGGCGGGCCTGCGCGGGCCCGGGTCTATTTCGGCACCGGAGGTGACGATGCCGCCCCGGCCGACCGCGACTATTCGTTCGTCGGCATCATCGACAACGGCGGCAACGCGGCGACCGTCGAATGGTACATCGGCGTCCCCGCCCGGCTCAACAAAGATATCTCCTATCAACGGGGCGAACTGGGGACGGGCAGCAAGGTCTGGGCGGACCCGGTCCTCGCCGACCAGGTCGTCTATTTCAGCACCCTGCGGGGCAGCATCGAGGCCGTCAATCCCTGCGTCAACCTCGGCGATGCCGGCCGCCTCTATGCCCGGTATGTCCGCTACACATCGTCCATTCCCGTCGGCGGGACCGCCTTCAAGACGACGGCCGCGACCCCTCCCGAATACCTCGACCTGATCAGCAAGGCCCGCCGCGCGGTGACCGTCGGCGAGGCCGAGCGCGTAGGCGGCCGCGTCAACAAGCGCGAGATCTATGTCCAGGAGTACGACTCCACGCTGGAGAAGCTGGAGCAGCCCATCGGCTCGCTCCTGCGGATCAAGTCCTGGAGGGAGATCTACAGGATCATCTGGTAGGATCGGGCCGATCTCCCGTCCGCCGCATTTGACAGGCGGCGGGCGGGAGACGATAATAGCGTGGGAATCATCATGAAGAGATATTTATTGTTCATCGCCGTATTGGGATTGGCAGCGTCCCTGGGCGCCCAGAGCCTGGCCGATCTGGCCAAGCTGGAAAAGGCCCGCCGGGAGAGCCTCAAGGGCCGCCACGCCGCCGTGGTCAAGAACGCCGACCTCCTGCGCGTCCAAAAGGCCCAGGCCGTCGAGGTCACGAATCCCGACGAGATCGCCGGCGAGACCGTTTCGGGCGAAGGCCAGGACGTCGAGCCGGAGACCGTCTCCGAAGGGCCCGAGCCCGCCAGCCTGCCTTCCGGCTCAGGGGCGCCCTCGGGCCGGCGCATCGTGCCGAGCGTCGCGCCTGACGGCCCGCTGATCACGGGCGAAGCGAACCGGGACCAGGCTGAAGGCCGCGGGACCCTCGAGGCCCAGCTCAAGGCGGCCAACGAGCTCGTCGACCTGCTGACGACCAAGATGGCCGCCCTTCGACAGCAGTTCGAATTCCAGGACGCCATGGTCCCCGGGTACGTTATCCAGCAGCAGCTCGATGAGACGAGTCAGCGGCTCCTCAAGGCCCAGGCCCAGCAGGCCCGCATCGAGGCCCAGATGGCTAAAGGCGCTCCGGCGAAGAAAGCGCCCGGCGAGCCCGAGCGTTAGGCCTTTCCCTCCAACTTTTCCGCCAGGAAATGAAGCAGGAAGAGGTGCGCTTCCTGGATGCGGGGCGTCGCGCACGAAGACACATCGAGGAGAAAATCGGCCAGCGGCGCGGCCGCCCCGCCTTTTTCCCCTGTCAGAACGACCGTGACGAGCCCCGCGGCGCGGGCCGACTTGAGCGCCTCGAGGATGTTGGGCGAGGCCCCGCTCGTGGTCAGGGCGAGAGCGACGTCTCCCGGCCTGCCCAGGGCCTCGATCTGGCGGCTGAAGACCGCGGCGAAACCCCGGTCATTGCCGATGGCCGTCAAGGACGACGTGTCCGTCGTCAGGGCGATGGCCGGGAGGGCCGGGCGGCCGCGCCGGGAGAGGCCGTTGACGAGCTCGGCGGCGAAATGCTGGGCTTCGGCGGCGCTCCCCCCGTTCCCGAAAGCGAGGACCTTGCCCCCGGTGCGGATTCTTGCCGCGATCGCCTCCACCGAGGCATCAAGGACGGTACCGCGCGTTTGCAGGAATTTTCCTAGGATCGCATTAAGCTCGTCCGCATCCCTCTTCACGTCCCCCTTGGATGGCGCCATCTTCTCCGTTGCCACTTTGCCGGGTTTTCTATTCATGGGTTCTGTTCTTCTCCGCTTCGACCGTGAGGACCGCCGCCCTGACCTTCTCCATAAGGCCACCCATCGCTTCAGGCGCATAGCCTTTTGCCGGGATGGGCTCATGAAAGGCGACGCGGACCGTTCCGCGCCGGGCGAACCACTGGCCCTTGGGCATGAGCTCGCGGGTCCCGGAGATCGTCACCGGGACGATCGGCGCCCCGCTTTCGATGGCTAAAAAGAAGCCGCCCCTGCGGAAGGCCCCCAGGCGGCCGTCGCGGCTGCGCGTCCCCTCCGGGAAGATCAGGAACGAATAGCGTTTCTTTCTCATAAGCGCCAGGGCCCTGCCTATGCTTTTTTTCCCGCCCTCGGAGCCCTTTCTGTCCACGGGGACGAAGCCGACGAAGCGCATGGCGAACCCGACGATAGGGATGCGCAGGATGGATTTCTTCATGATGACCCGGGCCACACCGGGAATGAGCACCATGACCAGGGGCCCGTCGAGGAAGCTCACGTGATTGGGCATGAAGACGAAGGGCGTCCGCGGGTCGATGCTGTCGAGGCCGGACACTTCGACGCCGATGCCCAGGATGCGGCGGCTCACCCTCATGGCCCAGAGGCCGAGTTCGACGATCGGCTGGCGGAGCCCCGTCACCATGCAGAAGATGAGGAACGGGGTGATGGCGATGACGAGGACCGTGTAGAACAGGATGAGGAAGCCGGTTCGCATCAAAGCGGGCCGGATTATAGCACAGCCCCCACCTATACAAAACCCGGCGCCCCGGGGTATAATGATCCGAAAGAGCCGATGATGCGCCCGTCCCTCCCCATGGCCATCGATTTCCTCAGGGCCCACCAGAATCCCGACGGCGGGTGGGGCTATGAGCCGGGCCGGATGAGCCTCGTCGAACCCTCGGCGTTCGGTCTCCTGGCCCTCCATTCGAGCGGAGATAGGACGAGGTCTTCGCGGGGACTCGACTTCCTGCGATCCTGCCAGAAGGATTCGGGGGCCGTCGGCATCGGTCCCAAGGACACCGAGGGGAGCTGGATGGCCTATGCCGCTCTCCTCGCCTTCCATGATCTCGGGGCCGCGGCCGAAGAGCGCCGGCTCAAGGATTGGGTCCTGAGCTTCGACGACGCCTCGGGCCGCTTTACCAAAAAAGAGATCTCGGTCGTCGCCTCGCGCTATCGCTACGACGCCTCGATCCCCGGCTGGCCGTGGACGCCGCGCACGACGGCCTGGGTCGAGCCGACCGCCCTGTTCGTCCTCGCCCTTCGGCGCACCGGCGTCCCCGCGTCAGAGAAGAGAATTCGATCAGGGGTCGATCTCCTCCTGGACCGCCGGGTGCCCTCGGGCGGCTGGAATTTCGGTAACCCCTACAGCAAATCTTTCGAGCTCGAAGCCAGCACGATGTCGACGGCCCTGGCGCTCGCGGCGCTCGGCGCCGCGGACGTTCCCGAAGGCCGTCCGGCCGTGCGCGCGGGCCTGCGCTTCCTCGCCGACGGCCTCGGCGGGGACGTCAGCACGGCGTCCCTTGCGTGGGCCTTGCTGGCTCTCAAGAGCTTCCCCTCCGGGCCTGCCCGCGTGGCCGGGATCGCGGCCCGCCTGGCCCGGCTCCAGACGGACGACGGGAGTTACCGCGGCAACATGTTCGAAACGGCCCTCGCCTATCTCGTCCTGAGCGAGGCCCCCATTCTCGGTCCCGTACGAGGCGGGAAGCGATGAGCCGCCCGGGCGTGAGCCGCCGTGAGTTCATCCGCATCGCGGGGACATCCACGCTCGCGGCATGGCCGGCCGCGGCTCTGGCCGGAGCCCCCGGCCAGGCGGCCAGGCGGACGGCCGCGGGCCCGCTTCTCCAGGTGGCCCTCGTCCCGTGCCCCGACTATGGGCCGGAAACGCTGGCCGCGGCCATCCGGACCGGCTGGAGGTCGAGCCGCCCCCCGGACGTCAGGGGGAAGCGCGTTGTCATCAAGCCGAACATGGTCGATGTCTCCCCGGACCGGCCGATCCATACCGATCCGCGGCTTATCGAAGCGCTCGTTCTTCACATCGGCGACCTCGGGGCCCGGGAGGTCATCCTGGCCGAGGGAACGTCGCACAACCGGGACGCGGAGGACCTCTTCCGCCGCTCCGGGTACGAAGCCCTGGCCAAGCGGCGGGGGATCCGTCTTGTCGACCTCAATTACGACGACGTCACCCCGGTCAAATGCGCCAACCCCAAGGCGACCGCGCTGCGGGAGATGGCCCTGCCCGAGACCATCGCGACCGCTGAAGTCATCATCTCGGTGCCCAAGATGAAGACCCATAAGCTGGCCGGGATCACGCTGAGCTTGAAGAACATGTTCGGCGTCCTGCCGGGTATGGCTTACGGGTGGCCCAAGAACGTCCTCCATTGGAACGGCATCCCGCTCAGCATCTGTGAGATCAACGCGACCGTCAAGACGCATTATTCCGTCGTCGACGGCATCGTCGGGATGGAGGGCCACGGCCCCATCATGGGCACGGCCCGAAAGATCGGCGTCCTAGTCATGGGAGACAACGCCCTGGCCGTGGACGCCACGGCGGCCCGGATCATGGGGGTCGATCCGGCCCGGGTCGACTACCTGGCCATGGCCCACAAGATCCGGATCGGGTCGCTCCGGCGCGACGACATCGGCATCGCCGGGGGAACGATCGAGAGGGTCCGGACGGACTTCATCCTCGACCCGGAATTCGAGTCCTGCAGGGCCTCGAGGGGCCCCGGAAAGTGAAAAGGACGGTACCAATGATCCGAACACACGTCTCGCGCATCCTCGTGACGGGACTCGTTCTCGGCTGCGGTTTCCTGGCCGGGAGCGCGGCGGGCTACATCGATCCGGGCACGGGCAGCTACGTCCTGCAGATCGCGATCGCCTTCCTCGTCGGCTTGGCCTTCTCGATCAAGGTCTTCTGGAAGAAGATCTCGGGCTTCCTCAAGAAGACCCTTTCTTCCAAGGACGGTGACGGCCCCGATGCGTCCTGAGGGCGCCCTTCCTTCCTCATTCCGCGACCCTGCGGGCTTTATCTTCCGCATGGGCGGCGTCCTCCATCGGGCGATACGGCTTCCCGGCCTCGTCCATTATGACCACCTCATGTCCTCGGGGCTGTATGAAGAGCTCGCGGCCGTGGGGCTTCTCGTGTCGCACGAAGAGGTGCCGGCGCTCATCGAGGGCCGCGAGGACATCGCCAAGCTGATCCGCCCCCAGGAGATCCCGTTCATCTCCTATCCCTACGAGTGGAGCTTCAGCCAGCTCCAGGACGCGGCCCTCGCCACGCTCGATATCGAGAAGCGCGCTCTTCGCCGCGGCATGACGCTGGTCGACGCCAGCGCCTACAATATCCAGTTCCTGCGGGGGCGGCCCATCCTCATCGACACCCTGTCCCTGCGCCAAGCCGTCGAAGGAGAACCTTGGACGGCTTACCGCCAGTATTGCCAGCATTTCCTGGCCCCGCTCGCGCTGATGAGCCTTCGCGACGTCCGGCTGGCCCAGCTGCTGCGGGTCCACCTTGACGGCGTCCCCCTCGATCTGGCCGCCGCCCTCCTGCCTCCCGGTTCGAAATGGCGGCCATCGCTCCTCCTCCACATCCACCTTCATGCCCGGAGCCAGAAGCGGTACGAGGGCCGCGAAGCGCCCGTGGCTCGCAGGACGATGGGTATCCGGGCCCTCTTGGGACTGGTCGACTCCCTCGAGTCCGGGACGAGGAGGCTCCGCTGGCGGCCTGAGGGGACGGAGTGGGCGGACTATTACGACGATACGAATTATTCTTCCGAAAGCATGGCCGGCAAGCGGAAGGCCGTCGAGGATTTCGTTGCCGACGTCCGGCCGCGGACGGTTTGGGATTTTGGCGGGAACGTCGGGACCTTCAGCCGGGTCGCCTCAAAAGCCGGGGCCATGACGGTCTCTTTCGATATCGATCCCGCCTGCGTCGAGAAGAGCTATCTCGCGGCACGATCAGGAGGGGAAGCCGGGATCCTCCCGCTCCTCGTGGACCTGACCAATCCAAGCCCGGCCTCGGGTTGGGAGAACAAGGAGCGGATGAGCCTGCTCGAGCGCGGCCCGGCCGACGCCGTCCTCGCCCTGGCCCTCATCCACCACCTGGCCATCGGGAACAACGTTCCCCTGGAGATGGCCGCAGAGTTCTTTGCCCGGGCCGGCCGTTCCCTGCTCATTGAATTCGTCCCCAAGACGGATTCCCAGGTGAGGCGCCTGCTGGTGACGCGCGAGGACATATTCGAAGGATATACGCGGGAGGGTTTCGAGCGGGCATTTGAGCGGCATTTCGAGATCCTCCGTCGCATCCCCGTCTCCGGCTCTGAGAGGACGCTCTACATCATGGAAAGGAAAGGGCCATAATGAAGAAGGCGCCCGTCATCCATCCCTTCTTTTTCGCCCTTTTCCCGATCCTCGCCCTCTACGCCCACAACATCAAGAGCATTCCGGTCCCTCTGAAAGAGCTGGCCGGGCCGCTCGTCGTCTCGCTCGCCTGCACCGTCGCGCTTTTCGTCCTGTTGAGGGCGCTCATCAAGGACCCGACCAAGGCGGGGCTCATCGTCTCCTTCCTCGTGCTCTGGTTCCTGTCCTTCGGCCATCTGGCCGGACAGATCGCCGTCTTGACGGAAGGCATCTACAACCGCTCCCTCTTCTTCGCCACCGCGCTGCTCGTCGGCGTCTGCGGGTTTCTCGTCGTCCGCTCGCGCCGGACGTTCGGAGGCCTGACGCGCGTTCTCAATGCGGTCGCGGTCACTCTCGTCGTCTTCAACGTCTTCACGACGGCCCAGACGCTCGCCCGCCGACACTCTATCGCCCCGGTCAACGAGATCAAGGTTTCCGGGCAGGCGACAGCACGACCGAATATCTACTACATCGTCCTCGACGCCTACACCAGGGCCGACATCCTCAAAGAGGTGTTCTCTTACGACAATTCCGAATTCCTGGCCGGGCTCGAGAAGAGGGGGTTCATCGTCGCCGATCGCAGCTACGCCAATTACAATCTGACCCAGCAATCTCTGGCGTCCTCCCTGAATTTCACTCTCCTCGACTCCCTAGCCAAGGACGTCGGGGCTGTTTCGTTCGACAGAGGGCCTCTCTATGCCATGATCCGGGAGAACCGGGCCATGGCCTTTCTCAAGGCCCAGGGGTACAGGCTGATCGCGGCATCGTCAAGCATCGAGCCGACGGATTTCAAGCGCGCCGACCGGTACTTCGGCTTCGCCCGGTCCGATTCCGAGTTCCGCGGTGTCCTGCTCGGCACGACCCCCCTGGCGCTTTTCGCCAGATCCAGGGAAGACCGTTCTCCTTATGACGCTCATAGGGGAAGGATCCTCAATGTCTTCCGGGCCCTCGAGGAATCGCCGAGGGAAAAGGGGCCGTTCTTCATGTTCGTCCATATCATGGCGCCCCATCCTCCGTTCGTGTTCGGAGCGGACGGCGAGCCGGTGGAGCCCGACTATCTGTTCTCCATGGTCGACGCCGACCGTCTCCATGGGGGGAACGCGGCGGCCTTGCCCGACTATATCGCCCGTTACCGGGCCCAGCTAGCCTTTCTCAATACAAAGCTCCTGGGCGCGTTCGACTCGATCCTGAAGGGGTCACCAGAACCGCCGCTCATGGTCCTCCAGGGGGATCACGGTTCGAGGACCTACGCGGACCTCGACCGGCCCGAAGCCTCCTATTTCAAGGAAAACCTGGCCATCCTGAATGCCTTCCATCTTCCGGGAGGCGGACGGCCTCTCGTTTATCCGTCGATATCCCCTGTGAACACCTTCCGGCTCATCTTCAAGCACTATTTCGGTGCCGAATTGGACCTTCTCGAAGACGCGAGCTTCTGGACGACCTGGCGCCGCCCTTATCGGTTCCTTCCCTTTGACGAGGTCCGTTATGGGGCGACGGTCGGATCCGTCAGGGACGAGATGAAGCCGGAGGCCCCGGCCATCCAAAAAAGATAAAAAAAAGGGGCGGCCGAAGCCGCCCCTCGAACAGGCGCAAATAAAAGGCCAGGTCAGCTGCCGGTAGCAGCCGTGACCAGGGATGTGCGGGGACCGCAAATCCAGTTGCCGGCCCAGGCGACCAAGTCGCCGTCGAAGTCGGACATACCGCTGACATTGAAGAACCCAGCTTCGGGCGTGGCTTCCGTATAAAGGGCCGCCTCGAAGGGAGCCTCCACCAGGTTCCGGCCATAGGACGATATGACAAAGTCCTCTGCGCCGATGTTGTCGGCACTGGCCCCACTCAGGACGCCCTCAACGGGCCCTTCGCCGCAAAAAACGTTGTAAGGCGTGTTCCAAGGATCGTTGATCGGGACGGTTTTGATGTAGAAGTTGGCGATGGCCTGGGGGAACGGGTCGGAGGCGGCGCCCAGAGGGCCGTCTTGCACGACCAGGTCCCAGTTGCCATGGTCCGTGATGTAGTCCATGGCGCCGGTCGAAACGGTCATGATCTCTTTCATCGCCGTCTTCTGCTTGGCCTTCTGGATGGCGGCCAGAGCGTTCGGGATGAGCAGAGCAGCCAGGATGCCGATGATCGCGACGACGATCAGCAGCTCGATGAGGGTGAATC
>Ga0209706_10000519_pt1 | contig 22344 bp, 20 predicted proteins | sample PPLLaktember2015_6_FD_187263 | JGI IMG/M metagenome (GOLD analysis project Ga0209706, IMG submission 187263) | Freshwater sediment microbial communities from Prairie Pothole Lake near Jamestown, North Dakota, USA - PPLs Lake P8 Core (1) Depth... | ecosystem: Environmental > Aquatic > Freshwater...
GTTCTCGCACGCGGGGGGCGACCCCGCCGAGGATTATCTCTGCGAGGCGATGACGGACGAGATCATCACGGCTCTTTGCCAGGTCGCGCCTGACCGTCTGGCCGTGATCGCACGGACGACGGCCATGCATTATAAAAACAGCAACAAGGACGTGGCCCACATCGGGCGTGAGCTCGGGGTGGATTACGTTGTCGAAGGCGGCGTCCGCCGTGGCGATGATCAGGTCGCGATGAACGTGCAGCTGATCCAGACGAGCGACCAAACCCACGTGTTCGCCGGGAAGTACGATGGAACGATGAACGACCTGTTCGGCCTTCAGACCCGCATCGCCGAAGATATCGTGACGCACATTCCCTCCGTGCCCGGGCTTCGCGAGGGAGGCCAGGTCAGGAAGAAACCCAGCGAGGATGAGCTGGCCTGCCAATGCTTGCTTCAAGGCCGCTCCTATCTGTACAAGCTGACTCCGGACGGCACGGCCAAAGCCAAGCGATGTTTCGAAGAGGCCATTGCCCGCGATCCGCGGTTCGCGCTCGCTTATGATGCCCTCGGCGAAGTTTATTGGTGGATGGCTTTCTATGGCGCCCTCCCCGCCAAACAGGCCAGTTTCATAGGGCTCGGGAACGTGCTCCGAGCGCTCGAGATCGACCCCGCGCTGGGCGAGACCCACGCCTTGCTTGGGCAATTCCGCCAGAAGATCGACTATAACTGGCCCGAAGTCCGGCGCGAGATGACACTCGCCCTGGATCTGGCTCCGTCCTCTCCTCTGGTCAGGATGCGGTATGCGGCCAGCGACCTGCTGCCCCACGGCCAGCTCGAGGAGGCTATCGCCCAGGTTGAGGTCGGCCTCGAATCCGATCCGCTCTCCTTCTCGCTGCGGGGGTGGCTTTCGGTATTTTTATGGCTGGCCCGGGATTACGACCGAGCCATGCAGGAAGGCCGGCTCGCCGAGGCTCTAGATCCGAAAAACTATATGTCCCAATACTTCATAGCGAACGCCTACAGGGACAGCGGGAGATTCGAGGAAGGGATCGTCTTCCAGCGCCGGGCTGTCGAGCTCTCCGGCGGGGCGCCGCAGATGTTGGGCTGGCTGGGGTTGAGCTTGGCCCTCGGGGGGAACACGGCCGAAGCGCACGCGCTTCTCCAACGCCTCGAGGCTATCGCCGCAAAGACGTATGTGCCGCCCACGGCTTTCGTTTGGATCCACATCGGCCTGGGGGAATTCGATGAGGCCCTTGCTTGGATCGAGCGGGCGATCGACGACCGGGACCCTATGATCATCCCCATCACGACCTATCCGTGCCTCGATCCGTTGCGCTCGGATCCACGTTTTCAGGCCCTCGTGCGCAAGATGAACCTGGAACCCTGAGCGGAGGGATCGATATGGTCAATGTCCCGGAAGGGCGGCCTGTGGCGGGAAAAGGGGAGGTCAAGCGTACGTCCCACTGGATATTCTCGAGGAGGGGGCCGGAGTTTCTTGGACCGATATTCAGGCAGGGGGATAAGTCCATCCGGCGTGTCGGCCCTTACGTCCAAAAGGGCCAGGTGGCCGCGGACATTGGATGCGGATGGGGGTACTATGCATTCGCGCTGGCCGACATGGTCGGTCCCAGTGGAAGGGTCTATGCCGTCGATCTGGCCCGGAAGTGCGTCCTGGCGATCAAGAATAAGGCCAAGAAACGAGGTTGCCAGGTCGTCGAGGCCTACGAATCGACGGCCGCCGATCTGAGCTTCATAAAGGACGGATCCGTCGACTTCGTTCTTGCCAACGGCCTGTTATGCTCTATGGCCGCGGACAGGCCGTCTGCCGTGGCCGAAATAACGAGGATCCTCAAGCCGACAGGACGGGCCTATCTGAGCCTTGGCGCCGCTCCTCCCTGGGGCTATGTCGACCGGGCCGAATGGTCGCAGATACTCGAGGGATTCCATGTCGAGGAGGGAGGCGCCTACGAAGGAAGGTGGGCCATTGTCAGCCAACGGGCTTGGGATCCGGCAGATCCTGGCCCGCTCTCTTGATGTACCTCCGGCCTTCCTCGTAGATGTCAAAATCCTCTTTCCTGTCCATGCGGACTCTTTTCCTTTGCCCCTCGTCGGTCCGGAATATCACAAGATAAGCGTGTTGGGAAAGTGTCCAAGTCCTCTTGCCCTCGACGGTCCCCGACCACTCTTTGCGGCGATCCCTTTTCCTCTTAGACCAGGGAAAGAGGACGAGCAGGTTATCCAGGAGGTCAAAAATGAGGGAACTCATGGGATGCCCCCCTTGTTCACTTTGGCGTCAGCCCGATCCTCATTTCCTTGTCGGGCACATGTTGGCCAGCCTTGGTCCCCGTATTTCGCTGGGCTAAGAATAGGCTAGGGACCTGTAGAAAGTCAAACGGCGAGGCTCGAACCGCGAACTCCCCTTGCGCAGGCACTCGTAAGCCGCCGCGGAAATGGGATGATCGGCTATCGGCGTGATTCAGCTCGTCGCCCGCGCCTCGCGACTTCCACGAAACAAAAAGGTCAATACAAACCCCGCCAGAAATCCGCCGATGTGCGCCATGTAAGCGACGCCGCCCGTCTGCGCGGCGTCGGCAATGGAACCGATGCCGCTGAAGAACTGAAGAACGATCCACATTCCAATGACGATCAGCGCGGGCACTTGAATCACCTGTTGGCCCTGCAAAACGCGGACCCTTCCCTTCGGGAACAGCAAAATGTAGGCGCCAAGCACCCCCGCGATCGCCCCCGATGCTCCCAAGTTCGGCACGTTTGAGCCGTGACTAAACGCCAACTGGGCAAAAGTCGCCGCAAGCCCACAGAGCAGGTAGAAGATGATGAACTTGATGTGTCCAAAACGGTCTTCCACATTGTCGCCGAAGATCCAGAGGTAAAGCATGTTGCCTCCCAGGTGAACCCACCCGGCATGCATGAACATGGAACTCAAGAGCGTCAGGAGATCGCCGAAGGGATTGGCCAGGAAGCGGCTGGGAACGAAAGCCCACTTCCCGATAAAGGCGTCGCCGCCACTCAGCTCGACAAAGAAGAACAAGATATTCAGAGCGATGAAAATATACGTGACCAGTGGAAAAGTCCCGCGGGCACTATTGTCGTCGCCGATTGGTAACATGAGATCTATCTCCCTAAATCCCATCTCCAGGCAAGGTCTGCTTGACAGGGCACGGCTTTATTCAGAGCGTATTGAATTCTCCCTCTCGGCGGCAGATCTCCCCGCCTGGCCATGCCAATACTGTATCGCCGCCCGCGCAGCATTGTCAACAGCCCCATCAAGCGGCAAAAGATGACGTCCTTTTCGGAGGCCCCTTTGGTGAAACCATAAATGTCCCCTCCGTAATTGGGGGGAACTAGAGGACGGCGCTCTTACCCCGCATGCGCCCTCATATAATCCTCTTGGGGCTCGTTCATCAGAATGTGATAAAATCCGTTCTGAAGGAGGGAACAATGAAGATATCCAAATCGACGACCATCCTAATCAATGTGGCGCTGGTTTTGCTGATCGCCATTTTGGTAAAGTCGCTTGTCGCATCCCCCATAAACGCTGGCGCGGCGCAGCAAAATAAGCAGTTTGTCATCCTTCGTTCAAGCGAATCGGCTCTCCAGGATACTTTCAACAAGTCAACTGCGATGGAACTGAGATTCGTAACTGCGATGGATTCCGCTCAGAACACCTTGGAAAAGATCCTTATATTTGAGAAGTAGCCCCCGCGCCTGATCCTCCTCATCCAGATCGGTGGACTGATTACCCCGGCCGGAACCATGATCGTCGCGTTCAGGCCCTCCGGGGGCCGTCTTTCGGCCCCCTGCACCTGCTGGGCCTGGCAAACCCGCTATGCCAAGGGTGTGCCCAACAGATGCCTAAAACGGTGTAAGGCTGTACGATATTGCGGCAACTTTCAGACCCCGAGATGATGCCCGAAATGGCAGATTTCACGGGAAACAAGAGAGCGCGCCTGGAGGGACTCGAACCCCCGACCCGCTGCTTAGAAGGCAGCTGCTCTATCCACCTGAGCTACAGGCGCGTCGCGGCGGGAAAAAGATCGGGGAGAGCGGATTTGAACCGCCGACCTCCTGCTCCCAAGGCAGGCGCGCTAGCCGGGCTGCGCCACTCCCCGTTCCGTTCAGCCGTAGAATATTAGCACAAGACGGGGTCAGACCTAAACTCAAGAAGGGGTCAAACCTAAACTTTTCAACTTTCTCCAACAAGGAATCCCAGGACGGAAGGTGGAGAAACTTGAAAGTTCAGGGGTGGCCTTTTCGGCCCAGGCCCTTGTCGATGACCGACTTTTCGACCCGCACGACGATGGGACGGCCGTGAGGGCAGAGGGCCGGCTGGGAGGTCTTGAACAGCTCGTCGACGAGGTAGCCCATCTTCTCCCACGTCAGGGGCTCCCCCGCCTTGATGGCGGACTTGCAGGCCATCGTCGCGAGCATCCGCTCGCGCCGGTCCTCCGGCCGCGTCCCTCCCGCCTCCTCGAGAAGGCCGAGAAAGACATCGCCCGCCTCCTCGGCTTTGAAGAGATCGGGGTACTCCTTGAGGGCGTAGGACCTCCCCCCCATCGATTCCGCACGGAAGCCCAGGTCCTCGAGCATCGCCCCGTTCTCGTCGAAACTGACCGCGGTCGAGGGCGGGAGCTCGAGAAGGAGGGGGATGAGGAGCGCTTTTCGCGGCCATAGCTTCAACCGGTCGATCTCCCGGTACTTGTCGAAGAGAACCCGCTCATGGGCGTTGTGCTGGTCGATGACGAGAAGGCCGTCTTCCCCGGCCGCGACAATGTACATGTTCTCGTACTGGCCGAGGACCGCTGGGCCTCCCGTCGCAGTCCCCCCGCGCGCGGCAGAGGCCTGCTCTGAAAGCGGGGACACGTACCTGCGGTGCATGTCCCCTTTCGCGCCCACGCCTGAGTCGGCCGTTTCGGCGGACACAGGCCCGAAGGCGAGCCCGGGGGCCGGATACGGCGCGCCCGTCTCCGCGACCCGGGGGACCGGTCCCGGCATCCCAGCGTCCGGAACGACTTCTTTGATGACATGGCCGCGGGCCGCCCCTTCGCCGACCGCCCGGAGGACGAGCCGGAAGACGAGCTGGGTGTCTTTGAACCGGACCTCGGATTTGGCCGGGTGGACGTTGACGTCGACATCGGCATAGGGGATCCGCAAGAAGAGAAAGGCCTCCGGCGACCGGCCCCGCTCGAGGATGCCCATATAGGCCTGGGCGAGCGCCGCCATCAGGACCCTGTCCTTGACCGGGCGCCCGTTGACGAAGAAGTGCTGAACGGACTTGTCGGCCCGCCCGGCCAGGGGCAGAGACGCCAGACCCTCGAGCCGGGCCCCGCCCTCCTCGGAAGCGACGTCCATAAGCCTGTCGACCATCTTCCGGCCGAAGATCTGGAAGACCCGCTCCCGGAGGCTCTTGACGGGCGGGCAGGCGATCGTCTCGCGGCCCCCGTGGACGAGCGTGAACCGGACCCCGGGCGACGCGAGCGCCGCCTGGGTCACGTACTTGGCCACGGGCCCGAGCTCGGACTGGCCCGACCGGAGGAACTTCCGTCGCGCCGGCAGGTTGAAGAAGAGGTCGCGGACCTCGACCGTCGTGCCCTGGGGGAAAGCGATGTCGGTGACGGCGACGAGCCGCTCCCCTTCCCTCTCGATCATGGTGCCGCGGTCGCCCGCGCCGTCGAACGTCCGGAGCGTCAGCCGGGAGACGGCGGCGATGCTGGCCAGGGCCTCGCCGCGGAAGCCGAGGGTGGCGATCCGCTCGAGGTCCTCTTCCCGGGCTATCTTGCTCGTCGAGTGCCGGCGGAAGCAGAGGGCCGCGTCTTCCCGGTCCATGCCCGAGCCGTCGTCCTGGACCTTGATCAGGCTCTTGCCGCCGTCGACGAGCTCGATGCGGATGTCCGACGCCCCGGCATCGAGCGAGTTCTCGACCAGCTCCTTGACGACGGACACCGGCCTCTCGATGACCTCGCCCGCGGCGATCTTCTGGGCCACGTCCTCCGGCAGCAGATGGATCTTCTTCATGCGACGATCTCGCCTTCCGTCCGGCGCGGCAGCACCCGCCGGATCGCGACCCTGATGCTTTCCCCCTCCGGCGCCAGTGAGTAAGGCGCCAGCACACGGATGGAATTCCCCGTCAGGACCTCGACGCCCGCGGCCGATCTCGAAATGACCACGGCTTCGAGCTCTCGTCCGATGAAGCGCCTCCTGAAGCGATAGTCCTTCATGGCCGCGGCGCGCCGCAGGGCCTTGGCCCGCTCCGTGACGACGGCCGGCGCGGGCCGGGGCCGCGCCGCCGCCGGCGTCCCCGGCCGGGGCGAGTAGGAGAAGACATGGGCATAGGTCAGCGGCGACCTGTCGACGAGATCCCTCAGCTCCCCGAAATCGGACTCTGTTTCTCCCGGAAAGCCGACCATGACGTCCGCCCCGAGGGCCGCTTCGGGAGCGAGCCGGCTCAGCCCTTCCATGAGGCTCTCGTACGAACCCGGGTCGACCGGCCGGCCCATCGACGCGAGCACGCGTCCCGAGGCGTGCTGGAGCGAGAGGTGGAAGTGAGGGCAGATCCGCCGGTCGCCCGCGATCTGCGCCATAAGCGCGGCGTCCGTGCGGCGGGGATCGAGCGAGCTCAGCCGCAGGCGCGCGGGGCCGGCCGCGCCGGCCAGCTCGCCGAGAAGGCCCGAGAGCGAGCCCCGGAGCTCGAGGTCTTCGCCATAGGAGGAGATGTGGATCCCGGCCAGTACGATCTCGCGGAAGCCGCGTCCGGCCAGGTCCCGGACCGAGGCCGCGAGCGTCTCCGGCCTGACGCTCCGGCTCCGCCCCCGGACACTCGGGATGATGCAGTAGGCACAGCGATGGTCACAGCCGTCCTGGATCTTCAGGAAGGCCCGGGCCCTCAGAGATCCCTCCCGCCCGGCAGGCCGTTCGTCGAGCCCTTTCTCCGCTCCGAGCGCCATCACCGCGGCGGCCAGCCCCGGCTTGGCGCTCTGCGGCAGGACCGTAACGACGCCGGGCAGCCCGGCGACCTCGCCCGCCGCCCGCTCGCCGTAGCACCCGGTGACGACGATCCGCGTTCCCGGGTTCTCCCTGTTGACCGCGCGGATGAACTTCCGGACGTCCCGCTCGGCCCGCCCGGTGAGGGCGCAGGAATTGACCACGACGATGTCGCTCCGGGTCCAGTCCGCTTCGAGACTCAGGCCCCGCTCGCGGAACTCCTCGGCCCAAGCGAAGGCTTCGGCCTGGTTGGCGCGGCAGCCGAAGTTCCGGACGGCAAACGAGAGCATCGCCGGAAGCTAGATCTTTTCTTTGAGCTTGGCGGAGGCCGTTTCGACCTTGTCGGCCATCTTGGCCCGGAAGACGGCGAGCTTCTTGCGCAGCTCCTCGTCCTTGAGGGCCAGGATCTCGACGGCGAGGATCGCGGCATTGGTGCCGCCGTGCTTGCCGAGGGCCATCGTGGCCACCGGAATGCCCTTGGGCATCTGGACGGTCGAGTATAGGGCGTCCATGCCGGCCAGGGCCTCGCTCTCGACCGGCACTCCGATGACCGGCTTGACCGTGTGGGCGGCGACGACGCCGGCCAGGTGGGCCGCCTTTCCCGCCACGGCGATGAAGATCTCCGCCCCCCCCTCTTCCGCCGATCGCACCAACCGGAGCGTGCGCTCGGGCGAGCGGTGGGCCGAGGTCACCTCGAGGCCGAAGGGCACGCCGAATTCCTTGAGGACGCCGAGCGCCTCCTCGATCGTCCCGAAGTCCGACTCGCTCCCGAGCAAGACCATGACCTTCATGTCCGCTCCTCCTTGACCGCGCCGATGTCCCGCCGGTAGTACATGGCTTCGAAATAGACCTTGCCGCACGCCTCGTAGATCCGGCCCATGGTCTCGGCCAGGGTCTCGGCCGAAGCGCAGACGCCGAGGACGCGGCCGCCGGACGTCGCATAGCGGCCGTTCTCGAACTTGGTCCCGGCGTGAAAGACGGTCACCCCGGCGACCGCCGCGGCCTCGTCCAGGCCGCTGATGATCTTGCCCTTTTCGTAGTGGACCGGATATCCGCCCGAGGCCACGACGACGCAGCCCGAAGGCTTGGCCGACCAGCGGATCTCGGTCCGCAGGATGTCCTCTTCGACGGCCGCTTCCAGGAGGTCGACGAGGTCGCTCTCGAAGCGGACCATCTGGGGCTGGGTCTCCGGATCGCCGAAGCGGCCGTTGAACTCGAGGACCTTCGGCCCTTCTTCGGTGATCATGAGCCCGGCGTACAGGACCCCCTTGAACTTCCGCCCCTCCTCGAGAAGCCGGGTGATGGCCGGCATGATCACGCTCGACATCACTTCGTTGAAGAGCTTCTCGGTCATGAGCGGCGACGGGGAGATGGCCCCCATGCCGCCCGTGTTCGGCCCCTTGTCGCCGTCGTAGGCCGCCTTGTGGTCCATGGCCGAGACGAGGGGCTGGACCCTCAACCCGTCGGTGACGACGATGAACGACACCTCGCGGCCGCGGAGGAACTCCTCGATGACGATCCGGCGGCCGGCCGCCCCGAACTTCTTCTCGACGAGCATCTCGCCGGCCGTCTCCTCGGCCTTCTTTGGCGTCGCGCAGACGACGACCCCCTTGCCGGCGGCCAGGCCGTCGGCCTTGACGACGACGGGGAAGCCGAACTCGCCCGAGGCCAGGATCTTGCGGGCCGTGTCGTAATCGTCCGTGACCTTGAACCGCCCGGTCGGGATCCGGTGCCGGGCCATGAACTCCTTGGCGAAGACCTTGCTCGCCTCGATCTCGGCGGCCTTCTTCGAGGGGCCGAAGACCCGGAGGCCCCGGCGCTCGAATTCGTCGACGAGCCCCATCGTCAGGGGGATCTCGGGGCCGACGACGGTCAGGCCGATCGCCTCCCGGGCCGCGAAATCGGCCAGGCCGGCGATGTCCGTATCCGCCAGCGGGACGTTCTCGGCGACGAGGCGCGTCCCGCCGTTGCCCGGCGCGCAGTAGACCTTCTCGACGCGCGGGCTCTGGGCGATCCTCCAAGCCAGGGCGTGCTCGCGCCCGCCGGAGCCGACGATCAGGACCTTCATCGTCATGCCCCGGCGGCCCGCCGGAGGTTCTCCGCGAACTGGGCCGCGTAGCCGGGATCGGAGATGACGCTCGAGAGGATCTTCGCCGCGAGGGGCAGGGCCTCGGCCGGTGGCAGGGTGAAGCCCATGGTCAGGAAGCTCTTCCGGTAGCGGGCGACCTCCTCGCCGGCGGCCTGGCCCCGGATGATGATGTCGCTCATGAGCCCGGCCAGGGTGTCGAAGTCCTTCTCGACCATGCCGAACCGGGTCATCTCCTGGACGCCCAGCCGGATGCCGCTCGATTCGAGGAACGTGGCGTCGTCGGGCAGGGCCTGGTAGTTGGTCAGGACGTTGTTCGTCTCGAGGCGCCGGGCGATCTCCATGCCCGGGCCGAACGGCTTGACCCGGATGATGACCTGGTGCGTTTCCGTGTAGCCGTCGGCGGGGTCGCCCTCGACGGGGATGCCGTGGGCGTGGAGGGCCTTGGCCAGGGCCCTGGCGTTCCTCCGGACCTGGTCCTGGAAGGGCCCCTTGAAGGCGTTCATCTCGTAGGAAGCCATGAGCAGGCCCAGGAGCGTGCCGAGGTGGTGGTTGCTCGTCGAGCCGGGGAAGGCCCGGCCCTTGATCTCGAGCCAGAGGGGCCGGAGGGGCGATCCCTTGGGGAAGTTGCCGGCGACGACGCCGCGCTGCGTTCCGAAGAAGGTCTTGTGGGTGCTCCCGGTGACGAGGTCCGCGCCCTCCTCGAAGGGGGCCTGGAAGGCGCCGTAGAGGCCGAGGACATGGGCCATGTCGAACATCAGGACCGGCCGTGTGGGCCAGCCGCGGACGATATCGGCCACGAACTTCACCGGCTCGCGGTAGAGGAACATGCTCTTGCCGAAGATGATGAGCTCTGGCCGGTGCGATTCGAGGATCGCCGCCAGCCGCTCGAGGTCGGGCTTGTAGGGGTTGTCCTTGCGGACGGGGAAGTTGACGACCTGCTCCTTGCCGGTCGCCGGGTCCTCCTCGACGTAGTTGAAGAGCGCGCCCATCGGCTGAGCGCTGAGGTGCCCGCCGTAAATGAGCTCGTTGTTGAGGACCAGGCGGATCCGCCGCGAGAGCTGCCCTGCGGCCCGGCCGCGGTTGAGGAACTTGACCAGGCCCTTGAAGACGACCTCGTTGGCCATCTGGCCGCTGATCGGCCGGAGCTCGATGTCGGTGCAGCCGAAGAAGGCGGCCAGCTCTTTCTGGCACTCGATCTCGACGTCGCGGATGAAGTCGGTGCCCTGGTAGAAGTAGACCTCGTCCCCCTTCATCGAGCGATGCTCGGCGTAGCGGCCGGACGGGTCGGCGATCTCGCACATCTTGACGAGGAACGACGGGGTCGCTTCCGAGGGGATGAGGTTGAAGCAGTCTCTCTGCCGCCAGGCGCTGTTCCGCTCGGTCCGGGCGGCCAGGTCCTTGGCTTTCTCGGCGAATGGGAGCATGGAGTCCTTCCTTATGTTTATTTCAGATTCTCGGTCTCGATGTCGCGGATCTTCTGGACGCGCCGCTCATGCCGGCCGCCTTCGAACGGCGTCTCGAGCCAGACCCGGACGATGCGGGCGGCGATCTCGAGGGTGTGAGTCCGACCGCCCAAGGTCAGGCAGTTCGAGTCGTTGTGGGCCCGGCTCACCTCGGCGGCGTATTCGCAGGAGCACGGCGTCGCCCGCAGGCCCTTGAACTTGTTGGCCACGATGGCCATGCCGAGACCGGTCCCGCAGATGAGGATGGCCCGGTCGCAATCGCCGGCGACGACGGCCCGGGAAGCCTTGGCGGCATAATCGACGTAGTCCACCGATTCCCCGGGGCCGCAGCCGAAGTCCTCGAACGGGAAGCCGTTGGCTTTGAGGTGTTCGGCGATGCCCGCCTTCAGGTCGTAGCCGGCGTGGTCGGATGCGAGCGCGATCTTCATGCGGGTCTCCTTTCCCTCCCCCTCGGCCGGCGCCGCCTTGGCCGGCGCGGCCTACTTCAGATCGAGGAGCCTGGCCGCCTCGGGCAGGACCTCGATCGCCTTGAGGACGACGGGGTCGTTCTCCCTGGAGACCTTGATCCCGGCCTCGACGCCCCAGACGGCCCCGGCGATCTCCCTCTCGAGCTCGCGGCGGATCTCCGCTTCGGCGTCCTTGAAGGCAGCCTCCTCGTATTCGAACTTGCGCGTCACGAGGTACTTGCGGAAATCGGCGACGACGTCGTCGTTGACGACGAACACATCGCCGATCTGGATCTTTCCGGCCGCGGCCGCGCCGGCCGTCTTGGGATCGCCCGGAAAGACGAACTTCTTCCCGAGGTCGGTCTGGTGCTGGGCGAGCCGCCGGGCGTAGGCGAAGAACGCACCGCTCATGCGCAGCCGCCCCGTGAGGATCTTGAGCAGGGAATCGACGGCATAGTCGGGGGTGATGCCGCCCTGCCCGAGGACCTTGCGGCCGTGCTCGGTGTAGCGGACCTCGCGCTTGTCCTCGGGGGCGCGCTTGCTGGTCAGATAGTCGTCGAGCTGGCTGTAGTCGCGCTGGATGGACCGGCCGCTCGGCGTGAGATACCTGGCCACGGTCAGGGCGACCGCCATGTCCGGGGCCAGCGGGAAGACCGTCTGGACGAGCCCTTTGCCCCAGGAGTCCTCGCCGACGATGAGGCCCCGGTCGTGGTCCATGACCGCGCCGCTGACGATCTCCGAGGCGCTGGCCGTGCCCTGGTCGATGAGGATGACGAGGGGGAGCTTCTCGTACTGGTCGTCCAGGTAGGCGGAGAATTTCTGGTCGTATCGCGGGTTGCGGCCGTCCATTGTGACGATGAGCGAGCCGCGCGGCAGGAACAAGTCCGAGATCTCGACCGAGGCGGCCAGGGCCCCGCCGGAGTTCAGGCGCAGATCCAGGATGAGGCTCTTCAAGCCCTGGGCCTTGAGCTTCTCCAGCCCGGCCTCGAGCTCCCGGGACGTCTCCTCGCCGAAGTTGCGGACGTAGATGTAGCCGATGCCGCCGTCGAGAAGGAAGGCGTAGGGCACGCTCAGGAGCGGGATCTCCTCGCGGGCGATCGTCAGGTCGAACGGCTTTTCGGTGCCTTCCCGCACGAAGGTGACGGTGACCTTCGATCCCTTCTCCGTCCCACGGAGCTTCTGCATGGCATCGTAGCTCGAGATGGGGGCGGTGGATTCGCCGTCGATGCGGGAGATGACGTCCCCGGGTTGGATGCCCAGGCGGTAGGCCGGGCCGCCCTCGATCGGCGCGATGACGACGATGTTGTCGCCCTGCTTTTGGATCTGCAGGCCGACGCCGTAATAGGAGCCCGTATAGTCCTCGCGCATCCGAGATAAGCTCGAGGGGTCGAGGAAATAGGAGTGGGGGTCGAGGGTGTCGAGCGTCCCCTTGATCGAGGCCACGGCCAGGGCCTCCTCCTCGAGCGGCTCGAAATAGCCCTCGTCGAGGACCCTGGCGATCGCCCGGGCCTTGCTCAGGGCGGCCGACCACAAGTCCTCGTCGCGGGACGGCATGGGGAAAACGGCCAGTACGGCTACAATCAGGGGCAACAGCCTATTTTTCATAGACTCCACTTCCCGCTAATTCTACCATCGGGACGGGCCAGTGTAAAGCCGATCGACCCTGGAGGGGCCTGAGAACTCCGCCTCTTGCAGCATCAGTCAGAACGGGCCGAGGGACGGGGACGCGACGGCGTGGGGGGGCTACCCGGAGCGACTGAAGGGAGCGGAGGACCAGGCGCGCGGCGGAGCGACTCGGAGCAGCGCGACTGGGAAATATCCAGGGCGGAACCGTCCTGAGGCTAACCGCTTTGGCCGCCAGGGCTGGCGTGCTATAATACCGCCCGAGACACCATGTTCGGCAGCATCGGCCCCGCGGAGCTCATCCTCATCTTCGTCATCGCCCTGCTCGTGTTCGGCCCCAAGAAGCTCCCGGAGATCGGCCGCTCCGTCGGCAAGGCCCTCCGGGAGTTCAAGAAGACCTCCGAGGAGATCAAGGGCCGCATCGAGGAGGAGATCGAGGCCTCGGAGATCAAGGACATCCGCAAGGACATCCGGGCCGGCGTGGATGGCATCAAGTCCGAAGTCAAGAGCTTCACGGACGACCTCACCAAGGACACGGAGACCCATGGGACTGGGGAAGGGCCGAAAGTCACCTGACGAGATGACCTTCCTCGAGCATCTGGAGGATCTCCGGAAGCGGCTCTTCTATTCCGCGATCGCCCTCGTCGCGGGCTTCTTCCCCTGCTGGATGTTCCGCGAGCAGTTCTTCGAGATCCTGTCCCGCCCGGTCATGCAGTACCTGCCCCCGGGCACGAAGTTCTCGTTCCTAACCCTGACCGCGCCGTTCATGATGTATCTGAAGATCGCCTTCCTGGCGTCGCTGTTCTTCACCGCACCGTTCATTTTCCTCCAAGTCTGGTACTTCGTCGCCCCCGGGCTCTACCAGAAGGAGAAGAAGTACGTCATCCCGTTCGTCCTGATGACGACGCTGTTCTTCGCGCTCGGGGCCGCCTTCGCCTATTTCGCCGTGTTCCCCTGGGCCTGCCGCTTCTTCCTGACCGTCGCCAAGGACTTCAACCCGGTCCTCACGCCGGACCAGTACCTGGGCTTCGCGATGAAGGTCCTCCTCGGCATCGCCCTCGTCTTCGAGCTGCCCACGCTCGTCTTCTTCCTGGCCAAGATGGAGCTGATCACGGCCCGCTGGATGATCCGAAACTTCAAGTACGCCGTGCTCGTCGTCTTCATCATCGCCGCGGTCATCACCCCGACGCCCGATCCCGTCACCCAGAGCATCGTGGCCGTGCCGATGATCGCGCTCTACGGTCTCGGCATCCTGATCGCCCTGGTCGTCGGGCGGGGCAAGGCCAGGGCCCGGCGGGCGAAGACGGAGACGGCGGGATAACGGGGAGGGCCCGCCCATGGACGGACGCCTGATCATCCGCAACGAGCGCGTCGAGACGGGGCAGACGCTCGTCTCCGAGAACCCGGCCACGCTCGAGCCCGTGGGCGAGGTCTCCATCGCCGCGCGGGAGCACTGCGAAAGGGCGATCCAGGCGGCCAAAGACGCCTTCCCGGTCTGGCGCTGGCTCGACCCCCGGGAGAAGAGGGCCATCTTCAGGCGGGCCGAGAACATCCTGGCCCGGCGGGCGTCGGAAGCCGCCCGGCTCATCGCCCTGGAAAAGGGCTCGCCCTATCCCGAATCGCTGGCCGTCGAGGTCTTCGGCGCCCTTCAGTCCCTCGATTACTATGGCAAGAACCAGGGGCGGCTGCTGCAGCCCCGCCGGGCCGGCCATCATGCTCCCCTGTTCTTCAACAAGTCCGGGGCCTTCCACTTCCATCCCCTCGGCCCGACGCTCATCATCTCGCCGTGGAACTTTCCCTTCCTCATCCCCGTCTGCGACATCCTCAGCGCCCTGACCGGCGGCAATTCGGTCGTGCTGCGGCCGTCGTCGTCGACGCCGCTCATCGCCCTCCTCATCGGCGAGGTCTTCGTCGAGGCCGGCCTGCCGCCCGGCGTCCTCAACGTCGTGCCCTGCCGCGTTCCCGAGGCCGAGGCCATGATCACCGACCCCGACATCCAGACGGTCATGTTCACCGGCAGCGTCGGCATCGGCAAGCGGGTCGTCGAGCTCTGCAGCCGCAACCTGACCAACGTGGCCCTCGAGCTCGGCGGCAAGGACCCGATGATCGTCCTCGAGGACGCCGACCTCGAGAAAGCGGCCCGCGGGGCCGTCTGGGCGGCCTTCATGAACTGCGGCCAGAGCTGCGGCTCGGTCGAGCGGGTCTACGCCGCGAGAGGGATCGCCGAAAGGTTCACGGCCCGGGTCGTCGAGCTGGCGAAGGAGGTCCGTGTCGGCGATCCCGTCGCCGAAGGCGTCGACATGGGCCCGATGGCCACGGCCGGCCAGCTCAAGGTCGTCGAGGAGCACATCGCCGACGCGAGGGCCAAGGGCGCGGCGGTCCCCGTCGGCGGCGGGCGGGTCGCCGGGAAGGCGGGCCATTTCATCGAGCCGACCGTCCTGACGGGCGTCGATCACACGATGCGCTGCATGACCGAGGAGACGTTCGGCCCGACGCTGCCGATCATGGCCTTCGACGGCGACGAGCAGGCCGTGGCCCTGGCCAACGATAGCGTCTATGGGCTGACCGCCTCGGTCTGGACGCGGGACCGCCGCCGGGCCGCCTGGTTCGCCGAGCGGCTCGAGGCGGGCTCGGTCACGGTCAACGACCACATGTACTCGTTCGTCGAGCCGCGGGCGATCTGGGGCGGCATCAAGCAGACGGGCATGGGCCGGTCGCACGGCCCCTTCGGCCTGCACGAGCTCGTCAACATCAAATACGTCGGCACGGATTTCTTCCGCAAAAAAGCCCAGACCTGGTGGTTCCCGTACGACCGGAGCCTCGCGGGCATCATGGAGAAGGCCGTCGCGCTCTTCCATGGCGGGAGCCGGCGGGCCCGGCTCCGGGCCGCCCTGGGGCTCCGGAAGGATTGGCGGCGGCTCCTGGCCACGGCGCCCCTGTTGAACTACATCCTCGCCCTGCCCCGGGTCCTGAAGAAATGACGACGTTGAACCGACAGCCAAGGCTCATCGGATTGACGGGCACCAACGGGGCCGGGAAAGGCGAGGCCGCCGCGTATTTCGCGGCCAAGGGGTATGCCTGCTTCTCGCTCTCGGACGTCATCCGGGACGAGCTCAGGGAGCGGGGCGAGCCCGAGAGCCGGGACAATCTCATCCGGACGGGCAACGAGCTCCGGGCGAGCTTCGGCGCCGACGTGCTGGCCCGGCGGACGATGGCCAAGGTCGGACGGGGCGGGCGGGCGGTCATCGACAGCATCCGCAACGTGCAGGAGATCGAATACCTGCGGCGGCAAGAGGGATTCGTCCTGCTGGCCGTCGACGCGCCGGTCGCGCTGAGGTTCGAGCGGGTCGCGGCGCGCGGCCGGGACGAATCGGCGGCCGACCTCGAGGCCTTCAAGAAGAAAGAGAACCTGGAGCGGCGGGGCGGGACGGCGGGCCAGCAGCTCGAAGCGTGCCTGGCCGCGGCGGACCGGCTCATCGTCAATGACGGGACCATCCCGGAATTCCACCGCAAGCTCGAGGAGGTCGCATGACGCCGCCGAGGATCCCGAAGGACCTGTATTACCTGGGCATCGCCAAGGAGGTCTCGAACCGCAGCACCTGCTTCCGGCGGGCGATCGGGGCCATCATCGTCCGGGACGACCAGATCATTTCGACCGGCTACGTCGGCTCGCCGAGGAAGACCAAGGACAGCCTCGAGCACGGCTTCTGCCTGCGGGACAAGCTGGGCATCCCCCACGGGCAGCGGTACGAGCTCTGCCGGAGCGTCCACGCCGAGCAGAACGCCATCATCAACGCGGCCCGGGCCGGGGTCAGCCTCCTCGGCGGGGACATGTACATCTACGGCAGCGCGCCGGGGTCGGTCGAGCCGATCAGCGCCTTCCCCTGCTATATCTGCAAGAAGATGCTGGTCAACTGCGGGCTGGATCGGGTCGTGTGCTCGACCGCGGGCGGCGGGGTCACGATCTTCCGCGTCGAGGATTGGATCCGCGACTGGCAGGAGCGCGACATCCTCGACGACGAGAAGCAGTACGGGAAGGACTGATGAGACGGGGCGGGAGCGTTTCCGGGTTCCGGACGGGCGCGGCGGGCGCGGCGATCCTGCTGGGCGTCCTGGGCGTCGCGATGGTTGCGGGCGGGGGGCAGGACCCGCAGGCGGCGGGCGAGGCGAAGGAGGGGCTGCTCAGGTTCCTGGGGATCGAGCCATCGGCGGAATCGGTCGACTACGTCCAAACGAAGACGCAGTTCCAGCTCCACACGCTCCTGACCGAGCAGCGCCATCAGAAGACGTGGTACCTCGGCGAGCGGATCCGGGAAGACACCCTGGCCGGGCTGCGCATGCTCGCGGCGGTCGACGAGGATATCCTGGCCAGGATGAAGGAGCTCGCGGCGGCGCCGGAGGCGGTCGAGCAGGCGGCCCGGGCGGTCGAGGCGGCCATCCTCGGCGGCCGGAAGGTCTACGTCTACGGGTGCGGGGCCACGGGACGGCTGGCCAAGCAGATGGAGAGCGCGTTCTGGCGCCCGTTCTGGCGCCGAGTCAAGGCCGACCGGAGGATCTGGAAGAAGGCGGCGGAGCGGCTGCCGGCGGGAGCGGCCGTCGAGGAAGGCCTCGTGGGTGAGATGACGGGCGCAGACCGGGCCCTCATCAGCTCGCTCGAGGGCTTCGAGGATCTCCAGCTCATCGGGCGGCTCCAGCTCCGCGACCGGGGCATCGAGAAGGGCGACGTCGTCATCTGCGTCACCGAGGGCGGCGAGACCTCGTCGGTGATCGGGACCGTGTTGGGGGCGCTCGAGGCCTGGAAGGCCGAGCCGGGATATGATCCGGAGGAGAGCCGGAAGAGCCTCTACTTCGTCTACAACAATCCGGACGACCGGCTGATGCCGTTCGACCGGAGCCGGAGCGTCCTGACCGAGCCCGGCATCACCAAGATCAACCTGACGACGGGCCCCCAGTCGATCACGGGCTCGACGAGGATGCAGGCGACGACCATCGAGACGTATGTCGTCGCGGCGATCGTCGAGACGGCGGTCGAACGCGTCCTCGGCCCGGTTTTGAGCGCCCGGGAGATGGCCAAGCTGGGTTTCGGCGGCGCGGCAGGGGCCAGGCGCGGCGGCGGGACCGGTGTGGCGGCGAAGCTCAGAGAGTTCGAGAGCGTCCTCGGCGGGGTCAGGGCGGCGCTGACGGAGATGGCGGCCCTGACGGACATCGAGGCCCAGGCCTATGCGGCCGGCCGCTTCTCGACCTATTACGCCGAGAACGGCCTGATCACGGTTTTCATCGACAGCACGGAGCGAAGCCCGACCTTCCGGCTCTTCCCCCTGGACACGGTCCAGGAGCCGAAGAGGAAATGCTGGATCCAGGTCTGGACGAACGCGGCGACGCAGGAGGAAGCCTGGCGCGCGTTCCTGGGCCGGCCGTTCCGGGGGTTGGCGGCGGAGATGTACCGCGAGCCGTTCGAGACCCAGGTCGAGGATCCGTATCTGCGCCGGGCGGCCCTTGAGAGCCTGAAGAAAGCGGGCGACGAACAGGCGGACCTCTATGATTTTTCCCTATCGAAGGCGAATACGGCCGGGCGGGGCCCGAAGAAGGGCGACCTGTGCGTGCTCGTCGCCCTGACGCCGGAAGAGAGCCGGTTCGCGGCGGAGGGAACGGCGTTCGCGAGGGTCCTGCGGCTGGCCGCGGAGGGGGGCGCCGACGCCGGGGTGATCGTCGTCACCGACCGCCCGTCGAAGGAGTTCCCGGGGATCGTCGAGCGCGTCCGGAGGCGCTGGGCGGGAGCGTCCGGGCGGCTCGTGGTCGTGCCGGTGTCGGTGAGGGCCGCGGGCGATGCGTTCGGCATCCGGCAGCAGATGGCGGCCAAGATGCTGCTCAACGCCCACTCCACGGCGGTGATGGCCAAGCTCGGCAAGGTCATCGGGAACACGATGACCAACGTCAGCCCGAGCAACCTCAAGCTCATCGGCCGGGCCACGTACCTCATCCAGTCGCACGTCAACGATGTCCTGGGCACGCCCGATTGGGTCAAGGCCTACGGCGCGCGCGAACCGGTCTCCTACGGGGAGGCCAACGCCGTCCTCTACGACGCCATCGAGTATCTCAGGGACCGGCAGGCGGAGGCGGGGCAGACGGCCGAGGTCGCCTTCTCCATCATCCGCATCCTCGAGTCGCTGAAGCAGAAGCGCCCGATCAGCCGCGCCGAAGCGCTGGAGCTGGTGAGGACCCCCGGCCTCAGCAAGTACCTGTCCGGCATCAGATAAGAAAAGACGGGGTCAAACCTACACTTTTCAAGTTTTGACGGGACTGAGAATCCCACCGCCCTGCGATCGTCCTTTTATTAGCAGCCAAGAAATCCGCTTGCTCAGAGATGTCACGTCAATTGCGGATAGAATATCCGGGGGCTTTCTATCATGTCTATTCCCGCGGGAACCAGAAGCAGCGCATATTTTTCTCGGACGAGGACCGCTATTATTTCCTGAAGGTCCTTCGCGAGGCTCACGAGCGGCTGGGCGCCGTGGCCCACTTGTATTGCCTGATGGATAGCCATTATCACCTCGCCCTGGAGACGCCCGATGCGAACCTTTCCCGAATTATGCACTTCATGAACTCGGCCTATTCCATCTACCTGAATAAAAAGCATGAACGGTGCGGGCATCTCTTTCAAGGCCGGTTCAAGGCCATCCTTATCCAGGCGGACGCCTATGCAAGGACTCTGTCGGTCTATATCCATGGGAATCCGGTCCGGAAAAAGATCGTCGAACGCCCTGAGGAGTTCCCTTGGTCCAGTTGTCGGGACTACTACGGGTCGCGCAATCCTCCCGCCTGGTTGGACACGTCCTTTGTTCTCGGCGCCTTCGGGAACTCTCGCGAGAATTTGAAGCTTGAACACGAGCGCTATCTGTCGGCCGCAAATGAGGCTGCTCTTCACGACGAGATCAGGAAAGCATCCAGGATCGGCATACTCGGCGACGACGAGTTCATCGATAGGATCCGGCGCTCGTATCTCCGCGACAGGATCAAGAACCCAGATCATGAGCTCTGTGAGCTCAGAAGGTTGAGGGCGCGACCTGAACTATCCGAGATCGCCCAACTGATCGACAGCGAGATGGGGTCCATGAACCGCCTGGCAAAAAAATGCACTATCTACTTCGCGCATCGGTTCATCGGGTTCAAGCTCAAAGAGATCGGTGAACATTTCGGAATAAGCCCGGCGGCCGTATCCGAGTCGTATCGAAAGACGGCGAAAGAAATCTGCTCTAACGAGACTCTCCAACGAATAATCGAGGCCGTTCGCTCTCGCCTTGCCTCAGCCGGCTGAGGGCATTGAGCTATGAAACTTGAAAAGTGTAGGTTTGACCCCTTCTTAAGGCATCGGGGGGGCGCCGTCGAAGCTGTAGCAGGGCGCGGCCGCGGGCCGGGGCCGGCGCTTCGGCTTGGGCTTGACCTGCGGGTAGACGAACAGCTCGCCGGCGTAGTTCCGCAGCACGACCTCCTCGTCGGTGATCGACTGCAGGTACTTGGGCAGGACCGGGATCTTGCCGCCGCCTCCAGGCGCGTCGATGCAGTAGTAGGGCACGGCCAGGCCCGACGTCCAGCCGCGCAACCCCTCCATGACCTCGAGGCCCTTCTCGACGGTCGTCCTCAGATGCTCCGTCCCCGAGACGTAGTCCGCCTGGTAGATGTAATAAGGCCGGACCCTCACGGCCAGGAGTTTCTGCATGAGCCGCCGCATGGTCTGCGGGTCGTCGTTGACGCCCTTGAGCAGGACGGTCTGGTTGCCGAGCGGGATCCCGGCGTCGGCCAGCAGGTTCAGGGCCCGCGACGACTCGGGCGTGATCTCGTCCGGGTGGTTGAAATGCACGTTGACGTAAAGCGGATGGTATTTCTTGAGCATGGCCACGAGCTTTTCCGTGACCCGCTGGGGCAGGACGCAGGGCATGCGCGTACCGATGCGGATGATCTCGACGTGCGGGACGGCCCGGACGGCCTTGATGATGGCCTCGAGCCTGCGGTCGCTGAGCATCAGCGGGTCGCCACCCGATATGACGACGTCCCGGATCTCCGCGTGCCGGCGTATGTACTCGACGCCGTCCTCGATGTAGCGCGGGTGGATCTTCGACGGATCGCCGACCATCCTCTTGCGCGTGCAGAAGCGGCAATACGAGGCGCAGCCGTGCGAGACGAGGAACAGGCAGCGGTCCGGGTAGCGGTGGACGATGCTGGGGACCGGCGAGTCGGCGTCCTCCTCGAGAGGGTCGGCGACCCCCGTGTCTTCCCGCAGCTCGGCGGCGTCGGGGACCATCTGACGCCACATGGCGTCCCCCCGCTCCTTGATCAAGCCGGCATAATACGGCGTGATCTGGATCTTGAACACCTTGGCGATCCGGCGGACCTCCTCGACGTCAAGACCGAATTTCTGGGCGATCTCTTCAGGTTTCCTGAGAGCGCCCCGGAGTAAGCGTTGCCAGTCGTCCATCTCCAAACTCCTAACGAAAATACTTCGCGTAAATGACGCGGTCGTCGCCGGCCCGGTAGAAGTCCGGGATGCGGGCGACTTCCCTGTATCCCAAGTCGATATAGAACTGCCGCGTGCCGTGATACTTCGGCTGCGACGAGGTCTCGATGATGAGGACCCGTCCGTGGCGCCGGCCGACCTCGGCCTCGAGCCAAAGGACGAGCTCCTTGCCGCGGCCCTTCCCCTGCTCCGACGGCGCGACGGCCATCCAGTACAGGTCGTAGGCGTCCTCGGCCAGCGGGGTCGGGCCCCAGGTCATGTAGCCCACGGGCTGCCCTCCGCCATCCTCGCCCTCGACGACGACGACATCGTAGTCCTTCTGATCCGGCTTCCCGAGATAGATGTCGATGAGCTCCTCGGCGACGTCGACCTCGGCGGACGTGAAGAACCCCGTGGCCCGGATGAGCCCGAGCACGGGTCCCTTATCTTGCGCCTGCATCCGTCGGATCATTGGTGACCCTTCTCTTCAGGGCGTTCTGGAGCATCACGCCCCAGAAATCGGCGTAAGCGATCCCGGCCGCCTTGAGGGCCCGGGCGTATCCCGCGTTGGTGCTGATGTCGGGGTTCGGGTTGACCTCGAGGATGAACGGCCGGCCCTTCGTGTCCATCCGGAAATCGACCCGGGCGTAGTCCCGGCAGCCCATGGTCCGGAAGGCCGCCGCGGCTAGTCCCTGGAGCCTGTCTCGCATCTCGTCGTCGATCGGCGCCGGGCACACCGGCGGCGTCTTCTGGTAGAGCGGATCGTCCTCGAACCACTTGGCCTCGTAGCCGAGGATGCGCGGCATGTCCTTGGGCATGGCCGAGAAATCGATCTCGGAGACCGGCAGCGGCGTCACCCCGCCGTTCTCCATGACCGAGACGTTGAACTCCCGGCCGTCGATGAAGGCCTCGACGAGGACCGGCTGCTTATAGGTGTCGAGGCAGCGCCGGACCTGCCGCCGCAGCCCCTCCTCGTCCCGGACGACGGAGTCGGGATAGATGCCCAGGCTCGCGTCCTCGGCGTTGGGCTTGACGATCAGGGGGAACTTCAGCTCGAGGGGCTCGTCCCCCGTGAGCAGGAGCTGCGCCGGCGCGGTCGGCAGCCCGGCCGCCCTGAGCACGGCCTTCGCTTTGAACTTGTCCTGGCAGATGGACAGGGTCTTGGCGGCGTTGCCCGTGAAGGCGAGGCCCAGGAGCTCGAAGATCCCGGCGACGTTCGATTCCCATTGCGGCCGCCCGTAGTAGCCCTCGCAG
>Ga0209706_10000520_pt1 | contig 22326 bp, 17 predicted proteins | sample PPLLaktember2015_6_FD_187263 | JGI IMG/M metagenome (GOLD analysis project Ga0209706, IMG submission 187263) | Freshwater sediment microbial communities from Prairie Pothole Lake near Jamestown, North Dakota, USA - PPLs Lake P8 Core (1) Depth... | ecosystem: Environmental > Aquatic > Freshwater...
CTGCTCCTTTGTTCCCTTAGAGATCATCACCGCGGCAGGATGTGTTCCTTTTCGCGTGCGAGGAGACATCCGGGAGCCCATCACCAAGGGCGACACCTTGATGGAAACCATCGTGTGCCCTTTTATTCGGAGCTGTTTCGACCTTTCCGTGAAGGGGAAGTACGATTTTCTTTCGGGGATGGTTATTCCCCATGGTTGTGACAGCATGGTGAGGAGCTACAGCACCTGGAATTATTCCTTGAATCTCCCGTACTTTCATTTCGTGAACACGCCCTCGGTCGTCAAGGAATCCTCTTTCGAGTTTTTTGAGGAAGAGCTGAAGGCTTACAAAAGGAGTCTCGAAAAGTTCACCGGGAAAACCATTGCCGATGCCGACCTCGCCAAGGCTATCCGATTGCACAATGAAAACCGGAACAAGGCAAGAGCCCTCTATGACTTCAAGAAATCCAATCCTCCCATGATCTCCGGGGTGGAGCTCACGAAAGTTCTCACCGTGGGCTCCAGCTTGCCCGTGACCGAGTCCAATGCCCTTTTTGACGAGGTGCTCGATGCCCTTTCCCGGAGAAAGGAACCACCGCTGAAGAAGGGGCCGCGCATCCTCCTGGACGGACCCTGCGTGGACAATATCGAGCTCATCAAAATTGTCGAAGACAGCGGGGCGAGTGTTGTCGCCGATACGACGTGCAACGGCACCAGGGACTCCTTCCCCCGAACGGACGAAGGAGGGGATCCGTTTAAAGCGCTGGCCCGTCGGTACCTCGACAAGATCAACTGCCCCAAAACTTACAGAGACAACAAAGCCGGAACCTTCGAAGGAGACGCGGAAGCGCGCTTCGGAGACATCGGCGCTTATGCCAGGGAATTCAAAGCCGACGGGGCGATTCTTTATGTTTACAAGTTCTGCGATCCCTTCGGATTCGAAGTCCCGGCAAGAAAGGCCTATTACGAGTCGATCAAGGTCCCGCTCCTTCATATCGAGGATCTTTATTCAGCGGGAACGATCGGCCAACTGAAAACGAGAATCCAGGCGTTCCTCGAGATGATCGGGTAACCAGGGAAGGAGGTTCGGACAATGGCTGAAGAGCAAAAGAAACCGAAAAAAAGAATGACAGCAACCCAGGCGGCCGCTTCCATCGGGCCCATGGTCAAGGAATTCATCGCCGGCGCCGTGAGGGCCAAGGCGGAAGGCAAACAAAAACTGGCTTATACCTTTATCGTCTGCCACCACGAAGAAATCCTGCGGGCGATGGACGTGCTGCCTGTGTGGACGGAAAACTTCGCCGGTGTCTGCGGTGCCAAGCGGGATTCGGAACGGTTCCTCCAGCGGGCGGAATCCCTCGGCCTTTCCCGTTCCTTGTGCACCTATGCCCTCTGCGGGATCGGCTTTGACCAGTGGAGGGAAGAACAGGGACAGATGCCTCCTGAGTCTCCCTGGGGCGGAATGCCCAAACCGGATTTCATGATCTCTACGGGCCAGATCCTCTGCGACCCCAGGGCCAAATGGTATCAGGCCTCCCAGCAGTACATGCCCGATGTGCCCATCTACAACATCGATCTCCCCTATCCTCTGTTCGAGAAGGATCAGGACCACCGAGACGTGTGGGGATACTACCACAAGTACATCGTCAAGGAACTGCGCGGCCTCGTCAAGTTCTTAGAAGAGCAGACGGGCAAGAAAATGGATTACGATCGGTTGAGAGAGCTGGTGGATTTGAGCGATCGCACCTGGAATCTGATCCATGAGACGTATGAATTGCGCAGAGCCGTGCCCTGCCCTATGGGCACCGGAGACGCCATGAACACCATGGTTCCCATCAACTTCATGATGGCCACTCAGGATTCCTACGACTTCTTCCTGAACCTGAACAAAGAATTGAAGGACAAGATCGCCAAACGCGAGGGCGAGGTGGAGAACGAGAAGTACCGGCTCCTCTGGGGCGGCGGTTTGCCTGCCTGGTTTGCTCTCAGCGATTTTAACTATTTCAACAGCAAGGGAGCCTGTTTCCCGGCAGAAACAACCTACCGGATGATCGCTCCTCTCTACGAGATGGACATTCCTGAAACCAAGGATCCTATTGAACATCTCGCGTGGAGATGGCTCGGATACTGGACCTTCTGGTACGACAAAGCCCGAAAGCGGCCCGGTTCAGAGCCGGACGTGGAACGCTTGATCAGCCTCATCGAGAATTACAAGATTGATGGGGTGGTGATGCACGAAGCCTTTTCCTGCAGGACTTGGCATGTGGGGCTCATTTGGCAGCTTCATCAACTGGGAAAGATTTACAAGCCCATTCCGGTCTATGTGGTCACGAACGGCAAGAAAGAGAAAACGTCCAGGGAACTCCCCTCTTTGATCCTGGAGAGCGACATCATCGACATCACGTCCTACTCCGAGGTGGACACCCGAAACAAGATCGACGCGTTCATCGAGACCCTGGAGTCGATCCGAAAGAACAGGGCGGAGTGATCTCCTGTTGGGGAACCGGTGTTTAGAGTCTTAGACTGAAACATCTGCGCACGATGCACAGATCTTTAGAGCCCGGACTGGGGGATGTGCTCTTTTTAGAGCCGCAACCATTTCTTCACGGCGGTAAAGCGGCGCCGAAAAGTCAGTGGGTTACGGTAAAAGCCCTTTGGTACAGACCCTCCGATTGGCTTGAAGGTCTGCGCCGCATTCGGAAAAGGTTCGAAGGCAAGGGGGCGATTGGCGGGATGCGGCCATTTCCGGTTGCGAGCTCGCCAGAGACCACACCCCCCGTCCCGGGCTCAGTGGCTTTTTGGTTGCGGCCAAAGGCCTGCATTAGGATGTCGATATTCGAATTTCGAATTCGAGCGATCTGTTGGTCCACCAAACGTTTTTGAAATTGACTAGGCTTGTTTCTTAAAGTGAATTACTTTGCAGGTATTGACATTGGTTCCACCATGACCAAGGCGGTCATTCTCGAAGCGAGGGTGATCGCCTCGGTCATCGGTCCCACTGGTCCGGAGCAGAGGAGGCTCGCCAACAGGGTCATGGAGGAAGCCCTCCGCCAAGCGGGCCTTCCCTTTGAGGCCATGACCTACATCGTCTCCACCGGGTACGGACGGATCAATGTGCCCTTTGCCGACAAGCAGGTTACGGAGATCAGCTGCCACGCCAGAGGGATCAGCAGCCTCTTCCCGCAAGCCGGAACCATCATCGACATCGGCGGGCAGGACAGTAAAGCCATTAACATTGATCCTCAGGGAAAGGTCACCGATTTTATCATGAACGACAAGTGCGCTGCGGGAAGCGGCCGATTTGTCGAGGTGATCGCGGATACACTCGGTCTAAAGTTGGAACAAATGGGCGATCTGTCCCTCCAGAGCAGGCAGCCCGCTCAGATCAGCAGCATCTGCACCATCTGGGCTCAGCAGGAGGTCGCATCGAGATTGGCCGAAGGCGTTCCTGTCCCCGACCTGATCGCCGGGGTCCACCAATCTCTCGCTGACAGGGTGGCCAGGATGGTGAAGAGACTCAAGCTCCAGAAAGAAGTCATCCTCACAGGCGGTGGAGGGAAAAATAAGGGTTTGGTGAAGGCCCTTTTCGAACAGCTCGATTGTGAAATCCTTGTCCCCCAGGAGCCTCTCATCACAGGAGCCCTCGGCGGCGCCCTGCTTGGAAAAGATCTTTATGAAAAAGCGATGAGCAGGAATCACCCTCTTGAGACGAAGCCTCGCGTGCTTGAAACCGTCCAGATCCTTTGAATGATAATAGTATTTGGAATCTGACAAGGATATTACCACCTGCCTCGATAATCTCTGAGGTGAAAAACAGTCAAGGGTTGTTCCACTCCTTCACCTTTCTAATGCCCGACCACACTGATGTCCTCATCATAACTTTCTACGGCCCAGGCGAACAGTATTTCATGTCGACGCCGCAAGACTGAACCCGGCCGCCCCCGGTTTGAATGGTTTCACAGCTTGAAAATGCAAGGAGCACGCCCATAATGACAAACAGCGTAATCACTCTAATCATTGGTTTCCTTCTTCAGAGATGGCGATAATACCTTGATGAGCAGCCCGTTCTTCCGTACCGTCCTACTCCCACTTCCCATCCTGTCTTTTTTTCAGGTCGATGTAGCCAACCCTACCCTGCTCATCGATGAAAGAGTTCAGGAGCCAGCTGGCGACGCTGATCACTAGCGACCCAAGAAGCGCGGCCCAAAAGCCGTGCACTTCAAAGCCCCCGACCACTCCGGAAACCATCATCATGAGGACCGCGTTGATGACAAAGGTGAAAAGGCCTAAGGTCAGAATGTTGACCGGCAAGGTGAGAATGATCAGGATGGGGCGGAAAACAGCGTTCAACACGCCGAGGATCGCAGCCGCCAGAAAAGCGCTCCAGAAGCCTTTCACCTCAATGCCTTCGATGAGGTACCCCGCGACGAGGATGGCTAATGTGAGAATCACCCAACGGATAAGAAGACCTTTCATCGCATCTCCTTCCTTTGCAATAAAGGAACATCCAAGGGTCCTTCTGTCAAGTGGAAAACGAAAGACCTTGCCACCTAAAAAGGTTGCGAGGCCCTCTGTGAACAGCTAAATTTTGAAATCCCGGTGCCTCCGGAGCCTCTGATCACCGGAGCCTTCGGGGCTTCGTTGCTGGGAAAAGACATTTACCAAAAAGCCATGAGCAACAATCGGCCCCTTGAGACCAAATCTCGGGTACTTGAAACCGTCCAGATCCTTTGGCCGATAATAGTCAGGAGCATCCTGCATTCTAAGGATGTTGGAAACGATCGGTCGGCACTGGAAGCTTAGAAGTACTTGATCTCCGTAGATCGAAATATGTGAAAGCCCTCGGTCGAAAGCCCATCAAAGGCGCTCAGTGTGACAGAAGTTGGTTGTCACCGATTTCGGGTATGGTGGTTCCAAAGACTAGCTTCTTTTCCACATAGCCTGTGCCTGCCTCAACCCCAACGAAACTTGCCGAATGGATTTGGAATTGCACCCAACCGCATATGTCAAAATCATGCGGCCCTACCGGGGAGCAGCATCAGGGATCTATCCTATACGTCAGACATATCTCAGTTTTCTTGAGGTGGATGATAGTCTGTGGGTCGGAGTAGATATCTCAGGAAATCGTCAGGGTGAAAACGCCGGCCGCCTCACCCTGACTCCTTTCATCTAGGCATAAAGATTATCGATCCACTTCATGGCCTCTACGTCGCTGATCTTCCCAAGATAACGCTGAGTGGTGATCTAGTTTCCATACTGTACCTCATGATCTCCTGAGTGATAGATATCCGGTTAAAGCCCGTATATTCAGTGGCCTGTGCCCATTTTCATCATAAGCGGCAAATTAACCCCGGGATGCTCATAAAGGCATCCATTTCGGTCATTGTAGGGGTAGGTCTTGATTTTGCCTTTCTTTCCCCAACTCCGCACTGTCTGAATCGACACTTCCAGTAGCTTTGCCACTTCCACCGCGGTCAGCTTTCCGGCATTTCGCAATCTTGTATAGCGGGTCTTGAGGTTATATCCGTGTACGATCCCTGTAACGACTCTTCTGTCAAACCGATTACCCTGGCCGGATTTAAGACCACGTTGATTGAGGATGGTTGCAATGTCTGCATAATTATGGCCACTTAAGAGGTCATCTACCGTTTCGACGATGTTCGGATCGACAACATTGTACTGCCATGCTTTTAGCGGAGGGGGGACCTTTATGGTTTTCGTAGCGCCACCTCTAAACCTGACGTGCAGCGTAATTTCTTCTCCTCTGATCATGGTCACATCTTCAATTAGGAACCTAATCATCCGCTTTTTCTCGCGGGGTGGCGTTTTGGGTTCTTTCCATAATCTGGGAAATTCTCTGGCCAACTTGAGTATTTCTTGCTGCTGCTCGATTTTCAGTTTATCTGATTCCAGTTGGCGATGCTTTTCATAGTAATCCTTGGCCTCTTGCAAGGCTCTGAGTTTTCCATTCCATTCCGCTTCCAGTGTATCAGCAACAAGCCGGTTATCGGGATCGACCTGCATGAAACGACGTCGGGCGAGATTGGCATCATATTCAGCCCGCTCCACCTGCTGCTTACGCAATCTATCAGCTTCCTTGAAACGGTCTTCCAGTTCTCGCTGAACCTCCAGAGCGGCTTCCAATGTCAACGGTGTGACCGATTCGATTAACAGTTTACTGATAGCTTCATCAATGCCTGCTCCCGGTATATATTGGCAGCTATTCTCTCCCCTTTCGATGCGATTACGTTGACAAAGATAAACCGGGTCGACCTGTCGCGTGCGTTGGTATTTATACCTTATTGTCATTCGCTGGCCACATTTCCCACAAACTGCCAATCCCTGGAGCAGGCATTCTCCTTCACGAGGCGGTGTCTTCCTATCAATGTTGTTATAGGCGATCCCGTTCTCCCGTATTCGACGTAAGTTCCCTGCATATTGATCCCATGTGATATAACCGGGATGGACGTCCTTCAGCAGCACCAACCACTTGTCTTGGGGAACCTGAAAAAAGGATATTGATCCATCCACGTTTCTCCGGGATCGCTGGCGTCCGTAATAGTATGCCCCGGTGTAGCGCGGATTTCTTAGAATCACAAGCGCACGGCTATAAGTCAATGGTCGCCACTGCAGGTCTCCTCTGTTGGAGCCGTAATGTATACGGTAGGGGAACTTAATCTCATCTTTCCTGAACGCTTTGACCGTGGCAAATGCTGCCCCCGTCCGTTCAAAAATATCAAAGAACAAACGAAAGCTTTGCTGAACCTGTTGGTCCGGGTCAAGTATGATTTTGTCGTTGTGATCATAAACAAATCCGGTCGGCAGACGCGTCTTGAATTCACCCCGTCGGGCTTTGTTCAAAGCGCCCCCTCTTAGCCTGGATCTTAACACGTGAAGCTCTAGTTCAGAAAAAGTTCCTTTCATATTGAGAAGCAGTCGATCGTTGAAATCGGTTGGATCATAGACACCTTCTTCATCAAGAATAAGGGTGTCGGTTATGGCACAGATCTCCAGTAGACGTGCCCAATCAGCATTGTTCCGCGCCAGACGTGAGACTTCCAGTCCCATCACAAGTCCTGCACGGCCTAGGCTCACTTCCGTCATCAGCTGCTGAAATCCTTTTCTGTCAGCTGCAGATGCGGCCGTTTCGCCCAAGTCGGAGTCTATGGTCACAATCTGCGCGACGGGCCATCCCAACGATATCGCTCGTTCGCGAAGGGCATATTGGCGTTTTGTGCTTTCAGTGTTCTCAAAGACCTGCTTCAGGGTGGACTGCCTGATATAGCAGTACGCCTGCCTTTTTAGATGGCTTGATGTCACCTTCTGATCTGGACGTCGTGAGAACTCCATGACTGATCTCCCTTCAGATTGGATACCATTATGTTCGCCATGACTTTTATCATTTCCGATTTTGTTCCGTGTGGAAGGGTAGGAGTCTGAGGATGCTTATCCAAAATTGCATCTGCAGGCGGCTTGCACTGATGATACATTTCAATCCAGGCAAGCATTCCATGGTGAATAAACAGGGCCAATCCCAGGCTACGCATGGAAAAAGCATCTTCCTCTCGTAATACCTGTGTACGCAATGACTCATATTGCAATAGGGCGCCGTCAGTTGATTCAGTGCAGGTAAGCCGGAGACCCATCTTTATTCCTTTTTTTTCTCCGTGCGATGGCGCGTTCGATGGATCGGGGATGGACATCTTTTCCAAACTTCTCCTTGATCAACAACGCCAGCTTTCGGGAGCGAAGCGGTTCGCCTTCCTGTGTTTCCCCTTCGATGAAGGTCAGCACTTCATCAGTTATCTTGTGAGACGATCTAGGCCCCGGACGCTTTCTGATAAGTCCGCTCACGCCACTCTTTTTAAGCTGAGCCTGAGCCTGATAGAATGCCGGCCGTGAAAACCCATATGCTTCAGATGCCTGTTTTACCGACTTACCCTCCTTGTCGACGGTCCGCAGCATTTCATATTTGACCTGGACGAGATCATGAGGATCAAAGAAATCGAACTTTGGATCCGAAAACATCTCTTCCGTGACCTTCTCCGGATGCGGATTAAAGGCGCCGTATTCCTTCAACCGCTTCGACTTTTCATCGCCTTGGGTCCGTGCCATTCCCCTTCCCCCGCTTTGACGAATTTTGCCTTTGATAAGTTAATTATGCCATCCATGCGGCAAATTTACCTTAACAATTGCGGCATAATTTGCTTTACAGAATCCCTCCCTCGCCTAGGGCGCCTCTTCCCAATCTCACCTAGAAGATGCGTTAATCCGAGGAGGTCTGCGACTCGGAACAACGTTCGTTCACCCGAGAGGAGAATGAATGGCTCCGGCGGTGCAATATCCGTCCAGTCCAGCGGAACGGAAGATTTCCGCCCTTTGGTGTTGAAGAAGAAGACGCGACACTCGCCTGGCAATCGCCTAACTTCCACAATTTCGAACTCGATATCTCTAAATGGATGAAACGGATGGGTGATTCGGAAGGTCTTATCTCTAAGGTCTTGCTGGGATGCAGTTGAATAGCTTTGTGGTTGACAGGTTGGCGTGGCGCAGAATCACTTTGCTGACAATTTCAATAGGGACTCCGGACCGAGATGCATAGGTGGCGGCATGACGCCTCAGATCGTGAGGCCTGAGATGAATGCCCACCACACTGCCTGCTTTTGCCACCATTTCCCTTGCAGCCTCATAGCCTATCGGAAAAATCCTCTGATTGGGTTGAATCCCGTTTTCCCTGATATAGTCTTTGAGCCTGTCGGCGAGCTTCTGTGGGATGAAGATGAATTCCTGCTCCCTGCCACTCTTGGGATCTCTGAGGGTCAATCTTCTCTCAGTAATATCTGAAGGGTTAAGCTTCAGCACCTCACTGATCCTCATCCCGCCCCTTGCCATCAGTTCAAGCATCAACCGATTTCTTGGCTTTGATGTCCTGAAGATAACCTCATCAACGGTTTCTTTCTCGATGATGTCCCAGTGATAAGAGGGTCTGGCTCTAAAGAGCTTTTTCAACATGGGTGTGTCACAGGGATTTCGGAATTCCTGATCGAGGTTGTTCTTGACGAAGTTGAAAAAAGCCAACAGGTGAGAGTAGCGGCTACGCTTTGTTTGTTGCTTTCTTCCCTCCGTGATCCGTGTCAGAAAGGAGAGGACCCTCTCCGTAGTTATCTGCCCAAGGTTTTCGTCCCCGAAATCCACACAGAGTTTGGAAAGAACCAGCTTGTACGCCCTCATGGAGTTCTCTTTAGAATGGGATTTGTGGTACTCCAGAAAAAGTCTTGACGCTTCTGAAACTCGCATAGATCTACCTCCCTTTGGTTTGAGGGTTAATGAAAAGGGGTCCTACAGTCTCCTTATCTGTAAGCCATCGGGTAGAGATCTGCAATGAATCCATCGGCATGAATGATTATGGATATAAGGAAGGTTTTTTAGGTCTGATCTACGGGCCTGAGTACCAAAGCAGGTGGCGCTGAAAACCCTCTTCAGTAGGGCATCTTGAGCGCAACAATGATGGTCGTTTTGTCGTAACGGTTTAGAAAAAGCCCATTTCTGGATGGGCACTAGATTAAGTTGAGGTGATAAAGCCCGTTATCGGAAGGAGGGACCTGAGAGTCTGAATAGTCAACATAGGGCTCGGTGTATCGGGGCTGCGCTTTCGGGATCCAGGGTGAGTTCTAGGAGTTTCAGTCTAGACCGTTCGCGGGTGAATCCTCCGAGAAGGTGAGACCCCTCTGCAAAGAAATTGATTATGGTTTCCTTGGACATGATGAGAGCCTGCATGGTGGAATGCAATTCCGATACGCAGAATACACGGTTCGGCCCTCCCGGGTGTCAAGGGGGTATTGATCGAAGGGAATACACCCGCAGGGGCTCATCGATCCCTTTTAGCGAGGCTTTCCCCCGGTCAAAGACCGGCCAAAGCCCTTCGATCAGTCGCGCGGTCTCCTCCCCGATGAGGATATCCCCCTTCTTGGCCAGATCCGAGAGCCGGGCCGCTATATTGGTGACCTGGCCCGTGGCTGTGTAGGTCATCCGGGTGCTCAGCGACCCCTTGAACCGGGTCATTCCCACCAGGGCGGACCCGGAATTGATCCCTATGTTGACGTAAATGGGTTCAAGGACCTCTAGGCCCACGAGCACGCTTTCGCAGCTCCTCTCTGCGATGTCCAGGGCGGCCCGCACCGCATGGACCGCATTGCTCCTGGCATCATCGTTCTTGAAAATGATCATGAGCCCGTCTCCTGCTGTCTCGTTGATTTCACCGCCCGACCTGTGGATGGGATCCACAAAACGGGAGAAAACCTTCTCCACGATCTCGTTCACCTCGGTCTCGGACCAGTTTGTCGTGAGTCGGGTATATCCCTCCAGGTCCAGGAACAGGACCGTCACGTTCTTTCGCTCCTTGTCCTGTTTCAACTGTCCGGGGTCCTCCTCCACGATGCTCCTCACAGACTGTGGGACAAATGGGGACAGGTGGTCAAGCATCCAGGAGATCTTGATCTTTTCCTGAGTCGCCTCCCAGTGCCTCTTCGCGTTCTGAATGGCATACCCCACGGTGAGAGAGATATCCCTGATCAAATGGAAGTCTCTGTTTATGAATCGGGCGTCGGGCTTGGCGACCACATTGACCACCGCCACGGTCTCTCCGTTAACAAATACGGGGATCGCGGCCTCCGGCCCGGTTTCCACCCTGTTCCCGTCGTGACGCAGGATGGGTTCGCTCTTGGAGATGACGACCCCCTTCTTCCTGTTCAGAGCCTTCTGGACCGCTGCGCGGTTTCGCTTGCAGGATAGACAGTTGACGGGTCTACCGTACAATGCGCACTGAAGAGGTCGCGTGTATTTCTTGGCGTCGGGGTCGAAAAGGAGCATGCAGGTCTCCATGGCTGAGGGGATCAGATTACAAGTCTCTTCCCTCAACATCTCTAGGATCTCGCTCGCCTCCATGGTGGAGGCCAGCTTCCTGGCGATCCGTTGCTGTGTCTCAAACCGCTCCCTGTAGTATTTCTCCATCTCGGCCTCCGTACAATCCGCATTCGGGGTTCTTTTCTAATTAAACGCACGCACAGATTGACAATAAGTGCTTAAACGGTATAAGGCGCGCTTAAACAAGCATAACACATTGTGGGCGTTTCAAGCGATAGGCAGCGACTCGTAATCGAAAGCGAAGCCAACCTCCAGCGGTCTTTCAGATTTACCTGCCTGGCGGTCAGCTGTGTATGTTTCACTTTGGATGCTCTGAAAACGAGCGATTAGCAAATGCAAGCTTGAAGATGTGGGAATTCCTTAATCATAGGAGTGAGTAAGAAGGTTCAAGACGGTTGAGTGTCTCAAAGTGAGAGGTTCTAACCTTCCTCTATTCCTCTAGCTTGACCTTCAAATGGTTTTATGCGCGGACTTTGTTTCCTATTTACTGCTGGTGACTGTGATCGGATCTGCTTGCTGGATGTTGGGGGGGGTCGGTTTTGGCGGTGGCGAAGAGAACGGGGGGAAGGTAATAACGGTTTCGCAACCCCCAGCTCGCTTAAACTGTACACCTTCTCACATGAGATCAATCAGGATTGGCCGTATCGTAAGTTTGTTGTGAGCGTTAGTCGTTCCCCACCTCAAAGCCACGGTAGACATAATGCCCCCCAGCGCCTTTCATTTGTCAACAGGCAGTTCGCTTCTCGCCGCCCATTCGGACCAGCCAGCGTCATACCACAGCACCCTCTCATACCCCAGGAGGTATCGCATCACAAAAAAAGTCTGACTGGCCTGATGGCCGGTGCGGCAATGAATGATCACCGTCGTTTGCTTCGCTGGCACAAGAGACGCATAGGCTTTTGTGAGTTCCTCCGATGACTTGAACATCGTGATATGAGCGAATTTCGAGATATCTTCTGTGTACGGCCGGCTCTTGGCGCCCGGAATGTGGCCACCGCGAGCTTCTTCCACCTTCTTTCCGGTGTAGAACTCGGATGGACGGACATCAATAATGACGCTATCCGCAGCCTTGAGGTACTCGATGATTTGCTTGTACGTAACCGTGAAAGTATCCGGAGAGGGAACCGGGTATTGGGACTCCTGAGCCTGTGGCAGTTCGGTCGTGACAGGCCGCTTTTCAAGGGTCCAACGTGGAAAACCGCCGCTGAGGATTCCGAATCGCGCATGCCCAAGGCGTGCGAATGCCATGGCGACCAGAGTCGCATCATGCGGTTTGTCATCGGGAACGATTACCACCTTGTCCGTCGGCCGGATCCCCATCAGGGAAATGTGTCTGGCAAGCAGCTCTGTAGGCTGGAGCATGGAGGAAACCCCGCCCACCACGCCGCGGAAGTTTTCTGTCGAAACACACACTGATCCTGGGATGTGGCCTCTGTTATACTGTGGCTGAGCCCGAACCTCGATCACCCGGATTTCAGGGCTGCCTAGGTTCTCAGCCAGCCAGGCAGTCTCCACCAGACCCGGCCACGTGGGTGGGATTGGCCGAGAGATGGGCAAAGGCTCTTCCGGCTGGGCTTGAACCATCTGTGGTTTTCCTAGACTGGAAAAGTAATGCCCCCAGGAGTTGATTCTTGCCGTTTGCTCCGCCGACAATGGTTCCATCCGGAGAGAAGCAGGTTTGAGGATGCGGTCGATAAATCCCACGAGACCGTCGGTGAGGATGTAAACGTTCCTGTGGCCCATGCGGGCCAGGGCGTCACGAGCCTGAGCTGGGTGTGTCATGCCGTTGGAGTAGAGAACGATGATTCCTTTGCTCTCTTTGCCGGCAAGCGCAGCCGGCAAATCGGACATGGAGATGTTCACGGCGCCACGGATGTGAAACTCTGCATACTCCTCCGCTGGGCGAATGTCGGCCAGCATGATCCCTGTCTCACCCTGCATGAGCCGCTCAGCCAGCTCTTCCGGCTCCATATGGTCTTTCGCCGATTCTATCTCCGCCAGCATGGTTGCGGTTCTTGCCGGAACGCCTGCGGCTATCTCCTCCGAAGCGCCCCCCTGGATGGCCATGAGGCCGAGCGCGAAAATCACCAGCGCCGCACTGAAGGACCTCAGGAATGGGCTCCGCCAATACTCACCCGTGCCTGTTATCCGCCTTTCCAAGTACTCGGCTCCCCAGAAGCAGCCAATAGCCACCAGCACGAACAGGAAGGCAAATCCCGCAGCCGACAGATTCAGGGCCTGCCAGGCAAACCGCACCCCCCCGTCTCCCCACGCATAGAGGCCCTTCAAAACACCGAACATCTCATTGAAAAAGACGCTCCCGATTCCCGCTCCGGCTAGAAACACCAAAGCGTCCAGACGCCCAGAAGCCAGACCGACAGCAGCCGTACCTGGGCACCAGGCGCCCATGACAAACCCCACTCCGAAAATCAGACCGCCCACGATCTGCGCCCCATAGATGCTGGGTATGAAGAACAACTGCTCTTCTTTGATCAATCCCAGTCCTGCCGCATACTGGAGGCCGAGCATCGCGACGAGCACCGCCGTGAACATGACCTTCAGTACCGCCATGTCGCGTAAGTAGAAGATGCCCGCCAATCGGCGGGAGCTGCCAAAGCCCGCCTGTTCAAGGGAAAAGCCGAAGGCTAGTCCAATCACGAAAGCAGCGGCCATGGCAACCGACGAAGACAGCGCATCCTGACCAAAGAAAGTGCTAATCATGCCACTGCCTCCTTACGAACCACGCCGCCGCATACCCTCCGGCAAAAACGCAGAGAAAAAAGACCAGGCTGCCGGAGAGCAGCATGGCACTTCCCGACAGGGCTTGCCCCGAGGTGCAGCCCTGGGCCAGTCGACTTGCGAAACCGGCTAGAACGCCTCCGGCCAACGCCAGCACAAGACGAAATTTCCTGGACGCCTTTTGGCCGCGCTCGACCTGAAATTTTAGCCTTCGCGCCATGACCGCTGAGAACAAACCTCCCACAAACACACCCAAGAACATGAACACGAGGTAGTAGTTCAGAGGCTCCTTGCCCCAGGCCCCGAAGTACTCGCTGGAACTGACGTGGGAAGGCGCAAGCCCGCTTTCGAGATAAGCGGCGATTCGTGCAATGCCGGAGGACGCTCCCAGCCCGGCACCGAGAATCAGGTAGGAGGCCAAGAGCGTTAAGCCAAGAATCACCCCGGCCAAGTACGGATTCATGTACGGTTTAGGACCGGTGGACTCTCTCATGATCAGCACCCCGCGGATTTCTTTTTTGGAGCCTTTGACGGCTCAGTTTTAGGCGCTTCGGTTGGCGCGGCAGGAACCGGAACAGCGGGTGCCGGTTGAACCGGTGCCGCCACCGGCTTGTCTGTTTCCTTCCAGCCGCTATCCTTCCAGTAAGCCTCCAGTCCGCCGTGCAGGGCTTTGACGGTCCTCTGCGTCCTTTGGGACAGAATGCCGGCGATCTGCATGGCCAGCGAGCCGTCGCGATCAACGATGATGAGCGGGCCGGCCCCGGTTAGGTAGGCCGGGTTGTTGAGCAGTTCAGTGATATCGACATTTCGCGACCCAGGGATATGATAGTCGGCAAACTGCTCGGCGGGGCGGACGTCCACCAGATCAAAGGTCCCGGGCAGGTCCTTGGCCAACCGGCGCAGTTCATCGGCCGACATCCGATCCGCCAGCCTGATCTCCCGCTTCGCCGGCGCGGGTCCAGCAGCGGGTTTTGCCACCTCAGCACCATATACCGGAAGCCCGGCACTGATCCAAGCTTCACTCCCGCCGGCCATGGAGGTAACTTTCTGGAACCCTTTCGTCTCCAGGAGTCCGATAGCCATGCTCGAACGGTAGGCCGAATTACAGACCGTCACCACCGGCTGGGTTGGATCGAGCTTGGCCGACAGCTCGCTCAAGTGGGTGAGGGGAAGGTTCACCACCTCCCCTATCCTCAGGCCCATCCATTCATTGGGCAGTCTAACGTCTACTATGATCGGGGCTGTCCCTGCCTTCATCTGGGCGTAAAGCTCCGAGGGTTTAATGAACTCAACCTTTTTCGTCGGCAGCTTGGCGGCCTTCCAGGCCTCAAGCATAATTATGCTGGCCTCGTAGCCGATGCGGTGAAGCCGATGAAGGGCTTCCTTGAGTTCAGCCTTGCTGCCCAACAGAATGAGTTTGGTCGATTCATGCATCGCCCATGGGACCATGATCCCCACCCAGGTTTCGAACCTTCCGCGAACACCGATATTCACGCAACCAGGGATGTGTTCGGCCGCATAAACCGCGGAGTCACGAATGTCGACGAGATAGAATCTCGACGTTTCCATCAGCCCTTGTTCAGCCTTGACCTCCGGGGGCAGAGGGGCAGACCAGTTGACCAAGGCCGGTCCCTGGCGGTTCATGGCAGCATTGTACTTGAAGTACTGCGGTGCCTCGGGTAGATCCCCCAATACCGCGGAGACGAACTCCGATCGGCTCTTGAGGGTGGTGTAAGGATTGGACGTTCGCTCCGCTCCGATCGTGCTCTTGGGGCTGTCGCTCAAATGGGCTCCGCAGAGGCTGCCTGCTCCGTGGGCCGGCAGCACCAGTATGGAGTCAGCCAATTTGGAGAGTTTGTTATTCCAGGTGTCAAAACCCAGGGAGGCGAGTGAGGCAGCGGTCATCTTGCCCTCCAGCAGGTCTGGACGCCCGACGCTCCCGACAAAGAGAGTGTCACCCGTAAAAAGCACCTTACCCGCTTTGTCCTCCTCCCCGCTGAACACAAGCCCACAGGTTCCATCCGGCGTGTGTCCGGGTGTCTCCAGCACCTTCACAATAGCTGAACCGATCTTGAAGCTTGAACCGTCCTTCATGGGGTTGATTTTGTAAACCGCGCCGCTGGTAGCACTTTGATAGATCGGGCAATCCGCTGCTTTGACAATCTCCAGATGTCCTGCCACAAAATCCGCATGAGAGTGAGTCAGGTACACCCCCTTGATCGTCAGACGGTTCCTGGAGACGAAGTCCAAGTAAAACTGCACATCCCGGTCCGGATCGACGATCAAAGCATCCTTGTCAGAGACCAGAATATAAGAGTAATGCGAGAGCACCGGCAGGTTGACTTGAACGACCTCAAAGCCCTGGAATTTGTAAGTGTCCACGATCTGATGTTTAGCCGAATCGTCTCCGTGCGTAGCGGACTCCGTATCCTTGATTTTGGCCTGCCCTGCTCCAAAAGCTATGGGACCCATCAGTGCCACTGCCAGAGCCAAGGTCGCTCCCATCGTTTTCTTCATGATTGTCACTCCTTAAATTTATGGGTAGTTTCTAGGCGGAGCCGATACCCCAATGCCGCGGCGAAACCGAATATCCCTGGGCACCTGTGGCGGTCAGGGAACATCATTCGGACTGCGCCATGGACAACAGGAACCCGGAGGGGGAAAATCCTAGAGGCCAGACAGAGCATTTTAGATTACGAACACTTTCTTGTAATGAGGAGATAAACAGCTTTTTTTCGGGATCGGATTATAGGGAATGCGTCCGATTGAGTCAAGGATAAAGCCATTCCGTGACGTTTGTGGATGGCTAGTAAGCAGTAGCTTTCCCCTGAAATGGCAAGGTTTATGACTGCCCAATTAATGGTTTCGTGGGTGCTCTCTGAAACTCTAATTGAGCTTCCCCGGTTCGTTTTCCAGCACGGTGGTGATCACTTGGGAATGATCCTGCCAAGCCTTATCTCCTCTTTCGTCCAGGTATTTCAGCCTACCTTGATACACCTCTTCTTTGACTTCCATCTCCCCGTCCACACCTTCTTGCAATAACGCTTTAGTGCTGCTCGGACAAGCTACCACAGAACCTGGACGATGTGGACGATCCGGACGGTCTTTTTCGTACTTCACATTTTATAGGAAGGTCGATGGGGGTGTAATCTGTTGGGGTAGCCGTTTTACACGTATGTGCGGTTGAAGTGTTGCAGCAGCAACCTTGATTCGGTGCCGTGGTTTGCTTCCTTATCGTAATGTTGATTCGGGGTACACCGGATTTTATCTCTATTACCGTTACAATACTGGAGAATGGCCGGATTTAAGGATCATAGCAGAACGCGGAGGTAACCCGCAGGGCGTCATACCTGAAGAACTACCAATTTGTAATAAATCACAAGACCATGCACACTTACATAAAGCCGCGACGTAAGCCCGGTCGCTGTTTACTGACTTGTTCTACCTGTAGATCATTTCATAGTTTTTCAATTAGCTTGTAATACTCCTTGATTGTACGAATGGATTCCATCGTCATATGGAACAAGATCCAACTGAGAACAAGGATTCCTATGGTGAGTCCGATCTTCCATGCAAGCGTCGTTTGTGGCCGCCACCAAATCAGGGGCAATGCCAGAGGCCCCACTGAGCAGACTGCGATGATAATAAAGGATTTTCGGAAATACCATTGAATCTTTTCTTCTGCAAAGCGTGGTGGGGTGGAGGCATCCAGAAACTCACCGCAGTGTTTACACTTTATAGCGGCGTCTTGAATATCTTCAGCGCAGAAGGGACACTTCTTCATTATCGTCTCTCTTGGTAGAACAATAATTAGACCGATCCGCATAAAATGCAGAATTTCGATTTCCTGTCCGCATAAAACTCCTGCCTAGACGATCTCAAAGCGTTTCGTAGGCTACGCTTGGGCCAGTCCGCTGTATTTGACCCATTTTAGCACTTGGGGTGGAAATTTGAAAGGATACTGACTTTTCGGAGATTTCCCATCCTGATTCAGCATAGTCCTCATTTGATTACGGTCTGGCGTCAAAGCCTGAGGAGATGGGAAGCAGAGAACCGATTATGACTTCCCAATTAGCCAGAACCGGATGATTCCTTCGAAAGCTGAAGTTTTGGATCAACTGTGCGAACGGGAGCTCGCGTATCGTATGCTTGAATTTTAGGCCATTTCTGAAGGCGGGCGATTAGCAGCCCTAATCTTTCGCCCGGGGCCTCATAACCTATGGACCTCAGTCCATTGACCTGCAAAAGAAATCTTGCTACCCTACCTTTCAGAAAAAGGGACTTCACCCTTCACACTTAATTCCCTCGCGCACCTAAAAGTATATGCATTGATTCATCTCCCGCACTCTGCGTGCCTTCCGCGGTCAAGGGAGACAAAATTAGCCAATATCGTCAATCTCGGGACTATAATCCTGGAGATGAACTTGATCCTATAGATCTCAATCCTGCCACTTAGGAGTCGCTTGTATGGCCCCGGAATCAGTTGAAAGCAAACCCACTCAACCTAAACCACTAACTCAAAAGGACGCTGGGCCAGCCAAGGGTGGGTTTCTACCCAGCCTGGGATTGTTGATCTTGGAAATCATCCTTCCGGCCGTCCTCTCGGGTGGAGCGTTGTGGTTCCTATTCAGGAATTTCAACCTCTGGCAGCTCAACCGCACGCTCGCTCTGGTGCTGTTTGCGCTTGCACTGGTGGTTATGAGCTCTGTGCTCGGTATCTTCCTGGATACGGTCACTTCTAAGAAGCGCAAAGGGTACCGGAAGCGGGGGGTCAAGTTCGGCACCGGGGAGTTCACTCGGTTGGTGAAGCTTGCCCTGGGTGGGGTCCTTCTCCCTCTGGCCTTGTTCACCGCCGCTGTCCTCGTCAAAATCCCGGTTGGCGGGACCGCTATGGATCTCTTCATCCTCACGTCCCAACCCCCGGGGCAAAACACCCCAGCCGAGAGGATCGCATCTCTGGTTATTCAGACCAATAATCCATCTATCAAAGCGATCGGTATCCAGACCCTGGCTGGTTTACACTCTCCCGAGGGATTAGGACAATTAGTTCGCGTGCTCAACGAAGGAAGCGAATCTCTGCGCAACGCGGGGCTGTTTCAGTCGCTTTCCAAGGCCATTGCTACCTACGGGATTCAGGCCAAGGCGCCCCTGATTGACGCGTTCAACAAGGTCAACCCATCCTCGCGTAGCAAGTCCACCGGCCTGAGCGATGACCTGTTCACCCGCTACTTTGCCGGTTCTTTTGAAAGTTTGAGAAATGAAATGAAAAACCAGAATCCGGACCCGGCTGACCAGGAGGCGGAGCTCGCTCGGGTCGACGCTGCCGAAGCACAGCTGAAAAGGACTCTGTCGGACATTCGGGCTCAGACGTTGAAAGCTGCGAGCGGCGACCCACGCCTGGATTTCGTCCTACGCACCTTCTTGGGCATGAACCTCAGCGAGGATGCCACTCTGCTGCAATTTGCCAAAGCGGTGGCTGCAGATGCCAGTTATCCCGTCAGCGTGCGCGGCAGCGCCCTCTTGCTGATTAGTAAACTGGGCGGAAAGGATGAGTATGCGGTCCTCTTTTCATACCTGCAAGCTGACAATGAGATCTTGCTGGCGCGATCACTGGAAGCAATCGTAGCATTGCAGGCAAAAAAACAAAGATAACCAAGAACCTCTTTCCCTTTTGAAAGGGGAAGTTCGTGTAAAATGACCTAAGCTTCATGCCGCTCCCTTACACCCCGGGGGCCACCCACCTACTACAACCTTTTCACCGAGATTGCCGAGAAGTTCGGACAGGATGTGCAGGCTCAATGAGACGGCCTGTTTTTTCCCTAAAGGGTCCCACAAAAGAGTTTCTACTTCCTAATGGAGGCTTCCCCTCCTTCCAGGCTTTGCCTGGCGCACATTACCCAATTGAACCTATCGAGCAGCCAGGCAGAGGGCTACTTACGATTTGTTAGCCCAAGGGACCGAGAGAGACTCCTGTCAAGACAGGGAGGGAGCCTAACCGGAAGTTGGCAGATTTATTCCCGCGATATTGCTTTGTTTAACCCTGTTTGCTATCCTGCAAAAAGCTTTCGCTAGCAAACCCACCCAGCAGGAGGATCAATCGTGATGCCTTCCCAAAGGAGGTTAGGTAGGGGCATCTTTCTGCTAATCATCTCAGTCTGTGTCGCAATTCCAGTCTTCGCTTTCCAGAATGAACCTGATGGCTTTAGAGGGATAAAGTGGGGGACTAATATCAGCCAATTGCCTGACATGGGTCTCACTGAGGACGATGGAGGTACAAAATACTACGTGAAAAACAATGACAAAATGAAGATTGGGGATGCAGATATCAATCAGCTTGTTTATGGCTTTTACAAGAACCGGTTTTGTGTGGTGGCCATTGTGTTCGATGGGTACTCGAACTTCTCGAAAATCAAAGAGACTCTTGTTAACGAATACGGCAAACCCGACCAACCAAATGAATTGATGGCAAAATATGCTTGGTATGGCCAAACTGTGGGCCTCGTTTTCGAGTACAAAGATAGTTCGAAGAAAGGTGAAATCTGGCATTTCTTTATACCTATTAAGCAAGAGGAAATCAAAGATACCAAAGAAAAAGCGAAAAAGGGGACAAAGGATTTTTAGCCTGAACAAACAGCGCAGGAGGCTGTGCTGAGACATAGCCCCGATGACATTGCAACTAGATGTGGGAGAGATTATACGGGGTATCCATAGACACGCAGTAGAAAACCCGTCTGACCCAACATTGTCAAAACACTAAACGGTGGATCTCCCTCAATGGGCTTTTCAATTTTTAGAAAGGGAATCCGTTCCCGAAGTGGCCTAGTTCCGTGAGGGCTTGGGCGGTTCGTTATGACCGTCAGCACCACTTCTGGAATCTTATTTAGGGATGATTAAGGGCTGAATCAAGAACCATTCTTGAGGGGGAAAGCCGATGAAGCGAATATGCGAGGGGCTTACTGTATTCGCCATTGTTTTGTTGATTAGCACGGTCGCAGAGGCTCAATTTTACCAAGGCCAAAAACTAGTCGAAGATTGGAAAGCATACAAGATAGTATTAGCCCCTCAACCTGTTAGATCGCCAGTATTGGTAGAGCGTATGGCTAATTATGTGGGATACGTTGTTGGGGTGTGTGACGCATATTTTGACCTTATTGCAGTTCCTCCTGAGATTACAGTTGACCAAATCCCTAATGTTGTAGGCGAATACTTGGACGATCATCCAGAGGAATGGCACGAACCTGCCGTACACCTTGTCGTTCAAGCACTCATGGAAAGGATAACACGACAGGTTCCAGAAAAGAAAAAATACGATATTTATTAAGGAGGATGGGAAGACCCTGCCTAGAGCAACACCAAAAAGAAGAAAGGGGTCACTTTCGATGGAGCAAAAAATGTATCGAGTTATAGAAAGCGAGGAGAGGTCTTTTATTCTTGATGAAGGCACGTCTCCGTGTGAGAAAGAGGTTACACCGAATTTGATTGAGGGTGAAGTTAAGATTATTGTTCTTTCCGTGCAACACGATTTTTTTCTCCTTTGATGTTGTGGATTTATCATAATCGGATCATCTTGTTTCCCGATGTGCTTACAGATAATCTCAAATAGAAGTTCAGACATGGAGCATTGAGTATCGAGCAAGGAGTAGAGCATCAAGTAGTCATTCTGTCGTTCTGATTTCACCAAGGGATTTAGCCACTAATCCCCCATTTCTTTTTACTGGGGCAGCGGTGTGAACCGCACAATGATGCTTGGTCGCTGTAATTCGGTCTTATGATTATCCTGTCAAGATTACATTACAACCTTAAAAAAATGTGTATAACTACCTAGTGGATATGGGCTACATAAGGCTAACCCATATAGATGGCAATATAACAATATCAATATGTTAGCCAACAAAAAGGGAAAAATGAAAATTTTCTGGGAAATTTTGGGATATTTAGGCATGTTGGTTTTTTTCTGGTGGCTCTGGAGGAAAATAAAAAAGTAGGAGGAGGGGAAATGGCTAAAAAAGAAGAAAAAAAGGAAAGAGCTAAGGTAATTTATGACCTTGTGGGCAAGTATGCCCAGTATAATGACATTGACGGTTTTGTTGAATCAATAAGAAAGGCATTATCCATCGAGACTGTAGATCTTCAAAGAATAAAACAATCATATTTCGACTATATCCTTGAAACTGGAAATCCTGTAACAAAATTTCCTGCTTTGGTAAATGCATCAAGGAAGCCTGTTAGATGGTCGAGCAAAGGCTTGACGATTTCAAAAGACTTGGTTGATGATTCGCTTTATCAGCAAGCAGTCAAAGAAGGGATAACGTATCGTGTAACTATGGATTCTGATTTTAGGGTAGTATGCAATCCGATCAAGAAAGATTAACATCATAAATATAGAAGGGGCTGAGCATATTCTGAAAATGGCTGGCCGATAAGTAAGGAAGGGATTGACACACTCTCGCTTTGTGCCGTTGTGCATATGCCGGAGGGGTGAAACACCGCGTCCTGTCAAGGCAGGTAGGGAGTCAAACCGAAAGGTGGCTTTTTCATGTCAGTCCGTGCGATAGACTGCGTATCGTAGTGGAAAGCGGGCGAGTGGTTCTTCAGGCGCGCACTTAACAACTCAAGTCGGATTGCAGGCTGAAGCAGAAAAGACGGAGCAACCTAATCCGGTCTAAAGACATATCGGCTACTTTC
>Ga0209706_10000522_pt1 | contig 22273 bp, 15 predicted proteins | sample PPLLaktember2015_6_FD_187263 | JGI IMG/M metagenome (GOLD analysis project Ga0209706, IMG submission 187263) | Freshwater sediment microbial communities from Prairie Pothole Lake near Jamestown, North Dakota, USA - PPLs Lake P8 Core (1) Depth... | ecosystem: Environmental > Aquatic > Freshwater...
GATCGTCGGGCTTCTGATCCTCAGGTGTGGCGAAGGGCCAGCAACTGATCGGTAACGCCCGGGTACGTGAATTCCTCGCGCAGCAGGACGCCGTGGAGCAGGCAGTCCTGGCATTCGAGAGCCCGCTACCGCGCACTCCCGGGCGACTACGCCGAGGCAAGCACCATAATCGCCTGTGACCCCGGCGCGTGTCTCGACGGGAACGGAAACGGACGGGTGGAAGCGGGCACAGGCGGTGCCATCCATGAGGACATTCTGGCCTGGCAGCACCTGGCCGCAGCGGGGTTTCTGCGCGGTGACTATCGGATGCTCCATCCGAGCGTCGCAGTGCCGGCGCCCGACAACACGCCGAGGAACGGCTTCGGGGGCTACCTGCAGATCGCCACCGACAGTGCCTGGGGCTTCAGCACCAACACGGTGGTGCGTCCCAACATCAAGACCGGCAACTACGTGCCGGCCGCAGTGCTGGCGGAAGTAGACCGCAAGGTCGATGACGGCCTGCCGGGTGCGGGGCGGTTGCAGTTCTCGACCTACGCCGGGGCCGGAACACCTCCAGCGGTTGGCGGGGCCGCCGATGGTTGCACCGATGCAGATTCGCCCCAGGCCGCATGGCTCGAGCGCGCCGGATCGGACAACTGCGGCGCGGCCACGCTTCTGCGATGAGCGCGGCGAAACGCGAATGGTACGACTGCTGTACCCGGATCTGACGCGAATCGTCGGATTGGTTTGCCGACGATCCCAGGACCTGCCTGCGCGAAGTTTGCGCTTCAGTCGCGCGTGCGGCTGCGCCGCAGCAGATCCGCGAAGGGTTCCGGGGGCACGGGCCGCGAGCACAGGTAGCCCTGGTAGACCTCGCAGCGCAGGACGCGCAGAAACCTGAGCTGCTCTTCGGTCTCGACCCCCTCCGCCACCACCTTCAGCCCGAGCGCCCTCGCCATGGCCACGATCGCCGCGACGATCGCCATGCTGTCGCGCTCGGCGGGAATGCCTGAAATGAAGGCACGGTCGATTTTCAGCTCGTCGATCGGGAAACGCTTGAGATACGTCAACGAGGAGTAGCCGGTGCCGAAGTCGTCCATCGACAGCTTCACGCCGGTGGCCTTGAGGCGGGTGAGCATCTCGACGTTGGCGCTCGCGCCGTCCATCAGCATGCTCTCGGTCAGCTCCAGGATCAGGCTGTCGGGGGCGGCGCCGCTCGCCTCGAGCGTCTTGCGCACCGTCTCGAGCAGCCGGCGTTGGCGGAACTGCGCGCCGGAGACGTTGACCGACACCGAGATCGGCGGCAAGCCCTGCATGCTCCAGGCCTTGAGCTGGCGGGTTGCCTCGCGCAGCACCCACTCGCCTATCTCCACGATCATCCCGGTGTCCTCGGCCACCGGGATGAAGCGGGTCGGCGGGACCATCCCCAGCTCCGGGTGTCTCCAGCGCAGCAGCGCTTCGGCGCCCACGATCCGGGGCGCCGCCACATCCACTTTGGGCTGGTAGTACAGCACGAACTGATCGCGCTCAAGGGCACGGCGCAGCTGTCCCTCCAGGGACAAACGCTCCAGGGCGCGCGCATTCATCTCTTCCGAGAAGAACTCGAAGGTGTTGCGGCCGCGCTCCTTGGCCTGGTACATGGCCATCTCGGCGTTCTTCAGCAGCGTCTCGGCGTCTTCGGCGTCGTTGGGAAAGAACGCCACGCCGATGCTGCCGGTCATGTACATCTGCTGGCCGCTGACCGAAAAAGGTTCGGCCAGCGCGCTCAGTGTGTTGCGCGCCACCCGGCTGGGGATGTCCGGGCTGACCACCCCCGTGAGCAGAGCCGCGAAGCCGTTGCCGGAGATGCGTGCCAGCGCCAGGCTGGGCTCCAGTTCCTGCGGCCGGCGCCAGTTGGTGGTTGCGACATCCACCAATGCGCTCTGCAGTCTGCGGGTGACTGCGCGCAGCAATGCGTCTCCCACCCGATGGCCCAGGGTATCGTTCACCTGCTTGAAGCGGTCGAGGTCCACGTGCAGCAGCGCACACGTGCTGCCGTTGCGGCGCGCCCGCGCGACGGCGGCCGCCACGTCGGTGACGAAACGCTTGCGGTTGGGGAGATCGGTCAGCGCGTCGTAGTCGGTCAGCCGGTCCTGATAGGCCTTGAACGCGAGCGCGTTGCGCACGCGCAGGCGCAGCTCGCTCGAGTCGACCGGCTTGGTCAGGATCTCGGTCGCTCCCATCTCCAGCAACCGCAGCTTCTTCTCCGGGTCGCTGTCGGCGGTCACGATGATGACCGGGGTGTAGCGCAGGCTCTCCTCCGCACGCACCTGCGCCAGGATGTCGAAGCCGCTCACTTCCGGCATCATCAGATCTAGCAGCAGGATGTCGGGACGGCGTTCGCGCAGCAGGTCCACGGCCTCGACCGGCCGGCTGGTGGCGATGAAGTTCTTGTATCCCGCTTCCTCCAGGTAGGTCTGGATCACCTCCAGCGTCACCGGCTCGTCGTCGACCAGCATGACGGTGAAGTCGCGCAGTCCGACGAAGGGGCCGGCGGGGTCGCCGATGGCTTGATAGCGCCCGGTGATCACACCGGTGTCGCGCTGGCGCATGGCGACGCCTTGCGCTCGCGGCGTGGCAGAGGCGTCCGGTTGCAGCTTCCTGACGGCTTCCATCGTGGTTCGTAGATGTTGGAGGAGCGCCGCGCAGCCGACACGACTTGCGGGCAGCGCATATACCGACTCATGGATCGCTGACTGGTCGATGCAAAGACTACGCCCGCGCCCCTGCACGCCCAGCCGAGTCCGCGCAGCAGGAAACGGGTATTCGAGCGCTAAAGTTTCTCTGCGCGTGGCCGATAAAAATGGGCCCGTGCCTCATCCCATTTTTTGGGGGATGCGGTCGCCCGAGGGAGTAGCGCAGCTTCGCCCGCGCTACTCGCCGCGCCCGGAGAACGACAGCCGTCGCTCGCTCTGCCGGTCCTGCTCGAGCAGCAGCTTGCGCTGCTGGTGCTGGCGCCGCTCCTCGATGGTCTGCGGCAGCCGCGCCAGCAGCTTGCCGAGGTGTGCGGGGAGCACCGGCTTTCCGCCGGCGAGGGCGCCGGCCGCGCGCTTGATCAGCGCGGGCAGCGAGCGCGCCATCATTCCGTCTTCCAGGCTGAGCACGGTCTCCGTGCTGCCCGGGTCCCCTCGCCGTGCGGCCCGCCCCTGCAGCTGGCGATCGATGCGCCGCGAGCTGTTGTGCTGGCAGCAGATCACGTGCAACCCGCCGCGCTCGGCCACGCCCGGCGCGAGCGGGATGTCGGTGCCCCGGCCGGCCATGTTGGTGGTGACCGTGATGCGTCCGGGCTCGCCAGCGCGCGCGACCATAGCGGCTTCCTCGCTGTCCTGGCGAGCGTTGAGCACCTGGTGGTCGACGCGCGCCGCCGCCAGACGGATGCTGAGCTGATCGCTGTCGGCCACCGAGTCGGTGCCGATCAGCACCGGGCGTCCCGCGCGTTGCATTTCCTGCACGCGCTGGATCACCGCCTGCCACTTGTCCTCGCGCCGGAGGAATACGCGCGTGCCGAAGTCGGCTCGCCGGCAAGGTCTGCGCAGCGCAACGCGCGCCACCCGCAGTCCATACACATGCGCCAGCTCGCGCTGCGCTTCGGTCAACGTGCCGCTCATCCCGCACAGGCGCAGGTAACGCGGGAAGAAGCGCTGATAGGTAATCTGCGCGATGGTTTCCATCTCACCGCTGAGCGGGCAGCCCTCCTTTGCTTCCAGCAGCTGCTGCAGACCGCGCGACCACACCCGGCCGGGCGCCACGCGCCCGGTGGTCTGGTCGATCATCAGGATCTTGCGGTCGCGCACCAGGTAATGCTGATCGCGGTACAGCAGGTGATGCGCCACCAACGCCAGCGAGACGATCTCGTCGCGGTGGCGGCGATCCTGCCACAGGCCACCGAGCGTCGTGACGAGCTGCGCCAGCCGCTCGCGGCCCGCCGCCGTGAGATCGGCAACCTGGGCCGAGGGGTCGAGGCGGAAATCGCGGCCCGCCGCCAGATGCACGGCGACGCGCAGGGCCTGCTGGACGTAGGCCTGCTGCTGCGGGTTCACCCTCGGCTGCGATAGGATCAGCGGCGTGCGCGCCTCGTCTATCAGGATGCTGTCGGCCTCGTCCACCAGCGCCATCCACAGGCCGCGTAGGAGCAGGCCGGTCGACTCGGTCCTGCCGCCGTCGAGCTGGCGTACCCGGTCATGCAGGTCGCTCTGCAGATGGCGCCGCACCAGCCGGTCGCGCAGATAATCGAAGGTCAGCTCCTTCGCGGTGCAGTAGGCGAGGTCGCACGCGTAGGCTGCTCGGCGTTGTGCCTGGTCGAGCGGACGCGTGACTGCGCCCACGCTCAAGCCCAGCATCCGATAGACCGGCCCGAGATGCTCGGCATCGCGCGCCACCAGGTAGTCGTTGGAAGTGATCACGTGCACCGGCACACCTGCCAATGCGGCAGTGGCGGCTGCGACTGCGGCAGCCAGCGTCTTGCCTTCGCCGGTGGCCATCTCCGCGAGCTGGTTGTCCAGCATGATGCGGGCGGCCGTGAGCTGGGTGCGGAACTGCTCCATGCCCAGCGTGCGGCGCGTGGCCTCGCGCACCAGGGCGAAGGCCTCGGACAACGGAGCGTCGCTGAACCCTTCGGCGCCAAGCCGCGCGCGGACCTGGCGCACGCGCCCCTGGAACGCGGAGGCGGGAAGCGTGCGCGCGGCGGTCGACTGCGCGTCTACGCTGTCCAGGAAGCGCTGCTGCCTGCGCTGATCCAGCGCCGGTGGAAGCCGCCAACCGGAGAAGCGCGGCGCGCCGCCATCCTTCTCTGCGTCGCGCTCGGGGTACGGGCCCAGCGCCATTCCCGGGATCGGCAAGGCAGCCGGTCGCATCCCATGGCGCTCCTACGCTTGCGGATTGAACTGCTTGAGGAAGAGCTGGAGCAGGCGGCGCTGCCACTGGATCGCCAGCGGGCTTGCGCCGTGATCGAAGCGCACCCACACGCGCCCGCCGACGCGCTGCAGCGGCGTTGCCATGACGCGGACGTCGAACAGGAACACCGGTTCCAGTGTACGCGTCCCCTGCGTATCGGTCGGGTCCGTCACCACCGGCCCTCCGGAACGGTCCCCCAGCGCCGCGGCCGGCAGTACGGCGGTCGCCGCGGGCACCTCGCCTGCGAGCGTTGCGCTCAGGGCCTCGCCGGGCTGGTCCGCCAGGCTCACCTGGACGCCGCGAGTGCTGGCGCGGATGATGCCGGCATCCTGCTGGGGCACGGCGACCTTGACACTGATGTCTTCGCTGCGCAGCACGTGGGCGATCATCGCACCGCGCGGCAGATAGCTCCCGGGCAGGTCCTGGTCGCGCGGCATGACGAGTGTGCCCTCGACCTCGCTGGTCACGTCCAGTGCCGTGATACGACGCTCGATATCCTCGAGCTCCTCGCGAGTGGCTGCGGCATCCTCGGCGATGGATTTCGCACGCCCGGCGTTCACGTCGAGCATGTGGTTGTACTCGATGTCCAGGGCGCGCAGGCGCGCCTGCACGGCGGCCTGCTGGGCCAGGAGATCGGGGTCGCTGAGCGTGAGCAGGCGGTCTCCGGGCTTGACGTATTGACCGTCGCGCGCGTGCACCTCGGTCACGAATCCGCCCGCTTCGGCGCGGATGCGGGCCTTCTCCGGCAGCCAGACCACACCCTGCGCCAGGGTGGAGAACGGCACGGGGACGGCGTAGAGCACCAGGACAGTCGCTGCGGCGACGCCGCCTGCGATAGCGTAGGCGCGCGAGCGGCTGCGGGCAAGCTGCGGTGCGCTGCGCAGGAACCGGACGATGGCATGCAACGGCTTGACCACCATCGTCGCAGCGATGAACAGGCCTGCCGCGACACCCAGCCAGAACGAATAGGCGCCCGCCCAGAGTACGATCAGGATGGAGACGAACCAGCGGTACAGGAACGACAGCACCGCGTAGGACAGCAGGAGCGCGGGCTCGCCCTTCGCGGTGACCGGTGAGGCCGCGTCCTGCACCTTGAGCAGGTACCGTTGCGCCAGGTAGGCCACGTACTGGTTGCTGCGCGGCCCCAGGTTGGGCATATCGAGCACGTCGGAGAGGACGTAGTAGCCATCGAAGCGCAGCAACGGATTGCCGTTGAACAGCACGGTGGAGACCCCGCCGATCACCATGACCACGAAAGCCATCTGGCGCACCAGTCCGTCCCCGACATTCAGCCAGACCAGCAAAGCCAGCGATGCGAGGAACAGCTCCACCATGATCCCTGCCGCACCGACCAGCGCGCGGCGGTACTTTTCCGGGAAGGCCGAGGCCGCCGACGCATCGACAAATGGAACCGGGACCAGCAGAAGCAGGCTGATGCCGGTCTCGCGCACCTCGCCGCCCCAGGCCTTCACTGCCAGTCCGTGGCCCAGCTCGTGAACCGTCTTGACCAGTGGATACAGCACCCACATGAGCAGCAGGAACTCGGGCGTAAGCATGTGGAGCGACGCGAACGCCCGGATCGGCTCCCAGTTCGCGCCGACGGACAACAGCCCGAGCAGCAGCACGACCACCACCCACAACGCGAGCGATGCCGGATGCACCAGCGCGCGCCCCAACGGCGCAAGCCGGTCCAGCAGCTTGTCGGGGTCGAACAGCGGCACGCGGAACGCCAGGGGATTGAGCATGGCGATGCGCCGCTTGCGGTTCTTCTCGAAACGCCGCCGGAACAGCTCGGCGACGTTGGGCGTGATCTCACACTGCAGCAGGTCGTTGTCGCTCAACTGGCACAGGATCTCGATGGTCTCGTCCTGCGTGGGCGTGTTCTCGCCGAGCTTGTTCAGCAGGGAATGCCAGATCTCGTCGGTGGAGCGCTTGCCGTCCATCCGGCCGATGAAGTGGAAGGTGTTCTCGTCGACCCTGTGGTGGCGCCCCGTGCTGGTGTCCTGCAGCAGGTACCACACCTGGCCGCGGTTGACGTGACGCGACACACGCACATGACTCCGCAGGCGCGGGTGGACACCCGCAACGCGGTACCAGCGGGAGCTGAAGAGAGATTCCATAAGGTCAGGCGTGAGGCGCGAGACGTGAGGCGCGAAACGTGAGGCACGAGGCGCGAGGCGCCAGGCGCGAGGCCCTAGAAGCAGTCAAGTCTCGAGCCTCGGGCCTCGTGCCTCGCATCTTGCGCCTGACTCCTCGTGCCTCGCAGCGGCGCTAGCCGATCCACGACCACAGCGTCAGGCGCAGCCAGCCGTACACCCGGTGCGTGAGAATCCACAGCAGCGAACGCGAGCCGGCCTCGATCTTGGCCACGCCCATCAAACCGGGCCGCAGCTCCACATCCTTGACCTTCAGCTTCGCCTCGACCTCGAAGTAGTTGCGCCCCTGGCCTGCCGTGGCGACCGGCGTGATGCGATTGACCTCGAAGGGTCGCGCGTCCCCAGGCAGCGCCGTCAGCGCCAGACTTCCCGGTTGTCCGGTCTTCACGTCGCCGACGTCACGCTCGTCGACCTCGACGATCACGCGGAAGTCGTGCTCGGGAGCCAGGGTCATCAGCGCATCGCCCTTCTTCACCGGCGCGCCCAGCGTCTGGGTGAGGTCCCCGGTGATCACGACGCCATCGAAAGGCGCCACGAGCTTGGTGCGTTGCAGCTGGGTTGCCACCAGGTCGAGCTGCGCACGCGCCGCCTCTAGCTTCGCGAAGATGATGCCGACCTCGGTGCGATCCTGCTTGAGCAGGGCTGCGCCGTAGGAGTTTTCGAGTTGCGCGACTTCGCTCTGCGCCTTGCGTTGCTCCAGGCGCAGATCGTCGTCGGCCAGCTCGGCCAGCGGTTGGCCCGCCTTGACGCGATCTCCGGGCCGCACGTGCGCCTGCTTCAGATAACCGTCGCCGGGCGCCGCCATGATGCGCTGGACTGCGCCTTCCAGGCGCGCCGGCGCACTCACTCTGTAGTCGCCGGGGATGAAGGCAGCAGCGATCAGCGCGACCAGCACCGACGCGACACCGATCTTCAGCGCGCGGTTGCCGGGTCCGAACACTGGTGCGACGGCTTCGCGCAGTGCGGCCAGAATCTTCATCGGCCAGGGCCGGTCACCGGCATGCTTGCGATCGAGCAGCGGACCGAGCAGCGCTCCGATGTTCTCGCACAGCGTGAACTCGCTGCGGGTGAGCTGCTCGGTGCGGTTGCGCTCGAACATCATCGCTCCCACTGCCTTGCCGTTTCTCACCAGCAGCACGGTACAGATCGCCTGCGAGCCGTGACGCTGGGACAGCGTCGCGTGCGCGCGGTCCACCCGCGGCTGCGCGCCCTCGGGCTGCGGGAACAGGAGCGTGGCGCCCTGCCAGGCGGCCTCTTCCATCGCCGCGCCGATGTCGCGCAGCAGACCCTGGTTGGCCTTGAACTCGGTGCTGTGCGACAGCGCGTGCACCTTGATATGGCGGCGCCCCGAGATGCCGACGCTCACGCGGTCGCAATCGAACATCTCTGCGAGCTCGGTGGCGAAGGCGGTTGCTGCTGCCTTGAACTCGTCGTGCGCCTCGATGGTGGCAAGCAGATGGAGCAGGCGCACCGAACTGGGCGCTGGCAGCTCCTGGGTCTTGTCCGGATCGTTGCGTGCGCCCGAGGGCGCTTTGCTGAGGCTGGCTGCAGACATGGGTACGAGGGCCGGCGCGGGAGCAGATCGTGCCTGGATTTGAGGCGAAGATGCGGTGCGTGCGTAGCCCTGTACCGGCGCGCCGTCGGCCGGCTTTGCCGACGTCATGCTCTTGCGCATGAACGCCTCGAAGCTCTGGGCCCCGTGCTGCAGGCTGGACACCGCCGCCTGCGGCGGCAGCGTCATGTCGGGGCTCAGCAGCACGGCCAGGGCACCGATGGTCTTGCCTTTGACCTGGAGCGGGCAGGAGATCACCGGACCCACCGGTATGGGACGCTCGGCGCCGTTGAGCCGGCCCTGGGAAAGAGGCTGCTGGCGCAGGAACGCCACCTTCGCAGCGTCCTCCAGCTCCTGACCCACACGACCGCCGCGCGGCCAGGAAGCGGCCGACGACAGCCCGCTGCCACCGCCGCGTGGCATGAGCATCACCACGCCGCCGGTGGCGCCGTTGATCTGGCCGCACTGGCCGTCGAGCCAGTCCTGAATGACCGTCTGCTGCATGGGCCGTCGAGTCGAGCTAGCGCTGGATCCCGCGTTCTGCGATGCCGGCTGGCACCGCTTCGGCCCACCACGTCTGCAAGCTTTGTGCCGATGATCGGCACCAGCCGGCTTGACGGTGAATTGACAGTTGACAGCTGTGCTACAGCGTCATCGCACGAAGGGTATTTGACATTCCCGGCGCCCGCTTGCATCGCCGCGCGGGAAAAGGACGACGCGTTGCGTCAGATCACGCTGCGTCGCCCGTGCCCGACTGGAGAGTCCGGAGCCGTCACTGGGCGCACCAGCCGCCGTCCATGAGAACGTCATTCCCGGTCATGAAGCCGGCCGCCTCCGAGCAGATATACAGGGCGAGCGACGCGATCTCCTCCGGCTTGCCCCAGCGATGCATCGGTGTCTGCGCCATCAGAGCGGTGTTCTTGGCGGGGTCCGCGCGCAGCGGCGCGGTCAGGTCGGTGGCGATGAACCCGGGGCTGATGGCCACACACGTGATGCCGTCGTCTACCAGTTCCAGCGCCAGTGCCTTGGTGAGTCCGGCTACCGCGTGCTTGGTCGCGGAGTACACGCCCCGGCCCGTGCTGGTCACATGCGCCATGATCGAGGTGAGATTGATGATGCGGCCATAGCCCTGCCCTCTCATGAGCGGGACCATGTACTTGGACATCAGGAACACGCCGGTGATGTTGGTGTCGGTGAGCGCGCGCCACTCTTCCAGCGAGAAGTCGATCACGTTCTTGCGGATCGCGGTGCCTGCGTTGTTCACCAGGATGTGGACCCTGCCGAAACGGGATTTCACGTCGTCGGCCAGCTTCCTGACCTGCGCTTCGTCGCGCACGTCGCAGATATAGGTCTCGGCCTGTGCGCCTGCCTTGCGGGCGAGCTCGAGCGATTCGGCCAGCATAGCCTTGTCGCGTCCCACCAGCGCCAGCTGCGCGCCTGCTGCACCCACCGCGAGCGCGATCTGGCGCCCGATACCCCGGCTTGCGCCGGTAACCACGGCCACGCGGCCGTTCAGGAACTTGTCGTTCATGTCTACCCCCATTCAGCTAAAGAGAGCACAGAGGTCACAGGAAAACAGAGAGAACAACACGGCCGTGACACAGTTTGCTGCCTGCGACGCACCGGACAGATCGGTATTCATCTCTGTGCCCTCTGTCCTCTCTGTGGGTTCAGACCTGCTCACCGCCTCACCCGCCTGCCCTGCGTGCGACCTTCCCCCAGAGCATGCGCAGGAATCCGGCAACGCCCGTGGGCATCAGGTAGGCGAAAGCGATCATGAAGATGCCGTAGATCGCCCACGGCGCGGCCTTCGAGATCTGATCGGCGAGATTGGGCACGAACTGGATAAACAGGGCGCCCCAGACCGCTCCGGAGATCGACGCCAGACCACCGACGACCACGCCGATCAGGAAATTGATCGACAGCACGCCGGTGAAGCTGTCCGGCGCGACGAACTGCACGATGATCGCGCTCAACGCTCCGGCAATGCCAGTGTAGAGGGCGCTGATCCCGAAGGCCATCGACTTGTAGAAAGCCGTGTTCACCCCCATCGCCTCGGCGGCGATCGGCTGGTCGCGGATCGCCATCAGCGCGCGCCCCACCCGGCTATGGATCAGGTTCCACGCCAGCACGAACATCACGACCGCGATGGCGAGCGTCAGGAAGTACAGCCACTGGTCCTGGCTGATCGGCAGGCCCGCTGGCGGATCGGGCTTGATGATCACGATGCCCTGCACGCCCCCGGTCCACTCCTCGATGAGCTTGTACTTGAGGACCTGCGGCATCGCCACCGCCAGCGCGAACGTGGCGAGCGCCAAATAGTGTCCGTGCAGGCGCAAGGCGGGTAGCCCGAACAGGAAGCCGAACACCAGACATACCGCGCCGCCGATCGGGATCGTCGCCCAATACGGCACGCCGAAATGCTCCATCAGGATGGCGGCGGTGTACGCGCCCACGGCGTAGAAGGCTCCATGCCCAAGCGAGATCTGGCCGTTGTACCCGGTGAGGATGTTCAGCCCCATGAGCACGATCGCATACACCAGCGCCTGCGTGAACTGGAACGTGCGGTAGTCGCTCACGAGCAGCGGCAGCACCGCCGCCGCGGCGATCAGCACCACGATGCCGAGTAGCCGGGGCCAGCGGGTGCCCTGGCCGGCGAGGGGTATGGCGAGATCAGACACAGTGGCCATGGTTCTATGATGCGGTGTGAGGCGTGAGGCGTGAGGTGGCTCGCTCCACCCGTACCCGGCTGACTGCAAACGCGAATCCGGTGTAACGTGTTGGGTTACTCATATATAGACCGCCTCACGCCTTACACCCGTGTAACGAACACCTTGCCGAACAATCCGGTCGGCTTCACGAGCAGCACGACGATGATGACCACGAGCGCGACTGTCAGCTTGAGCTCCGTGCCGATCACGAAGGCGCCCATGACGTTCTCCAGCACGCCGACGATGAAGCCTCCGACCACGGCACCGGCAGGGTTGTCGATGCCGCCCAGCAACGCCGCCGCAAACGCATACAGCAGCACGCCCGACATCATGTTCGGATCCAGATAGATAATCGGTGCGACCATCATGCCGGCGACCGCGCCGATGGCCGCGGCCAGCCCCCAGCCGAGCGCCAGCATCCACCCGACGCGGATTCCTGCCAGCCGGCTCGACACCGGGTTCTGCGCCACTGCGCGCATGGCGAGCCCGAGCGGCGTGAACTGGAAGAACAGGTACAGCAGCACGAGCACCACCAGCGTGACGCCGATGGCTCCCAACTCGTGCGCCGACATCAGCCCGCCGAATACGGCCTGCGCCGGGAAAGGGCTGGGGAAGCTCTTGATCGTGTAGCTGAAGATCCAGCCGGCCACGCTGTTGAGAATCACCAGCAGGCCGATGAACACGATTACGACGGTGAGGATCGGCGCATGCTCCACCGGCCGGATAAGAACCCGCTCGATCAGCATGCCGCCCACGAACGAGGCGGCGACGGTGATGAGGAAGGCGAGCCACCAGCTGATCCCGCCGTCGATGAGCGTCCAGGCGAGATAGGTGGAGAACATCGCCATCTCGCCTTGGGCGAAATTGATGTGGTGGGTGGACTGGTAGATCATCACCAGCGCCAGCGCCAGGCTGGCGTAGATCCCGCCCGTGGCCAGTCCCGACAGTACTTGATGCAGGAACGCTTCCATTCCTTTACTTCACTCCATCAACGACCTACTTCAACTCACTGAACACAGAGAACACAGAGGAAACCCGAAACAGGTGTCCGTGCAATGTCTCGGGCAGGCGGCCGGATTCACTCTCGTCCGTGTCCACTTCCCTGCGCGCACCTTGTTTTTCCTCTGTGTCCCTCTGTGTCTCTGTGGTTCATGTGTTTCGCAGTTCAGATCGCCGGCCGGCGGTCGAACCACGGCCGCGCCTGCTCGATCTGCGCGCTCACGCGCAGCAGCGTCGCCTCGTCCGCATAGCGTCCAATCAGCTGAACGCCGACCGGCAGCCCGTCGGGCGTCCAGTGCAGCGGTACAGTCACAGCTGGATTGCCCGCGACGTTGACGATTGCGGTGAAGGACGTGAAGTAGGCCACTTCGCGCCCATATGCATCCGGATCGTCCGTCATCATGCTGAAGGTGCCGATTCTCTGCGGCGGCTTAGGCAGAGTGGGCGTCAGGACCAGGTCGAATCGCTCGAACAGCTTCGCCACCTGGCGACCGGTGCGATGGACCACACCGACCGCGCGCGCATAGTCGGCGGCGCTCGCTTTGGCACCCGCTTCGAAGAACAGCCAGGTGACTTTCTCGAGGTCGTTGGAGGCCGGCTGGCGGCCGATCTTCGTTGCGTGGGTCTCGATGGCGGCGCGCTGGTTGCCGGCGACGATGACGCGGAAGGCCGGCCCGAACCCCTCCTCGACCGAGGCCAGCGACGTTTCCTCGACCCGGTGCCCCAAACCTTCCATCAACTGGCCGGTGTCGCGTGCGGCACGCTCGCACTCCGGGTCCACCGCTTCACCAGCCGCAGTGCGTGTGACCAAGCCTACGCGCAACTGTCCAGGTGCGGCGCCAGCCTCTTCGACGAAAGGTCGCTGGGGCGGAGGCGCGAAATACGGCGCTCCGAGGTCGGGACCGCAGGTCACATCCAGCAGCGCAGCGCTGTCGCGCACGCTGCGCGCGACGACGTGCTCGGTCGACATGCCCGACCAGCCTTCGCCGCGGTCCGGGCCGTGCGGGTTGCGGGCGCGCGTGGGCTTCAGCCCGAACAGACCGCAGCACGATGCCGGTATCCGGATCGAACCGCCGCCGTCCGAAGCGTGCGCGGCGGGCACGATGCCGGCCGCCACCGCCGCGGCCGCGCCGCCGCTGGAGCCTCCCGCCATGTAGTCGGTATTCCAGGGGTTGCGCGTGGGACCGTGCAGCTGCGGCTCCGTGGTGACCGTCAATCCGAACTCCGGCGTATTGGTCTTGCCGAAGATGTTCAGCCCGCTGCGCTTGTAGCGTGCAACCAGCTCGGTGTCATGATCTGCGCGGTTGCCAGTGAAGAAGCGGCAGCCGTTGCTGGTGACCGTGCCGGCGAGCAGCGCATGCAGGTCCTTCAGGAGAAAAGGCACACCGTGGAACGGGCCCTGCGGCAGGCCGGCGCGGATCGCCGCGCGCGCCTCATCGTAGTGCCGGGCGACCACGGCGTTGATGCGCGGATTGACGGCCTCGGTGCGTGCGATGGCAGCGTCCAGCAACTCTGCTGGAGACACCTGCTTTTCGCGCACCAGCTTCGCGAGCGCCGTCGCGTCGAAGCGATCGTAGTCCTTCATGGCTTCGTTCCTCAGCCGGGTGCGGCGAGAGGCGTGAGGCGAGCTGCGCCTGCCCCAAGCTCAACCCACTTTCCCGGGGACGCGAACATGCTGTAAGTTGATGGGTTACCCAAAATAGAACGCCTCACGCCTCACGCCTCACGCCTCACGCCTCACGCCTCACGCCTCACGCCTCACGCCTCACGGTCAATACCCCAGATACGACTTCCGAACCGACTCGTCCTCCCTCACCGCCTGCGCAGGTCCGCCGAGGACCACGCGCCCGGTCTCGAGCAAATAGGCGTGGTCTGCGACCTCGAGCGCGAGACTGGCATTCTGCTCGACCAGCAGAATGCTGACTTTCTGCTCGCGCCGGATCACCTCCATCATGCGGAAGATCTCCTGCACGACCAGCGGCGCCAGGCCGAAGCTCGGCTCATCCAGCAGCAGCAGACGGGGCCGCAGCATCAGCGCACGCGAGATCGCGAGCATCTGCTGCTCTCCACCCGACAGCGTGCCGGCCTGCTGGTTGCGCCGTTCCTTGAGCCGAGGAAAGTACTGATAGCAGCGCCCGAGATCTTCCGCCACCGCGGTCTTGTCGCTACGAGTGTAGGCGCCGATGCGCAGGTTCTCTTCCGTAGTCAGGTTGAGGAAGGTGCCGCGTCCGTCCGGCACGTGAGCCACGCCGCGACGCACGATGTCCTCAGTTGCACGCCCGGCGATCGATTCGCCACCCAGGGTGATCGTCCCTTTGGGTTTGATCATCCCGCAGACCGCGCGCAGCGTGGTCGTCTTGCCTGCCCCGTTGGCGCCCAGCAGGGACGTGATCCCCCCCTCCTCTACCGTAAAGCCCACGCCATGCAGCACGGTGAGCGGCCCGTAGCCGGCGTTGAGGTCCGAGACTTCCAGCAGGGTCGCCATCAGAACGCCTCTTCCTGGCTCATGCGTGCGCCTCTTCCAAAGCTTCCGCGACATCCAACGATCTCGCGTCGGCGCTTGGGCGCATTCGCCTTGCTGGCGATCCCCGCTGAAGCGGGGCCCCTCGCCAGGTGGCTCATGCGCCCGCCCCCAAATACGCGCGGATGACTTCGGGATCCTGCTGGACCTGTTCGGGCGTGCCGTCGGAGATCTTCCTGCCGAAGTCCAGGGCGACAACCTTGTCGGAGGTGCGCATCACCAGGTTCATGTGGTGCTCGACCAGCAAGACCGTCACACCAAGCTTGTCCCGGATGCCCCGGATGACACCCATGAGCCCCTCGACTTCTTCATGGTTCAGGCCGGCGGCCGGCTCATCCAGCAGCAGCAGGCGTGGCTTGCTCGCCAGCGCGCGGGCCAGCTCGACCCGCTTCTGTACGCCAAAGGGAAGATCGGCAACGCGGCGCTGCTCGAAACCGGTCAGCCCGACCAGCATCATCAGCTCGCTCGCGCGCGAAGCCATCTCGCGTTCCTCGCGCCGCGCCCCCGGGAACCGCAGCGCGCACGCAACGAACCCTGCGCGGGTACGCGAGTGCGCGCCGAGCATGACATTCTCTTGCACTGTCAGGGTCCGGAACAGGGCCAGATTCTGGAAGGTGCGGCCAATCCCGAGGCTCGCAATGCGGTGCCGCGGCACATCGACGAGTGTGCGGCCATCGAACAGGATCGACCCTTCCTGGAAGGGGTACAGACGCGAAAGGCAGTTGAACAGGGTGGTCTTGCCGGCGCCGTTGGGGCCGATCAGGCCGCAGACCTGCCCGTCCTCGACGTCGAAGGAAACGCGATCGAGGGCGACGATGCCGCCAAAGCGGACCGTGACGCCGGTCACCCGCAGCAATGCCGAGCGCGCCAACACCGGCGCCTGGCTCGCCTCCTGCGCCCCCACCACTGGTTCTCTTCCCCCGTCGTCCGCACCCCCTGCCCGCAGGGGCGGTGCTTGTTCGTTTGTGCCCGATACTGACACAAACGGCCTGCGGTGCAAAGGGAGCGCGTTGCCATTCCCGGCGCAGGGCCGGAGAATATACGGATAACCATCACGCGCCGCAGCAAACACGGGCCAGAGCGCAAGGATGGAAGCTGGAGGAGAAGCATGCAGCCGCGCCACTTCAAGTTCTGGCCGAAGCACCTGCCCAGGGAATTGTCCTTCCCGAGGACCAGCCTGTTCTACAACCTGGAGGTCTCGGCCGCGCGCTATCCGGACAAGCCCGCGGTGATCTTCTATGACACGCCGCTCGGTTACGGCGCGCTGAAATCCGAGGCGGAGCGGCTCGCAGGCTACCTCCAGCAGCGCTGCGGCGTGCAACGCGGCGACCGCGTGCTGCTGTTCATGCAGAACAGCCCCCAGTTCTTCGTGAGCTTCTACGCGATCCTGCGGGCCGACGCGATGGTCGTGCCCGTCAACCCCATGAACCTCACCGACGAGCTGCGCCACTATGTCACTGACAGCGACGCAAGGGTGATCGTCACTGGCCAGGAGCTCTTCGGGCAAGTCCGGCCACTCCTAGGCGAGGGTCTGGAGCACGCGATCGTCGCCGCCTACGGCGACTACGTGACCCGCGCCACCGAGCTTGCCTTGCCCGACTCGGTCCGGGCGCAGCGCCAGGACATCTCCGAGCCCGGCGTGACGCTGTGGGCAAACGCCCTGCAGGCCGGACTTTCCCCGGCTGCCCATCTTGCCGGTCCGGACGACCTGTGTGTAATGCCCTACACGTCGGGTACGACGGGGCGCCCCAAGGGCTGCATCCACACCCACGCGACGACCATGAGCACGGTGATCATCATGTCGCAGTGGGGCGGCGGGCACCAGGATAACGTCATCCTGGGCACCCTGCCGCTGTTCCACGTTACTGGCATGCAAGGGAGCATGAACGTTCCCATCCACCTCGGCGCGACTACCGTGCTGATGAGCCGATGGGACCGCGAGACAGCAGCGCAGCTCATCCAGCGCTACCGCGTGGACGGCTGGACCAACATCTCCACCATGGCCATCGATTTTCTGGCCAACCCGAATCTCAGCAAGTACGACCTGTCGAGCCTGTCGCGCATCGGCGGCGGCGGCGCGGCCATGCCGGAGGCCGTCGCGCAGCGCCTCAAGGATCTCACCGGACTGGACTATATCGAAGGCTACGGCCTGTCCGAGACGATCGCTCCCACCCACATCAACCCGGACGAGCATCCGAGAAAGCAGTGCCTGGGCATCCCCGTCTGCAACACCGAGGCGGGCGTGATTCATCCCGACACGCTGGCGGTGCTGGGACCGAACGAGATCGGCGAGATCGTCTCCAGCGGACCGCAGATCTTTCAGGGCTACTGGAAGAGCCCCGAAGCCACTGCGGCTTGCTTCATCACACTGGAGGGCAAGCGATTCTTCCGCACGGGGGACCTCGGCCGCTACGATGAAGACGGGTACTACTACATCGTCGACCGTCTCAAGCGCATGATCAACGCTTCCGGCTACAAGGTCTGGCCGGCGGAAGTGGAGTCGATGCTGTATGCGCACCCCGACATCCAGGAGGCCTGCATCATCGGCACCATGGACCCGCACCGCGGCGAGACGGTCAAGGCGGTGATCGTGCTGAAGGTCGCCTCCCGCGGCAAGGTCTCGCCCGAGGAGATCATCGGCTGGTGCCGCGAACACATGGCGGCCTACAAGATCCCGCGCGTGGTGGAGCTCGTGGACAATTTGCCCAAGTCGGCCACCGGAAAGGTGCAGTGGCGGCTGCTGCAAGAGCGTGAGAAGTCTAGAGCATGAACCACGGAGGACACGGTGGACACGGAGGAAAAGCGGGATTCGAATGGCGAACAGGATAGATCGCGAGTCGATGCCGTGACTTGATATGGATCCGTCGAACTGGAAAGCCCCAATCGCGCCGCACCGCGTCGGCAGTCACCGTCACCCTGGTCCTCTCGTTGTTGGTCCTCCGTGTCCACCGTGTCCTCCGTGGCTCAAGATCTGCGCCTGAGATGAAACCCGACGACTACAAGATCTGGCCCAAGGGGTTCCCCAGGAGCCTCACGGTGCCGAAGACTACGCTGTGGTTCAACCTGGAAGCGGCGGCGACGCGCTATCCGGGCAAGCCGATCACCATCTTCTACGACTCGCAGCTGAGCTACGCGCAGTTCCACCGTCAGGCTGAGGCGCTCGCGGGCTTCCTGCACCAGCGCTGCGGGGTGAGCAAGGGGGACCGCGTGCTGCTCGACATGCAGAACAGCCCGCAGTTCATGCTCGCCTACTACGCCTGCCTGCGCGCCGACGCGGTGGTCGTTCCGGTCAGCCCGATGAACGTGACCGAGGAGCTGGAGCACTACGCAGCGGACAGCGGCGCGCGCACCGCCCTGGTCGCGCAGGAGGTGTATACGCAGTTCCGTCCCCTGCTGGGCAAGGGGCTCGAGCACGTGCTGGTCGCGACCTACGCCGACTACCTCACCGCGCCCACGACCCTGAAAGTCCCCGAGCTGCTGACCGCGCCGCGCGCGTCGTTCTACGACCGTAGGGTCACCACCTGGCAGGATGCGCTCGCCGCCGGCCGCGTGCCGGCACCGCCGGCGGCTGGCTGCGACGACCTGTGCGCCATCCTGTACACCTCGGGCACCACGGGCAAGCCTAAAGGGTGCATGCATACGCATAACACCATCATGTGCACAGCGGTGGGCGGAGCGTTGTGGGAAGGCATGGCGCCGCACTCGGTGGCGCTCGCCACCGCACCCATGTTCCACGTCACGGGCATGCAGCACAGCCTCAACGCGCCGATCTTCTCCGGCGCGACCGTGGCGCTGCTTCCGCGCTGGGATCCCGAGGCCGCCGGCTACATGATCGAGCGCTACCGCGTCACCCACTGGGCCAACGTGCCGACCATGGTGGTCGACCTGCTGGCCCACCCGAGCACTGCCGGGCGCGACCTGTCGTCGCTACAGAACATTTTCGGAGGCGGGCTGTCCATGCCGGAGGCGGTGGCGCACAAGCTCTTCGAGCTCACCGGCGTCGAGTACATGGAAGCCTATGGGATGACCGAGACCATCTCCCAGACGCACATGAACCCGCCCGGCAATCTGCGCAAGCAATGCCTGGGCATTCCCACCTTCGATACCGAGTCGCTGGTGGTCGACCCCGACACGCTCGAGCCGCTGCCCTGCGGTGAAACCGGCGAGATCCTGTCGAGCGGCCCGCAGGTCTTCAAGGGCTACTGGAACAACCCGCAGGCCACTGATGCAGCCTTCGTGGAGATCGCAGGCCGGCGCTTCCTGCGCACCGGCGACCTCGGACGCATGGATGCAGACGGCTTCTTCTACATCGCCGACCGCCTCAAGCGCATGATCAACGCCGCCGGCTACAAGGTCTGGCCGGCGGAGCTCGAGGCCACCCTATACAAGCACCCGGACATCAGAGAAGTCGCCATCGTGTCCGCGCCCGATGAACGCCGTGGCGAGACGGTAAAGGCGTACGTGGTGCTCAAGGACGCCGCCGGGAGCAAGCTGAGCGGCGCCGACATCATCGCCTGGTGCCGTGAGCATATGGCAGCGTACAAGGTGCCGCGGCTCATCGAGTTCATCGACGCCCTGCCCCGCTCCGGCACCGGCAAGATCCAGTGGCGCACGCTGCAGGAGAAGGAGTGGAAGAAGTGAGCGCGCTGCTGTGTGCGGGCGCGCAACTTGCTGCGCTCGGGCGCGTCGATACTCCTGGAAAGCGAGCCATGCGCATCCCACTCTGCCTTCCGCTGATACTTCTTCTCCTCGCCGGCTGCGCCAGCACGCCAGCCCCGTCGGGCCCGAGCCTCGCTGAGCAGACATCTGACGGGCACGCCGACCGCGCCGCCGATGTCGCCCTGTCCATGCTCGGCAAGCCCTACCGCTATGGCGGCAACACCCCCAAGGGCTTCGATTGCAGCGGCCTGGTCAACTACAGCTTCGGGCAGGCCGGAATCCGGGTCTCACGCGAGACGCGCACACTCCGCCAGGAGGCGACGCTGGTGCGTACCAGCGCCCTGCGCCGCGGCGACCTGGTGTTCTTCGACCAGGAAGGGAAGAAGTACTCGCATGTGGGCATCTACCTGGGAGCCGGGCGCTTCGTGCATGCTCCCTCCTCCGGCGGCAGGGTGCGCATGGACAGCCTCGAGGCGGACTACTGGCGGAGGCATTTCGTCGAGGCGCGGCGGATATAGGGCAGCTTCAGCGTCGCAACCCTCAAGCCCTACCTCTCACCACGAAGGCACGAAGACACGAAGAAGATCAAGAGCTGGTCGAGTCGTTGGTTTCGCCGAACTGCCGTGTAACCACGCGTTCGAGAGTCCCGGAAGCGACCCCCAGTCTGTCCGCTGACGTTCCCCGGTCCCGGGTTTCTTGGGCGTGCGATGCGAACCGAAGCACTGCTGGCTCGCTCTGCTTCGTTTTGCCTTTCTTCGTGGCTTCGTGTCTTCGTGGTGAGAGGTAGGTAGTAGCCTCCGCCCGCGGTAGAATCCGGGGCACAGCACCTCGGAGGACATCGCCATGAACGCCCCCGACACCGCGCGGCCGCTCGATGCCGTGCTCGAAGCAGACATCCTCTCCGCGGTCGAAGGAAGCGAAGCCGAGCTCACCGCACTCCTCGCCACCCTCGTGCGCTTCCCCAGCCTGCTCGGCGAGGAAGCCTCCGCCCAGGATTTCATCGAGGGCTTGTTTCAGGGCATGGGCCTCAAGACGGTGCGCTTCGCGCTCAGCGACGAGGAGCTATCGCATCTGCCTGGTTACTCGCCGACCCTGGGTCATTGGCACCGGCACGACAATGTGGTGGGCACCCACAAGCCGCGCGAGATCCGGGGCCGCTCGCTGATCGTGAACGGGCACATCGACGTGGTGCCGGTCGGGGCGGAAGAGCTGTGGTCCTCGCCCCCGTTCGAGCCGGTGATCCGGGACGGCCGCATGTACGGCCGCGGCGCGGGGGACATGAAGGCCGGCATCGCTGCCTACATCACGGCGTTCCGCGCACTTCAGCGGATCGGCCGGCAGCCCGCCGCGCCAGTGTTCCTGCAGTCGGTGGTGGAGGAGGAATGCACCGGCAACGGCGCGCTCGCCTGCCTGCACCGGGGCTTTCGCGCCGATGCCGCGGTTATCCCGGAACCGTTCGCCCACACCATTCTGCACGCGCAGGTCGGGGTGCTGTGGTTGACTGTGGAGGTGCAGGGCCGCCCGGCTCACGTGATGGCGGCGCGCAGCGGGATCAACGCCATCGAAGCCGCGTTCGCGCTGTTCCAGGGCCTGAAAGCGATGGAGGAGGAGTGGAACGCGAAGCGCCATCCAGCGTTCGCCGACCATCCCCGCCCGATCAACATCAACCTCGGCAGGATCCAAGGCGGCGAGTGGACCTCCTCGGTGCCCACACGCTGCGTGATTGACATCCGCGTGGGGTTCTACCCGGGCATGAGCGTGGAGGAGGCGAAACAGGCGGTGGAATCGCGCTTGCGAGACACAGCTCGCGACGATCTGCGCCTGAAGGACGTGCGCTGCCAGGTGAGCTATGCCGGGCTGCAGGCCGAGCCGCTGTTGATCGACACCGGACACCCCATGATCGGCGTACTCGGCGCGGCACACGAGCGGGTGTTCGGCGCGCCGGTGCAGTTACTCGCCAGTTCCGCTACCACCGACGCTCGCTTCTTCAATCTCTACGGCAGCATCCCTGCCACTTGCTACGGACCGGAGTCCAGCGATATCCACGGCATCGACGAGTCGGTCTCGCTCGCGAGCACGCTGCAGGTGACCAAGGTGCTGGCGCTGTTCATCGCTCGCTGGTGCGGGCTGGAGCGCTGGTGACGCGAGCGCACGGGCGGGCGCGAGCCATCTCGAGCTTCAACCTCATTGACCACGAAGGACACGAAAGAACACGAAGGAACCCTCGGGTTCAGATGCATGTGTAAGGGTGATACGGCTTACGGCCGAGCAGTCCAGGACGTGAGGGAAAGACCGGAACGGGCATCCCTCCACCCTGGGCTTCGTGTCCTTCATCGTGAATGAGTTTGTCGCCGGGCGGGTGCGAGCACAAGTTCCAGGAAACGCCAGGCATTGCCTCGCCGGAGGCTGTCGGCGAGCATACCGCCGGCATCAACGCCCCGGTTGACGGGGCATCCAACTCAGGAGGCCGTCCATGAGCTTCACGTCAGAGTTCAAAGAGTTCGCCCTGAAGGGCAACGTCATGGATCTCGCCGTCGGCGTAATCATCGGCGCCGCATTCGGCAAGATCGTCGCTTCGGCAGTCGAAGACCTGATCATGCCGATCATCGGCCGCGTCATCGGCAAGGTGGATTTCTCCAACCTGTACGTCGCGCTGGCAGAGATCCCGCCAGAGGTGCCCAACACGCTCGTCGAGCTGAAGAAGGCCGGCGTTCCGGTCTTCGCTTACGGCAACTTCATCACCGTCCTGATCAACTTCGTCATA
>Ga0209706_10000524_pt1 | contig 22225 bp, 19 predicted proteins | sample PPLLaktember2015_6_FD_187263 | JGI IMG/M metagenome (GOLD analysis project Ga0209706, IMG submission 187263) | Freshwater sediment microbial communities from Prairie Pothole Lake near Jamestown, North Dakota, USA - PPLs Lake P8 Core (1) Depth... | ecosystem: Environmental > Aquatic > Freshwater...
CGCCGGCGAGACGCTCGAAGACCAGACCCTGTTCTGGGGCTACGGCGTCGGCACGTTCGTGAACGCCACGGTCTTCAGCCTCGCCGTCGATGTGGGCTGGCGCGAGGGCCGCGGCCGGCCGAATGCGCACGTGTCGTTCGGCGTGCGACTACGCTGAAGCCGGTCTCCGGTCCCTCATCTGCGCCATCTGCGCTATCTGCGGCCCTGCGTCCGTGTCTGCGTTCATCTGCGGCCCACTCCGCGTCCTACTTCACGCGTTTGAGGAAGGCGTCGTACGCCTGCGGCCCCTGGGCGCTCATATAGGCTGCGAACTCGATGCCGACCGTCTCGAGGTTCTTCAGGTAGTTCGGATCCCTGTAGGCCTCGCGCAGCGACGGCAGGAAGTCGCGCACGCGCTCCCAGACCAGCAGCAACTCGCGCCCCGACTGGAAGAAGAGCTCCTTGTGCAGGATGCCCGTGACGATGAAGGAGGAGACGAGGTCCCAGTAGGTGACGACCATCCGGTACGAAGCGTTTTCGTCCGAGCCGGCCGGGGCGAGCTTCAGCAGGTCGTCGTAGGACTGCACGCCCTTGCACTTCGCCGTGAACCAGGCGCGGGCCTGCCGCATGCGGACCTCGCGGCGCATGTCGTACAGCCGAAGGATGAGGTTGGCGTCATCGTAAGTGGGTCGTGGGTGCATAAGTGTGCCTGATGGATGGTATCTGATGGATGCGTGAATAGGCTCCGGGCCTTCGCTAAGATAGGAAGGTTATGAACCCGTGGGACCAGTTTACCGGGGCCAATGCCGGCTACGTTCAGGACCTCTACGAACGTTATCAGCGGGACCCGGGGTCGGTGGACGAGGCCACGCGCCAGGCGTTTGCCCGGTGGGCACCGCCCGTTGAGGACGGCGTGGCGGAGCCGACTGCCGGCACGGCTGCCCGGCGGGGTTCGGCCACGGAGCTCAAGGCCGGCATTGCCGCCTTCACGCTGGCCGAGTCCATCCGGCGCTTCGGTCACCTGGCCGCCCGCATCGATCCTCTCGGCTTCCACCCGCCGATTGGCGATCCGTCGCTCAATACGCACGCCCATGGCCTGACCGACGTGGCGCTGCGCCGCCTGCCGGCCGAGCTCGTCGGCGGCCCGGCGGCAGCGGGCGCGGCCCATGCCTACGAGGCCATCGAGCGGCTGCGCGCGGTGTACTGCGGGAATACCGGCCACGACTACAACCAGGTGTTCGTCCCCGAAGAGCGCGAGTGGCTGCGCCGCGCGGTGGAGTCGGGCCAGTTCCGCCCGCCGCTCGACCCCATCGACGGTCGCGAGCTGCTGGATCGCATCACCGAGGTCGAGAGCTTCGAACGCTTCCTGCACCGCACCTTCCCGGGCAAGACGCGGTTCTCGATCGAAGGCCTGGACATGATGATCCCCGTCCTCGACGAGATCATCCACGACGCCGCCGCGGGCGGCGTGAAGCACGTGATGATCGCCATGGCCCACCGCGGACGGCTGAACGTGCTGGCGCACATCCTCCGGAAGCCGTACGCGCAGATCCTGGCGGAGTTCAAGGACCCGCTGCTGCCGCGGTCGTGGGCCGAGGACCTCGGCTGGATGGGCGACGTGAAGTATCACGCCGGCGCCCGCGTGGAGCGCCGCGACGATCTGCCCGAGACGCTCGTCGTGTCGATGCCGCCCAACCCGAGCCACCTCGAGGCCGTGGATCCCGTGCTGGCAGGGATGGCTCGCGCCGCGGCCACCGACGTGGACCAGCCGGGGCCGCCGCGCTTCCGCAAGGAGCAGGTGCTGGCGATCCTGATCCACGGCGACTCGGCGTTCCCCGGCCAGGGCGTGGTGGCCGAGACACTGAACCTGTCGCGGCTGACGGGCTACGACGTCGGCGGCATCATTCACGTCATCGCGAACAACCAGCTGGGATTCACCGCCGAGCCGCGCGAGTCTTACAGCACGAGCTACGCCAGCGGCATGGCCCGCGGGTTCAAGATTCCCATCGCGCACGTCAACGCGGACGACCCGGTGGCGTGCATCGAGGCGGCGCGCCTGGCGTGGGCCTACCGCCACCGCTTCGGTCTCGACTTCCTGATCGACCTGGTCGGCTATCGCCGCTACGGTCACAACGAAGGTGACGAGCCGGCGTTCACGCAGCCGCGCCTCTATCAGATCGTGGCGTCGCACCCGACGGTGCGCGAGCAGTACGCCCGTCACCTCGCCGAGACCGGCCAGGTGGCGGCCGCCGACGCCGAGGCGATGGCGCAGGAGCATTTCGGCGCCATGGAGCGCGCCTACGCGACGCTGAAGCCCGAGCAGGACTTCGTCCCGCCCCTGCCGGAGATTCCCCCGAGCGGCGCGGCCCGTCGCGCGCAGACCGCCGTGCCGCTGGACCGCCTCGCGGCCCTCAACGCCGAGCTGACGCGCGTGCCCGAGGGCTTCACCGTGCACCGGAAGCTCGAACGGGGACGCGACCGCCGCAAGACGATGTTCGACAGCCCGGACGAGCGCTCGGTGGACTGGTCCGCGGCCGAGGAGCTGGCGTTCGCGTCCATCCTGCAGGACGGCGTGCCCATCCGCCTGACCGGCGAGGACGTGGAGCGTGGCACGTTCTCGCACCGCCACGCGGTTTACCACGACGCGGTGACGGGCGCCGAGTACGTGCCGCTGCAGTCCATCCCGAGCGCGCGCGCGGCGTTCGAGATCCACAACAGCCCGCTCACCGAGAACGCGACCATCGGCTTCGAGTTCGGCTACAACATCCAGGAGCCGGACCGCCTGGTCCTGTGGGAAGGCCAGTACGGCGACTTCATCAACGGAGCGCAGGTCGTGCTCGACGAGTTCCTCACGTCGGGTCGCGCCAAGTGGGGCCTGGCGCCCTCGCTGGTGCTGCTGCTGCCGCACGGCTACGAGGGCCAGGGGCCGGATCACTCGAGCGCCCGGCTCGAACGCTTCCTCAACGCCGCCGCCGATACGAACATGCGCATCGCGAACTGCACCACCGCGGCGCAGTACTTCCACCTGCTGCGCCGCCAGGCGGGGCTGCTCCAGACCGACCCGCTGCCGCTCATCGTGATGACGCCCAAGAGCCTGCTGCGTCATCCACGCACGGCGTCCTCGCCGGCGGAGCTGGCCGAGGGCCGCTTCCAGCTGGTCATCGACGACGAGACGGTGAAGCAGCCAGCGAAGGTCCGGCGCCTGGTGCTGTGCAGCGGCAAGATCCATGTGGACCTCGCCACCAGCGAGGCGCGCAAGGAGATCCAGTCCGTGGCGCTGGTCCGCGTCGAGCAGCTCTACCCGTTCCCCGCGGACGAAATCCGCGCGGTGCTGGACCGGTACCCGAAGCTGAGCGACGTGTGCTGGGTGCAGGAAGAGCCCGAGAACATGGGCGCCTGGGAATTCGCGCGGCCGCTGCTCGAACAGCTCATCGACGGCCGCTGGCCCCTGCGCTACGTCGGGCGCGTCCGGAACTCGAGCCCGTCGGAGGGCTCGTCCACGTGGCACGCCGCCAACCAGCGCGCGATCGTCTCGCAGGTCTTCGAGCAGAAGGCGGACGTGAAGGAGCTGGACCGCGTGCTGTCGAAGCAGGTCTGAATCATGCCAAACATCGTAGTGCCGGAACTGGGCGAGTCGGTCGTCGAAGCCCGCGTGGCGAAGTGGTTGAAGCAGGTCGGCGACCGCGTGTCCGCCGGTGAGGCGCTGGTCGAGCTCGAAACCGAGAAGATCGACCTCGAGGTGAGTGCCGACCGCGCCGGCGTCCTCGCGTCCATCGCGCACCAGGAAGGCGCGGACGTGAAGGTCGGCGAGGTGCTCGGTGTGCTGGACGAGGCCGCCGCCGGCGCCCCCATTCCATCTGTGCCATCTGCGGCATCTGCGGCCCTGTCATCCGCGCCATCGGCGGCCGCGGCATCCGAAGAAATCCGTGTCACCCCCACGGCGCGTAACGTCGCGAAGGCGCACGATGTGAAGCTCCAGTCGGTGCCCGCCACCGGCCCGCGCGTCACCAAGGGCGACGTCCTGCGCGCGGCCACCCCAGCCGCCGACGCCCCGCCTCCCGCCTCCGCTCGGCCAGGGACGCCAGCCGAGCTTCGGCGAAGCAAGCCCGTCGAGGCAGCCCCCGGCGCCCGCACCGAGACGCGCGAGCGGATGTCGAAGCGTCGTGCCACCATCGCCCGGCGGCTCGTCGAAGCGCAGCACACGGCCGCCATGCTCACCACCTTCAACGAGGTGGACATGGGCGCGGTGATGGACTTCAGGGCGCGGCGCAAGGACGCCTTCCACAAGCAGCACGGCGTCGGCCTCGGCATCGCGTCCTTCTTCGTGAAGGCGGCCATCAGCGCGCTCAAGGCCTTCCCCGCGGTCAACGCCGAGATCCAGGGCGACGAGATCGTCTACAAGCGCTACTACGACATCGGCATGGCGGTGGGCGCCGAAGGCGGGCTGGTCGTGCCCGTGATGCGCGACGCCGACCAGATGTCGTTCGCCCAGATGGAGCATGCGATCCGCGATTTCGCGAAGCGCGCAAACGACGGGACCCTGACCCTCGAGGACCTGAGAGGCGGCACCTTCACCATCACCAACGGCGGCGTCTTCGGATCGCTGATGAGCACGCCCATCCTGAACCCGCCGCAGGTGGGCATCCTCGGCCTGCACAAGATCGCGGACCGCCCGGTGGCCGTGAATGGCCAGGTGGTGGTGCGCCCGATGATGTACCTCGCCCTCAGCTACGATCACCGCATCGTGGACGGGCGCGAGGCCGTCCAGTTCCTCGTCCGCATCAAGGAGCTCATCGAGGACCCGGCCTTCATGCTGGTCGAAGGATGATGTAGATGGCACTGCCGGACCGGCGGACCGCCACGGTGCTGCTCCTGGCCTGGCGCGGCGGCGACCGCGCGGCGCTGGACCGGTTGCTGCCTGTCGTGTACGACGAACTGGCCGGGCTGGCGCATCGCGCCCTTCGCTCCGAGCGGTCCGCTCACACGCTCCAGACACGCGCGCTGGTCCACGAGGCCTATCTCCGGCTGGTGGATGCCGACATCTCGTTCCAGGACCGCGCGCACTTCATGGCCGTCGCGGCGCGCACCATGCGCCGCATCCTCGTGGATCACGCGCGCGCACGCCGGCGCGACAAGCGCGGCGGCGACGCCATCCGCATCGACATCGACAAGGTCGATCTCCCGGCGCCGGGGCAGGCCCTCGACATCCTCGACCTCCACGAGGCCCTGGACCGCCTCGCCACCTTCGACCCGCGCAAGTCGGCCATCGTCGAGCTGCACTTCTTCGGCGGATTGAGCTACGACGAGACCGCCGAGGCCGTGGGCCTGTCGGCCGCCACCGTGGACCGCGAGCTGCGGCTGGCCAAGGCGTGGCTCAAGGTCGAACTCGGTCACGCCTCCGCCTCCTGACATGACTCCCGAACGCTGGGCCCGCGTGCAGGACCTGTTCGAACACGCGACTGCCCTGCCGCCGCCCGATCGCGCGGCCGCGGTCCACGCCCGGGCGGACGACGACGACATGGCCGCGCTGGTGCTCTCGATGCTCGCGGCCGACGAGGATGACACGGGCGAGATGGAACAGGCCGTCGACGAGGCCGTGCGCGTAGTGGCGTCCGCAGCCACCGTCCCCCGCGAGCAGCGCCTCGGGCCCTATCGCATCGTCTCGGAGATCGGACAGGGCGGCATGGGCACGGTCTACCTGGCCGAGCGCGCCGACGGCGCATTCGAGCAGCGTGTGGCCATCAAGGTGGTCCGCGGGCTGCTGGACCAGGAGCGCGTCCGCCGGTTCAGGGCCGAACGCCAGATCCTGGCCTCGCTGCAGCACCCGAACATCGCGCGTCTCGTGGATGGCGGCACCACCGACGATGGGTGGCCGTACCTGGTGATGGAGTACGTCGAGGGCCAGCCCATCGATGCGTACGGGCGCGAACGACAGCTCTCCATCGTCGAGCGGCTGCGGCTCTTCATGGTGGTCTGCGAGGCGGTCGGCCACGCGCACCGGCACCTGATCGTCCACCGCGACATCAAGCCGTCGAACATCATCGTCACCGCCGACGGCACGCCCAAGCTGCTCGACTTCGGCATCGCCAAGCTGCTCGATTCGGACGACCCCGAGCTGTCGGCGCGGACGATGACCGGCATGCGGATGCTGACGCCCGATTACGCCTCGCCCGAACAGGTGCGCGGCGAACCGGTGACGACGGCCACCGACGTCTACGCCCTCGGCGTGCTGCTGTTCGAGCTGGTCACCGGCCGCCGCCCGCACGCCTTCAAGACCCTGACCGCCCGGGAGATCGAACGCGTCGTCTGCGACACCGAGGCCCCGCGCCCGAGCACCATAGCCGCAGGCCTGCACGAGGACCTCGACATCATCGTCGGCACGGCGCTGCACAAGGATCGCGAGCGGCGCTACCGCTCCGTCGAGGCCCTGGTGGAAGACGTGGAGCGCTTCATCGACGAGCGCCCCATCCACGCAAGGCCGGCCACCTGGCGGTACCGCGCCAGGCGGTTCGCGGCGCGGCACCAGTGGGAGGTGGCCGTCGCGGCGCTCTTCGTGCTGATGCTGGTGGGCTTCTCGGTGCTGATGTCGGTCCAGGCGGCGCGAGTCGCCCGCGAGCGCGACCTCGCGCAACAGGAGCGCGACGCCGCCGAGGAGGTGGCGTCGTTCCTGGTCGGGCTGTTCGAGGTGTCCGATCCGCGCGAGTCGCGCGGCGGCACGGTGACGGCCCGCGAGCTGCTGGACCGCGGGGCCGTGCAGATCGAGAGCTCGCTGGCCCGCCGTCCCGTCGTCCAGGGCCGGCTGATGGACACCATCGGCCGTGTGTATCGGCAGCTCGGGCTGTTCGATCAGTCCGAGTCGCTCCTGGCCCGCGCGCTCCAGCTCCGCGAGGGAACCGCCACGGGCCCGAGCGACGATGTGGCCGACACCCTGGCCGAGATGGCCGAGGTCGCGCGCGAGAAGGGGAACTACGCGGAGGGAGAGGCCCTGCACCGGAGGGCCCTGGAGATGCGACGCGCCCTGCACGGCGACACACACGACACCGTGGCGTTCTCGCTGAACGGCGTGGGCTTGGCGCTGGACCAGCAGGGGCGCTATGACGAGTCGGAGCAGGTGCTCCGGAGCGCCATCGACATGTGGCGGCGGGTGCGGCCGCGGGCTGACCCGCAGGTGGCGGTGGGCCTGAACAACCTGGGGCAGATGCTTCGGCGACGCGCCCGCTATGCCGACGCCGAGCCCGTGTTGAGGGAAGCGCTCGACATCCGGCGCGCGGCCTTCAATGGCGCGCACCCGCTGCTGTCGAACTCGCTGATGCAGTACGGGCAGCTGCAGAACCAGCTGGGCAACTTCGCCGAGGCCGAGCGCTACATGCGCGAGGCGCTCGAGATGCGGCTGACCGTCTACGGGCCGGACCACTTCATTGTCGGGACCTCCTACAACAACCTCGCCTCGCTGCTGCACGACACGGGGCACTACGACAAGGCCGAGCCGTTGTACCGCGCCAGCCTCGAGATCAGCCGCCAGACCCTGGGCGAGGGGCATCCCGAGACGGCGGTGACGCTGAACAACCTCGCCTCGCTCCTGGAGGATCGCGGCGACCTGGGCGGCGCCGAGGCGATGTTCCGCGACGCGCTGGCCGTGCGGCGCCAGGCGCTCGGCGACGAGCATCCCGCGGTGGCGCGCGGCATGCACAACCTGGCGCGCGTCCTCGTATCCAGGAACAGGCTGGCCGAGGCAGGAGACCTGCTGGACGACTCGCTGGTCATCAAGCGCAAGACGCTCGGCGGGGAACACCTCGAGGTCGCCACCGGCATCGGGCTGCAGGCGCAGATCCAGGCGAAGGCGGGCCGCCCCGGCGAGGCGCTGACGCTCTCCGGCCAGTCGCTCGGCATGCTGCGGCGCGTGATGCCCGACGATCATCTCTCCATCGCCACCGCTCTGCTCTCGCACGGCCAGTTGCTGGTGGACGCCGGGCGAGCGCGGGAGGCGGTTCCGCTGGCCGAGGAAGCCCTCCGCATCCGGCGGGCGCACTTTCCCCCGGGGCACGCCCTGGTCGCCCGCGCCGAGGCGCTGCGCGACCAGGCCGCGTCCCACGCTCAGCGCTGAGCGTTCGCGCTCGCGGACCGCGCCGCAAGCGCCCTGAAGATTACCAGGTGACCCGCCAGGCGGCCAGGACCATCACCGTCGGCAGCACCACGAAGGGTGGCCTCGTCACGAAGGTGTTCAGGCGATCGGGCGTGGAACCGAACGCGGCAAGAGGGGCGTCGAGACCACGGCAATCGTGATGATGTTGGCGAGGGCCGCCGCGATGATGATGAATCCCTGCCCGACCAGCATGATGGCGCGCGCGCGATCAGAACACGATCTGTAACCGGAACACGCCCGACCAGAACGCGGTGTCCCCCGGCTTCGGCGTGCGCGCGGCGTCCTCGAAGTCCTCGTGGATGGCGTTGGCCACGAGTTTCAGGTGTGGCGCGGGGTACCAGTTCACGCCAGCCGTCCAGATGCGGTCCGTGTTCTCGAGAATGTGGTCGGCGCGGGGGTTGCTGAACGGCAGGCCTTCCTTGCTGGCGCTGCCGAAGCCGAGCTCCTCGTAGCGGGCAGCCAGCTCGATGGCGCCGGGGCCGCCGTTGAGGAGCGATCGTCGCATGCCGATGTTGTCGTCCTTGTCCTGGCCGGTGACGATCCACGTGCCGCTCACGTACCAGCCGCTACCGATGAAATCCGACAGATCGCGATCGCCCAGGCCCTGCTCTGCCCGGTCCTCGCGTGTCTGAATCCACTCCGCGCGCAGCCCGTAGGGTCCCGGTGTCCAGTCCAGCTCGATGCCGACACGCTGGCGACGGCCCTTCACGTACACCGGCTCGACGTAGTCGAAGCCGTACGGTGTCTCACCGCGCAGGCTGTTGAGCCCCTCGGGGAGGCGGCCGTTCGTGTAGGCGGCGCCGAGCCGAAGGCTGCCGAGCGCCGCATCGGCTCCGACAAGGGGACGCAGCACCGCCGCGGTCACGCGGCCCACGAGGGTGGGGCCGAGCCGGTCGTCCTCGCCGGTCGGAAACTGCGGCTCCTCGAGCTTGCCGATGTCACCATCCGTGTCGAACCAGCCAGCCTCGTAGGTGAGACCGCGGCCGAACGCCCGGCCGTAGACCATCACGCCCTTGTCGCGGTTCGGTGTGAGCTGGGTGGAGATCCTCGCGCGAAAAAAGAAGTCGAGGTCGGTGCGGCCGATGTTCTGCTCGAGGCCGAAGGGCATCTTGAACCGGCCGCCACGCACCGAGAAGGCGTCGAACGTATCCCAGTTCAGGTACACGTCCCTCCAGTCGCCCCAGCTGGCCTCGTTGTCCGCGACGTCCGCCTCACGCTCGATCTCGAAGTCGAGGTGCCGCGTGAGCTCGCCCTTCAGCCCGAAGCGCAGGACGTTCAGCTGGAACAGGTCCTCGTCGAGGTCGGGGTCGAACCCTCGCCAGTCGAACGCGAACTTCGCGCGCAGGTCCACGTGCACGTCCTCGCCGAACACGATGGACGGGCGGCCGTCCCAGACCAGCCCGCGCCTGGGCGGCGCGGTCTGCGCGTGCGCATCGAGCGCTCCCCACGAGAGGACCGCCACCAGGCCGATGAGCCACAGGCCGGCACTGCGCGTCACGACCGGTCTCCAGGCAGGCGTCCGGCCGGTGCGCCGACGCGAGCGATCAGCTCCTGGTAGGCCTGGTTCAGGCGACGGACGGCCGCTGCATCGTCGATCATGAGCGCGACCTCGCGGCGGAAATCGAGACTGAGGGTCGACAGCGCCATGCTGCCGATCACGGCGCGTGACTCGTCGATGATGATCAGCTTGCCGTGGGCATCCAGCCGTCCGGGCAGCGGCGAGCCGATCACGGAGACGTCCACCCCCGCCTTGCGTCGCTCGCGGAGCAGCGCCACGACCTCGGGGTCCGACAGCTTGTGGTCCAGGATGCGGATGCTGCGTCGCGCGCCGGCGATGAGCTTGTGCACATCTGCGCGCGCGCGCTCCGGCCCCACGATGAGGCGCCGGCTGAAGCGGTGGCCGAGCGCCAGGGGGCGGCCACGCGTGTCGGACTCGAACAGGTGCAGGAGGCTCGCCACCACGGCCTCGTCGTGGGTGACGAGCACCGCGTCCCAGGTGCTCGTGAAGCACTTGCGCGTCGGATTCAGGGTCGCCACCATCGCGGGGCCTTCGTCGGCCACCAGGTACTTCGCGTGATATTTGACGACGGGGTCGGCGTACCAGTTCACCGCGGCGCCCATCGCCTCGAGCGTCTCCCACAGCCTCTTCAGCCGCTTGCGGCCGCCCTTCGCGCGCTTGGTGAGCAGCGCCTCCACGGCCACGCCCCGTTCGAGAGCGGAGGCCAGCGCATCCAGCACCTCCACGTCATCACAACGGAAGAGCGACAGGACGAGACGCCGTCGCGCGCCGCCGATGAGGCGCAGCATGGCGCTGCGTCGCTCGGCCGGCTCGAGCACGACGACTTCACGGCGCCGGGCCGATCGAACAGGTCGCTCAACCGCGCTTCGGCGGGTGCCACGAGACATGCTTGATGCCGATCTTGCCGTCGCCCATCAACTGGGCGCTCAGGTCCTCGATGGAGTCGCCCGGTCCCAGCGTGGCCAGATAGCGCACGGTGGCGTCGTCGCCCTGGGTGACCTCCCGGGGCTCGAAGACGATGCCGTTGACGGCGAACACCTGGTGAATATGGGCCATGGGCAGCTCGCGCCCGTCTGCCACGACCTCCACCACCATGCTGCGCGGCCGGTCCTCGCTGAACAGGTTGAGCGCCGGCAACATCGCGCAGAGGAACAACGTGCCCAGGCCGGCCACCGCAAACGCCCCGAGGCCCGCGGCCATCCCGAGCCCCATCAGGATGAAGAGGATGGTGATGTCGCGCGCGTCCTCGACCGGCGTGCGAAAGCGGATGATGCTGGCCGCGCCCGCGATGCCAAACGCCCGCGCAAGCGAGTTGCCGATGATGATCATCATCAGCGCGCCCGACACGCACAGCAGCACCTGGGCCTGATCCATCGTCGGGTTGGGCGCGCGCTCGGTCCTCGTCTGGCGGTGCACGACGGTCACCAGCATGCCGATCACGGCCGCGGCCATCAGCTTCGCCAGCTCGAAGATCGGATGGCTCAGGGTGCCCGGCGGTTGCGCGCCGAACGGATCGGCGCCGGCGGCGGCACCCGGCTGCAGCCCGAGCCCGGGCCAGAGCATGCCGACGCCCACGAGCGCCACGCTGACGACGATGACGCCGACGATGGTGAGCACCCGGTCCCACTGCAGCTCGTTGCTCTTCGCCTCGGCGAGGGAATCCTTGATTTCGAGGACGCGGTCGAGCAGCGAGAGGCGCAGCAGCTCGCCCACCTTCGGGTTGGGCCCGACGATGGTGAAGCGGCGATGGAGGCGCTGGGCCGTGGTGTGGCCACGCACCAGCGCGCGGATGCCGGCGCTGTCGGCCCTGGGCACCGTATGCAGGTCGACGACCACGTGCTGGTGACCCTGCCTGAAGAGGTCCTGCACGCGGTGTTCGAGTTCTTCCGCGGGCCCGCCTGCCACGAGGGCTTCCTGGGGGGACAGGACCAGTCGGGAACCCGGCGCCGGTGAAGAAGAGACAGCCATTCGGGAGCGAAGACTTGTGGCGGAACGGTAGCACGTATGGTTAAGCTGAACAAACCTCATGGCAGCCGCTTTCCCCCGCCTGCCAATCCCGCTCCTCGCGGCCGGTTCGACCGCGGTGTGGATGATGGCCTGCAGCGGCAGCAGCAGGTCGCCCGCCACACCCACGCCGGGCGGAGGAGTGGGCGCCGGGCAGGGAGGATCGGGCACCGCCAGCGTCATCGTCGCCGCCGATATCGGCATGTGCGACTCGCCGGGCCCCGAGGCCACGGCGCTGGTGGTCGATCGCCTGCCCGGCCGGTTGCTGCTCGCCGGCGACATCGCCTACACGCACGGGTCCACCGAGAACTTCCAGCGATGTTTCGAGCCGTCGTGGGGCCGGTTCCGTGGCCGGTGGCATGCCGTGCCCGGCAACCACGAGTACCAGTCACCTCATGCCGCGCCCTACTTCGAATACTTCGGCGACGCCGCGGGCGCTGACGGCACCGGCTATTACTCGCTGCGCGTCGGCGACTGGCACGTCCTGATGCTGAACTCGAACGTGCCCGCCGAGCGCGGTTCGCCCCAGTGGGACTTCGCGCGCCGCGAGCTCGAGATCGAGCGGAGACCGTGCACGCTGGCCGTGTGGCACCATCCGCTGTTCACCTCGGGCCCCAACGGGCCGAATCCGTTCATGCGCGACATGTTTGCCCTGCTCGATGCCGCGGGCGTGGACGTGGTGGCCAACGGGCACGACCACCTGTACGAGCGCTTCGCCCGTCAAACCGCGGACGGACGGACGTCCGAGCGTGGTATCCGGCAATTCACGGTGGGCACCGGCGGCGCGCGGCTCTATCAGCCCGCCGGCATCGCGCCCAACTCCGAGGCGCGCGCGTCCCGTTTCGGGGTGCTGCGCCTGTCGCTCGAGCCCACCAGCTTCCGGTGGGAGTTCGTCGCCGCCCCGGGTGAGACGGGGGATGCCGGCTTCGAGCTCTGCCACTGACACCCCCGCGGGGTTCACGTTACGATAGGCGGATGAGAGTTTTCCTCGCTGCCCTCATGGTGATGGCTGGCGCCGCCGTCGGCGCGCAGTCGCGGCCCCAGCAGTTCCAACCCCTTCCCGCGCCGCCCGATGTGGCCAAACCGCCCGCCGATGCCCAGAAGACGACGTCGGGCCTGGCGCACAAGGTGCTGCAGCCCGGCACCGGCACGGTGAAGCCCACCGCCCAGGACTTCGTCACGGTCCACTACACGGGGTGGACCACCGACGGGAAGATGTTCGACAGCTCATACGCGCGCGATGCGGCGAGCACCTTCCCGGTGAACCGCGTGATCAAGGGCTGGGGCGAAGGCGTCCAGCTGATGGTGACCGGCGAGAAACGCCGGTTGTGGATCCCGAAGGAGCTGGCGTACGAGGGCCAGTCGGGCCGCCCGCAGGGCATGCTGGTGTTCGACGTCGAGTTGCTCGAGGTGTCGCCCTCGCCCACCGTGCCGCCGCCCGACGTGGCGGCCCCACCCAGCGACGCGCAGAAGACCCCCTCGGGCCTGGCCTACAAAGTCCTGCGTCCCGGCAAGAGCGGCGGCGCCCGCCCGTCGAAGACCAGCCGCGTCACCGTGCACTACTCGGGCTGGACGACCGACGGCAAGCTGTTCGACAGCTCGCTGATGCGAGGGCAGACGGCGTCGTTCGGCCTCACGGACGTCATCGAGGGCTGGACCGAGGGCCTGCAGCTGATGGTGCCGGGCGAGAAGACGCGTTTCTGGATCCCCGAGCGGCTGGCCTACAAGGGCCAGAATGGCAGGCCCAAGGGAATGCTCGTGTTCGACGTGGAACTGCTCTCGACAATGGGACAGTAGTTCGCACGAAGGTTCCGGGCACGCGGGTTCAAAGCACGCGAAGGTTCAACGCACGGCACGCGGGTTCGGAACACGTGGGTTCGACGCCACGTAGGTTCACTGCATCGTGACGATGCGCCGGGGGTGTGGCAGCGGTTCCTGCCTCAGATGCGCAGATAACAGGCTGCAGCTACGCTGATTGCCGTGCCTGAAACGCGGCGAGTGGTCAGCCAGCCCAACGCCATCGGCGTCATCTGCGTCATCTGCGTTGCGCCATCTGCGGTAATCTGCGGCGGGTTGATCTGCGGTCCCTGGATGATCGGGCCCATCTGAGTCCTATGCCGCGTCATCGAGCAGCATCACCGCAATCCATCCGCGTTCGAGCCGCCGCCGATACCCGCAAGTGGCGCGACGTGCCCGTCGATCGCGGGGACGTGGGCGTGCGCGTGGACCTCGTGGTGCTTCGTCACCTGGCGCACGAGCCAGGGGTTTCGCGCGCCCGCATCCAGAAGTGGATCGCGGCGGGTCGCGTCCATGTGAACGGCGCTCCCGCGCCGAGGTCTTCGTGGCGTGTGGCCGAGGGCAATACGGTGCAGGTCGACGCGCGCGAGATCCGCACCCGCGCCCGGCCCCGGGCCGAGGCGACGCCTCTCGACGTGCTCTTCGAGGACGCGCACCTCATCGCCCTGAACAAGCCCGCGGGCGTCGTGGTCCACCCCTCGTACAAGCACGCCACCGGCACCCTGATCAACGCGCTGCTCTGGCACGCGGCGAAGTGGCCCTCGGGTGACGCGCCGGCCCTGCTGACGCGCCTCGACAAGATGACCTCGGGCATCCTGCTGGTCGCCAAGCGCCGCGAGGTGATGGCGGCGCTGCAGCGCGAGATGCGAGCGCTGCGCATCGAGAAGGACTACCTGGCCGTGGTGCACGGCACGCCGACGCCGGCGAGGGGGACCATCGACCTGGCGCTCGACCGCGATCCCTGGGACAGGCGGAAGGTGACGGTGACGGATCGGGGCGGGCAGCCGGCGGTGACGAATTACGAGCGCGTGAGCACGACCGCGGGTGGGGGCGAAATGGTCGTCGGGTCGTCAGCCCCGGCGACGTTCTCCCTCGTGCGCTGCCGGCTCGTCACCGGCCGCATGCACCAGATCCGCGTGCACCTGGCGCACAAGGGGTGGCCACTGGTGGGGGATCCGGTCTACGGAAGAAAGGACGGGACGATCGACTTCCCGCGACAGGCCCTGCACGCCTGGCGCGTCGCGCTCACCCATCCCGTGACGCGCGAGCCACTGGAGATCGTCGCGCCGCTCCCGGAAGATCTCGGCGCGCTCCTCACGCGCCTCGGCCTGGCGCTACCTGACCAACGCTGACACCTGTCCACGGGAACACGAAGGGCACGAAGAACACGAAGCACGCACGAAGATCGATTTGGGGAGAGCGCGTCCTCAGCAGCATGCCCCCACTTGCGTTCTTCGTGTATTCCTTCGTGTCCTGGTGTCCTTCGTGTTCCCGGACTCGTTCAGAACAGCACGGCCGACTCGCCGCGCTGGGCCACCAGCCGGTCGAAGCGCTCGACGATGAGGTCGCGGCGCTTCATGAGGGCGTCGATCTCGAAGGGGCTGAGATGGCGGCCAGCGGCGCGCGACACCTCCTGCTTGCGCAGCGTGCGCAGCCGATCGAGCAGGTCGCGGTCGCACGTGGTGAGGGCCTGGGGCAGGCGCAGCTCGGGCTGCAGGCGGAACGCCCGCGTGAAGTCCAGCATCACGAGGCGCCAGTCCTTCGTGTAGAGAACGTTCCCCTTGTTGCGGTCGGTGTCGCGTACCAGCTCGGCGAACACCTGCATGCGCTGGCGCTGGCGCCCCACACCGATCGACGCGCCGCTGGCAGGTTGCGTGTTCGTCCGCTCCCGCTCACCCTCGTCCATCAGCACATCGTCCACCCACCACGAGAACGCGCCGGGCTCGCCCCGGTAGTAGCGCGCCACCGTGGGCGGCATCATTTCCTCGAGGCCCAGCATCCGGGCCAGCTCCCAGGCGGCGATGTTGTAGCGATACGAGTCGACGAAGAGCAGCTCGCCCGCGAACCGCTTGCCGCGCTGCAGGTCCTGCGACCGGCTCTGCTGGTTGACGTTCTGGAACGACGCGTCGTGGGTGACGACGCCGTCGGTGAGGGTTAGCCTGAGGGCGCCGGTGACACCCTTGCCGATGGGCCGGGCTGCGACGACACGGGCGGTCTTCAGGAATGCGAGCTGCTCGTCAACGGTCAGGGCCGGCGTGCGGCGCGCCTCGAGGCTGACACTGGCTGCCAGGGCGGCGGCCAGAACGAGCATGGCCGCAAGCGACTTCGGGGACATCACCCTGATTGGGACGGTGGCAACCGGCCGCCGGTTCCACGGCGGTAACCTTCCGGGCCGGGGGACGCTGGTGAGACCGCGGGTGCCGCGTTACCGAGGGCGCTTGATCTTCTGGATGATCGTCTGCGTCCAGGCGATGGCGGCGGGAACCCCGGCCAGAACCCAGAGCACGGTTGCCGCTGAGGCGACTTCATGATGCCGGCGCATGATGAACCTGATCCGACGATACCACTTTCGGGTTCTCGGGTTCTCAGGTTCTCGAGTTCTGGTGCGAAAATTCAGCGAATCCAGGCGTCCGGCACGTTGCGCTCGCGGGCCTGGCGTTCGAACCGGCGCCACTCGTCGTTCAGGTCCACCAAATCGGCCTCGGCCTTTCGCAGGGCCCGCACGGCGATGTCGCGCTCCGGGTTCGCTGCGCCTGCAGGGAACGTTGACACGCGGCGCTGGAGGTCGGCGATCTCGGCGTTCTGCTGGTTTAACCGCGCGCGAATGCGGTCGGCCCGCCCGCGCCAGTAGTCCTCACCCTTGTCGAGGCTGGGCTGCGGCTCCTGCTGGTCGCGAGGCGTGACGCCTTCCTGGTTGGCTTCGTTGGAGACCTCTTCCGCTGCCTTGTCGCCCCCGGCGCTGTCTGGCCCGGCAGGGGTGTCAGCCGCCGCCGGAGGCGCCGGCTCGGGCGGTTTCGTGAAATCGGGCGTCAGGCTCTCGTTGGTGTAGACCTTCCCACTCGATGGCGCCCCGCTACGCCGCTCCGCTTCTTTCCTGGCAATGTCGGCCAGCGATTGCGCTGAAGCCGTGCCGGCAGCCAGCGCGGTCATGAGCACGACCGGGGTGAGGACCTTGGGCAGCATCATTACGGCGTCTCCCGCCAGCCGGATACGGTGTAGGCCACCGTCTCGATGAGGCCGTTGTAGGACAGCGTCACGCTGCCGGTCACGGTGTTGTTCTCGACCAGGGTGCTGACCGACGGCACGTTCTGCACGATGACCTGGCCGGCCAGCGTGGGGTTGCCGGCGAAGTCGATCTGCTCGCGGACCATGATGCGCCCCTCGAACGCCAGCGGGATGCCGAGGTTGCCGGCGATGCGAAGGTCCTGATCGGTCACGAACTGCAGCTCCGACATCGGTTCGGGCCGGAGGTCGGGGTTGCCCGTGATCTCGATGTCGCCGACCGCGATGATCGTCAGCAGGATGGGCGACGCCGCGCTGCCGGGGTTGCCGGTGATGCGCACATCCGTTTCGGCGAAGTATGTCGCCGAGTTCGACTGGTTCTGGGAGAGATCCCAGCCGGTCGCCTCGTTGAACGTCCAGCCGAAACCCGCCGTGCCTCCCGGCGGCGTGATGTTGCGGCACGCGTTCTGGTTCGCCCAGGCGTTGCAGTAGGTCGTCGTCTCCGCCCGGTTCGTGATGCGCCCGTCGGACTGCAGGATGAAGTCCGCGTCGTTGATGTAGTCGATGGCGTGGATGTCCGGCACCGGAATCGCCGGCATGCCGCCGGATTCGAGCTCGCCCGGGTCCCAGTTGGCATTCGCGGTCAGCGTGCCCGTGGCCGTGGCGTTCTGGGAGATGGTCACCGCGTTGCCGTCGATCTGGAGGTTCCCATTGGCGTGCACGCTGCCCTGCGTGCCGATGACCTGCGCGTTGCCCGCCATGGTGAGATCGCCGTCCACCAGCAGCGCCGGCATCTTGATGGGCGTCAGCATCTGTTCGAATATCGCCGTCGTCCCCTGCGGGCCAAAGCCCGTGGCGCGAATCACAACGCGCTTGTTGACATCGTTGACGCCGGTGCCGTCCTCCGGCGGATCCGGCGGTGGCCCCATGGCCGTCAGCTCCACGTTGGTGAACGCCACGCCGCCCTTCATGGCCGGGTCGTCATCATCGTAGAGCCGCACGTTGTAGCGGTAGGCGGACCCCGCCTGCACCGGCCAGCACGGGCCGTTCGGGTGCGGGCAGGACACCGAACCCGTCATGTCCGGCAGGTGGGTCAGGATCCCGTTGTCGGCGTTGACCGACGAGGACGCGTTGCCTGCGTCGACGAGCCCGTCAGGGCCGAGCAGCAGGTTGTTCAGCGAATAGGTGGGATTGGCGGTGAGCGCCATGATCTGGGCCGCCGCCCGGTTCAGTCCCGATTCGGCCGCCGCGCGCGCGCCCGCGTAGAGCTCCTCGTTGTCGCCCATCGCCACTTCGACGCGACCGCTCGCCGTGAGGGCGATAGCCAGACCCGACATCACGAGCAGCAGCAGCAATGCCGACACCAGCGCCATGCCGCGCTCGCTGGCGGGACGTGGATGAGACGGAAAGCGGGATGTCATCGGCTCCTCACTCGAATCTCGGAGCTCACGGTGTAGGTGACCGGCGTGCCCAGGTTCAGGTCGTTGATTCTCGACGCGACCGTGACCCGCGTCTCGATGAACGCGATGTTCGCGGGAGTGGCGGTGATGGCTCGAAGGGGATTGCGGTACACGAACTCCAGGCCCGTGACGATCGTGTCGGTCAGGGGGAGCACGGTGGTGCCTCCACCGACGTTGTTCTCGCGGACGTTCACCGTGCGCGTGGCCGGGTCATGGAAGAGGGTGACATCCTCGTTGGCCTCGCTGCACGCTCCCGACGCGCCGCCGATCAGGCCGTTGGTCGGGTTCGCGTCCATCTGGACGCGGATGTCGTCGTTCGTCCCGTCACCGTCGGGGTCCAGCCGGATGGCCTGGACCGGTGTTCCGGATGTCGGGCAGGGCGTCGTGTCCACCCGGTAGGGGTTGTTGCCCGCGGCGCGCAGGTACCGCTCGATCGCCTGGATGACGAACCGCCCTTCCTGCTGCGCGGTCGCCGCCTCCATCTGGGCGCGGTAGGACGACTGCATCTGCCCCGCCAGCAACGTGGCTCCCCCGACGACCGCCAGGGACACGACCATCGCGAGCAGCAGCTCGACGAGCGTGAAGCCCTTCTCGGAGCGTCCGGGCTGCCGCTGAAGCGCAGGCAGGGCTACCATCGGCGCAGCACCATGGTCACCGTGAAGTCGGCGCCGACGCGCAGGTCGGGGTTGTCGGGGATGACGCGGATGGTCACCGTGCGCAGGCGCGGGTTCGCGTTCGGGCCCGCCTGCACGAACCACCGCCGTCGGTAGCCGCTGTTCGCCGGCACGTCGAAGTAGTTGGCCACGTCCGACGCCAGCGTGTCGGTCCCGGTGATCTGAATCGCCGGGTTCGTGTTGAAGTTCATCTTCATCAGCTCTTCGAACTTGTCCTGTGCCAGGCGCGACGCCGTGGTGGAGTTCCGCCCCAGCTGGTGCATGCGCACGCTCACCGCCAGCAGCTCCGCCGTCGCCACGAGGGCGACGGTCAGCACGACCGTCGCAATCAGCGCTTCGAGCAGCGTGAAGCCGCGCTGGTCACGAAGTCGTGGTGCGGACGCGTCCGGATGCCGTGACAATGAGGGTGCGTGAGAAGTCGCCATAGCTCACGGAAAAGGTCTGGGGCATCGTGCCCGAGACGGCGGATACCTGGCCTCGCCCGTTGATCTCGAGTGCCGGTGGGGGCCCTCCACCTCCGAACGAGACGTTCGGAGGTAGGTAGATCGGCGGGCCGTCGTTCTGCACCTGCTGGCTGCACCGGTCCGACGCGTTGTCGATCGAGGCGTTGCCGGTGACGATGACCATGCGGATGGCGGTGCCGCCGAAGCAATCGAACCGCACGCGGAACGTGGAGTTCCGTGTGATGGCCGCCAGCCGTGCTTCACGGATCTGCGCGGCCACCAGCTCGCTGCTGGTGAACACGCGGTTCCGTTCGAGGGCGTTGTTCATCGCCGGGACCGCAATCGCCGACGAGATGCCGAGGATCAGCACCACGAACAGCAATTCGAGGTAGGTGAAGCCGCGATGATTGCCCATAGACCCGTTGAACGAAGTGCACCGTTTCAGGACAGACAGGAACAATCCTGTCTGTCCTCTGGGTCTTTCGGCACGGGCGCGCCCCGGCTTTAGGGCGGGCCGCCCGCTACTGGGTCGGTCGCAGGATCTGGCGGAACGTCAGCGTGTTGATGTCCCGGAACATCGGGGTCCGGGGCGGCAGCAGGACCGGTGTCAGGAAGTCGGTGTCGAAGACATAGCCGCGGCCCGGCGGGCCGTAAACGATGTCGCAGCATTTGTAGGTGCCGACCGCCTGTCGGCTGGAGTAGAAGCTGATGAGCGAGCCTCGGTAGTTGAGCCCCTGTCCGCCCCAGTTCTCGATGTAGCGGATGAAGTTGTGGGCGCCGCCGTCGGTGCCGAAGTCGGTGTGGTCGTTGGCGTTGCTGGTCGGCCGGGCGAAATTGAGGCCCTTGCCGGCGATCATCGCGAGGCGATACCAGGTGGTTGCCGCCTGGCGCGCGTCCGCGGTGGTCAGGCCGCCCACGGTCGAGTTGTGCGGCTGCCGGAACGACCGGATGTCGTTCCAGGCGTTCGACAGGAACGTGACCGCATCGGCGATGACCGCCGCTGACACGTGGTCCACGCCAGGCGTGGCACCGAATCCAACCCCTCCAGTGCATCCGGGCGCGAAGTTGTTCCCCTGGCTCGGGACGGCGTTGGTGCACGCGTTGAAGTTGCCCTGAATGTACACCGGGTTCTCCGACGCGACGGTCAACCCTTGGGTGCCATTGGCCGGAAGGTTTCCGCGGCCGCCGTTCACCAGCTTGAGCGCGCGGCGGAAGAAGAAGGCGCGGTTCACACGCGCGACGTTACGGTCGACCGGTGTCGTATGAAGGTCGTACACGCCGCCAGCGGGCGTCCTGGGCGCGGCGACTGCGAGCATCGTGTTCGTGCCCGCCCCGGCGTCCGGCGGCAGCAGTCGCGGCGTGCCGCCGTAGGTCTCGAGCACGTCGTTCTGGTTGACGTCTTCCGCCCACCGGTCCACGCCGTCGGCGTCCACGAACGGGCCGTCCAGCACCCCGTTGGCCTGGCTCGAAGCGCTCGCCGGGTTGATGTTGTCTTCGTACCCGAACTCGCCAGTCTCCTGGTCGTCCACGTACTGGAAGCCGTTGGCCCCGTAGACCGTCTCGGCCGCGCCGTCGCCGCCCAGGTTGCGGTTGGTGCGACGATCCGAGAAATGGACGACAAACCCCGTGATATCCATCGGGCAGTTGCCGCCGCCGCCGCCGTCGACGCAGCCGGCGCTGCCGCTGGTGCCGATGTCGCCGCGCAGCCAGCGGCGCAGGTTGTTCACGTCGATCTCGACGTAGTGCATCACGCCGCCCCAGTAGAGCCGGGCCTGGCCATTCGCCACGCCGGGAGGAAGAGGCGCCGCCGCGACGGGGCGTGCGCCCTGATCGTCGCGCAACATGCCCTCGCGAGCGTCGTAGAGGACGGTGGGCCAGAAGTCGCCCGGGCCCGGCGCCGCCATCGCGCCGTTGCACCCGCCCTGGGCGTTGGTCACCGTGTCTCGGACCCGCTGCAGACGAATGATGGCGTTGGGATGGGGATCCACGCAGTTGTTGTTCCAGTTCGGCGTGTCGAGGGTGCCGCTCGACAGCCGCCGCGCCGAGAACCCGAGGCTGAGCACCTCGCGCGTCACATCGGTCCAGTTCCCATCCCGGTCCTGCATGTTGATGAGGATGTACCCGTCGAGGCTGGGCACGCCGGCCTGGGTGCGGAACCCGAGGTCCGCGAGGCCCGTCGACGCCGCGAATGCCTGGGGACCAACCGCGGCGCCTGTGATCGCGTCGGGCACGAACACGCCCGCGAGCCGCGCAGGCGACACGCCCGCCGTCGCCACGACGCCCGGCAGGACGGTGATGTCGTCGGGCTGGTCCGACAGCAGGATGCGCAGGGTGGCCATGTGGTAGAAGCGCTGGCGAGCCACCGCGCTGTTCACGGCTTCGCCGACGGGCGGCCGGCGGATGAGATCCACCGGCGTGGCGCCGTCACTGACGATGGGCAGGTCGAGCCGGCGGGCGCCGGTGCGCCCGTTCCGGAGCCATCCATTGGCCGTACCCACCGACACGTTCGTCCACGTCGGCTCGTTCAGTGCCGATCCCACCGTGTCGGTCACGCTGCCCTGGTTGTTGGCCAGGGTGAAACACGACCCGTTGGCCGCCGCCGGCGCCGCCGGACATCCCGGCGCGCGCGCGATGCGGACTGTGCCGTTGTGCGACACCACGCCGTTGGCCAGGCGGTTCCGGACGACCTCACCCACGGCGGTCACGCGGTCCTGCAGGGTCAGCGTGCCGCCGTTGTCCTGCTTGAGGAACAGGTGCTGGTTAGTGTGCACCTTTCCGCCGAATGCGAAGTTGGGGCCGGCGAAGAAGCTGAGGTCGTTCTCCGAGAACAAGCCGAACTGGAAGACCGGAATCGCGATGGTCTGCATGGTCCGCCGCATGCGCACCTCGGCGTTGCCGGCCGTGCGCGCGGTGACCTCGACCTGGTACGGCGTGATCAGGCCCACAAGGCCCTGGTAGGGCCCGGCGCCGATCGGCGTGCCGTT
>Ga0209706_10000526_pt1 | contig 22205 bp, 20 predicted proteins | sample PPLLaktember2015_6_FD_187263 | JGI IMG/M metagenome (GOLD analysis project Ga0209706, IMG submission 187263) | Freshwater sediment microbial communities from Prairie Pothole Lake near Jamestown, North Dakota, USA - PPLs Lake P8 Core (1) Depth... | ecosystem: Environmental > Aquatic > Freshwater...
CGCAGGCAATCTACAGCTTTACCTGGAACGAGTACTGCGACTGGTATCTGGAACTCTCCAAGGTCGTGCTCAACGATCCCAAGGCGAGTGCCGCCGCGCAACGCGGCACGCGCTGCACGCTGGTGCAGGTGCTGGAAACGCTGCTGCGCCTGCTGCACCCGATCACACCGTTCATCACCGAAGAGATCTGGCAGCGCATCGCCGCCCTGGCGGGAAAAACCGGTTCGACCATCATGCGCGAACCCTATCCGCAGGCCGACCGTGCCGCCATCGACCGTCAGGCGGTTGAGGAAATGCGCTGGGTGATGAACGTGATCGCCGGCATTCGCAATATTCGCGGCGAGATGGACATCGCGCCGTCAAAGCTGCTGCCGGTACTGCTGCAGGATGCCTCCGCGCAGGACTTGGCCTGCCTCGAACGCAACCGCGCGACCCTCACGACCCTGGCCCGCACCGAGTCGATCACCTGCCTCAAGCCAGGCGACGCGGCGCCGGAATCGGCGACCGCGCTGGTCGGTGACATGAAGGTGCTCGTGCCGCTGGGTTCGGTAATCAACAAGCAGGCCGAGCTGGAACGCCTGAGCAAGGAAATGGAAAAAATCGAGAAGGACCTGCAGAAAGCGGTAACCAAACTGGCGAACAGCGACTTCGTTGCGCGTGCCCCGAAACAGGTGGTCGAACAGGAGAACGAACGGGTGCGGCAGTTCGAGTCCGCGCTCGCCAGCCTGCGCGCGCAACATACCAAGGTTTCAGCGCTGCCGGGCTAAGCCGTCCGACGCCGTCTGCAGCTCAGAGCGTTTTCCGTATGCGCGTGGTGCGCAGCTCCTGCAGTAATTCTTCCAGTGGCGCCGGCCGCGCCAGCGCAAACCCCTGGCCGTAATCCACACCGAGTCCTTCCAGCGCCACGCGAATCGCATCGCTCTCCACATATTCGGCGATGGTTTCAATGCCCATGATGTGCGCCACTTGGTTGATGGAACTGACCATGGCGAGATCGGTCTGATCCTCGGCGATGTTGCACACGAACGAGCCGTCGATCTTTAGATAGTCCACCGGCATGTTCTTGAGATAGGAGAACGAACTCATGCCGCTGCCGAAATCGTCCAACGCGAAGCGGCAACCGGCCTCCTTGATGGACGTGATCAACTGTACAGCGCTGCTCAGGTTGGTCACGGCCTCGGTTTCGGTCACCTCGAAACAGATCTGGTTGGTGGCCACACCACTGGACTTGAGTTCCTGCAGCACAAACGCCAGAAACTCGGGATCGCAGAGCGACTGCCCAGAGAGGTTGATGTTGAAACAACCCAGGCGCCGGAGGGCCGACGCCGGCAGGTTGCGCAGGGTCGCGAGCGTGGTGCGCACCACCCAGCGGTCGATGACCGGCATCAGGTGATAGCGCTCGGCGGCCGGCAGGAAGGCCGTGGGCCTGACCACCTGACCTTCGTCATCCTTGAGGTGCAATAACACCTCGCAGTGCGACGGCTTGTTGCGGGCAGACCCCAGCGGCCGGATCCACTGTCCATACAGGACAAACTGGTTTTCGCTGACGGCCCGGCCGATGCGCTGCACCCAGTCGATCTCGCGCTCGCGGCGAGTGACCGTGAGATCGTTCGGTCTGAACAGGTGAATGCGATTGCGTCCCTCTTCCTTCGCCACCCGGCACGCGACATCCGCGATGCGGAAAACATCCTTGAGGTCGCCGCTGTCTGCCGCCACGCGCATCACGCCAATGCTGACGCCGACTGCAACCGTCTTGTCCTCCCAGACGAAGCGGAAATCTTTCATGGCATGACGGATCTGCTCACTGATTTCCTCGGCGCGTTCGAGCGTACAGCGGCGCAGCAGGATCGCAAACTCATCGCCACCAACGCGCGCCAGGATGTCCTCCTTGCGCAGTCGCTGCCGTAGCATCAGGCTGATCTGCTTGAGCAGTTCATCGCCGGCAAGATGACCGCAGGTATCGTTCACGACCTTGAACATGTCGAGGTCGAGATAACAGAGTGCATATTCGACGCCCGTGGCACGGGCATCGATCAGCGCCTCCTGCAAATGGCGCTCGAACTCACGCCGGTTATAAAGTCCGGTCAAGGTATCGTGCGAGGCGTGATAGGTCAGTTCGCGCGCCAGGGCGCGGATCTCGGTGACATCGCGGAACACCAGCACGCTGCCGACAACCTCGCCGTGGTCATCGCGGATGGGGGTCGCGATCAATTCAATGCAGTACTGCGTGCTGCCCTGCCCCGCAATCACGAAATCGATCGAGCCGGAAGTGAATTCTGTGCCGGAGAGAATCCGGCCCACCGTATCGAGTCGTGTGTCGCACACGCTCTCGCGAACGACGTTGAAAATTTCTTCCAGGCGTTTTCCGTGCGCCCGTTCATTCGTCCAGCCGGTCAAACGCGCTGCCACCGGATTGAGATACTCGATACTCCCGCGGGCATCGGCGCGAATCACCCCGTCACTCAGGGAGTGCAACGTCACCTGGGCGCGCTCCTTTTCCTGGAGCAAGGCCGTGTCCGAGCGGCGCGAGTGTCGCACGACCGTCACGGCCACCAGCAGCGCGAGCCCCACGGTGACGGCCGCCAGCAGTGCCACCCACCGACGCGCCTCCCGGTAATCGCGCGTGGCCTGCTTGACGGCCTGATGGGTCTTCTGCTCCTGCAGCTGATACAGAATCTTGAGCTGTTCCAGCACCTGGTCCTGGGCGGGAATTGCCTCGGTCACCAACAGGCGCTGCGCCTCGGCGGCCCTGCCTATCCAGATGAGGGCCACGATCCGTTCCTGAATCGGTACCGCGATCCCGGTGAGACTGCCCTGGCGTTTCAGCAGCGCCTGTTCTTCTTCGGCGAGCGGCAAGGCCAGCAGCGCCGCACGCGCCTGCGCGAACTCGCCGGCACTCGACAGGTAACGCATCCACTGTTCATCACGATCGAACGGGTCACGCAGGAGAATAAGCCGCTGCAGGCCCACGGTGCGCTCGCGCGCCGCGGTGTGCATGCGGGTGGCGAGGGTAACCTTGGCGAGATGATTGTCGACGATGCCTTCCAGACGACGCTGGCTGGCCTCAAGTTGCACCAGGCCGGCTGCGGTCAGAAACAACATCAACAACAATACCGCGGCAAAGCCCATGCCCAAGGCATAGCCAGGTGCATTCGGCGATGGAATCACGGACGGCATTCTTGCTGACATGTTCTGAAAACGCACAGGCTGGTCAGGACTGGCTGATACTAATTAGCGTCACGCACAATACCCTGCCCCATTCCGCTCGCCTGGGGCGAAGCCGCAAAACCGTGTCTGTCTCGGATACGATTGCAAAAGCCGTACCACTAAAACCCGGGAGGTGGGAAAACTTGCGCCCGGGGCATCGCTGCAATCCTTTGATCTGTCTCGCGAATATCCTGACGCCTGCGGAAACTGAATCCGATGCCATTCCGGCACCAATCCTGACCACGGTCCGTCACAGGCGGGCACGCGTGACTGCCGCTGCCGGTCAGATGAAGGCACCGACCGGATATGCCAAAATGCCGGTCCGCAACGATGCAACAAGGCCGGCAACAATGACCGAAGCGTTGAGTAAAGAGGAAACCATCCTGCGCATGCTGAAGCGCGTGCTGACCGATATCGCCAAGGACACCTCCACCCCGCCCGGCATGAAACACCCGCTGTCGGAAAACACCATCCAGGGCATACGCGATTGTCTCGCGCTCATTGCCGCACGCGAGAAGGAACTGGCGACAGATTCGGGACGGCCGAGCGCGTCGCGCCCGGAGTTCATCGACGAGCCGAAGAAGACGCACGTCGTGACCCTGCACAAGCCGAAGAAGAAACCGGATAGCGACAAGCCGCACTGACAGGCCTAACGTTGCCTGTCTACCTGCTCCGCAGTGCCTCCAGCCCATCGCGCAACACGACCACCTCGAAACCGCGCTGGCACAATAAAAAGGCGGCTACCTCGCTCTGCACGCCGTTACGGCAATACACAACATAGGGGAGGACCGGATCGAGTTGTGTCAGGCGTACACGCAGCTCGGTAATCGGAATATTCGTGCTGCCCTTGAGCGCGCCCTGCTGAAACTCCGCCGCACTGCGCACGTCCAGCAGGCCGGCGCCCCGGCGCATGCGTTCCTGGGCTTCGTCCACGGTCACGTAGGTGATCAGCGGTTTCTTCAGCAACTCTTCGAAATCCGATTTCGCCAGACGCATGATGATGCTGTCGCTCATGGCCACGATGCTGGCATTGCGCGGATCGCCGCTAAGCAGCGATTCCTCGCCAAATACGCTGCCGCGTTTCAGCTTGTTGACCAGTTTGACCTTGCCCTGTGGGTCTTTGCGCGACACCGTCAGCTGGCCTTCTTTGACAATGTAATAGTAATCACCCGCCTCGCCCTGGCGGATCACCGCCTCGCCGGTCCTCACGACCATGGGTTCGAGCTTGAGCAGGAGCAACGCTACACGCTCGCGCGTCAGGGCGCCGAATGCCGGGCTGGCGAGCATCTCGTCCAGCCACTGGCTGTCGCCGGAAAACGCGTCACCGGAATCGTGCACGTGCGTGATCGTGGTCGACACTTCATCCAGCAGCACCGCGCGATCGAGCTTCGCGTTATCGATCCGAAAAATGCGCGCCGGGGTCGTGGCCGTGACGGTGTACGGGCGAGGGCGCCCGGGAGCAAGCGGAAAAAGGGCATCCGGGGTACCGGCCTGGAGCACGCGGGTCATGCTGCTCGAACGCGAGCACATCTCCATGCCGCCGCCGAGCAGGTAGATCGCATCGTTATCGGTGTCACCCTCGCGACACACCACGGCACCCTTGGCGATTTCTTCCACCGCCACACGATTGGCCAGCCGCGCGAGATGCTCGTCCGTCAGGGTATGCAGCGGGGTAAAGTTCTTGAGGACCTCAGGGGTCAGCATGGGACACGATGTTCCGCTCGGCATTCAACAGGCAATCTGCGCACCGCTCCGGCAGGAGGCGATCACGCGGCGCCCTGCCGGCGCTTCGCCAGCCGCGCTGGCAGTACATCCTTGAGGCGAGCACGCACGTCGCGCAGCAGCTTCTCGGTGGCCGGCCAGTCGATGCAGGCATCGGTCACCGATACGCCGTATTTCAACTTGCTGAGGTCCTGCGGGATCGGTTGGTGGCCGGCGTTGAGATGGCTCTCCAGCATCAGCGCCACAATCGAGGCATTGCCGTCGACGATCTGGGTGGTGCAGTTTTCGGCCACCAGCGGCTGCAGGGCGTAATCCTTGTTGGAATTGCCATGGCTGCAATCCACGGCGATGTTGAGCGGCAGCTTGGCGGCCGTCAGCTCTTTCTCGGCGATGGCAATCGACACCGAGTCGTAATTCGCGCGCCCGCCGCCGCCGCGCAGCACCACATGCCCGTAACGGTTACCGCGTGTGCGGAACACGGCGCTCTGGCCACTCTGGTTGATACCGAGAAAATGATGCGGACGCGAGGCCGAATGCATGGCATTGATCGCGACCGACAGACTGCCATCGGTGGCATTCTTGAAGCCGACCGGCGTGGACAGGCCGCTTGCCATCTCGCGGTGCGTTTGTGATTCCGTGGTGCGCGCACCGATCGCGGTCCAGGTGATGAGGTCGGAGAGGTATTGCGGCGTAATCGGGTCGAGCGCCTCGGTCGCGGTCGGCAGGCCCAGTTCGGCCAGATCGCGCAGCAGCTCACGTGCCATGTACAGACCCTTCTCGATGTGGAAGGAATCGTCCATGTCCGGGTCGTTGATAAGGCCCTTCCAGCCGACCGTGGTGCGCGGTTTCTCGAAATACACGCGCATGATGATGAGCAGCGTGTCGCTCACCTCGTCGGCCAGCTTCTTTAGGCGCGCGGCATACTCGTGCGCCGCTTTGAGATCATGGATGGAACAGGGGCCCACCACCACGAACAGGCGATGGTCTTCATGGTCGAGGATGCGTCGTACCGCTTCGCGGCCGGCAAGCACCGTCTTTTCAGCGCGCTCGGTGAGTGGCAGTGCACGCTTCACCTCTTTCGGGGTGGGGAGCAGCTCCTGCGAGAGCACGTTGACGTTGTTGACCTGTTTTTCCGACATACATGAAGCCCTACTGCGTTCGTCCTGCCATAAGAATTCAGCCCATTTACAGGCAGTTGAAAAAGCGCACCGTAACATCAAGCTTCGTCATTCCGGCGAAGCTTGTCCCCGCATGAATCTGGCGGGGAGCCGGAATCCAGGATGTCGATGAAACCATGTATTTTAATTCCTGGACACCGGCTTTCGCCGGTGTGACGAGCCCTTTTCAACAGCCTGTTAGAGGCTAGCATGGTGGCTAAAGCGCTATTTTTCCACAAAACCCGGGCATTCGCCCAATTCTTTCAGCTGCGCCGGGTCAGCTTGAAGCACTGGTGAATGCGCAGGTTGCGCTCAAAGTCCTTCGGGATGGTGGCGCGGGTCAGGTCCTCGACCACGAACTCCGCCAGCTCCTCCTGGTCCAGCCGGAAACGCCGGAAATTGGTGGAAAAGATCAGCGTTCCGCCGGGGCTGAGCAGGCGCCCGGCAGCCCGGATCAGGGCCACGTGGTCGCGCTGGATGTCGAGCGTGTCCTGCATGCGCTTGGAGGTGGAAAAGGTCGGGGGGTCGAGAAAAATCAGTTCGTAGCGGCGCTCCGTCTCCTCCTCGAGCCAGACCAGCACATCGGCCTGGATGAGTTCATGTTGCTGGCCCTCGAAACCGTTCAGCGCCAGATTGCGCCGCGCCCAGTCGAGGTAGGTGCGCGACATGTCCACGGTGGTGGTGGCGCGCGCGCCGGCCGCGGCATGCACGGTGGCGGCGCCGGTATAGCCGAACAGATTGAGAAAGCGCTTGTCCTTCGCCAGCTCGCGCAGCATGCGGCGCGTGAGGCGGTGGTCGAGGAACAGGCCGGTGTCGAGGTAGTCGGTGAAATTGACCAGCAGCTTGAGGCCGTCTTCCTGCACCTCATGGAACTCGCCGCGCTCCGCCAGTCGTTCGTACTGCGCACTGCCCTTTTGGCGCTGCCGGACTTTGAGGAATATCTGCTCCACGGGAATGCCGAGCACCCCCGGTATGGCGCTCAACGCTTCCTGCAACCGTTCACTTGCTTTGTCCGGGTCGATGCTCTTCGGTGCCGCATACTCCTGTACATGTGCCCAGCGTGCCGCGCCCTGGTACAAATCGATGGCGAGCGCATATTCCGGCATGTCGGCATCGTACAATCGATAGCAGCAGATTTTTTCACGTTCCGCCCACTTGCCAAGCTGCTTCAGGTTCTTGCGCAGGCGGTTGGCGAACATTTCGGCGCCGGGCGTAAGCGCCACCGCCCCCTGCTCCACCCTGCGCTCGGCCGGTCCGCGATCAGTCACATACTGCTTTGGCTGCACCTCGAAGTGCAACAGCTTGCATTCGATGGCGCCGTTGTAGAGCACGTGCATCTTGTGCGCACGCAGGCCCATCACCTTGCCGAGCTCCGGGTTGCCGGTAAACACGGCCGCACGCCAGCCTTCGTAACAACGCTTGAGCACGCTGCCGAGCTCGCGATACAGCCCCGGCAGTTCCGATTCCTCGCCCAGACGTTCGCCATAGGGCGGGTTCACCACCACCAGCCCGGCATGCTCGACATGCTCGCTGCGGCAATCCGCCAGATAACGCCGCTCGATATGCACCCGTCCGGTAAGCCCGGCACGCTCGACATTCACCAGCGCCACACGCACCGCGGCCGGATCACTGTCGTAACCACGGATCGCTGGCAGTTTTTTTATTCCTGCCGCGCGCCGCGCGTGCGCCTCGGCCAGCAGCGCCTCCCAGCTCGCGGCATCGTGCCCGCGCCAGCGCAGGAATCCATAATAGGACCGGTCGAGACCCGGCGCGCTGTCGCTGGCCATGAGCGCGGCCTCGATCGGCAACGTCCCGGAACCGCACATCAGGTCGACAAGCGCACCGCCCTCACGGGCGATTGCCGGCCAGCCGGCGCGCAGCAGGATGGCGGCGGCGAGATTCTCCTTGAGCGGCGCCGTTACCGTGTCAGCGCGATAGCCGCGCCGGTGCAGACTCTCGCCGGACAGATCGATGCTCAGCGAGGCGACATCCGCGTGCACGTAGACATTGATGCGCACGTCCGGCTCGTTGGTCGCCACCGACGGCCGCACGCCGGTGCGCTCGCGAAACTGGTCGACAATCGCATCCTTGACCTTGAGCGCGCCGTAATGGGTATGCGTGATCGCCGAACGGTACGCGTTGAATTCCACCGCCAGGGTGCCGTTCTGGTCGAGATGCGTGCTCCAATCAATGCTGCGCACACCGTCATACAACGCTTCCGGCGTCGGCGCCGGGAACTGCGCGAGCGGTAGCAACACGCGATTGGCAACCCGCGACCACAGGCAAACCCGGTAGGCGAGCGTTAGATCACCAGTGAACATCACTCCGGCGCGCGTTTCTTTTACATCCCCGGCACCGAGCGCGCGCAGCTCATCGGCCAGCAGTGGCTCGATACCGCGCGGGGCGGAGGCAAACAGGCGCAGGGATGACGACATGCGGTTTGACAGAACAGAACGTGGGTGTGGAAAAATCCGGCAACCGGCCGGGGCAGGGGCGCGCTGGCTATTGTTTCCGCAGACCGCCGGCTTGTCCAGCACGCTGCCCGGCTGGATGCCCGATGTGGCTATGGCTTGTTTCGGGGAAAACCTGTGTTGATGTTCGGAAAAGGGAACACATCGGCATACCGTTCGATCCACTCGAGCGCCGCCTCATGGCTGCTCATGGCGCGCCCCTCGTTCTTGCGCATTCTGTGCCGGTACTGCTCGATCTGACAAATCTGCTCCACCATGCGTGCACGAAACAGGTCGTCTTGATCGAGAAACTCGACACCCACCTGCCAGGCATTGCCGTCTGCCTGGCACCAGGTGACCTGGCAGCGCGCTTCGAATGGCGGCGAGGTGAGCGCGATCCGCACGATAATCGTACTGCCCACCGGCGCCGCCTCCGGGTATTTAAAGCATAGCCCGCCGCGGCTGACATTCCGCAGCGGCTCGTGCTTGCGCGACTGGTCCTCGAGGCTGATCTCGATGGGAATATCGGTCGGATGCCGGATAAAGCTACGCATGGCTCATCGCTGTCGGGCGCTCCTCTCAAGTGTAGTGAATCACCGGACCTTGTCCCAGGTTAATGCCTACTTGCCGTCTAAAAGGCATACATGTTCCATACCCGACTTTTTTGATAAACTAATCCACGTTTCCGTCACACCAGACACAACTGAACTACCCAAATTGCCGAACGAGGAAAATACGATGGGATTGCAAGCCGAAAAACTGGAAGTCGATGGAGATGGCTTTCTCCTGGACCGCGATGTGTGGAGCGAAGAGCTGGTGCCGCAGCTTGCCGCCAACGATGGCGTCGAGATCACCGACCAGATCATGCATTACATCAACGAAGCGCGGCGCATGTACGAGGAAGACGGCGTGGTCCCGCCACTGCGCAAATTCGCCAAAGAGATGGGCGTCACCACCAACGACCTGTATGCAGTCTTCAAGAAAGGCCCGATGAAACTGATCTGCAAGTGGGGCGGCCTGCCGAAGCCCACCGGCTGCGTGTAACGCCATATCGGTCCGACCTGCCCGGGAAACTCCCGGGCAGGTCATCACCCCACCTGCCGTGACCTCGCCCTACCCGCTGGCCCGCGAGTTTCAGGGCATTTCTTACAGCCTGCTCGCCGTCCCCGGCGCCGAACAAGCGCGCTTCACCTTTTCCGGCAGATTCGAGGACCAGGAGATGATCTGGGACGCCACCCTTCTCACACTGGCGCGTTATCACGCTGAACAGCCGGATGCCGGGCAATCCGTGCTGCGCTCCGCCTTCCTGGAGATCGGCGGCGAAACCGCACACGGCCGTGCGATCCGCGTAGCGCTCGACATCCCGATGATTGACCAGGCGGCCATACTGCGCACCATTATCATGATCCGCCAGTACAAGCGCCTGCGTCCCGGGCGCCACGAGTTCGGCGAGCCACGCGTCTTCCCGCCGCACGCCGCCGGCTGACGGCAGCGTGCTAAGATCGGATGCCACGCTAACGCGGGGAGGTTGTATGACACCGCTCTTCCATCCCCAGCAGGTCAACGACCCGTTCGGCGATCCGGCGGTGTACGTGGACTTCCTGTATGAGCGGCGCGCGCTGCTGTTCGATCTCGGCGACCTCACGCCGTTGCCGGCGCGCAAGATCCTGCGGCTCTCGCACGTGTTCGTTTCCCACACCCACATGGACCATTTTGCCGGCTTCGACCGGCTGCTGCGGTTGTGCCTCGGGCGCGAGCGCGAGCTCACGCTGTACGGGCCGCCCGGCTTCGTCGACCAGGTCGAACACAAGCTTGCCGCCTATACCTGGAACCTGGTGCACAACTATCCGGCTGATTTCACGCTGACCGCCGCCGAACTGCGCAGCGACCATAGCCTGCAGCGCGCGCGTTTCCACTGCCGCACGCGCTTCCGGCGCGAGGCACTCGAGTCCATCGCAGTGCGAAACGGGATTCTGCTCGACGAAGAAGGCTTTACCGTACGCGCCGTGCTGCTCGACCACGACATTCCGTGCCTTGGCTTTGCGCTCGAAGAGAAACGGCACATGAATGTCTGGAAGAACCGCCTCCAGGAACTCGGTCTACCTACGGGGCCGTGGCTCAGGGAACTCAAGCAGCTGGTGCGCCACGGCGCGCCGGAGGATACGCCGGTGCGGATTCACTGGAGCGACCATGCCGGCGAACACGAGCGCACGCTACCCGTCGGACAACTGCGCGACGCGGTTCTGCAAATCGTGCCGGGCCAGAAAATCGCCTACGTGGTGGATGCGGTCTATCACGCACAGAACGCGGACCGTATCGTGGAGCTGGTACGCAACGCCGATATCCTGTTCATGGAAACCGTGTTTCTCGCTCAGGACGCAGAACGCGCAGCCGCGCGTTTCCATTTGACCGCCCGCCAGGCGGGAATGCTGGCGCGGGCCGCCGGAGTCAAACGCCTGGTGCCGCTGCACTTCTCGCCGCGCTACAGCGACGACCCGGAGGCACTGCGGCGCGAGGCCGATGCGGCGTTCGCAGGCAACAACGTCAACGATTAGTGGGAAAACTGGCCGTGCATCGCTTCCCGCAGAAGCGCGAGGAACTCGTCACCACCCACTCGAATCAGGCCGCAATGATCGCCGGCTTCGAAATAGACTTCCGGCTGACCGACCAAGCTGTCGTCCACAATGGTCTCCATACCGTACGCCGGCCCGAGCGGCGGAATCGCGCCGGACGCACAGTCCCGGAACACCGGCGCCAGGCGGGACTCGGGCGCCAGACTCAGGCGACGCCCGAGCTTTCTCTGCAGATCGTCGAGACTCACGTACCGGTTTCCCGGAACGACTGCCATGAGAAAGCCGCGTCGGTCGCTCAAAATCACCGCCTTCGCCAGCCGTTCGGGCGGCACGTGCGCCGTCTCGGCCGCCTTGCGGCTTGAATCACTGTGGGGATGGGTAATGACATCGTACGGAATGTGGCGTGCCTGCAGATAGCCGGAAACGGTTTGCGCGATCGTCATGGATTCCTCCTGACTGGCCAACAGTGGTGACGGGTTTGCCGGCGCCCCGCCTCAGGCGGCGTTCGACTGCCCGGCGATCAAGTCTGACAATTTGCCCGCGGGCGGATACAGCATCTCGCGCAGTGCGTGCAAGGCTTCGCGCCCCGGCTCCATAAACAGGAATCCAACGCGCGTATTGCCGCTGTATACCACTTGCGCGGGCAGGCGGTGATAACTCACGTGCCCGTCCCGCTCCAGCGAAAAGGACAGTGTGGCCAAGGCGTTGACCGGGATGGGGTGATGCGGGCGCGTAATGGCGAGACCGCCGAGGCTGATGTCACAGATGTTGGCCTGCAGCTTATCCCATGATGGCAGCGCGAGCATGACAGACGCCTGCACAGGTTTGCGAATACTCCAGCGGTGTTCCATCTTGTTACCTTCCTTGACCTGCTCGCTTAAGGTGCAACCATCATACTTACAGCAACCCATCAGGCATTGATATTCGTCAAAATTCATGGCCCTTCCGTCGGCATATCCGGTACGCTGAGCGTCGCGAGTTACTGTCGTATGACATTGCTCGCGTTTGATTAAGTATTTACTCACCTCTTGGGCCAAGTCAAAGCAGGATCAATGAGTATTTGTAATTTAAGGAATACACCAACCGCCACACTTTGCTGCCGGAGGTTTCCATGAAAACCAACCCGCATGCCCCACAGGTCGGCGCACCGGATCCGGAGTTGCGGAACTCACCGATTATCGACGCGTGGGACCGGGGAGAACTATCACTGGATACCGAATTGGAAAGCGACGCCTGTTATTTCAATAACGAGCGATTTGCCATCGTTGACACTGTGCACAGTGGCGACGAATTGCTGCACTGCACGGAGCGTGGCGTATGGATCAAAGTGACGGAGGAACGACCTGCTTGATCAGTGCAATTCGTTCTTGCCGCGCGGCGGGACGAACTGCATGGTCTGGGTTGGCACGTGCGGTTTATCGAACACCAGGTCGATGTGCGTCCGCCCGTCTTTCTGGTCCGCGCGCACCTGCTTGAGTTCCGGCAACCGCAAGGCCAGGTAGGCACAGGTCGCCGCCGCCACGCTGTCGTTCTCCGCCGCGAGCGCCTGCAGCAGGCTGTTCGCCACGAACCGGGCGCGCGCCAGAAGGTCCGGCGATGCTTCCCGACGGCCATCCAAGCCGATACCGCGGTCCATGTCCCGGTCCATGCGCTCGAGGAATGACTGCTGGCGCGGGGCCAGCGGTTTGCGGCGGTCGTACTCGATCACCGCCTGGCCGTTGATGACCACCGTCAGCACCGGATCGATCACCGGCTCATTGCTTACCATTCTGCGCTTCCTTGCCGAATGAAGTGATGAACTCCTCCACTTCCGCGCGCGTCAGCGGCCCGATGTTCTGTCCGACGATTTCGCCCTTCGGATCGTAGATGTAATAGGTCGGAGTGCCGACGAACTTGCCGGCACCGAATTTCATCAGCACCTCCTGGGACGGCTCGGTGATGAGATTCACAAACGGCAGCTTGTGGCGCCTCACGAACGCACGCGCTTCCTTCAGATGCTCGGCGCCATCGAGGGTGATGCCCAATACGACCGCCTCCTTGTCGTGATGGGCGGTATGGAACGCCGCCATTTCACCGATTTCGTTATCGCAGATATGGCAGTCATGCGCCCAGGTCACCACAACCGTCCACTGGGTGTGACCGATGAACTCATTGACGTTGCGCGCGCGTCCATCCAGGTCGTGCAAGGGAATGCTGGGTGCGCCTGCCCAGGCGGTGACCGCCATGAGTCCACCGAGAAATGCCGCCAGAACCTGTCTTGTTTTCATGGTCTACCTGTAGCGTGCTGAGCGTTGTTTAAGATCGTAGCGGTCTGACGCCCATTCTACAAAGACGCGGCCCGATCCGGAATCATTACTTATCACAAGACCGCGCGAGAACCGGAGGCCGGCGTGTTATAATGCATCCCTCAATCCAGTGCGGCGGCCGGTACCGTTTCGCCCATGCGTATCCGCGAAATACCCTACAATTACACCTCCTTCTCCGACCGTGAGATCGTCATCCGGTTCCTCGGCGAAGAGATGTGGGACGTGCTCAACCGCTTGCGCGGCACGCGCCGAACCGGGCGCAGCGCGCGCATGCTGTTCGAAGTGCTGGGGGATATGTGGGTTATCCTCCGCAACCCCTACATCCAGGACGACCTGCTCGAGAATCGCGGCCGGCGGGAACTGCTGATCGGTGCGCTGCACCATCGTCTCGCCCAGATCGAGGCGCGCTCTGACAACAATCCGCTCACCCTGCAGCTGGTCACGCGGGCGCGCGCTGCCGTGGCCGAATTCGAGGCCTGGTTTCCGCTCCAGGAACAACGCCGCCGCGCGGTGCGCCGCCGCCTGGCGCGCGTCACGCACCGCGACAATATCGATTTCAGCGGGCTGGCGCGCGTCTCGCATGTCACCGACGCCACTGACTGGCGGGTAGAATACCCGCTGGTGGTGGTCACCCCGGACAGCGAGGCCGAGGTGCGCGACGTGGTCGCGACCTGCATCGAACTCGGCCTCACCATCATCGCGCGCGGCGGCGGCACCGGCTACACCGGCGGCGCCGTGCCGCTCTACCAGGACACCGCGGTCATCAACACCGAGAAGCTCGATGCACTCGGTGCCATCGAACAGCGCAAACTCGAAGGCGTCGCCGAGGCGGTGCCCACGGTACGCACCGAGGCCGGTGTCGTCACCCTGCAGGTCACGAAACTCGCCGAAACGCAGGGCCTGAGTTTCGCCGTCGATCCGACCTCGCAGGATGCCTGTACCATCGGCGGCAATATCGCCATGAATGCCGGCGGCAAGAAGGCGGTATTGTGGGGCACCACACTCGACAACCTGGTGTCGTGGCGCATGGTTACCCCGGATGCCGAGTGGCTGGAAGTCGAGCGCCTGAATCACAACCTCGGAAAAATCCACGAGCAGCCAGAGGTTACGTTCCGCCTCACGCGTTTTGCCGCCGATGGCCGGACGCGACGCGGCGAACCGGTGCTGCTGCGCATTCCCGGCCAGGTGTTCCGCAAACTCGGCCTCGGCAAGGACGTGACCGACAAGTTCCTTGCCGGACTGCCAGGTGTGCAGAAGGAGGGTTGTGACGGGCTGATCACCTCGGCGGTGTTCGTGCTGCACCGCATGCCGAAGCACACACGCACGGTGTGCCTGGAATTCTTCGGTCACGACCTCGGCAAGGCGGTGCCGGCGATCGTCGAGACCAAGAACTACCTGGATGGACGCCGCGATGTGCTGCTCGCCGGCCTCGAACACCTGGACGAGCGCTACGTGCGCGCCGTGAACTACAGCACCAAGGCGGCACGCCGCGAACGCCCGAAGATGGTGTTGCTCGTGGACATTGCCGGCGACGACGAACAGGCCGTGGCCGAGGCCGCCTCGCAGGTGGTGCGGCTCGCCAATGCGCGCGATGCCGAGGGATTCATTGCCGTCAGCGCCGAGGCACGCCGGCGCTTCTGGGCGGACCGGGCGCGCACCGCGGCGATCGCCGCGCACACCAATGCCTTCAAGATCAACGAAGACGTGGTGATTCCGCTCGAGCGTCTGGCCGAGTATGCCGAAGGCATCGAACGCATCAACATCGAGCAGAGCATCCAGAACAAGCTGCGCATCATCGACGCCGTGCGCGATTACGTCGCGACCCTCGCCAGCTGCCCGGCCTACCGTCCCGACACCGAAAACACCGAAGAAGCGGACGCCATCCTGTCCGGCAAGGAACGCGCCGCGCTCGACCTCCTCGACCGTGCCCAGGCGCGCTGGCAGAAACTGCTCGCCGCGCTCGACGAACCGGCCGAGCGCCACCGCGATCTTCTCGACAACGCTGCCGCGTCCCGCATGCAACCCGGTGACAGCGTGCTCAAATTGCTGTTGCGCCGGGATCTGCGTATCTCCTGGCGCGCCGAAGTCGAGCGTCCGCTGAAGAGCATTTTCACCGGACGTGAGCTGGAGCCGGTGCATGCCGAACTCGATCGCCTGCACAACAGCGTGCGCTCCAGCCGTCTGTTCGTGGCCACGCACATGCATGCCGGCGACGGCAACGTGCACACCAACATCCCGGTCAATTCCAACGACTATGCCATGATGCACGAGGCCGAGCGCATCGTGGCCCGGGTGATGGCGCTCGCCGTCCGGCTGGGCGGTGTGATCTCCGGTGAGCACGGCATCGGCATCACCAAGCTCCAATACCTGGCAGCGGAAACCGTCACGGCATTTTCGAGCTACAAGCAGAAGATCGACCCGAACGGACACTTCAACCGTGGCAAGCTCCTGCCGGGTGCGGACCTGACGCGCGCCTGGACGCCATCACTGCGACTGGTGCAGCAGGAAGCGATCATTCTCGAGGCGAGCGCGCTCGGTGAACTCAACGACGCCATCCGCCATTGCCTGCGCTGCGGCAAGTGCAAACCAGTGTGTGCCACGCATGTGCCGCGCGCCAACCTGCTGTACTCGCCGCGCAACAAGATTCTCGCCACCGGCCTGATCATCGAGGCGTTTCTTTACGAGGAGCAGACACGCCGCGGCATCTCGCTGCGCCACTTCACGGAGCTGAACGACGTCGCCGATCACTGCACCGTCTGTCACAAGTGCCTCAGCCCGTGTCCGGTGAACATCGACTTCGGCGATGTCTCGGTGCGCATGCGTCAGATTCTGAAGGAGCGCGGCCAGAAACGTCTGAGCCCGGCCACCTGGCTTTCCATGGCCTACCTCAATGCCACCGATCCGGCGACCGTCCGCCTGCTCAAGAAGGTCGTGATCGACTGGGGTTACACCGCGCAGCGGTTCGGGTACACGCTGGCCAAAAGCATCGGGCTGCTGGCGCTGCGGAGACGTCCGGCGGCCACCACCGGTGCGCCCACGATCACGGCGCAGGTCATTGAGTTCGTCAAGAAACCGCTGCCGGCCAACGTTCCAACCGGCACCATGCGTCAGTTGCTGCGGATCGAGGACAACAAGTCGGTGCCGATCCTGCGCGATCCGGCGCGCGCCAGCGACGAATCGGATGCCGTGTTCTACTTTCCGGGCTGCGGTTCGGAACGCCTGTTCAGCCAGGTCGGGCTGGCCACCCTCGCCATGCTCTACAAGGTCGGCGCACAGACCGTGTTGCCGCCCGGCTATCTGTGCTGCGGCTACCCGCAAACCTCGGCCGGTGAAACCGCCAAGGGTCTCAAGATCACCACGGATAACCGCGTGCTGTTCCATCGCGTCGCGAACACGCTCAACTACCTGGACATCAAGACCGTGATCGTGTCCTGCGGTACCTGCATGGACCAGTTGCTGAAATACCAGTTCGAACTGATCTTCCCCGGCTGCCGCTTGCTCGACATTCACGAGTACTTGATGGAGAAAGGCATCCATCTCGACGGCGTGCCGGGCGTGCAGTACCTCTATCACGAACCCTGCCACACGCCGATGAAGACCTACAGCTCGACCGGCGTGGCCGGCAAGCTGCTTGGACAGGACGTGCTGCTGTCCGACCGTTGCTGCGGCGAGGCGGGAACCTTTGCGGTTGCGCGCCCGGACATCGCCACACAGGTGCGCTCGCGCAAACAGGAAGAGCTGCATGCCGGTATCAAGCAACTCACCGGCCATGACAGCGCGCGCGCCGGCAACGTAAAACTGCTCACCTCCTGTCCGGCCTGTCAGCAGGGCCTGTCGCGCTACCGCCACGACACCGGGCTTGAGACCGACTACATCGTCGTGGAGCTCGCCAATCGTCTGCTCGGAGACAGTTGGCAGAAGAATTTCATTCAGAACGTCACGCACGGCGGCATCGAACAGGTTCTGCTCTAGCCATCTCTATTCAGAAAATCGGGAAACGAAGAATGAGTGAATTAATCGACGAACCGCTGATTTACGTTACCACCAGCAATATTCATGGCAAGGGCCTGTTTGCAGGCAAGCGCATCAAGGCCGGCACACTGATCGGCCAGATCGAAGGCCGGCCGACGAAAACCGATGGTCCCTATGTCTTGTGGCTGACGGCGCGCAAGGCGGTCGAGGTTGAGTGCCAGCTCAAGTACATCAACCACAGCGACGAACCGAACGCCATCTACTACGACACGCTCGAAGTGATCGCCTTGCGCGACATCGAGCGCGATGAAGAGATCACGCACAACTACGATTCGGAATAGATCGGGTGCCAGCGGCTGGTTCAGTAGCGCGAGCCACTCAGGTTCCAGTCGTAGGCGCAGTCGAGATGGGTGCGCACCGCGAGCAGGCCGCCGATGCCGTCCTGGATCATGGCATCCAGCGGTGGCCGGTTGTCGAAACGGTGATTGATGGCATGCAGCCAGATGACGTCCGCCGTGGCGCTGCGCGGGTTGGAGGTGCGCAGGGCGTCGGCGATGCCGAGCAAGTGGTCGATGCGCTCGTTGATGTCGGGTGAATTCGGCAGCGCCGTGTTCTCGTAGTAGCGGCGCAAGGCGCGCGGCTTGGTGTCGGGCGGCAGGCCGAGCAGAGTCACCTGATCGGCGCCTTCCACGCCCCAGTGATCGAGCAGTTCGACAACAAGGCGGGACAGCGCAACCCGCTCCTCCCCGCCCAATTCACGCAGATTGAGATCCAACATGGAATCACTCCGGCCAACGATGCCGCAGCGGCACCGGTTTGATTATCGATGGTGCGCAATTTTACCACAGCCGGCACGGCCTGCCGCGCTGGGCAATTCCACGTTTGGCCTGCGGGTTATTCGAACTCTTCTTTCTTCGCCGGTTTCTTGTCGGCCTTGCGCACCGCATGCTCAACCGGCGGCAGCGACAACACATATTCCGCGATCGCCGCCAGGTCATCCTTGCGCAGATACTGGAGGCCGTTGTCGATCACCTCGGCCATCAGGTCGCCGGCCGAGTCGCCGTCCGGGGTCAGACCGGTCTCCAGGTACTCGGCAAGTTCGCTCGCACGCCAGCGGCCGATACCGGTCTTCCGGTCGGGCGTAATGTTCGGCACCACGCTGTCGTCCGGGCCATCGCGCGTGCCGGCGTTGTGCATGCCGGTCTTGATGCCGCCAAATGCAGTGCGCGGCGTGTGGCACTCGCCGCAATGTGCCGCCGCCTCGGCCAGATAGGCGCCGCGATTCCAGGCGGCGGATTTCGCCGCATTCGGTTTGTACGCGCCGGGCGTGAAGTACAGACCCTTCCACGAGCCCACGAACGTACGGGCGCGCGCGAACCATTTGAGGTCGTGCTTGCGGTTGACCTGCTTTACCGGTGGCTGAACCCTGAGATAGGCCCAGAGCGCGCGCAGATCCTCATCCGTGAGCTTTGTGTACGATGGATAGGGAAACGACGGATAGTAATGATCGCCTGCCGGACTCAGGCCTTCGCGCAGGGCGCGGATGAAATCCGCCTCGCTCCAGCGCCCGATGCCGGTTTCGGGGTCGGGCGTGATGTTGGGCGAATAGAAGGTGCCGAACGGCGTCGCCAGCGCATGTCCGCCGGCGAGCGGCTTGCCGGCGTGTTTCTCGTCGGTGTGGCAACCGTAACAACCTGCCGCGCGGTAAACATATTCCCCCTGCTTGACGAGGCGGAAAGACTGCTCCTGCGTTTTCCGCACTTCCGCCATCCATGGCGGTCGCGAGCCCGTCGGCGACGCGCCCGCCGCCACGGCGAGCGGGGCCGCGAACAGCAGCCCCGCCAACAGAACGAAATGCATACCCACGAACAGCGCGTGCTGTGCGTTACTTCTCTTCTTTGCGGAAATCCTTGTGGCAGGCCTTGCAACTGTCGGCCACATCCTTGAAGCGCGCGCCGTAATTCTTGGAATCATTGGCTGCGACCGCCTTGGCCAGCGCGCTGGCCTTCTGCTGGGTATCCTTCGCGAGTTTCTGGAACTCGGCGTTCTTCTGCCACACGGCGTCGAGCGCTTTGGTCTCGCCGAAGTCGGAATCCTTCGGGAAGAGGCTTGGGATGTTCTTGGTGGTCGCCTGCAGTGCCTTGGCGTGATCGCCGAGATGGCCCTTGAAATCCACCTTGCCGTTGATGATCGCGCCGACTGCGGCCAAGTGTGCGCCCTGCGACTTCATGACGTTCTGACGGTACTTGATGATGTCCTCCGGCTCGGCGGCGAACGCCGTGCCGGCCATGAGACAGACCGAGGCGAGAAGACTGCAGTGAAAAAAACGAGCGTGCTTCATGATTCATCTCCTTGTTGTTGGAAAATCTGCGCGGTGGTGGCGCAGTGCGGCCATTTTGGGTCAATTGCCGCACAGGGTGCAAGACATCTGGTGGGGTTAACACACGCCAGCTGTGTTTATTCCACGCTGGCCGGCATTTCATGCGCGCCGTACAATCGTGGTCAGCAAAGAAACCGCCATGGCCAACCTGTTCAGCGTCACCGCCCCGCTCCTCATCCACCTGCCAACGGGCGACATGCACGTCATGGCCGAGCGTTTCCCGCACCCGCGCGGCCTCGTGTACTTCGATCTTTTCTGGCACCTGGGAAACCCGCACCTGGGTGTGCACATGGTGGAAGGCATCATCAAGGGCGACGGCCCGTGGAAAATCGGCGATGCCGTGGTGTGCGTGCTCGGCTGCCATGGCACCGACGGCGCGCTGGCGCGCCGCTTCGACGAGTGGCAGATCTATCTCGCCGAGAATGCCGACGCACAGGGACGTGCGAGTGCCGCGGGAGACACGATGTCGGGAGCGGCCGACACTTACCCGGAACGCGCGGAGATCGAAGCGATCGCGCGCCGCCATGGTGCGCTCATCCCGCTCTGAGATGGAACGCCTCACGCCCCAGCGCCGCACAGGTTCCGCGCGCCGGCGCGCCCACCTCAGTCGAGGTGGGCGATGATCGCCGGGTGATTGCCACGCGGCATGTCGAGATGATAGCCCTGCACCATGTCGACGCCGAAGAGCCTGAGCATCTCCAGCGTCTCGGCATCCTCGACAAATTCGGCGATCGTGGCCTTGCGCATGCCGCGCGCCACGTCGACGATGGCCTTGACGAACACCTGGTTGTCGCGGTCGTTCGGCAGGTCGCGAATGAACAATCCATCGATCTTGAGCACGTCGGCACGCAGGTGCTTGAGGTAGGCGAACGACGAGAAACCCGTGCCGAAATCATCCAGGCAGACCAGGCAACCGGTCTGGCGCAGCGCCTCGATAAAGCGCTGGGCGTCGTGCAGATCGGACACGGCCGAGGTCTCGGTGAGCTCGACCTGCAGGCGTGATGGCGCCACGCTGTGTGCGGCGAGTTGCTCGGCGATGAACTGCGGCAATGTCGGGTCGTCGAACGAGCGACCGGAAATATTGATGGCCAGCGACGGCATGCTCGGAGACCGCGCCAGCAATTTCACGCTCTCGGCAATCACCCAGCGGTCGATCTCGCGAATCTTGCCGGACTTCTCGGCATAACCGATGAAATACCCGGGCATAATGATCCGTTCCGGATCGGTCTCGTCCAGCATGCGTACCAGCACTTCCAGGTGGCTCAGGGCACCATCGGCCGCGCGGTACACGCCCTGGAAATGCAGGCGCAGCAGATCGTTCTCCAGTGCGTTGCGGATGCGCTCCTGCCATGACAGGCGATCGAGCATTTCGCGCGAAGCGTCGCTCTCCGGGCGATAGATCCGCCAGGCGTTCTTGCCGGCGTCCTTGGCCTGATACATGGCGGCATCGGCGCGCGCCACCAGCTCTTCCGTGTCGGTGCCGTGCTGGGGATAGAGCGCAATGCCGAGGCTGGTCGTGAGCCGGAGATTCTGTTGCTCATAGCGGAATGGAATCTGGGACACCGCCCGAATGATGCGTTCTGCGAGCTGGGTGGCCTGCGCCTCATCCGCATCCGGCAGCAGCACGGCGAATTCATCGCCACCGAGCCGGGCAATCACTTCATTGCGTCGCACCAGGGCACTGACCTCGCCCGCAACCCGGATCAGCATGGCATCGCCGGCGCGGTGGCCGAAGGTGTCGTTGATGTACTTGAATTCGTCCAGGTCGAAGAACAGCAATGCCCCCTGCGACTGGCGCCGCTCGGTCTCGGCGAGCATGCGCCCGAGCTCCATCTGGAATCGGTGGCGGTTGTAGAGGCCGGTCAGCGAATCGCGCTCGGCGAGGTAAATGAGCTGCTCGGCGGTCTGGCGTTCACGCGTCACGTCCTCGTAAATCCACAGCCGTCCGATGAACCGCCCGTCCGCATCGTGCACCGGGTAGGAGAGCTGCGTGAGCACGCGACCATCCGCCAGTGCGATCTCGAATGTTTCGCTGACCTCGTGCGTGCCCAGCACGTGCAGGATATGTTTGGAAAAGTGGTCCGGCCGGGACAGGACGTTGGCCGAATGCTGCATCACCTCCTTCGTGGCCCGGCCCGTGAGGTCGATCGACTCGGGAATCAGCCAGGACCGCCGGAAAGCCGGGTTGCAGTACATCACCCGGTTCTGGCTGTCCTCGAACAGGATGCCGATGTTCATGGCGGACAGCAGGTGATTCAGGCGCGCCTGCTCCTCGCGGGTGTTCTGAACCAGACGTGTCTGCACCTTCTCGACCTGTTCCAGCGCCGTGACCTTCTCCTGCAGGACACGCTCGAATTGCTTGCGCTCGCTGACATCCCAGATGCTGGATCGATGGCCGAGAAACTCACGGCGTGCGCCGTAGATCGGCTGCCACGCGG
>Ga0209706_10000527_pt1 | contig 22200 bp, 19 predicted proteins | sample PPLLaktember2015_6_FD_187263 | JGI IMG/M metagenome (GOLD analysis project Ga0209706, IMG submission 187263) | Freshwater sediment microbial communities from Prairie Pothole Lake near Jamestown, North Dakota, USA - PPLs Lake P8 Core (1) Depth... | ecosystem: Environmental > Aquatic > Freshwater...
TGCTGACCAGCGCGCGCAGCCAGTTTCCCAACGGTGTCATCGCCGACACGGTTGTGCAGGACCTGCATGGTTTCATGCTCGAACGCCTGAAGCCTTATCTGAAGGAGCAAGGTTTCGAGGCGGACGAGATCGACGCGGTGGTGTCGCTCAACCCGGCGCGCCTGGACCAGGTGCTGCCGCGCCTGAAGGCGCTCAAGGAGTTCCGCGCCCTGCCCGAGGGGCAGGCACTGGCCGCGGCCAACAAGCGCATCCGCAACATCCTGCGTCAGGCCGGCGGCACGCCCTCCGACAAGGTGGACGCTGCGCGCCTGGTGGAGCCCTCGGAGCGCAAGCTGGCGGAAGCCGTGCAGACGCTGGAGGCGCAGGTGGCGCCGCTGTTCCGGACCGGCAATTACGCCGGGGCCATGAAGCATCTGGCCGGGCTGCGCCCGGCGGTGGACGAGTTTTTCGACAAGGTCATGGTCATGGTGGACGACAGCGCCGTGCGCGATAATCGCCTGGCGCTGCTCAACCGGCTCGGCAACCTGTTTCTAAACGTCGCGGATATTTCGCGCCTGCAAAGCTGAGGGGACCGCTTATGAACCGAGATTCCTATCAGGACATGCTCGCCACGGTGCAGGCCTTCCACGACAAGCACCGCTTCAAAGAAACCGGCGGCGAAGAACTGGCCTACCGCGTGGCGCTCATGACCGAGGAACTGGGCGAGATCTCCGCCTGCGTGACCAAGGGCAAATCGAAAGAGCATTTGGCCGAGGAATGCGCCGACCTGTTCATCCTGCTGCTCGGCACCGCCATCGCCGCGGATTTCGACCTCCGGCAGGCATTCTGGGACAAGATGCAAAAGGTCCAGAGCCGCGAATCGCGCATGATCAACGGCCGCATCCGCGTGTCGGAGTTTAAAGAATAATTCATGAAACTCGTCATCCTCGACCGCGACGGCGTCATCAACCACGACTCTGACGACTACATCAAGTCGCCCGAGGAATGGGTGCCGATCCCCGGCAGTCTCGAGGCCATCGCGCGCCTGCATCGCGAGGGTTACAAGGTCATCGTCGCCACCAACCAGTCCGGCGTCGGCCGCGGGCTGTTCGACATGGACACGCTCGGGCGCATCCACGCGCGCATGCTCGAGGCGGTGCGCGCCAAGGGCGGCGAGATCGACGCCATCTTTTTCTGCCCGCACAAGCCCGAGGACAACTGCGACTGCCGCAAGCCGCAGCCCGGGCTGTTCTGGGAAATCGCCGAACGCCTCAAGGTAAACCTGAGCGGCGTGTACGCCGTCGGCGACAGCGAGCGCGACGTGGCGGCGGCGCGCCTGGTCTCGGCGCGGCCGGTGCTGGTGCGCACCGGCAAGGGCAAGCGCACCCTCAAGAAGAGCAAGGCGCTCACGGATGTTCCGGTGTTCGACGATCTGACTGCATTTACCGACGCCTTTCTCACCGGCAAACTGCCCACGAACTGACTTGGTCGCGCTCCGCTCCCTCCTGTTCAATGTCGTGATGCTGGTGTCGGTGCTGATCTACGCCTCGCTGGTGTTGCCGACCGTGCTGCTGCCGTACCCGCTGCGCTACCGCATCGTCAGCCAGTGGGCGCGGTTCCAGATATTTCTGCTGAGAGTCCTGTGCCGCCTCGATTACCGCGTGGAGGGCATGGAACATCTGCCGCAGGGTGCGGCCATCATTCTCTCCAAGCACCAGTCGGCATGGGAGACCATCGCGTTCCAGCAGATCTTTCCGGCCCAGACCTGGGTGCTCAAGCGCGAGCTGATGTGGATCCCGCTGTTCGGCTGGGCGCTGGCGCTGACGCGCCCCATCGCCATCGACCGCGGCGCCGGGCGCAAGGCGGTGGAAGAGGTGGTCACGCAGGGGCGCGAGCGCCTGCAATCCGGCATCTGGGTGGTGGTGTTCCCGGAGGGCACGCGCGTGGCGCCGGGGACGCGCAAGCGCTACGCCATGGGCGGCGCCATCCTCGCCGCCGAGACCGGTTACCCGGTGGTGCCGGTGGCGCACAACGCCGGCTCGTTCTGGCTGCGGCGCGGCTTTATGAAAAAGCCCGGCACCGTGCGCGTCGTCATCGGCCCTACGATCGATCCGCGCGGCAAGAAGGCCGAGGAGATTATCCGGCAGACGGAGGAGTGGATAGAAAGCAGAATGGTGGAGTTGGAGTGTAAAAGAGGACGGAGGGATTAAACTTTAATCCCTCCGTCCTCTTTCGCGGGCGAAGCCCGCTGTAGCGGGTCCGCTGCATGGGCTTGTTAGCAGGCATCACTCCTGCCAATGCCGAGGTTGATCTAACGTCTCTGCGCACTGAATCCTTCCCTGTGCGCTTCCGAGGATGCCCGCCTTCAATTCTTGAACCATCCACGCATCCTCGTGCGCGATGGGTATTGGGTAAGGTGCTTCATAGCCAAGCACCCCCGCTGGCCTGAACCCGAACTTCCGATAGTAATCGGGACGACCAAGCACGAAGACCAACTCGACTCCCGAAGCCGCAAGTTGCTTCAGCCCCTCATTGATCAGTAAGCCGCCAATACCTTCGCCCTGATGTTCTTTCGAGACTGCCAGTGGCGCCAAGATCTGCGCGGAGATCGATTGACGACTGGATTGAAGCCGTACTGCGGTGAAAAGGACATGACCAACGACTCGTCCGCCAATTTCTGCTACCAAAGAGAACAGAGGCATGGCCGTCTTGTCGCCGAGTAGTCCACTGACTAACTCGACGATTTCTGGGCCCTGTTCTTTGCCGAAAGCGCTCTTATGGACGCCGAGAATCTCGGCGCGGTCTGCATCTGTTGCGGACCTGATCCTCAGCACCACCTGATTCTCACGATGCCTGCTAACGTTCCGGTTCAGGCGCAGCGGCGCGTTAGCACCGACGTCGCCTGGAACCGGGGGTTAGACCTCATGTTGTTATTTACCAAGAATCTTTTCAAATTTTTCTTCCACATTTGCCAAGACTTCACAATCGCAGTATCCACCAAGCTCCTGTAACCAAAGCACGATCCTTTCAGGGTCGAGGGAACGTGAACGAAGATAACTGAGTGTTTTCTTTGCTGTGTGATCGCAGCACGATGCCTCCTCATTATCCAGATAATCGAAGAGGCCCCTGAGTTCTTCTTTACTCAGTGGCATCGATGCTTCCAGCGTCTCAAGCTCCTTGGCTTTAAACGCAGCTTTGAGTTCGCGCTTTCTGTCTTTGTTGCTCATGACTGAGGTCTAACGACGCCCTTAAGCGGCCGAGGGCCCGCGTGAGCGGGACCGAGGTCCGATTGAAGTAAAAGGGGACGGAGGGATTAAAGTTTAATCCCTCCGTCCCCTTTCGCGCAGCCGAATGTTGGGCATCAGCTCCGCTACTCCGTGCATGGTCTCGCGACGCGGTCGGAAAGCTCTAACGGCTCGACGTACTCATGCCCCGACTTCATCCGGACCCATAGCTCGGATTCGGGAAAATCGAAGTGGCAGGCAGGTATACCAGATGTGATACCGGCGCTCTCGCCGGTGATGAGTGTGGCTTCGACCTTCCAGCATCGCCCGGGCCCTCCATACGGTTGCTCCGTGACCCTCGTGACTTTGAACTTCGTTTCCTTCGCGATATTTTCGACCGGGACCCAAATACACTTGGGATACTCCAAACCGCTGGGCTTGTAGCGCGCCTCATCTTTGGTCATGGGCGTAACGTCTTGCGGGGTGCATTCGTTGGCACCGGGCAGGTTGAGCATGTATGCAGTAAAGTAACTGAAGTGCTCCGAGAGGATCGCATTCTCGCGCAGCGCAAAACACCTGCCGGCGATGTTTGATGCGATCGGTCTGTTCGTGGCGTCGTAGACGTACCACGAGCAGCCATGTAATGCGACACCGGCGAATAGGACGACGGCGGAACGTAGCATGGAGAAGGTCAGTCTGATGCCCAGCGTAGAGCTAACCGGCGCTGCGCGGCTTTATCGCGCAGCGTCCGGTTGAGCGCAGGGTTAGGCTCACGGCGGCTAGAGATAGTAGACATAGCGTAGGAAAGAAAGACATGGCCGAAGGAGTTGCTACGCGGCGGGCGCTCGATACCCGACTTGCCCCGCCTTGCGCAGGGCATCCATCGTTTCCTCGACCGTCAGGAGGACTGTCGTTTCGAACGAGCTAAGCGCACCTCCGGCACCAATCGCCAGCGCAACCGCGGCCATGGACACGTTATCGGGAGCCTCCCACAGGTTGTAGCCGTCGTGCGTGCCGAAGGCGTACCAGAACCCGTGGAGCTTTCCACCGACCGACTCGATGTACGACTGAGCGGCCTTTCGCCGGTCCTCTGGGTTGCCGATCAGCCTCGCCCAAGTCTCCGGCGTGTAGCTAAACTTAGATAAATATAGCGGCATCGTCTCTCTCCTTCACGTTCAATGACCGTTTCAGATCTACATTTAGTCCTATTCCCCATTTCCTCCAAGATGTCAGGAGCCTAACGCCCGTGTTGAGGCGCGTGTGGTGCAACGCACCACACGTCGCTCTCGAACACGTAGTTAGAAGCCAGCTCATCTTTCATGTTTCAGGCTCCGCAAGATGAGGCTAATGGCGCCTACCATTATTGCTACATCAGCGATGTTGAAGATGCCAGTTCGAAGGCTACCAAGCCCAATGTTTAGAAAATCGATTACGTAGCCACCATACGCCATACGGTCGATCAGATTACTGAGCCCACCGCCTGCAATGAGCGAAAGAGCAACTGTTGTGGCGCGTGGCAACGCTGGTACGAACAAAAGATAGCCTAGTATTCCGAATACAATTGCACCAATACCGACCGTGAATAATAGCCCTCGCGTTTTTTCAGGAAGTGAGGAGCCGATACTTAAAAATGCGCCTTTGTTTTCAGCGTACTGCAACCTGAATGTATCGCGAGCGAATGACAAAACTTCGTTTCGAGGTAGGTATTCTTTTGCCACGGATTTTGTTGCTTGATCGCAGCCAACACAACTGAGAAGCGTAATGGCGACAATTACTATTTGTATAAATCTGGCCATACGATCTCCTTGGCTTCTAACTAGAAATAGACGGCCTAAATGTCGTTTTATATAGCGACATAATACTGTATATCCATGTCGTATAGTTTATATATGTATGTTATTTCAATGACTTAGGATTTTTTATCACGACCTAAATCAAAAATACAAACACGACATACGCCATCAAGCCGGCGGTAGGGAAATTTCATTGCTGAGCGCGGCGAACTCCGCGAGCGTGAGCGTTTCCGCGCGCCGGGTCGGGTCGATGCCAAGAGCTGTCATGTCTTCGCCGCTGAGCAAACCTTTCATGTTATTGCGCAGAGTCTTGCGGCGGCTGGCAAACGCGGCGCGCACCACCTTGGCGAATTGGGCTTCGTCGTTGACGGCCACGGGCGGCGTTGCATGGGGAACCAGGCGCACCACGCTTGAATCCACTTTCGGCGGGGGCGTGAACGCGCCCGGGACGACGTCGAACAGTTTTTCCACCGCGCAGCGATACTGGATCATCACCGACAGCCGGCCGTAATCCTTGCCGCCGGGGGCGGCGGCAAGGCGCTGCACCACTTCCTTTTGCAGCATGAATAGCATGTCCTCGATGCAGCCTGCCTGATCCAGCAGGTGGAATAACAGGGGCGTGGAAATGTTGTAGGGCAGGTTGCCGACCAGGCGCAGCTTGCGGCCTTCCTGCATGAGCTGGCAAAAATCGTATTTCAGCGCATCGGCGCTGTGCAGCGTGAGCTTGCCGGCGGGAATGGTGGATTGCAGGTGCGCCAGCAGATCGTGGTCGAGTTCCACGGCATCGAAATGGGGCAACTGCGCGGCCAGCACGCGCGTGAGCGCGCCCTTGCCCGGGCCGATCTCGACGATGTGATCCCCGGTCCGCGGCGCCAGCGTCGCGACGATGCGGCCGATGACGTTGCGGTCATGCAGGAAATGCTGGCCGAAGCGTTTTTTCGGCCGGGGATTATTCATCGGATCAGTGCGAGTGCCATCTCGACAGCGGCGATCAGGCTGGAGACATCCGCGCGGCCGGTGCCGGCGAGTTCCAGCGCCGTGCCGTGATCCACCGAAGTGCGCACAAACGGCAGCCCCAGCGTGACGTTGACGGCATGTGCGAAGTCGTGGTGTTTCAGCACCGGCAGGCCCTGGTCGTGATACATGGCCAGCACCGCATCCACACCCTGAAGCTGGGACGGAATAAACGCGGTGTCGGCCGGCACCGGGCCGCGCAGGCGCAGGCCCCGGGCAGCAAGGGATTTGAGCACCGGCTCGATCACCTCGATTTCCTCGCGCCCCAGATGGCCGGATTCCCCGGCGTGCGGGTTGAGCCCGCAGACGAGGATCACCGGATCGGTAATGCCGAATTTGTGTTTGAGGTCCGCGTGCAGCACTTCGATCACCGCCGTCAGGCGCGACGGCGTGATGGCGCGCGGAACCTCGGCGAGCGGCAGGTGCGTCGTAACGAGCGCCACGCGCAGGCCCGGCGCGGCCAGCAGCATCACCGGTTGCGCGGCGCCGCTCGCCTCAGCCAGGAACTCGGTGTGTCCGGTGAAGCCGATCCCGGCATCGTTGATGATGCCCTTGTGCACCGGTCCGGTGACCAGTGCGTCGAATTCGCCGCCCGTGCATCCGGCGACGGCGGATTTCAGCGTTTCGATGACATAGGCCGCATTGGCCGTGTCGAGCCGTCCGGCGCTGACGGGCCGCGCAGTTTTGACCGGCAGCAGGTAGACGCCCTGACCGGCGGACTCACGGCCTTTCCATTCACGCGTGGCAAATGGCAGCTGCAGCAACTTCGCGCGTTCCGTCAGCAACGCCGGATCGGCGATCAGCACCAGGGCGCAGGCCGGTGGCTGCCGGGCGAGTTGTATAGCCAGATCGGGCCCGATGCCGGCAGGTTCGCCGGGGGTGAGGGCAATGACGGGGAGTTTGGCCATGGGAGGAGTTTCAGGTTTCAGGTTTCAGGTTTCAAGTGAAATACGGCACCTGAAACATGAAACCTGAAACCTGAAACCGGCTATGAAACCCGCTAATTGACTTCTTCCAGCAGATATTCGACGAAGGCCTCGTTGCGCAGCTGGCGCGCCCATTGCTCGTAGCGCTCATCCGCCTTGCGCGCGTGGATTTGCTGACGCGCCGCGGCGAACTCGCGTTCCTGGGTCACGTCATGGCTGCGCCGGCCGAGCACCTGGATCAGATGCAGGCCGAACGAGGTGCGCACCGGCTGGCTCAGCTGGTTCGGTTTGAGCGCGTTCATGGCCTTCTCGAACTCCGGGACCATCTGGCCGGGGTTGGCCCAGCCCAGGTCGCCGCCGTTGGCGGCCGAACCGGTGTCGTCGGAATGCGCGCGCGCCAGCGCGGCGAAATCATCGCCGCCCTCGATGCGCTCGCGCAACCCCAGCAGCTTGTGGCGCGCCTCCTCCAGCGACAGGATTTCGCTGGGCCGCAGCAGGATGTGGCGTACGTGGGTCTGGGTTACCGCCTCGGCCTGGCTGTCGCCGCGCTTGTTGTTCAGCTTCAGGATATGAAAACCGTTGGGGCTGCGCAGGATCTCGCTGACCCCGCCGACGCTCATGTTTTTGAGCGCGGTCAGGAACAGTTCCGGCAGTTCACCGGCCTTCTTCCAACCGAGATTGCCGCCTTTGAGGGCGTCCGCGCCCTGGGACTGGCTCACGGCGGTCTGCTCGAAATTGCCCCCCCCGGCGAGTTGGCGGTGCACGTCCTCGGCGCGCTTGCGGGCCGCCTGGATCGCCTCGGGCGAGGCCGCCTCGGGAATGCCGATCAGGATGTGCGACAACTGGTAGGACACGTCCATGTCGGCGCGGCTCTGGGGATTTTCCAGGAAATTCTCGACCTCGTTATCGGTCACGGTGACACGGTTGTTGATCTCGCGTTCGAGCAACTGCTGGATGGTCAGCTGGTCACGCAGCGTGTTGCGGTAGGCCGCGACATCCATGCCCCGCTGCGCCAGCGCCTTGCGGAATTCCTCCGCGCCCAGCTTGTTGCGTTGCGCCACGGTTTCGAAGGCCCGGTCCACGTCGGATTCGCTGATGCGGATGCCGCTCGTGGCGGCGAGTTGCAGCTGCAGGCGTTCCAGCACCATCCTTTCGAGCAGCTGTTTCCGGAGCGCCGCGTCCGGCGGCGCGCTGATTTTTTCCAGCTCCAGCTGCTTCCGGGTTTCGCGCAACCGCTGGCTGAGTTCGCTTTCGGTGATGACATCATCGTTGACGACCACCACGATGCGATCGATGTCGCTGATGCGCTGCGGCGCGGCCGTCGCGAGGCCGGGCGGCAGCGACAGCATCAGGCCTGTCAGCGCCATGCCGAGCGTGGCGGATTTGAAGAAAGCATGCATGATTTTGTATCCGGATTTTCCGTGGACAGCGCGCAGGCGCCCGAGTTCAAGCGACGCTAGGATAACACGAAGCCGTGTGCCAGGGATGGCGCGAGGAGCGGTGCAGATACGCGCTAGGGCGCGGCGGACCCCCGGGGTGCGGCCGTCGGGGACGCGAAGGAAAACACGCTTTCGTGCAGCGGGCTGTCCGGAACGCTGCCGAGCTTGGACAGGCCGGTCAGCTCGAGCTCGAACATGATGCTGTTGCTCTGGCTGGCGGTGTTGTTGACCGTGTCGTAGTCGAGCCGGCGGCCGGCGGCGACGCGCAGCGCCCAGCAGCAGGCATTGTATTCCACGCCCGCGAAGCTCTCGACGTTGCGATGGTCCCGTTGCGAGTAAAGCGAGCGGGCGCGGAAGGTCCAGCGCGCCGCCAGCGGCCACTCGGTCGAGATGTCGGTCTGCTCGAGCTCGTCGTGGCTGAAGCGTTTGCCGAGGTTCACGATGCGGTTCTTCGCCGGGTTGTACTGGAGATAGACGCTGTATTTGTCCAGACGCGAATCGATGCGGTTCCATTGGGCGTGACCGCGCGCATGCCAGTGGCTGGCCAGCGTGGCCGTGGCCTCGCCGACGATATCCGAGGCCGTCGTGCCGCCGGTGCCCGCCGGCAGGTTCACCTCGCGGTCGGAAAAATAGTAAATCCTTCCCAGGCTGGCGCGCCCGCGCTCGGCGCCGTCCGCGCCGTTGATGAAACGCGTGGTCACCGCCGCGGTGAGCTGGTTGGCGTCGCCGATGCGGTCGCCGCCGCTGAAGCGATTGTCGCGGAACAGGTTGAAAAAGCTGAACTCCGCCACGGCGGTGTCGAAATTGGGCAAGCTGTCCTGATTCTTGGCGGGAATGTAGAGGTAATAGAGGCGCGGCTCGAGTGTCTGCGTGAACAGGCGTTCGCCCCAGTGCGAATCGCGCTCGAAGACCAGTCCGCTGTCGAGGCTGAACACGCCGCGCGTCACCGACGGGGTTTCCTCCGGCGCACTGGCCAGCGAGTAGGAAATATGCCGTACCCCGATCCGGGGCGTGACGAATCCGTAGCTGTTGGAAAGCGGCAGCGCCATCGCCGGGGACAGGTTCAGGCGCCCGCCGGTGACGCCGTCACTGCGATCAAAATTCACCGCCTCGGTTTCAAAATAATAATTGACGCGGTTGGGCTGTAGCGCCCGGTTGAGCGCCAGATTGATTTGCGGGAGCCGGGCGTAGGGGCGGTCGGCGGTCGCGATCGTGGGGTCGACGGTCTGGTAGTCGGCGGCGCGGGCGCTGAAGTTCCACAGCGGACCGCGGTAGTCCACTTGTGCGTTCTGCGGCAGATGGGTCTGGCTGGTGATGCCGAGGTTGTCGCCGAAATCCTCGAAGTATTGCTTGTCCGACACCGCGCGCACATCCACGTTGCCTGACCAGCGCGAGCCGAAAACGTGCCAGTGCTGGTAAGTGCCTGCGGCGCGGTCGTCGCGGTTTTTCATGCGGTCGTTCGGCAGTGCCTCGAGGTCCAATTTGCCCTGCGAGCGCGGGGTGAGGTAGCGGAATTCGTTTTGCAGCTGCCAGCCACGCTTGGACAGGTAGCGCGGGGTCAGGGTGTCGTCGTAATTGGGCGCCAGGTTCAGGTAATACGGCGCGGCAATCTCCGTGCCCCGGTTGTCCGACCGGCCCACACGCGGGATCAGGAATCCCGATTTGCGCTGATCGGAGATCGGGAAGCTGAGATAGGGCAGATAAAACACCGGCACGCCCATGAAATTGAGCGAGGCTTGGCGGGCGGTGCCGATGTCCTCGGCGGTGTCGAGCTCGAGTTCCCGTATCCTGAGAAACCAGTCGTCCTGGCCCGGGGCGCAGGTGGTGTAACGCACCCGCGTGAGACGCGTGTGGTCCGGCCCCTCGAAGTCGATGCGCTCGGCATCGCCGCGGGCGCTGCCGTCTTCGAAACGAAAGCCGCCGCTGCCGGCATGGCCGATACGCGATTCCAGGTTGATGTGCGTTTCTTCGGTTACGTAACTCAGACCGGAAGGTTCCCGGAATCTGACGTTGCCGGTGGCGTCCAGCATGCCGCTGCTTTTGTCGTGACGCAGGTAATCGGCGCTGAGGGACTGGTCGTCACGCCGCAGTTCCACGTCGCCGGTGAATTCACTGACGCCTTCCCCGGTCAGGCGCAGTTCCCGCGCACGCAACTCCGCCGGCAGGTTCTCCGCCGGTACCGCGTCGGGTCGTGTCGTCGCGCCGGGTCGCGGCGGGCGTTCCGGGCATGGTCCATCGTCCCCGGCCCGCGCTGTTGTGCCCAAGCCTGCGCAAACCATCAGGCACAGGACGGCGCGAGCTAGATGAAGGCGAGGCATGGGAACCGGGATGGCATTGTTTTATTATGGCCAGACGAACGAATCAGGGCGACGATTATTATGCCCAGACGAACGAAGTAGGGCGACATATTCGATGGCGGGCATAAAATTGCATACTATGTCGGCCCCATCAAGGCGTTTTCCCGCTCGCGCGGGCTTTATTTATTGAACCACCTTGGATAAACGTTTCGAGGCACTCAAGGAATGGACCGGCCGGGTGTTGGGCACGGGCGCATTCGATATCCGCCCGGCCTCGGCGGACGCCAGCTTTCGCCGTTATTTCCGCGTCACGCAGGGGAGCCGCAGCCTGATCGTCATGGATGCGCCGCCGGACAAGGGCGGCATGCATTCCTACGTGTCCATTGCACGCCATTTCCACGCCCTCGGCCTGAACGTGCCGGAGGTGCTGGAACAGGACCACGAGCGCGGTTTTCTGCTCATCACCGATCTGGGCGAGCAGCTCTATCTCGGCAGTCTCAACGAACAGACGGTGGAGCGGCTCTATGGCGACGCCCTGGGCGCGCTGATCGTGCTGCAGGCCGGGACCTCGGCTACCGCCGACAAATTCCTGCCGGACTACGATGAGGCGCTGCTCCTGCGCGAAATGGAGATCTTCCGGGAGTGGTACCTGGGGCGCCATCTGGGGCTGCGGCTCAGCGCCGGCCAGAACCGGGTGCTCGAGGAGGTGTTCGCGCAACTGGCGCGTTCGGCCCTGGCCCAGCCGCGGGTGTGGGTGCATCGCGACTACCATTCGCGCAACCTGATGGTGACGCGCCTGAACAACCCCGGCATCCTCGACTTTCAGGATGCCGTGCTGGGACCGGTGACCTACGATCTGGTGTCGCTGTTGCGCGATTGCTACATCTCCTGGCCGCGTGAACGGGTGGAGGACTGGGTCAAGGGTTATCACGAGCTGGCACTCCAGTCGGGGATACCGGTAAGCGAGGACGATGCCGGATTCCTGCGCTGGTTCGACCTGATGGGGGTGCAGCGCCACCTGAAGGCCAGCGGTATTTTCGCGCGCCTGAACCATCGCGATGGCAAGCCCGGTTATCTCGCGGACATCCCGCGCACCCTCGGCTATGTGCACGAGGTGAGCACCCGCTACCCGGAACTGCAACCGTTGCAGGCCCTGTTGCGTGAACTCAAGTTGCCGGGGGCGGCGTGATGAAACCCATGGTGATGATCCTCGCGGCCGGCCGGGGCGAACGCATGCGGCCGCTGTCGGACACCGTTCCCAAACCCCTGCTCGAGGCCGGCGGCAAGCCCCTGATCGTGCATCTGATCGAGCGCCTGGGACGCGCCGGATTCCACGACCTCGTGATCAACCACTCGCATCTCGGCGAGCAGATTGAGCAGTATCTGGGAGACGGCGGCCGTCATGAGGCACGCATCCGCTATTCCCACGAGGCCGGCGGGGGGCTTGAAACCGGCGGCGGCATCTTCAAAGCGCTGCCCCTGATCGACACCGACCCGTTCGTGGTGATCAACGGCGACATCTGGACGGATTTCCCTTTCGGGCGTTTACCAACCCGCCTCGAGGGTTTGGCGCATCTGGTGCTGGTCGATAACCCGCCCCAGCATCCGCAGGGGGATTTTGCCCTGCGCGATGGTCGGGTCTATGCAGATGGCGAACCCAGGTTGACCTTCAGCGGGATCGGTGTATATGCGCGCGAGCTGTTCGCGGATTGCCGTCCGGGAAAGTTTCCGCTGGCGCCGCTGCTGCGTGCCGCCATGGCGCGTGCACAGGTGAGCGGCGAACTCTATACCGGCGACTGGCGCGACGTGGGCACGCCACAACGTCTGGAAGAACTGGACCGGGAGCTGCGACGGTCTCCAGAAAACTCTTAACTTACTGTTTTTTCAGTAAAAAAATTCAGGGTGGGCAGGGAGAGTCTTTGCGGCGAAAATAGGCCGGCGGGGCGTCGCTGACGCGGTCCACCAGGCAGGCCAGTTGAAGGCAATAAAAAACCGGTAACACCTCGCCACCCTTGAACCAGGCGGGTGTTACCGGCTTATCGCTAACGAAGGCGGTCAGGGCGATCCGAGGCAGCGACTGCTCCCCGCGCTTGGCGCGGAACGCGCTACGATCCGAACTCCCCTCGCCTCTCGCGTTATTTCTTTTTCTTAGCTGCTTTTTTCTTGGCTGCCTTTTTCTTAGCCATGATAAGCTCCTTTGGATTGTGGTTAAGGGACTTGCAGGGAAGTCAGGGGCCAAAACCCCCCGACGGTACTGCGCGTTGCCAATGGAAAAGGACGGTGCGTGACCGCCTTTTCATGGATTCGGGACAGTGATGTGCGCCGGGAATGACCGGCGGACAAGGGCATGCGGGGAGAGCGGGAAGAACAGGACCTGGCAGCCAGACACTGCTGCAGGTGGGCACTGATATCTTTGCTACCAGTTGTCGAGCTTCGCAATCGATCCATTAACTCTTGGTTGATCCTGGTTCCGCCCGGCGCCGCGATCTTGCTCATCTGCTTCCGCGGCATCCCGTCATCCGGGCAGTGACATCCGTGTAGAAAGTTCACTTCATGTCTAGCACAGTGACCTGATGTGTCAAGACATTAATCCAACGAAAAAAAAATTGCAAACACTTTGTCCGTAATTTTCTGCGCGACCATGAGTCCGTTCGCTTCACTCGTTCGATGCAAGAACATCATCCGCACTTCGAGTCGCCGCAGTTGAGACAGGTCATGCATCCATCCATCTTGATGACGGCCTTGGTGGAACACTTGATGCAGAGCTGCGCGTCGGACGGGAAGTCGCAGGTCTCGTCGGCGGCGGTTTCCGTTGCCGCGGCGCGCTTTTTCAGCTCGGCGCGCTTCTCGGCGATCAGCTGCTGGCGCGCCGCGTCCGGTTCCTCGGTCTGGATCAGGCCGATCAGTTTCATGTGGCGCTCGATGACGTCGCCCAGGTCGGCGACCAGCGAGGGGGTGTACTTGCCCTTCTTGAAGTAGCCGCCGCGCGGGTCGAATACCGAATGCAGTTCCTCCACCAGGAAGGTGACATCCCCCCCCTTGCGGAACACGGCCGAGATGACCCGGGTCAGGGCCACCACCCACTGGAAGTGGTCCATGTTCTTGGAGTTGATGAAGATCTCGAAGGGCCGGCGCTTCTCATGCGGCGTGTCCGGGTTGAGCACGATGTCGTTGATGGTGACGTACAGGGCGTGCTCCGTGAGGGGGGTCTTGATCTTGTAGGTGGAGCCGACCAGGACCTCGGGCCGTTCGAGCTTCTCGTGCATGTGCACGACATTGTTCTCGACGCGCTTGGGCTCTTCCTTGACGACCTCGTACGCAGTGATTTTTTCGTTGATCTTGATAGCCATGTTTAAACTCCGTGAGTCGTGATTCGTGAACCCCGAGTCGTCAGCGATTAGTTGCGCGATTCGGGGTTCACGGTATTCGGTTAAAAACGCCCGTAATAGCCCTCCTTGAGGGCGTCATACAGGTTGGCGGCGTTATGCACCTCGCCGTCGTATTCGATTTCCTCGTTGCCCTTGACCTCGATGACCTCGCCGTTCTCCAGCTGGAAGCGGTAGGTGGTGTTCTCGAGATCCTTGTCCTTCACCAGCACGCCCTGGAACGCCTCTGGGTTGAAGCGGAAGGTGGTGCAACCCTTCAGGCCCTTCTCGTAGGCGTACAGGTAGATGTCCTTGAAGTCCTCGTACGGGAAGTCGGTGGGGACATTGGCGGTCTTGGAAATGGAGGAATCCACCCATTTCTGCGCCGCCGCCTGCACGTCCACGTGTTCGCGCGGCTTGATGTGGTCGGCGGTGATGAAGTAGTCCGGCAGCTGGTTCTTGCCGTCCACGGCATCCGGGTCGGCCTCGGGGTTCACCAGGGTGCGGTAGGCCAGCAGCTCGCAGGAGAACACCTCGACCTTCTCCTTGCTCTTCTTGCCTTCGCGCAGCACGTTGCGGCTGTACTTGTGGGCGAACGACGGCTCGATGCCGTTGCTGGCGTTGTTGGCCAGCGACAGGGAAATGGTGCCGGTGGGCGCGATCGAGGTATGGTGCGTGAAGCGCGCGCCGGTCTCGGCGATGCGCCCGGTCAGCTCGGCCGGGAACTGCTGCATGTAGCGGCTGTAGCGGGCCAGCAGTACCTTGCCCTTGACCCGGTCGCCGACCTTGTAGCCGTCGCTGTGCATCTCCGGGCGCCGGAGCAGCATCTCCTCGGTGACGCTGAATTCTTCCTCCATGATCGGGGCCGGGCCCTTTTCCTCGGCGAGCGCGATGCCGACCTCCCAGCCAACCTCGGCCATCTCGCGCGCCACGCGTTCGGTGAACTCGATCGATTCGGGCGAGCCGTATTTCATGCGCAGCATGGTGAGCGTGGAACCCAGTCCCAGGAAACCCATGCCGTGGCGGCGTTTGTGGTGGATCTCGTGGCGCTGCTGCGCCAGCGGCAGGCCGTTGATTTCGACTACGTTGTCGAGCATGCGGGTGAAGGTGGCCACCACCTCACGGTACTTGTCCCAGTTGAAGCGGGCCGCGTCGGTGAAGGGTTCTTCCACGAACTTGGTCAGGTTGACCGAACCCAGCAGGCAGGAGCCGTATTGCGGCAGGGGCTGCTCGCCGCAGGGGTTGGTGGCGCGGATGTTCTCGCAGAACCAGTTGTTGTTCATCTCGTTGATCTTGTCGATCAGGATGAACCCGGGCTCGGCATAATCGTAGGTCGAGGCCATGATCAGGTCCCACAGCCGGCGCGCCGGCAGGGTCTTGTACACCTTGCAGGCCACCTGGCCGAGGTTGTTGGTGATATAGCCCTCGGTCACCGGCCAGTAGCGCCACAGGATGCGCGCCTCGGGGTCCTCGTATTCGTGGCGGCTGACCGGGAACAGCAGGTCCCAGGAGCCGTTCTTTTTCACCGCCTGCATGAATTCGTCGGTGATCAGGCACGACAGGTTGAACTGGCGCAGCCGCCCGTCCTCGCGCTTGGCCTTGATGAAATCCATGATGTCCGGGTGAGCGATGTCGAACGTACCCATCTGCGCCCCGCGCCGGCCGCCGGCGGACGAGACGGTGAAGCACATGGCATCGAAGATATCCATAAAAGAGAGGGGACCGGAGGTATAAGCCCCGGCCCCGCTCACAAACGCCCCTTTGGGGCGGAGGGTAGAGAACTCGTAACCGATGCCGCAGCCGGCCTTCAGGGTCAGGCCGGCCTCGTGGACGGAGGACAGGATGCCGTCCATGGAGTCCGGGACCGCCCGGGAAACCGTGCAATTAATGGTGCTGGTGGCGGGTTTGTGCTCCAGGGCGCCGGCGTTGGAAATGATGCGCCCGGCCGGGATCGCCCCGTTTTGCAGGGCCCAGAAGAACCGTTCGAACCATTCCTCGCGTTTTTCCGGGATTTCCTCGACGTCGGCCAGCGCCCGGGCCACGCGGGCGTAGGTCCCGGCGATGTCCTGGTCGATGATCTCGCCGGTCTTGCTTTTAAGGCGGTATTTTTTATCCCAGATGTCGAGTGAAGCGGGTTGTACGGGGATTTCGGTGACAACCGGCTCTTGTGCTTGTAATTGGACGACCTTCATATTGATCCTGTCCTCCGGTGCCTGTCGATGGGACACTTTTAGTGCTGTTTTTAATTAAATACTAGGTATCGGGCCTCTGACCTTGGCCAACCACTACATGTTGTAGTTTTAGTCTCATAAGGTGGCTGGTGTCAAGCTTGTAAAAATTTTATGACAAGATCTCAAGAGGAATCGGGAGGTTCACCTTATATATATGTTCGGGCCAACCCCCGGTCGCGGGCTGCCGCCGCGCCATGTAAACCGGGAGTGATTCCGCTGGTTAACAAAAACAGCGGGGTCGCAGGACTGTTGACTCAGGCCGAAACCAGGCGTTCGTGTAATTGTCGTTCCAGGGACGGTATATCCGGTGTCCCGCCATTCACGCTCAGGACATGGCACTGTTCAGTGTCCGCCAGCGGTTCCCGGGTGGTCAGCTGGTGGTCCAGCACCGCCAGCCCGGCCTCGGAAACCTCGTGCTGCTGTGCGGCACGCTGCCGCAGGCGCTGGCGCAGGATGTTTTCCGGCGTCCGGATATCGAGAATCACGAAAGGCACGCGCCGTTCATTCGCCACGGCGTGCAACTGATCGCGCTGGCTGTATTTGAGAAAGGCGGCGTCGACAATGACGCTGTGACCCGCGCGCAGGATTGTGGCGGCGAGTTCCGCCAGACGCGCGTAGGTGCGCCGGCTGGCGTCCGCGGCATAAATCCCGCTGGCAATGCCGGAGCCGCTGCGCGCGCCGGGCGCGAGCCCGTGCAGGCGCTTGCGCTCGATGTCGCTGCGCACACGCACGGCACCGAGCGCTTCCAGCAGTTGTTGCGACAGCCAGGTCTTGCCGCTGCCGGAAAGACCGTGGGTGATGATGAGCGCGGGTGGCGGCGGCTGCGTATAGCGCCCGGCGAGATTCGCGTAGCCCCGGTATTCCCCGCGCCCCCGGTTTCTTTCCGCGTCGCTCAGGCCGCTCTGGCACAAGCGTATGCACGCCACCTTGGCGCGCACCAGCGCGCGATAGACCTGGTAGAAACGGAACACGGCGAGGCCGGCGTAATCGCCGGTGTGTTCGAGGTAAGCGTTCAATGCGCGCCGCGCGAGATCGGGATGCCCGCGATCGTCGAGGTCCATGACGAGGAAGGCCAGCTCGCTCATGACGTCGATCCAGCGGAGGTTGTCGCTGAATTCGAGGCAGTCAAAGAGCATGGCGCGTTCTTCGAGCCACACCATGTTGGCCAGGTGCGCATCGCCATGACACTCGCGGATGAAGCCGCCGCGTTTGCGATTTTCAAATGTCATCCGGAGTTCGGCGAAAGACGTTTCGCTCCAGCTTTCCAGTCGTTGCAGCGGGGCCTCGTCCCCGGCTTCGATGCGCGAGCGGATCTGGATGAAGTTCTGCCGCACCGGTTCGTAGACGTGATCCGGATCGCCGAAGGGTTTGTCGTTGCCGGCCACGGCGATGCGGCCGTGGAATCCGGCCAGTTCCCGGGCCAGCAGATCGATGTGTGGCGGACCCAGATCGCCGCGCAGCAGCATCCGGTCGAGCCGCGCCTCCTCGGGGAACTGGACCATCTTGACCGCGTATTCGATGACCGCGCCGCTGCCGGAGAACACGGGCGATGCAGGCGAACCGGTAATGGAAACGACTTCGAGATACAGCGACGGCGCCAGCCGCCGGTTCAGACGCAGTTCCTCTTCACAGAAAAAGCGGCGCTTTTCGAGGGTGCTGAAATCGAGGAAACCCAGGTTGACCGGTTTCTTGATCTTGTAGGCATACGGGCCGGTCAGCAGCACCCAGGAAATATGGGTTTCGACCAGCCGGATGTCCCGCACCGGGTGGTCATAACAGGCAGGGCGGTGCAGCGCCTGGATCAGGGGTGGCAGTCCGGTGTCCGCCAAGGCCGTCCCTCCTTGCGTCGACAGCTCCGGCGCGGGAACGCCGGAAAACCGCTACAGACTATACCCGAAACTTTCCTTGAAGCGGGATGCGAACTGGTCGCGGGTAAAGAAGTGGTTCTGGGTGCCGTGGCGCTCGATCTTGATGGCGCCGAGAAGCGCGGCGATGCGGCCGGTGGTTTCCCAGTCCATGTCCCGCGACAGGCCGTAAAGCAGGCCGGCGCGATAGGCATCACCGCAACCGGTCGGATCGTTGACCGCCGCGGCGTTGACGACCGGGATTTCGATCACCTTGCCGTCGGTGTAGATGCAGGATCCGCGCGCTCCCAGCGTGACGATAATCCCCTTCACGCGGGTGGCCAGCTCGCTCAGGCGTTTTTCGGTGCGCTCCTGCATCAGCTCGGCCTCGTAGTCGTTGAGCGTGACCCAGCTGGCCTGTTCCAGGAAGGCCAGCAGGTCGTCGCCATCGAACAGCGGCATGCCCTGGCCGGGGTCGAAGATGAACGGGATGCCGGCCTCGGCGAACTGGCGCGCGTGCTGGATCATGCCCTCGCGCCCGTCGGGCGAGACGATCCCGAGCTTGACGCCCTGGGCGTCAGTCACGCGGGTTTCATGCGAGCGGTTCATGGCGCCGGGATGAAACGCGGTGATCTGGTTGTCGTCCATGTCGGTGGTGATGAAGGCCTGGGCGGTGTAGGTGTCCTCGCATACCTTGATATGGCGGCGGCGGATGCCGTGCTTGTCCATCCATTCGGCGTACGGGCCGAAATCCTTGCCCACGGTGCCCATCGGCAGCGGCTCGCCGCCGAGGAGCTTGAGGCTGTAGGCGATGTTGCCGGCGCAGCCGCCGTATTCGCGGCGCATCTGCGGCACCTGGAACGAGACATTCAGGATATGCACCTTGTCGGGCAGGATGTGATTCTTGAACTGGTCCTGGAAGACCATGATGGTGTCGTAGGCGAAGGAACCGCAGATCAGGGCAGACATAATCGGTGTTATATGAGGGTGAATGGTGGCGAGAGTATACCCGCTCTTTTGACGCCGTGGTTACCGCTCCGGCGGCGGTTTGTCCTTCGTGTCCCGATGCAGCACCCCCGAGACCCGTTTCAGTGCGCGCTCGACCCGGTCGCGATAGATCATCACCAGCAGGATGATCAACAGGCTGACCCCGATGACGGTGAACAGCGCCCCGTAACGTGCATCGCGGAAGAAGGTCCCCCCCATGGTGAGCAGCACGGTGCCGAGCAGCCGGCCGGTCGCCGAAACGATCAGGAAGTCGCGTACGCGCATGTGGCCCAGGCCGAGGATGTAGCACAGGATGTCCTTGGGAAAGCCGGGAATGAGGAACATCAGGAACGCCAGCAGCAGCCCCTTGTGCTTCATCACGTAGTCGTAGCGCTCAATGAGCTCGTGGCTCGCCAGCCGCTCCACGATCGGTCGTCCCAGCAGCCGCGCCAGCATGAACGCGATCCAGGAGCCGATGGTCAGCCCGATGGTGGAATAGACCACGCCCCACACCGGCCCGAACAGGATGCCGCCCGCGAAACCGGTCACCTCGCCGGGCAATGGCGCGGCCACGACCTGTACGATCTGGAGGCTGATGAAAATCGTCGCGGCGTGCGCGCGGTTTTCCTGGATGAACTGGAGCAGCCGGCTCTTGCTGGTGAGCAGATCCATCAGGCCGGTTGCGTACAAGGCGTAAACCATGCCGCCCATGACCGCGATAGTCAGCAGGATCAGGAGTATCGTTTTTTTGTCCGGTCTGAACATGGTAGCGGCGTGCGTGGCGAAGGATGGAAAATGAACCCGTTTATTTCATTTGTTTGGGCCGGGTGGCGGGCGGGATGAAGCCATCCTACCATCCGCCGTCTTTTGCCCCAAAAGTCGGGTTTTACAGCGTCAGACGCCGGTAAATATCCGAGACTTTCAGCGGCAGCTTGCGCACGTCATCCACCAGCGTCCAGTTCACGGCGCCGTACATGTGCGGCAGGTAGTCGCGCGCGGCCTCGTCGATGGTGATGCAGAAGGGGTGGATGCCGGCGCGCTTGGCCTCGATCAGGCTCATGCGCGTGTCCTCGATGCCGTACTCGCCGCGGTAGCCGTCGTAGTCGTCCGGCTTGCCGTCCGAGAGCGTGATCAGCAGCTTGGTGCGCGCCTCGATGTCGTTCAGCAGTTTGGTGAGATGACGGATGGTCACGCCCATGCGGGTGTAATCCTGCGGCTGGATGCCGGCAATGCGGCTTCGTACATCGTTGCTGTAAGGCTCATCGAAGCGTTTGATGCGATACAGCTCGCAGCGCTTGCGCGTCATGCCGGAGAAGCCGTAGATGGCGTAGCGGTCGCCGAGGATTTCCAGCGCCTCGCACAACAGCACCAGCGACTCGCGTTCGGCGTCGTTGATCCAGCCCTTGGTCGAGCCGCTCATGTCGACCATGAACATCACGGCGATGTCGCGCTCGAACTTGTGCAGCTTGGTGAACAACCGTTCCGACAGCTCCATGCCGCTTTGCATGTCGGCGCGGGCCTCGACCAGGGCGTCGAAATCGACGTCGTCGCCGTTGATCTGTTTCTTGAGCAGCTTGTTCTCGCCGCGCAGCGCCTCGAAGGTCTTGCGCAGTTGCGGCAGCACCCCGCGGTACTTGGCCAGCGTGCGCGCCACAAAAGGTTCAGGGACGGGATGGACGTCGAGCTCGCGCAGCACGCACCAGTGCTTGCGGTAATGGTTGCGCCGGTGGTCCCACTCGTTGTACAGGAAGGCGCCTTCCTCATGGTAGGTGCCCTTCCACACGTCTTCCGGGCGCTTCTCGTCGGCTTGCTTGCGGTAGCCGCCCGCGCCCGCCGCCACCAGGTAGTCCTCCGGGATCTGTCCGAGGTCCTGGAGGATCGAATTCATCAGCGCGCGCATGTCGGCCAGAGGCTGCACCGGCTGGCCGTCGAGCAGGAGCTGGAAAATGAACTGCCCCGGATGATCCGGATCGGGAACCTGTTCGATGGCATATTGCCGCGAGCTCTGTGTCGAGTCAGTTTCCGCCTCCGGTTTTTGCCCCGCTGTTTCTCCACCAAGCTGTCCGAGCGCCTCGCGGAAAAGTTCTTTTTCGCGCGTGAGGCGTTCCTGCATGGCCTGCTGCGCGCGCTCCGGCAGGAGCATGCCCTGGAAACAGAACGGCGCCGGAATTTCTCCGGCGAGCAGGGCCGGCAGCAGCGCCAGGCTGTCGGACACGCTGGCGGCGGGATCCGTCAGGCGTTGTAGCGCCGGCTTCCAGACATCGGGGTAACTCACTTCTCCGCAGAGCTGCTGTACCTCCTGCATGTCGCGATGCAGCCCCGGCAGCTCGCGCGCGATGCAGGCGTTCAGGCGCAGGGTTTCGAGTGCATGGAACAGGCGCGTGGCTTTTTCGGCATCGCCGCAGGCCGCCAGCGTTTCCGTCAGCGCGGGCGTTCCCGGCGCGAGACGCCAGGTGCCATACCAGGTCTGCGCCCACAGATGGGCAGCCATGGCCTTGTAGAGACGGAAATTGTCGTGGCGCTCGGCGAACCGGTGCAGGCGCGCGGGCAGGAACAGCGTGGCCGTGTCGGTATAAGTATCCGCGGCCGCCTCGACCTTGAGCGGCCGCCCGGCCAGGCCCTGCACGAACAGTTCCAGTACATGCTGAATTTCCTCCAGCGCCATGCTGTGCGCGGCCTCGGCGGTTTCGGCGGCGAAGGCCTGCAGCTGGCCGAAGGCCGAGCAACCGGGATAAAGCCCCTGTTTGTCGTACACGTCCATGGCCTGGATGATCCAGGCCTCGATCGCCGGCAGGGGCATGAGCCGGAAGGCCTCCGGGGCGCGTGCGGCGAACTGGTAGGCCATCTCGGCGTTGGTCTTGATGATGATGTCCACCCAGTGCAGCACGAAATCCTGTTGCGTGCGTTCGATATCGGCCAACGCCCTGGCCAGCGGCGCCGCCGTGCGGCGCGAGGACAGCACCGGGTCGAGCGCCTCGTCGAGGCGCGCCTCTAACTCCGCGACAGTGAGGGGTGTATCGGCCATGATAATTTCTGATTTCTGATTCCTAATTTCTAATTCATCGGAGCCAATCAGAAATCAGGAATCAGAAATTCAGAAC
>Ga0209706_10000529_pt1 | contig 22150 bp, 19 predicted proteins | sample PPLLaktember2015_6_FD_187263 | JGI IMG/M metagenome (GOLD analysis project Ga0209706, IMG submission 187263) | Freshwater sediment microbial communities from Prairie Pothole Lake near Jamestown, North Dakota, USA - PPLs Lake P8 Core (1) Depth... | ecosystem: Environmental > Aquatic > Freshwater...
CTGGCGCTTGAAGCGCTCTACCAGGCCGGTGCTGGCCTCTGCAGAAAGGTGGCTTTGATCCGCGGTGTCTTTTTGCTCTTCGCCGGCCGGCAGTGCCAGGTCGGCGTTAGCGACGTTCACCAGTTTATGATCTTGATATTCGTGTAAGCGCACCAGCATGAAGGGGTCGACCGGATCAGTCAGGATCAGCACATCATATTTGTAGTGCCGGACGACATCTAGATGCGGGCTGTGCACCACTGAACGCTCATCATCGCCCAGGATATAGTAGATATCTTGTTGCCCTGCTTGCATCTCGGCGAGATATTTATCCAGAGACACCCACTCATCTGGGTGCTGCAAGGTGTGAAATTGCAGAAGAGGGTATAACTCGGCTGGCTCAGTTGGTTCAATGGCAATCCCCTGCTTAATATAACGGCTGTAGGCTTTCCAGAACTGGGCGTACTTCTCTGTTTCGTCTTTAGCCAACTTTTTAAGGGTGTCCAGCACCTTGGAGGTGACCAGCTTTTTGAGCTGCGCCATGACCTTATTGGATTGCACCGATTCGCGTGAGACATTCAGGGGCAGGTCTTCAGAATCGACCACGCCCTGCACGAAGCCGAGATACTCTGGCAGCAGGGATTTGTTATATTCCTGAATCAGCACCTTACGCGCATAGAGTTTCAGGCCGTCTTCTTTGCGTAAGGTGAAAAGGCTGCGTTCCGGGCTGGTGGGGATGAAAAGCAAAGCATACATTTGCACGGGAGCATCCACAACCATGTGGGCATGGGCTAAAGGCGCTTCAAAATCCAGAGTGAGCTGTTTATAAAATTCTTCGTATTCTTTTTCCTGGACTTCACGCGGCGTCTGGCGCCATAATGCGCTGCGCCGGTTGACTTGCTCGGTGCCATCACTGATGTAAATCGGGAAGGGAACGAAATCCGAGTGTTTGCGAATAATTTCGCGCAGGCGGCTCTCTTCGGTGAACTCGAGCGCATCTTCCTTGAGATGGATCGTCACCAGGGTGCCGCGCTCGTTTTTCTCGGCAGATTCAATCGTATAGGTATCGTTGCCGGTAGAAAACCAGACAGCAGCTTCTGCCTCAGGCTGAAAGGAGCGAGAGGTAACGCGGATCGATTCAGCCACCATGAAGGCCGAGTAAAAACCTACCCCAAACTGCCCGATGAGATTGGTCGCTGCCTGACCTTTTTCCTGAAGTGCTTGCATGAACTGGCGCGCTCCAGAGTGGGCGATGGTGCCCAGGTTTTCGGCCAGCTCGGCAGCAGTCATGCCAATGCCGGTATCGACAATCGTGAGCGTCTTTTCTTCTTTATTGGGGATGATGCGGATCGACAGCTCTAGGTCTGGGTTTGCGATGTCGCGATTGGTGAGTAGCTCGAAATCCAGGCGAGTGAGGGCGTCTGAAGCGTTGGAGAGCAGCTCGCGCAGGAAGATCTCGCGCTCGGTGTACAGGGAATGAATCAGGATATCTAATAACTGGCGGGTTTCAGCTTTGAAGGGAATGCCACTGGGTGCGGCGGGTTGGTTTTGGTTTTCTTCCATGGTATTGACCTCAATACTTTATCGTTCTACCTGGCGATCTGTCAGGCTCTTTCTTAATATAACCGAGAATGATTAGAATCGCATAAACAGGTTCGACTTTTTGGAGGAGGACCGAGCAAACTCTCCTGGTTATGCGGCGTCCCAGGGGGCCGTATGACCGGTTTTTCCGCTCAACGAGGCGTGGATCGACTCTCCCAGCTCGGGCAGCACATCGGCGGTCGCCGCCAGCAGGCCAAAACAACCGGTGATCATCATGTCTCCAAATGGAACGGCGAAATGCGGGCGCAGGAAAGAACCTTGCAGCATACTCCGGCGCGGCCCGGTGACGGCGACGCCAAAAGGACCAGCGTTCAGGTCTAAGGGCTGAACCTCATACACCAGCGCCCCGTGCCCGTGATGCCCAAATACCTCTGCGTGGGTCAAGCTGCCATCCGCCAGAGCTACCAGTAGAGCTTCCAATCCAGGCTGGTCGAGCAGACCGGTATGGTGCTCAAAAACGCCTTCAATGCCCTGCGGTCCGAGGCGAAAAGCCAGGGTGTGGAAATTCCCCACATTGGCGATGAGCTTGCGTGGAGCGGCGGCAACCAGCGGGTCGTAAGTGGCGCCTAAAATGGCAGCAGGGGCGGTATCCATCACCACCAGGGGGATCTCTCCCAGGGCTTGTGCCGCTTCCTGGCGGGCGGATTGCACCACGGCTTGCAAGCGGGTCATGATCGCTGGCGTTTCCTCGGCGCGAAAAGCAAAGGCGCTCAGGCGGTTCTCGGCCCGCAGGCGCTCGTCCAGGTAGTCGAAGCGGAACTGGCGGTCGGAGACTTCCGGCGGGGCAGCCCCATGATCGAAAACTGCCACGGCAATGGCAGATAGATCTTTTAGCGAGACGCCGAATTGCTCGAAGGCATTTGCCAGGGCAACGAAATCGAAGTCGCGCAGTTGCAGGCGCAGCACGGAATCAGGCAGGCGCCGGGCCTCGTCCTCGCTGACGATCTCGATCCCGGTCTGGCGGACCGCTTCCAGGTCATCGTTGAAGGAGCGCGCTGCGTCCGGGGTGGCGTAGATGGGCAGGCCCTGGCGGGCGTGTTCCTCCGCCGCCCAGGCGCTAGGCCCGCCGCCCATGGTCACCCCCTCCAGCAGCACTGCCTGGCGCGCCTGGGTCGCCTGGCGCAGGCGGCGATGGACGATCATGGTGGGGGAGGGCACCACCAGTTTGAAACCGTTTTCCAGATCCAGGCGCGAGTCATAGAGAAAGACATCCTGCGTACCGGTGCCGACATCAACCGTTAAGATTTGCATGGTTATTCCTTATCGTATGTAGTGGGAGATTATTATAACCAATCCACGAATTCTTATACCATTGACAGGCAATAAATCACGCCAAAGGCGGTACAAAGCACTCTGGCAATTCATCTGACAGCGGGGTATACTGAAAATCAGTCTACCTTCGAGGTTAATACCATGTCGCATGAAGATGAATTACAGCGCTGGGAAAACGAAACCCTGGCGAAAACTCTCAAGCGCTTTCCGGAGCGCAAAGCAGAATTTACAACCATCTCGGGCCTGCCCGTGCCGCGCCTGCTGACGCCGCAGGATGAGGACCCCGACTACGCCGAGAAGCTGGGCTTCCCCGGCGAGTACCCCTATACGCGCGGCGTGCAGCCCAGCATGTACCGCGGCCGCCTGTGGACCATGCGCCAGTATGCCGGTTACGCCACGGCGGAGGAATCCAACCGCCGCTACCGCTACCTGCTCGAGCAGGGCCAGACCGGGCTTTCGGTGGCCTTCGACCTACCCACCCAGATCGGCTTCGATTCGGACGACCCCATCGCTTTGGGCGAAGTGGGTAAAGTGGGTGTGGCAATCTCCTCCCTGGAGGATATGGCGACCCTGTATCACGAGATCCCCCTGGATAAAGTCTCCACAAGTATGACCATCAACGCCCCGGCAGCCATCCTGCTGGCGATGTATATCGCCGTAGCGAAGCGCCAGGGAGTAGAACCTCGGCAGCTGCGCGGCACGATCCAGAACGATATCCTGAAAGAATATATCGCCCGCGGCACATATATCTTCCCGCCGCAGCCGTCCATGCGCCTGATCACGGATATTTTTCGCTACTGCCAGATGGAAGTGCCGCACTGGAATACGATCAGCATCTCGGGTTACCATATTCGCGAGGCTGGCTCGACGGCGGTGCAAGAAGTGGCCTTCACCCTGGCGAACGGCATCGCCTACGTTCAGGCAGCGATTGACGCAGGGCTGGATGTGGACAGCTTCGCCGACCAGCTTTCGTTCTTCTTCAACGCCCATAATGATTTTCTGGAGGAAGTCGCCAAATACCGGGCGGCGCGGCGCTTGTGGGCGAAGATTATGCGCGGGCGCTTCCATGCCAAAAACCCGCGCTCGTGGGTGCTGCGCTTCCACACCCAGACCGCCGGTTCGACTCTGACCGCCCAGCAGCCGGAGAACAACGTGGTGCGGGTGGCGCTGCAGGCCCTGGCTGCGGTGATGGGCGGGACGCAATCCTTGCACACCAACAGTATGGACGAAGCCCTGTGGCTGCCGACCGAAAAATCGGTGCGCGTGGCTTTGCGAACGCAGCAGATTATTGCTCATGAATCGGGCGTGGCTAATTCGATCGATCCCTTGGCGGGCTCGTACCTGGTGGAGCACCTTACGGATGAGATCGAAAGCCAGGCGCAGACCTATCTCGATCGGATTGACCAGATGGGTGGGGCACTGGCAGCCATTGAGCAGGGTTACATGCAGGCCGAGATCCAGGACGCTGCCTATCGCTTCCAGCAAGCCATGGAAAAAGGCGAGCAGGTGGTCGTTGGGGTCAATGCTTTCCAGGTAGAAGAGAAGATCGAGCTGGAGCGCCTTAAGGTCGATCCAGCGATTGAGCTGGGGCAGCGGGAGCGCCTGGCAGACCTGCGTACCCGGCGGGATACGACGCGCGCCAACGAGATGCTGGCCCAACTGGAAAACACTGCACGCGGCGGAGATACCCTGATGCCGGTATTGATTGCCTGTGTGGAGAATGATGTCACCCTGGGTGAGATCTGCCGGGTGCTGCGCGGGCTGTGGGGCGAGTACCAGCCGGCCACGTGGCTATAAGATTTCTATGAGAAGGATAGGTTATTGTGGCTAAGATTACCAAGATCAATCATATAGCTATTCTGGTCGGTGATTTAGAAAGCCCCTTGAATTTCTGGCGCGATGCCCTGGGATTGGAGCTGACCCAGGTGGAAGAAGTTCCTGGCGAGCAGGCGCGGATTGCTTTCCTTCCTACCGGCGATAGCGAGATTGAGCTGGTCCAGCCGACGACGGATGATTCAGGTCTGGCGCGCTACCTGGAAAAGCGCGGCCCTGGCATGCACCATATCTGCCTGGAAGTGGATGATATCGACGGCATGCTGGCGCAGCTCAAGGAAAAGGGTATCCAGTTGATTAACGAGGAAGCCAAAGTGGGCAGTGACGGGCGGCGCTATGCCTTTGTTCACCCCAAGAGCGCCAGCGGTGTGATGGTGGAATTGTACGAGCTGCCCAAATAGATTAGTAGACCAAAATTTTGGGAGTTTTACAGTTTAGGGGAAATCGGAGGTATTTGGGTGGGTACCGTCCGCCCAAATACCCCTACTCTCCCACCTGGTGTGCAAGTCCTAAACCGTATCTTGTGTTTGCTGGGGAGAATAAAAATGGCGCGCCTCTCAACTCGCCAGTTGGTCCTGCCATGGTATGGCTGGCTGGGGTTGCTCCTCATTGTTCTGTTTTGGATATTAAACTGGACCCTGCCAGGCCTGCGCACGCACTGGGGGTTCTTCCCACTCTGGTTGGGTTACTGCCTGCTGGTGGATGCAGTGGTTTACAGACGGCGTGGGACATCCCTCTTAACCCGCAATTGGATAGCTTACCTGGGCCTGTTTGCGCTGTCGGCTCCGGCCTGGTGGTTGTTTGAGTTCTTTAACCATCGTTTACAGAATTGGGTTTACCAGGGGGCGGAAGCTTTTTCAACAGCAGAATATGCGTTTTGGGCTACGCTTAGCTTCAGCACGGTCATCCCGGCGGTGATGGGCACGGCTGAGCTGGCCAGCACGTTTGGCTGTTTGCATCGCTTGAGGCGCGGCCCGACCATCCGACCGGATCGCCGCACGACCGGGATGTTTTTTATTGCCGGGTGGACCATGCTGGGCTTGATGTGGACCTGGCCGCGGATCTTTTTTCCTTTCTTATGGATTGCGATCTATTTCATTACTGAGCCATTAAATGTCTGGCTTGGACACCGCAATCTGGCCGAGTTCACTCGCTACAGGGATTGGCGACCGGTGATATCACTGTGGATTGGCGTACTGATCACCGCTTTCTTTTGGGAGATGTGGAATTATTTTTCATATCCGAAATGGATTTATCAGATCCCTTGGGGAGACTGCTGCCGAATTTTTGAAATGCCGTTGCTGGGTTATGCTGGCTACCTGCCCTTTGCCCTGGAGTTGTACGCACTATTACACCTGGCGGCGGGTATGTTAGGCGCTAGAAGGACTGATTATATTCAGATTGCTGGCGACTGAGATTCAATCCTCTACGAACTGCCCACCCGTGATTTCTTTGTGAGTCAAAAGACGGTTTTTATCAAAAAACAGCTCGACCTCGATGCGCTGGAAGCAGAGTCCTTCTCCCATCAGTACTTTGCGGACGTAATAATTTTCTTGTTTGCCATCCTCGCTGTAATCGACACTGAGCTCATTGTGCAGGTCCACCCGCCCGGAGATCAACTCGCCGCAGCGCTGGCAGCGTACAGTTAATTCGTGATACCGCCCGGCAGGCTTTTGGCGGGGGCTAAATATTCCAGCCAGTTTTTGTAGGAATCCCATTTTCGATATCCTTCTTTAGGTCTCGGTTGATATTTTTGGACCCTCAGTTCCTATTATAGGCTTAAATCAGGGCTGGTTGGCCAGGTAGGTAGAGTCAGTTTCTGGCTTGCGCCGCCGTTCAGCCAATGCCATCAGGGCAAAGCCGGTCGAGCTGAGCAATCCGATCACCAGCGCTCCGATCCAGATTGCTTGCGGACTGATATTGTCGTTCAGCCAGCCGCCCAGCACTGGCCCTACACCTGCTCCCAGCGGCCAGGTTAGGCCATACAGGCTCATATACCGCCCGCGCATATCTTCGGGGGCGCGGTTGGCAGCATAAGTAGAGGCGGTGGGTGACTGGATCAGCTCGCCGACGGTCATGACCACCATGCTCACCCAAAAGCCCCAGAAACCAGTCATCCAGGCGATGCTGCCCACACCGATGGCGTAGCATAGGCTGCCCACTGCCAGGACGGGCAGCGAGCGGAAACGTTTGGTGACCTGGGTGACCGCGACCTGCAGGAAAACTACCATCAAGGCGTTGGTCGTCGGTAAGAATCCATACTGGTTTTCGGGGATGCCGTAGTTTTGTTTGACATACACCGAGAGCAGCACCCAAAGCATAGAGGCCGGAATCATGACCAGGATGGTCAGAAAGATAAAGGTAATATAGGGCCGGTCGCCGAAGACTTTGCTATAACCCTTGAATAACTGGCGTGTGGTGGTCGCTGGGGTGGCTCCCAGAGAACGCCGGACAACATTCCTGGGGAGAGTCTCTCTGAAGCGCAAGGTCACCAGCAGGCTGTAGAGGATCATCCCGCTGGCAGCGATATAAAAAGCAGTGGTATAGGAAGTCGCCACCAATGCCCCGCCGATGGCTGGCCCCATGGCAACCCCCAGGTTATTGCTGGTGCGCAGCAGAGAGTAGGCATCCGCGCGGCGCTCGCTGGGGATTAAGTCAGCCATCATAGCATCCGCCCCGACCCGGTAAAGGGGATTGAATGCACCGCTGATCGCCATGGCGATAGCGAAAACCGGCAGTGAATTGGCCTGGCTTTGTATCAGATATGCCAGCCCGTTCACAAGCAGGCTGATCGCCATGATCCACTTACGCCCGACTTTATCGATCACTGGCCCGGCGAGCAGAGAGAAGATCAGCCCCATTACCGAGTTTAGGGTGATCAAGATCGTGACGTTGCTCAAGGGCAGATCTAACTTCTCACTGACGTATACCATCAGGAAAGGCCAGATCATGCTGGCGCCAATCGTGCTGATCAGTAAGCCTAAAAACAGCAGCCAGAACTGGAGCGGGTATGAACGAAAGGTGCGATTGAGTTGTATGAGCATGGTCGGTGGACGATTCTACTCTTCTTCCAGATTGTTCACAAGGCAATAACTTCAAACATTTTAATGATTATTAGCCTTTACCTGGGTCTATAATCAGGTCAGGATTAATCGATCGGGAGGCCTGGCATGGTGCTGGAATTACCTGAAATGGCTGTAATCGCTCGCCAGATGAAAGAATCACTGGCCGGTAAGCGTATATCTACCTGTATATGTGGACATACTCCCCATAAATTTGCCTGGTACAACCATCCTGTGGAAACTTTTCCGGATCTCTTGGTTGGGTTGAGAATCCAGGATGTGCACAGCAGGGGCAATTATTTGATTGCCAGCCTGGATTCTGATCGCGCCCTGGTTTTCGGTGACGTGGGAGGGCGAATTCAGCTCTATCCTCCAGGCGTTGAGGCTCCTGCCAAACATCAATTACTGCTTGGCTTTGGGCATGGCAGTCTTCTCGCAGTTGTCATTGTGATGTGGGGGAGTATCCAGGTTTTGGCGCAGGCAGAGATCATGAATTTGCCTTATATCGTGAAACGCAAAATTGCACCTCTTGAAGATGAATTTACATACGAATATTTTTGTCGTCTTGTTACTGAAGCAGCAAAAGGTCCAAAAACCAGCCTCAAATACATGCTGGTCAGCGAACCGGGAGTCGCCGGGATCGGGAATGGATGTCTGCAGGATATCTTATTCAATGCCGGCTTACATCCCAGGCACCCTGTGATCAGCCTGACCGAGGATGAGCGCCAGGCTTTATATAACTCACTCCGGGACACGTTGAGGCGCATGATCGATGACGGCGGTCGCGACAATGAGACGAACCTATTCGGGAAATTGGGTGGCTATAAAAGGATCTTAGGCAGCCATTCAGTTGGTAAATCTTGCCCGAGATGTGACGGAATCATTGAGAAAGCTGCCTATCTGGGTGGCACGGTTTATTATTGTCCGGTGTGCCAGGGATAGACTCTCAGGTAAATTGAAATAAACCGCTTGAGGGGGTGGTCAAAAGCTGGGTTAACGTTCCATGAAGCAATGCAGGTAGCCAGACTCTCTTGGTATAATTTCAGATTGCTTTGCCGAGGGTTGCCGCGCGATAAATAAAACAATTGTGCTATAATAGAAGTTAATCACCCCTCACTACTTCTTATTTGATAACAGGTCGCCTATGTCCCAAAATGTACTGCGCGTCGTTGGGGCGCGAGAACACAATCTAAAAAATATTACCGTCGAAATCCCGCGCGACAAGCTGGTGGTGATCACCGGTCTATCTGGCTCAGGGAAATCTTCCTTAGCTTTTGATACAATTTTTGCCGAGGGCCAGCGTCGCTACGTGGAATCTCTGTCCGCCTATGCGCGCCAGTTCCTGGGGCGCATGGATAAACCGGATGTGGATACCATCGAAGGCCTGTCGCCGGCGGTGTCTATCGATCAAAAAGGTGCTTCGCACAACCCGCGTTCCACAGTGGGCACGGTGACTGAGATCTATGATTATCTGCGCTTGCTGTTTGCGCGCGCGGGTATCCCTCATTGCCCGGTATGTGGGCGGGAAGTAGCCCGGCAGTCTGCCCAGGAGGTCGTGGAGGCGGTCGAAGCGCTGCCGGATGGATCGCGGCTCTTGCTGCTGGCGCCGTTGGTGCGCGGTCGCAAAGGCACTCATCAGGCGGTCCTGGACGAGATCCGCAAGGCGGGTTTTGCGCGCGCCCGTGTGGATGGACAGGTTTTTGAGCTGGAAGAAGAGATCCAGATGGATCGCTATAAGATCCATAACATCGAAGCGGTGGTCGATCGGTTGATCATTCGTCACCACGAAGCGGATCATGATGCAGCAACATCACGTTCGCGCCTGACCGATTCAATTGAAACAGCGCTAAAATTTGGCGATGGTTATCTTATTATTCAGGATTTGACCAACCCCCAAGAGCCGCGTGACCTGTATTATTCCGAGCACCTGGCTTGCCCTGAGCACGGCGTCAGCCTGCCGGAGATTGAACCGCGCACGTTTTCCTTTAACACTCCCCATGGCGCCTGCCCGGATTGCCAGGGCTTGGGAGGCAAACTGGAGATTGATCCTGAATTGCTGATCCCTGATAAAGATCTCTCTCTGAATGAAGGAGCGATTATTGTCTCAGAATGGAGCGGACCACGCGATGAAGGTGGCTATTACTGGCAGACGCTTGAAGCCCTGGCGCACGATTTTCACATCGACCTGAATGCACCCGTGAATAAATTGACCCCGGAGCAGATGGATCTGGTGATGTACGGCACCCAGGGCCGGGAAGTAACCATCCATTATTCCAACCGCAACGGGCGTAAAGCTACCTTTCGGCAGCCCTTCGAAGGGGTAATTCGCAACCTGGAGCGGCGTTACAACGAGTCCAGCTCGGAGTATATCCGCGATAAGCTTTCTGAGTTTATGAGCGAGCGCATTTGCCCCACCTGTCAGGGTCGTCGCTTGCGTCCTGAAGCGCTGGCAGTGACCGTGGATAATCAAAACATCATCAACGTTACCAGCTGGCCGGTTTTGAGGACCCTCGAATGGGTTGAACGCCTGTCAGGTGAAGTCCTGACCATCCGCCAGCAGGCGATTGCCGAGCGCATCCTTAAAGAGATCCATGCCCGCCTGGGTTTTCTGGTAGATGTAGGGCTGGATTATCTTACATTGCAGCGTTCGGCAGCCTCGCTCTCGGGCGGTGAGGCGCAGCGCATACGCCTGGCGACTCAAATTGGCTCGCGGCTGATGGGCGTATTGTACGTGCTGGACGAGCCCTCTATCGGTTTGCACCCCCGGGATAACGCGCGCCTGCTGTGCACTTTAAAAGGTCTGCGCGATCAGGGAAATACCGTTCTGGTGGTAGAACACGATAATGAAACCATCCTGGAAGCGGACTGGATCCTGGATTTGGGACCGGGCGCCGGCGAGCATGGCGGGTATGTGGTTGCTGAAGGGACGGTAGATCAGATCCTGGCGCATCCCAAATCGCTCACCGGGGCGTATCTATCGGGGCGGCTGCGAGTACCCATCCCCTCCAAACGGCGTAATGGCAATGGTAAGTCTCTAAAGGTGGTCGGGGCGCGTGAGAACAATCTCAAGGACATTGATGTCAATATCCCCCTGGGGCGCCTGGTGTGTATCACAGGTGTCTCCGGCTCGGGCAAATCAACCCTGATGATTGAGATTTTGTATAAATCCCTTGCCCGCCAGTTACACAGGGCGCATACCCAGCCTGGTGAGCATGATCGAATTGATGGTATCGAGTACGTTGATAAAATCATCAACATTGACCAGTCGCCGATTGGGCGGACCCCGCGTTCTAACCCTGGCACCTATACTGGGCTATTCGACCAGATCCGGGCGCTCTTTGCCGAGCTGCCCGAGAGTAAGATCCGTGGCTACAAACCGGGGCGTTTCTCCTTCAATGTACACGGTGGGCGCTGCGAAGCGTGCCAGGGACAAGGCCAGCTGCGCATCGAGATGCAATTTTTGCCGGATGTCTATGTGCCATGTGATGTGTGTCATGGGGCGCGCTTCAACCGGGAGACGCTGCAAGTGCGTTTTAAGGATAAAAATATCGCCGAGGTCCTGGACCTGACTGTAGAAGAGGCTCTGGAATACTTTTCCGCCTTCCAGTCGATGGTGAATCGCCTGCAAACCTTAAACGAAGTAGGCCTGGGTTATATCCGGATCGGGCAACCGGCGACCACTCTTTCGGGTGGGGAAGCCCAACGGGTGAAGCTGGCGCGTGAGCTGTCGCGGCGTTCAACCGGCAAAACGGTCTACGTCCTGGATGAGCCCTCCGTGGGCTTACATGCCGCCGATGTACACAAGCTCATCGAAGTGATGCAGCGGCTGGTAGACGCTGGCAACAGCGTGTTGATTATCGAGCACAACCTGGATATCATCAAAGTGGCCGATTATTTGATCGATTTGGGACCTGAGGGCGGCGACGGGGGTGGGTACGTGATCGGGGCAGGCACTCCAGAAGAGATTTGTGCCATGGATGAATCCTATACCGGGCGGTACCTGAGACCATATGTCTGCCTGGGCGAAGAAGTCCAGGCTCAGCCAGAGAGTTTATCCTGAATGTGATCAATGCCAAGGACCCGCAATCGGCGGGTCCTTTTTGTATTTTTTCCCCTTGACAACTGATATGATATTGATATAATCAATTCGATATAAATCGAATTGATTAAGGCGAAATTTTATGGATGATCAACAAGTTGAATTGATGCAAAGTGAGATGCTGGGCTTTTTTAAGGCCCTGGCCGATGCCAACCGTTTAAAGATTATCGGCCTGCTGGTTGAGCAATCTCTATCCGGAGAGCAGCTGGCAGCGATGCTGAACTTGCGCCCTTCCACCGTTTCACATCATCTGGCGCTTTTGAGTGAGCTGGGTCTGGTGCGGGCGCGTGCGGAGAGTTATTACAACATCTACGAGCTCGTGACCGACCGGCTGGACGAGCTGGGCAAGAAGTTCCTGTCTCTGGGTGCAATTTCCGGTTCTACCGCCAATGTTGACCTTGAGGCATATGACCGGAAAGTTATCCGGGATTACACCAACGCAGATGGACGCTTTAAGACCATACCCGGTCAGCGCAAGAAGCTGGAGGCTGTGCTACGTTATATTATGCCGGCTTTTGAGCCGCAGGTGCGCTACACCGAAAAGCAGGTGAACGAGATTTTAAGCAAATATCATGAAGATACCGCCACTTTGCGGCGCGAGCTGGTTGGTTACCGGCTGTTGCAGCGTACAGGTAGTGGCGAGGAGTACTGGCGAGATGAATGACCCATCGACCGAAAATCAAACAGACCAAAGAGAGACCATCTTGCGAGCGTTTTCGCAGGCTATGGGGGATCCAGTGCGACTGAAAATTGCCGCCAGATTGGCAATCCAACCGCAAAGCATCGCTGAATTGAGCAGCAGCTTGCAGCTTCCAGCAGAAGAAATCCGGCCGCCCCTCGCTCAACTGGTTGAGATCGGATTGGCACGCCTGGAAAATGATCGTTACCAGCTGGATAATACTTCATTGGCTGCCTGGATAGAAACAGTGCATTCAGGGACTAAGCAAAATCGGTTGGAACAGGAGCAGGAGACAGGGGACGCTTTTGAGCGCAAGACTTTACGAGATTTCTTGCGCCAGGATGGGACTATAAAGGCTTTTCCTGCCCAAGAGAAAAAATTCCTGGTAGTTGTGCGCTATGCGCTGGCAGCATTTGAGCCAGGTGTGCGTTATACGGAGAAACAAGTTAACCAACTGCTGCGGCGTTATCACCCGGATACTGCCTCACTACGCCGAACGATGGTCGATCATAAGTATATTGCGCGTAAGGATGGTATCTACTGGTTATTAGACTCGTGATTTCCTGACTGGGCAAAATCCTGTGCCAGATCGGATAAGCCTTCGATCTGGCACAGTTTCTTTAACCGTAAATAAAGATTTTAATTGAATGAATAGGTTTCTACTAAGGCGTGGATTGTAGGATGGGATGTAACCACTCCAGCAAAAGAGACGCCAGGTCTGGCTGATTGCTAAGCATTGCGGTGCCGTGCCCAATTCCAGCATACATCTCCAGAAGAGCTTCTCCCCGAGCAACCTTAAGCAGTTCTTCAGACGAACTGGCAGCATAGCCATCTTCCTGGCTGGCAATGATTAGCACCGGGCGATCACCATACGCAGCCAATGGTTCGGCTGTCTGAACCATGTAATAATTCAATCCGGGAGAGAGTAAGACCAGCGCCTGGATATCCGGTTGGTCAGCACCTAAGAGTACCGCCATATTGGCGCCCATGCTGGCGCCAATCACCGCGGTTGAATTTGCTTTGATCTCCTGCCGGCTGGCGAAGGTCTGCCACACCTGGCTGATATCCTGGCGGGCTAAATCCCAATTCATTTCTCCTCCGGTCTCGCCATGGCCACGTAGATCGATCGCCAGTGCAGCATATCCATTTTGCGATAGCGTACGCGCCAGTCCTTCCCATTCTTGCCGCTGCCCATAAATCATGTGCAGCAGCAACACACCAGGCCAGGGGGGATCTATATCCGCAGGCCTGTAGAGTGTGCCGATGATTTCCAGGCCGTTTTCCCTCTTGAAAGTCAAATCTTCTTCAAGAAGGCGCTGGTTGTTTGCGTTACAGGCGGATAAGAAAAACACAGCCAGGCAAGCCAGAATGAAGGTGAGAGCTTGGTGCATTTGTTTGCGCAGCATAGTCGATACCAGTTTGAAGGTCAGCGTGGTTGAAGGTTGAAATTTTCTGTTCTGCCCAAAAAGCCAGTCAATGGAGCAGCATCCAGAACCAGCACCCGGCTATTGGCGAAGAATGCGAAATCAAAGCCAGTTGGATCACCAGCCTGCTTCCCGGGGATGGGCATCAGGCGCGCTGTCAGGGGTTTATCCAGACGCTGGGCCAGGGCAGCAACATCCAGCAAAACGGCAGATAATTGTGGTGCGGTGGCTGACCCAGGCAGGGGTATCGTGTCCAGACCGGTGCCGCACACACTGGAGTAAAGCAGCAGGTCCTTCAGGGTAAGGCTGCCTTCAGTAGCCCGCCGGGCAAGCAAAGCATCTTCCAGAAGGGGCAGCATCAAACCGTTAAAACCACATCGTGAAAAGGTAGCCTGGTCCAGGGTGGCAGCCAGGATGGCCGCGGCGGCCAGTGAGCCAGACTGGCCTAATACAGGTACGCCGAGCTTCTCTAAGGCAGTCCCCAGCGAGCGATCTGGTTCAGGGAAGGGTGCCGGGGTGAGGTCCAGGCCGCCGAAAGTTACCTGGTATTCATCTGCGAGGCGGGTCGCGATGCGAGTCAAAGCCTGGGCGTGGCGCTCCATGCGTTCCACCAGTCCCTGACGGGCAGTGGCTAACGAATCCGCCTGGCTAAAAGCCTCCACCGCCAGGTCGGCGGCTTCGCAGGCCAGGCTGAAGGCCGGTGCCTCACCTGTATGATAGGCAGCAGGAAAAAATGGCGCTCCAGGGGGTACGTTCGCAAGGGCGGCAAAGCGCAAATTTGCAAAACCATCTGCCTCGATCCCTGCCGCCGCCTCGATAATAGCCCCACAAGCCTGTACAGCCTGTAAGCTGACCTCCCGCTGTGATGTGGTCAATAAGCCGGAAAGGAAGACGTTGTGGGTCTCTGCCAGCACTGCTGGAATGAGCGCATAACTAGTGGGGAATTCCGGTAGGGCTGGGCCAAGTGAGAGGTAGTTGATTCCTTGTTCGCTTGCCGCATGCTCCAGATCACGCGCCAGTTGAACCAAAGCATTCTCAGCCAGTTCTGGTAACAAGTGCGGGAAGGGTTGGCTGGCCGCGCGTACAGTCTGGACTTCATATCCGCCAGATTCAAAGGCTGCTCGGGCACGGGATAAGAATTTCCCTGCCGTTGCCAGGCTGCCTGCTGGATGGTGGATTTCAGGGGAGATAAAGCAGGTGATGGATCGAATTTTCATGGTGTAGATGTGGGTGGATGGGAAAGTTTCCGTTGGCGAACGACTTCAAATAAAAAAATGGCTGCTGCAGCTGCTGCATTCAGGGATTCGCTCCCGCCCGGCATGGGAATATGCATCGGGGCGTCAGCCAGTGTATGTGCATTGGCTCCAGCGCCTTCGGCTTCGCCTCCGATAATAATTGCCAGGGGACGGCGAAAATCGCAATGGGTATATGGTTCGCCCACCCCGGCTGCCGCCAGAACCACATACAAACCTGCCGATTTGATCAAATCTTGCAGGGTATGCCAATCCAGGGTCTGCAGGTGCAAGCGAAAATGGGCGCCCATGGCTGAGCGCACGACCTTAGGCGCGTATGGATCGGCGCAGCCTGGTGTCAGGAAGACAGCTTGCACACCGGCAGCAGCCGCGGAGCGCAGCATGCTGCCTAAGTTGCCAGGATCGCGCACACCATCTACGATAAGTGCGAAATCCAATCCATCTGCTAATGATCGGTTGTATTGTTGAATGACCACGAGGATACCCTGTGGGGTTTGGGTATCACTGGCTGCCTGCAGTACAAACTCACTGACCTCTTCAACCAGGCTTCCGCGTTGAGCAAAGCCGTTTACTAGAGCTTGCCCGCGCGCGGTCAAACCGGCTGTATATAGCACTAATTCAGCTTCCCAACCTGCAGCCAAGGCTTCTTCTGCCAGGCGCACGCCTTCGATGACGAATGCGCCTTCATCTTTGCGTGCACGAGCCTGATTTTGCAAAGCGCGCACCCATTTGATCTTCTGGTTTTGGGTTGAAGTGATCATAGTTGTAGAAATGCTGCCTGTTCAGGGTTGAATCGCCAGAATTAACCCATTGGATGGCGCATGCGCTGCCCACCGATCAGGTGCAGGTGCAAGTGATAAACTTCCTGCCCGGCATGCGGGCCGGTGTTGACAATCATGCGGTAGCCCTGCTCCTGGATGCCTTCCTGGACTGCCAGTTGGCGGACGACGCTGTAGATATGACCCAGCATGGTTTCATCTTCGGGGGTAACATCATTCACGGATGGAATATGCTTGTTGGGGATGATCAACACGTGCGTGGGTGCTACCGGATGGATATCTCGGAAAGCGGTTACCAGCTCGTCTTGATATAGCTTCTGGCTGGGAATTTCACCTGAGATGATTTTACAAAAAATACAATCGGTCATGTTTCCCTCCGGGATTGGTTATTCTCTGCATCTGTAAATCTTATTGGTGACTGCATCCATCCTGGGCCGCGCGGATAAGCTGGCCGCGTAAGCCTTCATTACCTGGTGCTATCAAGCGCACCGGTGTAATTTCGTTCCACAGGTGTTGGGGTGCGTATGCCTGCACGCGCAGATAATTATCTGTGAGCCCAGTAAGCGACCAACCGTTATCATCCAGAGCTGTGGCTGATTCCCAAAGCACAGGCAGTACCTGCCCAAGAAAGGTGACCTGGTAGCGGTGACTGGCAGACTCCAGGACAGCACGCATCTGAGCATTGCGCTCTTTGCGGAGCATGTGGGCTACTTGCGCTGGCATGCGCGCTGCGGTAGTCCCGGGGCGCGCAGAATAGGTGAAGACATGTCCGCCTGAAAAGTGCATGGCTTCTACAAATTTCAGGCTCTCAGAAAATTCGGCCTCACTTTCACCTGGGAACCCGGTAATAATATCGGTTGTGATTGCAATATCAGGGATCGCTCTCCGGGCGGCTGCCAGCAGGCTGGCGTAACTAGCGGGGGTGGTTTTGCGCGCCATACGCCGCAGGGTGCCTGCGCTGCCTGATTGCAGCGGCAGGTGCAGGTGACGGCACAAGCGCGGTTCTGCCCACAGCTCAAAAAAAGCCTCTTCCAAATCCCAGGGCTCAAGGGAAGAGAGACGTAAGCGCGGGGTCTCGGTCTCAGCCAAAATGGTTTTAATCAGATCACGCAACTGTGCTGGAGCATTAAAATCGTGCCCCCAAGAACCCAGGTGAACGCCCGTCAGGACAATTTCGCGCGCCTGGCCTTCACCCGGTTGTAATGCGGCGCGCACATCGGTCAGAATCTCGGGTATGGAGCGGCTACGACCGGCGCCGCGCGCCAGGGTGGTGACACAAAAGGTACAGCGATTGTCGCAGCCATCCTGGACTTTGATAAATGCGCGTGTGCGCAAACGGGCGCCAGGTACGGGCGTGCGAGCCACAGGCTCAAGATCGTAAGGTTCTCGCGGCTGGCCGAAAAGATCACTCACCAGACGGTCTTTATGCAAGTTTGGAACGACATGTCTTACTCCCGGCAAGCCGGCGGCTTGCTCGGGCTGCAGATTGGACCAGCAGCCAGTAACTACGATTTGTGTATGTTCGTTGCGAGCAGCCTGGCGGATTTTGGCGCGTGAATCAGACGCCGCTGCAGATGTGACGGCGCAGGTATTGACGATCACCCAGTCTGCTTCGTGCGAGGTTGCGACCAACTCGTGCCCGGCAGTATGCAGCTGGCTTGCGTAGCTTTCGATTTCAGCCTGATTCAGGCGGCAGCCAATTGTGTCGAGGTACACTTTCATTGTCGTTCTACCGGCATAAGGTTCAAAAAAGTCCGCTAATTAGGGCTTCAACACCAGGAAGTTATCGAAATAGATATCTGTTCCGGGTTCATCGAAGGTGCCCGCTATTAAACCGACATCTCCACTGGTGAAGTCCGCATCGCGTACAGAGAAAAGCTTCTCACCGTTGACTGTCAAACTGAGCTCATCTCCAATGCAATCGGCTTGAATCTGGTTCGTGGCGTTACCCTGGCGAATGATTTCGCTGGGTTGTAAAGAATCTGCGCCTAGCAGCTCTTGTTGCTCGTGGTTAACTTTCCCAATACCATAATAACCATCGCTGCTGATGATGAAGAAATAATATTGGTTTAAATTCTGATAGCGGCACATGACCCCAAAATCGTTATCGTCCGGTCCACCGTTCTTGGTGGCTTCGACTTCGATCTTGACATCTCCAAACGTTAGTTCAGGATTAGCCCATGTATCGGTGTTGGTTTCATTCACGAAAATGCGATAGGCTCCGTTCACGTAATCCGTCACCCCGTTCTCTGCCACCACCCGCCCCCAGCCACTATCTGGATTTGAAAAATCATCTTTGAAGAGAACCTCGCCGGTTGGTAGTGCCGCTTGATCTTCTGCTGAGGGTCCGGTGACTGCCTGGCAGGCGAGCGAGGTGAGCATTAGCACCAATACAATTACTGCTAGACGCTGCTTGGTTGTCATGATAGCTCCTTAAGCGATTTGTCGACTTCCTTAGGCCTGTGTAACTCCTAAATTGATAAATCAGGCAGTCTCTGGCGGCAATTGTAGCACAAGTGCCAGCTTGTTCATGGGATGGCGCTCTGCAGCAACTGCTGAGCCTGCATGCCGGTCGCTCCACCAGGCGCCAGGTTAACCGCCTGGGAAAGATATGGATAAGCCAGATCAGGTTGGTTATGTAAAAGATATAATATGCCCAAATGCAGGTGAGCTGGGGCGAATTGGGGGTCATGTTGAATGGAGGACAACAGGAATCGTTCGGCGTTGACGAAGTCTCCAAGTTGCATGAGCACCTGCCCCATACAATCAAGGCTGGCTGGATCGTCTGGCGCAATGAGCAGGGCGCGGCGGGCAGCCGGTAGGGCAATATCGGCGGTGTTGTATTCATATTTCAGGGAAAACTCGACCAGGTAGTTGTAATACCGCGCGTCCTGAGGCGCTAACTGGATGGCCTGAAGATAAGCCTGATACGCGGACTGTAACTCCCCTTGCAACGCCAGTGTGTTACCCATCTCTACCTGTAATACAGGGTTGTCTGGAGCGGCGGCAACAGCAGATTGAATAGCCTCCAATGCCAGATCGTGGCGTCCCTGCCGCTGCCAATACAATGCCAGGAAGGTATTGGCGGAGATGGAGGCAGGTTCAAGCTCCAGAGATTTCTGCAGTTCTTCTAAACCAGCTGTCTGAGATGATTCCTTAGAAGGGATGTGCTGAAGCGCTTCCCCTAAGTAAGCCCAGGCTTCGGCGTAATCGGGGCGCAGTTCCGTAGCGTGACGGAAAGCTTCGAGCGCATAATTCCATTCTTCCAGTTTCGCCAGGCTGCGCCCGACGCCCAGCAAACTGTAAGCTTGATCGTCCCCCACGCGTGAAGCAAGGATATCGCGCTGTATGCCGCTTACTCGCCCGGCCAGATTTGGATCAAGCTCGGCAGCCCGGGCGAAATAAGCCAGGGAAGTCTCCGGATCTTGTGTGACGATTAGCAAGCCGAGCTGGTAGTGGTATTCGGCATTCTCCGGTTGAATGGAGGTTAATGCCTGTAGTGAGGTGATCGCGCCCGGATAATCTCCCAGCCCCAGATAGGTGGTGAATAAACGCTCCAGGGCTGCAGGGTCAGGCTCTTCCTGTCTGGCAAGGTTCTCCCAGGTGCGTAGGGCAGACTCTGGATCTCCCGATTGCAGGTACGCATCGCCCAATGCTAGCTGTCCTGCAACGGTCAATCCCTGGCTGGTGGCTTGCTTCAGGTATTGAACCGCAGATTGAGGATCGCCGCCCTGGAGAGCCAGGCTGCCGGCCTGCTCCCACAGCTCCGGACGGGCAGGGAGCTGCCTGGCGGCCAGTGCCAGATGCTGAGAGGCTGCTAGGTTCATACCAGAGTCCAGGGCATGCTGGGCGCGCCGAAGGGTGCGACTGGCAAAATGGGGTTGGATACCCAGACCTAAAAGGGGGGTCAGGATTAGGACTAGCAAAATACGCAGGGTAACTGAACCCTTTAGAAATGCCATGCTTGCGATTATATCCTCTTTCATAGTATCATCACTCGATGCAGGATGGCTGCCAAGCACGTCCGTTGGTTGTTCATGACCGCAAAATTTGGAGGGACCAGGATGGATTTTGAGTTAACCGAAGAACAGCGTATGGCTCAACAAATGGTGCGTGAGTTTGCCCAGCGAGAAGTTGCCCCCACTATCAAGGAGTATGATCGCCGCCAGGAGATGGCACCAAATGTACTGGAGCGCATGGGAGAACTGGGTATCCTGGGGATTTGCCTGCCAGCAGGCTACGGCGGGCAGGGATTGGATTACATCACCCTGGGCCTGGTTTGCGAAGAACTTGAAGCCGTGGATACAACCTTGAGGGTGGTCCTCTCCGTGCACATTGGCTTGAATAGTCTGGGCCTCTTCCAGTGGGCGACAGAAGCGCAAAAACAACGCTGGTTGGTTCCGCAGGCGCGTGGCGAAAAAATAGCTTGTTTTGGACTCACTGAGCCGGGAGTTGGCACAGATGTAGCAGCCATTGCCAGTACTGCTCGCCGGGAGGGGGATGAATATATCCTCAATGGCGAAAAAATGTGGATTTCTCTGGCTACCAAAGCAGACCATGTGCTTTGGGTAGGGCGTACAGATACTGCCTCTGGCGATCCTCATACTGCATTGTCTGCGTTTCTGGTCGAGTTGAATTCTCCTGGAGTGCGGCGCGGCGATCTGCACGGTAAGCTCGGTGTGCGGGCTGGCTCTACGGGCTGGATTGCTTTCGAAAATGTGAGCGTTCCTGCTGAACATCGTATTGGCCTGGAAGGTGAAGGCTTCAAGATTGCGATGTCCTGCCTGGATAACGGGCGATATACCGTGGCAGCAGGGGCCACCGGATTGATCCGCGCCTGTCTTGAAGCCAGCCGTAAATATGCCCTGGAACGCCAGGCGTTTGGTCGTGAGATCGCCCGCTTTCAGCTTATTCAACAAAAAATTGCCTTCATGGTACAATTTTATGAGGCAGCACGCCTGTTGTATCTGCGAGCAGGTTGGTTAAAGAATCGGGGTATGCGCAACACTCGGGAAACTTCACTGGCGAAATGGTACGCGACGGATGCTTCCTTCCAGGCAGCTTCCGAAGCGGTCCAAATCCACGGGGCCTATGGATACAGCGATGAATATGATGTGGAACGATATCTGCGCAATGCCAAAGGCGCAGTAATCTACGAAGGCACCAGCGAAATACACCAATTGATGCAAGCAAACTATGCCCTTGGCTACCGGGAAGATGCTTTTTTACGCTGCGAATTACCCGCTTACGATCCTGAAATCTGGCAAGCCTGATCGGGAAGTGCGGGTATTGATCTATTGCGAGTGCGACCACTCAATCACAACGAGTTTAAAGATCTAAAGGAGGACGCCTTGAAAATTGTAGTCTGCGTTAAACAGGTGCCTGACTCTGCCGCAAAAGTTGTGGTAGAAAATGGGCGAGTATCCTGGGGAGATGCACCACTGGTGATCAATCCCTGGGATGAGTATGCCGTTGAGGCTGCATTGCAACTCAAAGAGGCACAGGGCGGGGATGTGATCGCGGTCAGTTTGGGGGGCGAGAGCGCTCAGGAGGCTCTCAAACACGCTTTGGCAATGGGCTGTAGCGAGGCGATCCTGGTTTCTGATCCCGCTTTGGCAAACGCTGACAGCGGTGCTGTGGCGCAGGTGCTGGCGGCTGCGATCCGAAAGATAGGCGGCGTGGATCTGGCTATCTTTGGTCGTCAGGCCATTGATGGTGATATTGGAATGACCCACACCCAAACCGCGCGCGTTCTGGGTTGGCCAGCGCTAAGTCTGGTTTCCAGTTTGCTCGTAGAAAATGGAACTGCCCGTGCAGAGCGCACGATTGAGGAAGGGCGACAGGTGGTGAAAGCCAAGCTACCAGCCCTGGTCAGTGTGATCAAGGATATTGGTGAGCCGCGTTATCCCTCCTTCATGGGTATCCGCAAAGCCTCACGTGCCCAAATCCCTGTCTGGACTTTGGGCGACCTAGGTATGGCTGCGCCCTCTTCTGTGGTGCAGTGGCCTGCCATAATGAACCCCCCGACGCGGGAAGTGACAACGGAGATAATCTCCGGTGGTAGCGCTCAGGAAATGGCTGAAAAACTGGTCGAACGAATCCTGGCAGAGAAGGTGCTGTGATGAGCAACAAAATCTGGGTGTATATCGATCATTTCAAAGGCAAAGC
>Ga0209706_10000531_pt1 | contig 22107 bp, 11 predicted proteins | sample PPLLaktember2015_6_FD_187263 | JGI IMG/M metagenome (GOLD analysis project Ga0209706, IMG submission 187263) | Freshwater sediment microbial communities from Prairie Pothole Lake near Jamestown, North Dakota, USA - PPLs Lake P8 Core (1) Depth... | ecosystem: Environmental > Aquatic > Freshwater...
CACGGGGGTGTTGCGCTCGATCACCGGCTCCGCGAGGCCGCCCGCCACGCCGATGCGCAGCGAGAGCGGCGTCACGTCGAGCAGGTAGGAGGCGGCGGATTGCTGGGTCGGCGCCACCAGCGAGGCGGCGTGGATCGCGGCGCCCATCGCCACCACCTCGTCGGGGTTGACGTCGGCCTTGGGCTCCTGCTGGAAGTACTCGCGCACCGCGCTGCGGATCATCGGGAGCCGCGTCGGCCCGCCCACCAGGATCACGCCGTCGAGGTCGCGCGCCACCAGGTTGGCCTGCTGGAGCGCCTCGTCGCACACCTTGAAGGTGCGCTGGATCAGATCCATGATGAGCGCGTTGAACTCGGCGGCGGTGACGACGCGCTGCACCGAGCGCGGCTGGCCGTCGCTGCCCTGGCAGATGTCGGGGATGTTCACCTCGACGGAGTCGTCCACCGAGAGCGTCTTCTTGGCCTGCTCGGCGGCCACCTTCAGCTTCTCGAGGGCGTAGGGGTCGCCGCGCAGGTTGACGCCCTCGCGCTGCACGAACTCGTCGGCCAGCAGGTCGATCAGGCGGTCGTCGAGATCGTCGCCGCCGAGGTAGGTGTCGCCGCAGGTGGAGAGCACCTCGAACACGTCCTTGCCGATCTCGAGGATCGAGACGTCGAAGGTGCCGCCGCCGAAGTCGTAGACCGCGACGCGCTGGTTCAGCCCGCGGCCGAAGCCGTAGGCGAGGGCGGCGGCGGTGGGCTCGTTGAGCAGCCGCAGCACCTCGAGGCCGGCGATGCGGCCGGCGTCGCGGGTGGCCTGGCGCTGGTTGTCGTTGAAGTAGGCCGGCACGGTGATCACCGCCTGCCGGATGGGCTGGCCGATGCGCTCCTCGGCGATCGACTTCATCTCGCGCAGCACCATCGCCGAGATCTCGGGCAGCGAGAACTGCTCCTCCCGGATCTGGATGCGCACGCTGTGGTTCGGGCCCTCGACGATGCGGTACGAGCAGACGGCCTGGGCCTTCTTCACCTCCTCGGAGAAGAAGTACCGGCCGATCAGGCGCTTCGCGCTGTACACGGTGTGCTTCGGCTCGTGGATGATGCGCGCCTTGGCGGCGTTGCCGACCACGATCGAGCCGTCGTCCTGGAAGTGCACCACGCTCGCGGTGATGCCCTCGCCGAAGGCGTTGGGCAGCACCTCGACGTTCCGGCCGCGCGCCACCGATACGCACGAGTTGCTGGTCCCGAGGTCGATTCCGATGGCGACGACGTCCGGCATGGGTCCTCCGGGGGCCCGGCCCGAGCCCCTCCCACGCCCCTGCGTATCGGCAGAACGCGGCCGAGCCTGAGGCCCGAACCGGGCGATTCCGCAGGGTTTTCTGAAAGGCGGCCGTGGCCGGAGCGGCGCGCGCGTGCTAACTCCCCCGCATGTCCGGCCATTCCAAATGGGCGACCATCCGCCGCAAGAAGGGCGCCATCGACGCCAAGCGCGGCAAGGTCTTCACCAAGATCATCCGCGAGATCGCGACCGCGGCGCGCATCGGCGGCGGCGACCCCAACGGGAACCCGCGCCTGCGCCTGATCATCGACAAGGCCCGCGCCGCGAACATGCCCAAGGACAACATCGAGCGGGCGATCCAGAAGGGCACCGGCGGCGGCGACGGGGTCGCCTTCGAGGAGGTCGTCTACGAGGGCTACGGGCCGGGCGGCACCGCCATCCTGCTGCAGGGTCTGACGGACAACCGTAACCGCACGGTGGGGGAGATCCGCCACGTACTGAGCAAGTACGGCGGCAACCTGGGCTCGTCGGGCTGCGTGTCGTACCTGTTCGAGAAGCGCGGGCTGCTGGGCTTCGAGCGCAGCGGTGTCGACGGCGACGCGCTGCTCGAGGCGGCCCTCGAGGCGGGCGCCGGCGACGTGGTGGAGAGCGCCGACATCGTCGAGGTCGTCACCGCGCCCGCCGAGCTCGACGCGGTGCGTGCGAAACTCGCCGCGGCGGGCTTCGAGGCGGCGAGCGCCGAGGTCTCGATGGAGCCGAGCACGACGGTGAAGCTCGAGGGCGCCGACGCGGAGCAGATGCTGCGCCTCTCCGACGCCCTCGACGACCTCGACGACGTCCAGGCGGTGTACGCGAACTTCGACATCTCGGAAGAAGAAATGGCAAGGCTGGGGTCGGTGCTGGGCAGCTAGCGCGCGTCCCCTCTCGAGACCTTCCCCCCGGGTCACTTCGCTCAAACATACGAGGCCGCACGCTCCGGCGGTCCCTTCGGCGAGGCCCGATGCGCATCCTCGGGATCGATCCCGGCTCGAACGTCACGGGGTACGGCGTCGTCGAGCGCACGGGAGGCCGGCTCCGGCACGTCGCCCACGGCACCCTCTCGCTGCCGCGCGGCAGCTCCGTGCCCGCCCGGCTCGCCGCGCTCCACGCCGCGCTCTGCGAGGTGATCCGCGATCACGCGCCCGACGGCGCCGTGGTCGAGCAGATCTTCGTCGCCGCCAGCGCGCGCTCGGCGCTGGTGCTGGGGGAGGCCCGGGGCGTGGCGCTCGCCGCGGCGGCGGCCGCCGGCCTTCCGGTCTTCGAGTACGGCGCCCGGGCGATCAAGCTCGCGGTGGCCGGCAGCGGCGCCGCGGGCAAGCCCGAGGTGCAGCGGATGGTCTGCGCGCTGCTCCGCCTCGAGTCGGCGCCCGCCGCCGACGCCGCGGACGCGCTGGCCGCCGCGATCTGCCACGCGCGCGGCGCCGGGCTGCCGGCGGGCGCGCGCGGGCGCGGCTCCCGCGGGCGCGGCCGCCGGGCCGGGCGCTTCGTGCTGCGGGTGGGCCCGTGATCGGACGGCTCGAGGGCCAGCTCTTCGAGAAGGAGCCGACCCGGGTGCTGCTCGACGTCGGCGGGGTCGGCTACGAGGTCTTCGTGCCGCTCTCGACCTTCGCGCGGCTCCCCGACGCCGGCAAGCGCGTGGCGCTGCGCATCCACACCCATCTGCGCGAGAACGCGCTGCAGCTCTTCGGCTTCGCCAGCGAGCTCGAGCGCGACGTCTTCGAGCTGCTGCTGCACGCCAGCCGCGTGGGGCCGAAGCTCGCGCTCACCGTGCTCTCCGGGCTCGAGGCGGAGCGCGTGCTCGCGGCGATCCGCGGCGGCAACCCGGCCGCCCTCCAGGTGGTGTCCGGGGTGGGCGCCAAGCTGGCGCAGCGGATCGTGCTGGAGCTGCGCGATCGCGCCTTCGAGCGCTTCGGCGCCGGCGAGCTCGAGACGGCGGCGGAGGGCGCCCCCGTCCAGGACGCGCGCGCGCAGCTACTCTCCGCCCTCGTGAACCTCCAGGTGCCGCGCAGTCAGGCCGAGCGCATCGTGGACGAGGTCGTGGCGGAGCACGGCGCCGAGGCGCCGATCGAGGCGCTGGTGCGCGCCGCCCTGCCGAGGCTCTCGCGGTGAGCGCCTCCCTCGAGCGCCGCGAGGTCTCCGGTAGCCCCGTCGCCGAGGAGCGGAGCTACGAGGAGAGCCTGCGCCCGCAGCGGCTCGCCGAGATGGTCGGCCAGGACAAGCTGCGCGAGAACCTGGCGGTCTTCGTCGCCGCGGCCCGCGAGCGCGGGGAGGCCCTCGATCACCTGCTCTTCTACGGGCCGCCTGGGCTCGGCAAGACCTCGCTCGCGCGGATCGTGGCGCGCGAGATGGGCGCGCAGTTCCGCTCGACCAGCGGCCCCGTGCTGGAGCGCAGCGCGGACCTCGCCGGCCTGCTCTCGAACATCGAGCCCGGCGACGTGCTCTTCATCGACGAGATCCACCGGCTGCCGGCGGTCGTCGAAGAAGTGCTCTACCCGGCGATGGAGGACTTCCGCATCGACGTGATGGTCGGGCAGGGGCCCACCGCCCAGTCGATCCGCATCGACCTGCCGCGCTTCACGCTGGTGGGCGCCACCACGCGCGCCGGTCTGCTGACGGCGCCGCTGCGCGACCGCTTCGGCTGGTCGGCACGCCTCGACTACTACGCCCCCGCAGACCTCGAGGGCGTGCTCGCGCGCTCCGCGCGCCTGCTCGGCACCGAGCTCGCGCCCGAGGCCGGCGCGGCGATCGCGCGGCGCTCGCGCGGCACGCCGCGCATCGCCAATCGGCTGCTGCGCCGGGTGCGCGACTTCGCCGACGTGAAGGGGGGTCGCGGCGCGCGCGTCTCCGAGGAGCTCGCGGCCTTCGCCCTGGAGCGCCTCGACGTCGACGCCGCCGGCTTCGACGCCCTCGACCGCGCACTGCTGCTCACCCTGCTCGAGAAGTTCGACGGCGGGCCCGTGGGCATCGAGACGCTGGCCGCCGCGATCGGCGAGGACCGCGGCACCCTCGAGGACATCGTCGAGCCCTTCCTGATCCAGGAGGGCTTCCTCGAGCGCACGCCGCGCGGGCGGCTCGCGACGCGGCGGGCGCGCGAGCACCTCGGCGTGGCCGCGCGCGCGCCGGTCGGCGGGCAGGGGCGGCTGCTCTGACCGGGCGCCCGGCCGAACAATGTAAATCCAAGTTGACGATCGTCCCGGGTTCGTGGGAGGCTCGCCCTCGCGTCGATCGCTTCGGCGCGGGGCGAGCGCGGAGGGATCCGGCATGAGGTCGACGGGGTTGGCGGTCGCGGTCGCGCTTCTCCTCGGCTCGCTGGGAGCGACGCCCTCACGCGCGTCTCTCCGCAGCTTCACGGCCTACCTGCAGATCGACGTCGCCTCCGTCGCGCAGGTCTCCCTCGTCGGCTCCGGCTACGGCAGCTCGATCGGCGGAGGACTGGCCTCGCTTCCTGCGAGCGCCTTCGTCGTGCCGCAGATCGTCGTTCCCGTCAGCCCGACGATCATCGGGCTCACGAACGTCACGGCGCCGGCAAGCAGCCTCGGGAACGCAGCCGGCTCGTTCAACCCGAGCGGCGCGATGGCCCTTTCCGGCGCGCTGTTCTTCAACTCCGGCGCCGCAGGTCTGATCCCCCTCACGCCGATCGGTGGCGGTGGCAGCCTGCCGGGGAACGTCAACGGGATTCCATTCACCCTCCAGGGCGCTACCTGGATGGGCGGGAACCAGATCCTCACGTACATGGGGAACATCGCGGGCCAGCCCGTCTCCGCGGTGGCCACGGCGTACGACAACCGGACCGCGAGCGGCGAGGGGGTCGTCGCGCTCGTGGCGCCGGCGATCGCCAGCTTCGGCCTGGTCGGAAGCGTGCCGGTCTTCGGCCAGCTCCAGATCCTCTATGGCCCGGTGCCGGAGCCGAGCACGCTGCTGTTGCTCGGGCTCGGCGTCGCCGCGCTCGCGCGGGGTCGCGCGTTGCGGGTCCGCGAGCGCCGCGAGAGCTAGGGGGCGGCGCCCGGCCCGGGTGTTTGCGCCTCCGGCGCGCGAAGCTCCGGCCCCGCGCCAGGCAGCGTGCCGCGGTTGCGGAGCAGCTGGACGCCGCCGCCCTCGCGCACGGTGTCGAAGAGCGCGAGGTCGTCGAGGCCGTCGCCGTCGAAGTCGGCGATCGCCGCGCGATCGGCGGGGGCGACCTGCTGGCGCGCGCTCACCCCGCCGAAGCGCGGCCCGAGCTCGCCGCGCTCGCCGAGGCGGATCGCGATGCGCTCCAGGCTCTCGCCGTGCAGCAGGTCGCGCAGACCGTCGCCGTTCCAGTCGCCGCGCACCGTGGGCAGGATGCCGGACACGCGGCTCTGCTCGGGGTCGAGGGGGACGCTGAGGGTCGTCTCGAAGCTCGGCGCGGCGCGGGCGATGCCCGGCGGCTCGAGGCGGTAGACGCGCAGCTCGGCCTGCACCGTCCCGGTGAGCAGCGTGCGCACGAGCTGCACGACGCTGAAGGGCACCAGAAGCTGGAGCGCCTCGCTGCGCCCGTCGCCGTCGAGGTCCTCGAGGAAGATGGAGCCGAAGCCGCCGCTCGCCTCGATGCGCGCATCCGCCGCCGCGGTCGGGTCGGCGCCGGCGCCGGGGTTGCGCCAGAAGTGGGTCGAGGCGTTGCTCTTCAGCAAGGTGCCGAAGGTCCGGTGCAGCACCAGGTCGACCAGCCCATCGCCGTCGAGGTCGCGCGCGAAGAGGCTCGCCGAGGTGGCCTGGTAGCGCAGCTCCTCCTCTGCGGTGAACGGCCGCAGCGCCGCGTGGCGGCTGGCGCTCGCCGGGAGCCCGTTCTCGCCGGTGCGGTACACGGCGATGGCGTAGCGAGAGAGCGCCAGGAGGTCCGCGCGCCCATCGCCGTCGTCGTCGCCGCGCGCGAGCTCGGGCCAGAGGATGCGCGCCTCGAGCATGCCGGGCCGCACGCCGGCGTCGTCGTCGCCGGCGAGGTAGTCCGTCACCAGGGGAAAGCCGAGCAGGCGGACCGGTCCGCCGGTCAGCGGCACGTGGACGAGCCCACCGAGGGCGGGCGCGAGGGCCGAGATCTGCCCGTCGCCCTCCCAGGGCGCGAGCAGCGGCTGGCGGCCGAGGCCGCGGGTGCGCGGCGGCAGCGGAAGCGGCGGCGAGAAGGCGCGCTGCTGGAGCAGCGCGCCGCTCGCGAGGTCGCGGATCTCGAGGCGCTCGGCCGCGAGCAGCGCCACCTCGAGCTCACCGCCGGCGGCGAGATCCGCGACGTCGTAGGCGACGACCTCGGGCGGCACTACGAGCGTTCCCACCGGGCGTGTCGCCCCCCCCGGCGCGACGGCGAAGGCGGTGACGTGCCGGCGCTCGTCGGGGGCGGCGCCCTCGACCGACACCACCACGAGACGCTGCCCCGGCTGGCCGCCGACGGGCGCGGGGATCACCTCGAACGGCCGCCCCGGGACCCGGAGGGTCGCCGACGTGAACGGCTCGGGTTCCGCGCGCCCGGACGTCGCCGCCGCGAGCGCCAGCAGGGCGCCGGCGAGCAGCGCGGGGGACGCAGAAAACCGCATGCGGGGAGTGTAGGCGGCCGCGCCGCCGCTGGAACTCAAACCAGGCTCGCGGCTGGCCGATACGTCGCTGGGGCATTGCGCCCGCGGAGGTGCCGAGCGCGCCATGATCGTTCGCATCGCGTTCCTGCTGCTCGGAGTGCCGCTGCTGCTGGCGGGCGGCTTCGGCGTCGCCGCGAACCTCGCGCCGAAGAACGGGGGGCTCGATGCGGGCCGCGCCGTCCTCGAGATCGTCGCGCCGCTGGCGGGGGCCAAGGCCCGCGCGCTCGAGGCGGGCCTCGCCGGCTCGCCGCTGCGCTTCGTCCTGGTGGGCGCCGGCGCCCTGCTGCTGTTCCTCGCGGTCCGCCCGCGCCGCGGCGACGGAGCGGACGAAGCGCCGGCCCGCGAGGAGGGCGGCTCCGGCGTCCCGCGCAAGCTGATGCGCAAGGCGAAGCGCGCCGCCGCGAAGGCCGCGCGCAAGGGTCAGCTCGCCGAGGCGGGCGACATCTGCTTCCACTCGGGCCTGCTCGAGAAGGCCGTCGAGTACTTCGAGAAGGCCCAGGACTACTCGCGCGCCGCGGAGATCCTGCACACCCTGAAGCAGTACGACCGCTGCTGCGAGCTCTACCTGAAGGGCGGCCAGCCGGAGACCGCCGGCACGATCTACGCCCAGCAGAAGAAGTACGACCTCGCGGCGGATTGCTACGTGAAGGCCGGGCGCACCAGCGTCGCCGCCGAGATGTACGACAAGGCGGGCAAGCACCTCCAGGCGGGCAAGTGCTACGTCGAGTGCTCCTTCCACCGCCAGGCGGCCCAGGCGTTCGCCAAGGCGAAGGCCTGGGAGGAGGCGGCGCGCAGCCTCGAGGAGGTGGTGCTCGAGGAGACCAGCCGGAGCACCACCGGCCAGGCCCCGGAGAAGGAGCGCGAGGTCCGGAACCTCGTGCTCCAGGCCGCGAAGCTCTACGAGCAGGCGGGCGACCGCCCCGCCTCGTTGCGCGTGCTCGTCACGGGTGGCTGCTACCTGGCCGCCGCCGAGCTGGCGGTGCGCCTCGGCCAGCACGACCAGGCGGCCGAGATGTTCCTGAAGGCGCGCGACCCCAAGCGCGCCGCGGAGTCGCTCAAGGCGGCGGGCCGCGGCGAGGAGGCCGCCCGCATCCTGGGGGAGCACCTGCGGGACAAGGGCGACCACTCCGACGCCGCCACGCAGCTGGAAGAGGCGGGCGAGCACATGGCCGCCGGCGACCTCTACCGCCAGCTCGAGCAGTTCGGGAAGGCCGGCGCGTGCTACGAGCGCGCCGGCGACCTGGCCCAGGCCGGCGAGATGCTCCGCCTGAACGGCGAGCTGCCGCGGGCGGCGGAGCTGTTCGGCCAGGTCGGCCAGTGGGCCGACGCGGCGCACTGCTTCGAGGAGGCGGGCGACACCGCCCGCCAGGCCCACGCGCTGCTGCGCGCCGCGCGCTTCCTGCAGGCGGGCGAGCTCTACTTCGGCGCCGGGCAGATCGACGAGGCCATCGAGGCGCTCCAGCAGGTGGACGCCCAGAGCGCCGACTTCGCCGCCGCCTCGGCCCGGCTCGGCGAGATCTTCCACGGTCGCGGCGAGCACGCGCTCGCCATCGCGAAGCTCGAGCAGGCGGTCGGCAAGAGCGAGCCGAGCCGCGAGACGATCGAGGCGCACTACCGGCTGGCGGTGGCCCTCGAGGAGTCCGGCCGCGTCGCCGACGCCCTCGCGCGCTACGAGAAGATCCTGGCGGTGGGGTACAAGTTCAAGGACGTCGAGCAGCGGCTGGCCGCCAGCCGAGCCAAGCTCGCGCAGACCAAGGCGGCCGAGGCGAAGGCGGCGGAGGCCAAGGAGAAGGCCGCCGCCGCGGCGGCGGCCGGCTCGTCCGCGACCGCGCGCCCCACCCGCTACAAGGTGCTGGGCGAGCTCGGCCGCGGCGGCATGGGCATCGTCTACAAGGCCCAGGACACCGTGCTCGACCGGCCGGTGGCGCTGAAGGTGCTGCCCGAGGCGCTGCGCGAGAACGCCCAGGCGCTCCAGAACTTCCTGCGCGAGGCCAAGAGCGCCGCCAAGCTGAACCACCCGAACATCGTCACGGTGTACGACGCCGGCGAGCAGGACGGCCGCTACTACATCGCGATGGAGTACGTCGACGGCACCACCCTGAAGGACGTGCTGAAGCGCAAGGGCCCGATCGCCGCGGGCGGCGTGCTGAACGTGCTGCTGCAGATGTGCGAGGCGCTCGGCTACGCCCACGAGCAGCGCGTGGTGCACCGCGACGTGAAGACCGCGAACACCATGTGGACCCGGGACCGCAAGGCCAAGATCATGGACTTCGGCCTGGCCAAGATGATCGAGGAGGTGCGCAACCACACCACGATCGTCTCGGGCACGCCCTACTACATGAGCCCCGAGCAGACCCTCGGCAAGAACGTCGACCACCGGACCGACATCTACAGCCTCGGCGTCACGCTCTTCGAGCTGGCGACGGGGACGGTGCCGTTCCGGGAGGGCAACATCCCGTACCATCACGTACACACGCCGCCCCCCGACCCGCGGGAGTTCGTGCCGGAGCTGCCGTCGCTGCTCGTGAAGGTGATCGCCAAGTGCCTGGAGAAGGATCCGGACGCCCGCTTCCAGTCGACCCGCGAGATCAGCACCCTGGTGAAGGAGGCGCTCGCCCGGAGCGCCCGGAAGCCGGCCTGAGCGCCGCTCGCGTTCCCAGGGCCGGCTGCGTGACGTTGACGTCACGCGCGTAACCCAAACGTCACTTTCATTAGGGCTTCATGGACGCAGCCCTTCGGGGACCCCGCGGGATGCCGATTTCATCGCTTTCAAGTAGTTGGATCGCAAAGGGAAATTAAAGTTCCGAGATCTGCATCACAATTCGGATCCTGGCACGGGCATTGCTTTAGTGGCCGGCGACACGGAGCGCTTGGAGGGGGTGCGCCATGAACCAGAGGACCATCGCGGAGAAGATCTCGTGTACCGGGATCGGTCTCCATTCCGGCGAGCCCGTGCAGCTCACCCTCGCGCCGGCCCGCGCCGGCAGCGGCATCGTCTTCGTGCGGACCGATCTCCCGCAGGCGGTCGAGATCCCGGCCCGCCCCGCCTCGGTCGCCTCCACCCAGTATGCGACCACCCTCGGCCGCGGCGCCGCCACGGTCGGCACCGTCGAGCACCTGCTGGCGGCCGTCTACAGCCTCGGCGTCGACAACCTGCGGGTCGAGGTCCACGGCCCGGAAGTGCCGGTGATGGACGGCAGCTCGGCCTCTTTCGTCTTCCTGCTGCGCGCCGCCGGCCTCTTCGAGCAGCCGGCCCCGCGGCCGCGCCTGCGCGTCCAGCGTCCCCTCGAGATCCGGGACGGCGACCGCTTCATCCGCATCGAGCCGGCCCGCGAGCTGCGCATCAGCTACGCGATCGACTACCTGCACCCGGCGATCGGCCGCCAGAGCCTGCGGGACCTGCGCATCGACGGCGACACCTTCGAGCAGGAGATCTGCCAGGCGCGCACCTTCGGCTTCCTGCACGAGGTGCAGACCCTCTGGCAGCTCGGCCTCGCCCGCGGCGGCAACCTCGACAACACCGTGGTGCTCGACGAGGAGCGCGTGCTGAACCGCGACGGCGTGCGCTTCCCCGACGAGTTCGTGCGCCACAAGGTGCTCGACCTGATCGGCGACCTCGCCCTGCTCGGCATGCCCATCGAGGGCCACGTCCACGTCGAGCGCGGCGGCCACGCCCTCCACCAGCGCCTGCTCTCCGAGCTGCTCGCCAACCAGCGCGCCTGGCGCGTCATCGACCCGACGCCCCACGCCCACGGCGAAGCCGCGGTCGCGGTGGCGGCGGCGGGGCTGTCCTAAGCGCTCGAGCGTCGCCGGGATCGGGCTCGCCGGCGACGGCCGAGTCAGCTCTTGCTCTCGGGCTCCCAGCGCTCCAGCTCGCGCGCCAGCGCCGAGATTGCGACGGCGTCGGTGAACTCGACGCCCATGCCCGGGGCGCGGCGGGCGTCGGCGCCGGGGGGCTGGCACCAGGCGACGCGGCCCTCGATCTCGTGGAGCTGCTCGCGGCCCGGGAGGCGGAAGCGGACCTTGATGAGGCTGCCCGCCGGCAGGGGCTGCTCGCTCTCGACGAAGAGGCCGCCCGCGCCGAGGGTGGTGGCGTAGTCGCAGCGGACGCCGGAAGAGGTGAAGAAGTCGACGAGCAGGCGGACGGTGAGGCGGCGGTAGCGCCGGCGCACCTCCGCGGAGCGGCGCCCGCGCGGCCCGCCGCGGCCCGCGCTCACAGCAGCTCCACCCAGGCGGCGACCACCCGGCGCAGCAGCGCGAGGGCCTCGGGCGCGGCGCGCAGCGCCGGCGCGAGGTCGGCCTCCTCGGGAATCGCCGCGTTCGTCTCGCCGTCGGCGGCGCGCAGCCAGGCGGTGAGGGCGGCGCGCAGCTCGATCTGGTCGCGCTCCAGCACCACCGCGGCCGCGAGGGCGCGCAGCTCGGCGCGCCAGGCGGCCACGTCGAGGCCGGCGACGTCGCTCGGGGCGAAGGGCTCGAGGGCGCGCCGCACGCGCTTCTTCGCGCGCCGGCCGAGCTCGCGGGAGAGATCGTTCACCAGCTTGCCGTCGCCGCTCACCGAGGGCGCCTCGAAGGCAAGCTGCGCCAGCAGCGTGAGCACCGACGTGAGCTCCGCGTTGGAGAGCGGCACCAGCGCCGCGGCGCCGAGCCGCGACTCCTCGGCGATCACCGCCGCCCGGAACCGCGACGCGGGATCGCTCGCCTCGGGCGGCGCCTCGCCGGGCGCCCCCACGCCGAGGGCGCTTCCGATCTCCTTCGCCGCCTCCTGGCAGGCGCGGCGCACGGCCTCGGCGAGGGGCGAGCCGAGCGAGCTGCGCCGGTCGGCGCCCACGGGCACCCGGGCGGGCGCCTCGCGGCGCTCCTCGGAGGTCGCGGAGCCGAGGGCGCGCAGGATCCCGTAGCCGAAGGTGACGGCGCCGTCGGCGCCGCGGCCCGCGGCGATGCGGATCAGCGCCCGGAGGGATGCGGTGCGCGTCGGGTCGGCGGCCAGCAGGGCGCGGTGGCGCTCGACGGCTTCGTCCCACGCTTCGGGCGCGTGGGTCAGCAGGTCGGCCAGCGCCTCGCTCGCCTCGGCGAGGTCGGGGGTCACGGCGAGGGCGCGGCGGTAGGCCTCGACGGCGCCTCGCACGTCCTCGAGCGGGCCCGCGCGCAGCCGGCCGAGCTGGAGCAGCGCGTGGGCGAGGCCGCCGGGGTTGGTGCCGGGGTGGGCGTCGACGAAGCGCGCGAGGACGTCCGCAGCGGCGCGCCATTCGCCCGCGCCGCGCAGCAGGCGTGCGGCGGCGAGGGCGGTGTCGGGCCGGATCGGGTCGAGCTCGGCGGCGAGGCGGAAGGCGGCGGCGGCGCCGGCGCGGTCGCCCTCGCGCTCGAGGGCGTGGCCGCGGATCTCCGAGAGCTCGGCGCGGGCGGGGTCCGCCTCGGCGATCCGCTCGAGGCCGCGGGTCGCGATCTCGAGGGCTTCGGGCGTGCGCCCCTGGGTCGCGGCCAGGCCCGCGAGCAGCCGCCAGCCGCGGCCCAGCGCGGGCGCCAGCGCGGTGGCCTCGCGCAGCAGCGCCTCCGCCTCGGCCTCGCGCGTGCCGCGGCGCAGCTCGAGCTCCGCGGCGCGCAGCAGGCGCGCGGCCTTGTCCTCGGCCCGCGCGCCGCGCTCGGCGAACTGACGCAAGGTGGTGACGGCCTCGGGAAGGCGATCGAGGCGCTCCAGCACTTCCACGGCGCCGGCGTGGGCGGCGTCCAGGTCCGGGGCGAGGTCGCGCGCCTCGAGGAAGCGGGCGAGGGCGGCCTCGGCGTCGCCGGCTCCGGCGAGGGCGCTGCCGAGCAGGGTCGAGAAGTGCCCGCGCAGCGCACCGTCGCAGGGCAGCGCCAGTCGGCGCTCGAGGGCGCCCCGCGCGGCCGGCCAGTCGCCGATCTCGCAGAGCACCTCGCCGAGCTCGCCCAGCACCTCGGGGTGATCGGGCGACGCCTCGCGGGCGGCGCTCAGCAGGCGCGCGGCGGCGTCGAGGTGGCCGAGGCCGCGCGCCGCGCGGCCGCCGGCGAGGGCCGAGGCGAGCTGCAGCTCCGGAGCGAGCGGATCGCCGCCGGCGCGCAGCTCGAGGGCGCGCGCGGCCGCGGACTCCGCCGCGGCGTGGCGGCCGAGGCGGGCCGACACTAGCGCGTGCTGCGCCTGCGCGACGGCGTGGGCGGAGTCGGCGGAGACGGCGCGCGCCAGCAGCTCGGCGGCCCGTTCCGCGTCTTCGCCGGCGAGCGCGGCGGCGCGCACGAGGCGATCGGCCGCCTCGCGGCCGCGCGTGCAGGCGGCGGCGCGCTCGAGCGCGTCGGAGGCGTCCCGCGCATCCCCGCATCCCTCGCGGAGCCGGGCCAGCTCGTCCCAGGCGGCGCGCTCGGCGGGCCAGCGCAGCAGCGCCCGCTCGAGTCCCTCGCGGGCCTCGGTGGCGCGCCCGAGCCGCTCGCGCGCGGCGGCGAGGCGCAGGTGATCCTCGGCTTCGGAGGCGCTCTCGGCGCACCAGCGCGCGAACACCTCCGCGAAGCGCTCCGGCTGGCCCGCGCGCTCGTAGAGCTCCGCGAAGGCGCGCAGGCGCTCCACCGGGAGCGGCGCCAGCTCTTCGGCGCGCTCGTAGCCGCGCAGCGCGCGCGAGACGTCCCCCGCGGCGCCGCTCGCCAGCTCGCCGACGCGCAGCCACACCGTCCGGCGTCGCTCGGGCTCGCGCGGGCCGAGCACCTCGATCTCGCTCTCGTAGAGGTCGAGGGCGCCGCGCCAGTCCTCGAGGGACTCGAAGAGAGCCTCGAGGGAGCGGAGCGCCGAGAGATCCGCCGGGTCGGCCTCCAGCGCCGCGGCGAAGGCGCGGCTCGCGCGGGTGGTCGAGTCGAGCTCCCGCCAGCAGACCTCGCCGAGCCGGCGCCAGAGGGCTGCGGTTTCGTGGGGGCTGCGCGCGCCGCCGAGCTCGAGCTCGCGCTCCAGGCAGCGCGCCACCTCGGGCGCGTCGCCCAGTCGATCGGCGACGCGGCGCAGCCCGCGCAGCGCGGCCAGCTCGCCGGGCTCGCGCGCCAGCACCTCGCGGTAGGCCGCCGCCGCGCCTTCGGGGCGGTGGAGCCGCTCCTCGCGCAGCCGGGCGAGCTCGAGCCACAGGTCGGAGGCGTCGGGCTCGGCTTGCAGCCGCGCCTCGAGGCGCCGCGCCAGCTCGACGTCGTGGCGCGCGGCGCGCAGGCCCGCGAGCAGCGCGTCCTCGGCTTCGCGGCGCAGCTCCGGATCGGCGCTGGCGTCGTCGGCCACCGCGCGCCAGTGGCGCAGCGCGCGATCGGGCCGCGCGAGCTCGCCGTCGTAGCGGCGCGCGAGCTCGCGGTGGAGCGCGAGCCGGCGCTCTCCCGCCACCTCCGCCGCGGGGTCGAGGGCCGCGAGCTCCGCCTCGGCGAGGCGCGCCTGGAGGTCGGGACGCCCGGCCGCGAGCAGCGCGTCGCCGCACTCGCGCAGCAGCTCGCCGCGCACGAGGGCGGAGGGGGGCGCGGCGCAGAGCGCCGCCCAGAGCTCCTCGGCGGCGCCGGCCGGGTCGCCCAGCTCCGCGCGCAGGCACTCCGCCAGCTCGCGGCGCAGCGCGACGTAGGCGCTCCGCTCCGAGCCCGGCAGCAGGGCGCGCAGGGCCTGCGCGCGCTCGCGGTGCCGGCCGGCGCGCGCGTAGAGCCGTGCGAGCTCGGCGATCACGTCGCGGCGGCCGGGCTCGGCGGCGCGCGCTTCCTCGAGCATCGCCAGGGCGCGGCCCGCCGCGCCCTGGGCCTCGAGCAGCTTGGCGCACTCGAGGGCGAGGGCGCAGCGCTCCGCCGCAAGCGGCCCGGCGGCGAGCTCCGCGCGCAGCGCGGCCAGCAGCACGTCGGGCGCGGAGCCGACGCTCCGGTGTGTCGCCGAGATGCGGCGCAGCAGCTTGCGATCCCCCGGGCGGAGGGCGAGCAGCCGCGCGAGCCAGGGGAGCGAAGCCGCCGCGGAGACGCGCTCGGCGGCGAGGTTCGCGGCCTTCTCGCAGAGCGCGGCGCGCTCGGAGGCGGGCAGGCAGGCGGCTTCGGCCTCCATGGCGCCGAGGACGCCGGGCACGTCCCCCGCCGCCTCGAGGGCGGCGCGCAGGCCGTGGCGCGCGTGAACGTCGTCGGGCTCGAGGGCGAGGGCCTCGCGGAAGCTCGCGGCGGCCTGCGCCGGCCGCGCGAGCGGGCCCGCGAGCAGCGCCGCGCGCTCGCGCAGGCGCCGGGCGCGCTGCGCCGGGCTGCGCAGGCGCGGAAGGGTGGCGTCGAGCAAGGCGAGGTGCGCTTCCGGATCTCCCAGCCCGGCGGCCAGCGCCAGCGCGCGCTCGCTCGCCTCGGCGTGGCCGGGCTCGATCTCGAGCACGCGCCGGAGCTGCGCCAGCGCCTCCTCGGAGCGCTGGAGCGGCCCTTCGTGCAGGGCCGCCAGCTCGAGGCGCAGCGGCAGCTCGCCCTCGCCCGCAAGGCCGGCGAGCTCGGCCTCGAGCAGCCGCGCGAGGGGCTCGGTTTCGCCGAGCCGGCGGTAGAGATCGCGCAGGGCGGTGCGCGCAGCGCGCTCGTCGGGCCGGTCGCCGAGCACCCGGCGGTAGGCGTCGGCGGCGTCGGCGAGGCGCCCCTCGCTGCGCAGGGCGTCGGCGCGCCGCAGCGACCACTGCGCGCGCTCGAGGGGACCGGAGGCGAGCTCGGCCGCGCGCTGGCAGAGTTCGATCAGCGGCGCGGCGCGCCCCGCGCGCTGGTAGAGGTCGGCGAGGGGCTCCGCCACGGCGGGCAGGCCCTCGCGCTCGCCGGCGGCGGGCTCGAGGACGGCGATGGCGGAGTCGGGCTCGGCGAGCGGGCCGGCGTAGAGCGCGGCGATACGCAGGCGAAGCGCGGTCTCGGCCTCGCGGGCGGCGGGGCTGCCGTCGGACTCGACGACGCTCCGCGCGAGGCGAGCCTCCAGCACGTCGGCCAGCTCCGCGTGCTGCCCGGCGCGGGCCAGCTCCTCGATCAGGAACTCGCTCGCCCGGCTGTCGCTGGGGTCGAGCTCGAGGATCCGGCGCGCGTGCTCCACCGCCGCGGCGGGCTCCCCGAGGACGTCGCGGTAGAGGTCGGCGGCGCGCGCGCGCAGGAAGCGCTCGCGCTCGGCGTCCGGCCCGGCGCCGAGCTCGCCCTCCAGGGCGCGCACCAGCTCGCGGGTGCGGCCGGCCTCTTCGAGCAGGCGCGCCAGGCCCTGCCAGGCGTGGGCGCGGCCCGGCGCCAGGGCCAGCGCGCGCTCGAGGCAGGCGATGGCGCCGTCCGGGTCGCGGAGGCGGTCGCGCCGCAGCGCGGCCATGCGCTCCAGCGTCTCGACGCGCTCGACCGCGGGCTGGGCATCGAGTCCGGCGTCGAGCCGCGCGCAGAGCGCGTCGAAGCTGCCGGTCCGCTCGAGCAGGGCGCGCAGGCGGCGCTCGGCCTCCTGCGCGGCCGGGCCGCCCGCGGCAGCGAGCCGCTCGTAGGCGGCGCGAGCGTCGGCGCCCTGGCCGAGCTCCTCCTGCAGGGCGGCCCGCTCGAGCTCGAGCGTCGCGAGACGCAGCGGGTCGCCGCCCGCGGCGATGCGCTCGGCGAGGAGATCCACCAGGCCCTCGCGCTCGCCGCTCTCGCGGAGCGCGGCCTCGAGGGCGTCGAGCGTGCGGCCGCGCGGCTCGCCGGCGAGGTCCGCGAGCGCCTCGCGGTAGACGCGCGCAGCCTCTGCGGGGCGAGAGAGTCTCTCGCGCAGCAGGTCTGCGCGGCGGAGCGCCAGCTCGCGCGCCTCGGCGGCGGCGTCCGGCGGGAGCGCGCTGCGGCGGGCTTCGAGGTGCGCGGCCAGGTCTTCGTAGCGCGCCGTGCGCTCCAGCAGCCGCTCCAGCGAGGCGGAGACCTCGGGGCGAGGCCCGGCCTCGCGCTCCAGGCGCTCGACGACCGCGAGCGCGGCGTGGGCGTCGCCGAGGGACTCGAGCAGCTCCGCGCGCGCGCGCAGGCAGGCAATGCGCTCCTCGCCCTCCACGAGCGCCGCCAGGCGGCCGTGCACCTCGGCGAGCTCCGCGAGCTGACCGCTCCGCTCGAGCGGCGCGAGCAGGGCGCGCAGCGCGGCGACGTCCTCGGGGTCGGCCTCGAGCGCGCCGCGCAGGCTCGCGACGGCGCGCTCGCCGTCGCCGAGCTTCTCGTACAGCTCGGCGAGGCGGCGCCGGTTGGCGGCGCGCTCGGCGCCTTCGAGGCAGCGGTCGAGCTGGCCGAGGGTCTGGGCGAGATCCTCGTGGTGACCGAGCTGCTCCTGGAGCCGCGCGCAGCAGGCGAGCACGCGCGCGTCCTCCGGCGAAACCTGCGCGAGCCGCTCGATCCAGAGCAGCGCCTCGTCGGGCTCGTCCTTGCGCTCGCGCAGGCGCACGAGCTCCCAGACGAGGAACGAGAGCCGGCCGCGGTCGCTCGTGACGGCGGCCTCGCGCTCGAAGGCCTCGATCACGGCCTCGTCGTCGCCGGACTGGAGCGCGATGCGCTCGAGCCCCTGGAGCGCCCGGGGCTCGGTCGGGTCCGCCGCGAGGGCCGACAGGAAGGCGGCGCGCGCGGCCTCGACGTCGTCGAAGTGCTCGAGCAGGAGCTCGCCGAGCTGCAGGTCGAGCTCGGCGGCGCGCCTCCCGCTGGCGCGGGGGCGGGTCGCCTCGAGCAGCGCGCGCAGCGCGTCGGGTCGGCCCGCAGCGCGGTGGCGGCGCGTCAGGGCCTCGAGGGCCTCCGCATCCGACGGGTCCGCTTCCAGCGCGCGCTCGAGAGCGCGCTCGGCGCCCTCGGGGTCGGAGAGCGAGCCTTCGCGCAGCGCGGCGAGCCGGCGCCAGAGGGCGGCGCGCTCGGCGGGATCTTCGAGGCTCGCGGCCCGCTGCTCCAGCAGGCCGGCGAGCTCGCGGCCGCGGCCGGCGCGCTCGAGCGCCTGGGCGAGCGCGTCGAGCACCCGCGCGTTGCCGGGGTCGCGGCGCAGCGCGAGCTTCAGGCCGTCGATCGCCTTCTCGTCGTCGCCGCGCTCGCCTGCGAGGAGCGCGCTCTCGACCAGCACCGAGACCGGGATCGCGTCGGGCGCGGCCAGCGCGGCGCGCGAGAGCCAGCGGGCCTGGGCTTCGCGGTTGCCCGCCAGGCGCTCGACCTCGGCGAGCGCCAGCAGGATCACCGGGTCGTCGTGGGGCGCGAGCTCGACGGCGCGGCCGTACCAGAGCCGCGCGCCGGCCGGGTTGCGCAGGCGCTCGAGCAGGATGCCGCCGGCCTCGAGGGCGATCGCCAGGCGCCGCGTGGCGCCGGTCGCGAGGTCGTAGCGGCGCTCCAGCAGCTCGGCCAGCAGCGGCCATTGCTCGCTCGCCGCGGCGTCCTCGCAGAGGGCCTCGAGGGCCTCCTCGCAGCGGGGGTCGCAGCCGAGGGCGCCGCGGAACAGCTCGACGGCGCGCTCGCGCCGCCCGAGAGGCCCGGCGTAGAGGCGCGCGAGCTCCACCATCGGGGCCGCGCTGTCGGGGCCGCGGGTGCGGGAGACGACCTGCTCCAGCGCCGCCGCCGCGGCCTCCGCCTCGCCGCGCTCCGCGCGCACGCGGGCGATCCCGCGCAGCGCGTCGAGCTGGGTCGGGTCGGCCTCGAGGGCGCGCTCGAACTGGGCGAGGGCCTGCTGGGGGTCGCCCATGTGGCGCTGCCAGATCTCCCCCATCTGCGTGAAGAAGGCCGCGCGCTCGAAGGGCTGCATCGGGAGCGCGGCCTCGACCTCGGCGATCTGCAGCACCAGGTCGAAGGACTCGCGCGCCGCGTAGATGCGGCGGAGCTGGGTCAGCGGCGCCCGGAAGCGCGGTGCACGGCGCGCCGACTCGCGGTACCAGGTGATCGCCCGCTCGGCCTGCAGGCAGCGCTCCTCGAGCACCTGGCCGAGCCGGAAGCAGAGGCGCGCGGCGGCCTCGGCGTCGGCGCGCAGGTCGGGCGCCTCGAGGCGGCGCTCGTAGAGGCGCACCAGCTCGGGCCACTCGCCGTGGAGGAAGTGGTGCTCCTCCAGCGCCTCGAAGGCACGCTGGTCCCCCGGGTCCGCGTCGAAGCGGTCCCCGGCCCGCCGCAGGTTCGCGTCCAACCACCCCCCTTCCGCCCAATCTCCTTCGGTCGAAGGGAAGCCGCCCTTGAACGTCCCGCGACCCGCGCGAGGGCGGGCTTTGCTTCGTGCTTTCGAGGGGTTACGTTCGGAGCGGCAAGCCCCGGCAGGGCCTGGGGCGGCGAGGCTGGATGACGCCCGATCCGACGCGCGAGGGAAGCGACGCCGAGGCCCCGCCCGGGGGCTTCGCGGACCCCGCCGCCGCGCCCGATCCGCTGCCCCTCGCCGAGCGCCGGCGGCGCCGGCGCGAGCTCTGGATGACCGGGGCGGCGCTGCTCACCTTCGTGACGCTGATCCTGCTCGAGCGCGAGCTGTCGGCGCTGCGCGCGCTGCCGGCCTCGAGCAGCCTGCTGTTCCTGCTGCTGAACGCGCTGAACGTGATCCTGGTGGTGCTGCTCGTCTACCTGATCACGCGCAGCTTCTGGAAGCTGATCCTCGAGCGGCGCAAGGGCATCCTCGGCGCGCACCTGCACCTGAAGTTCGTGTTGGCGCTGTTCCTGGTCGCCACGATCCCGACGGTGGTCGTGTTCGTGGTCGCCTACACCTTCGTGACGTCGTCCCTCGAGACCTGGTTCAGCCTGCGCGTGGACGGCGCGATGGAGCGCACCCGCGAGGTCGCCGACGCCTACTACGACGCCTGGGAGGAGAAGGCGCTCCACTTCGGCGAGCAGCTCGCCAGCGAGATCCGCGACCGCGGCCTGCTGCGCGAGGGGCACCTCGAGGACCTCGAGGCCTTCGTCCGCGAGAAGCAGCGGGAGTACGACCTGGGCGTGGTGCAGGTCTTCCCCTACGGCGAGGAGAAGCCGCTCGTCACCTCGGTGAACCCCGAGATCCCCGACGCCGCCTTCGTGCAGCGCGAGAGCCCGATCGTGGCCTCCGCGATCGCGGGCGAGGAGGCCTCCCTCGTCGAGGACACCGGTACCGCCGTCGGCGACGTGGTGCGGGGAGCGGTCCCGATCTACAGCGCCGACCCGGTCCGGCCCCGGGAGGTGGTGGGCGCGCTGGTCGTCAACTACCAGCTCCCCCACGCCCTCGCCGCCAAGGTCGCCGAGATCCGCGCCGCGGTGGACCAATACCGGGCCGTGCAGCCCTACGCCGGCCACCTCGCCTGGGTCTACCAGATCGAGCTGCTGCTCTCGTCGCTGGTCGTGCTGCTGCTCGCCCTCTGGCTGGGCTCGCGCATGGCGCGCGGCATCACCCACTCGATCCGCGCCCTCGCCGAGGGCACCGCCGAGGTGGCGCGCGGCAACCTCGACGTCGCCGTCGAGCCGCAGAGCGACGACGAGGTCGGCTTCCTGGTGCGCAGCTTCAACCGCATGACCCGCGACCTGCGCGACGCGCGCGGCTCGCTGGAGCGCTCCGCGGCCGAGCTCGACCGGCGGCGCCGCTACATGGAGATCGTGCTGCGCAACGTCGGGGCGGGCGTGGTCTCCCTCGACGCCGACGGCCGTATCGGCACGATCAACCCGCCCGCGCAGCGCTTCCTCGGAATTCCGCCGGGCGCGGCGGCGGTGGGCCACAAGCTCGAGGAGGTGGTGACCCGCCCCGAGTACCTCGACGTGGTGGCCGAGCTCTCGGCTCAGACGCGCGCCGGCGTGCGCGAGAGCGTGCGCAAGCAGGTGCAGATTCCGAGCGGCGAGGACGTCCTCACGCTGCTCGTGACGCTCACCCTGCTGCAGGACGACGACGGCCGGCCGCTCGGCACGGTGGTGGTGTTCGACGACTACACCCAGGAGGTGCGCGCCCAGCGCATGGCCGCCTGGCGCGAGGTGGCGCGTCGCATCGCCCACGAGATCAAGAATCCGTTGACGCCGATCCAGCTCTCGGCGCAGCGCATCCGCCGGCGCCTGGGCCCGCGGCTCACCGACCCGGCCGACGTGCGCGTGCTCGACGACTGCGTCGAGACGATCGGCCACCAGGTCGAGGGTCTGAAGCTGCTGGTGAACGAGTTCTCGAACTTCGCGCGGCTGCCCGCCGCGAAGCCGCGCCCCGGCGACCTCAACCGCCTGGCCGCCGAGGCGCTCGCGGGCTACGCCGGCACCGAGGGCATCGAGCTGCGCACCGAGCTCGACCCGGCGCTCCCGGTGGTGGACTTCGACGCCGACCAGATGCGGCGCGTGCTCACCAACATGATCGACAACGCGATCGCCGCGATCCGCGAGCGCGCCGGCGCCGAGGGCGGGACGCCGTCGGGCAGCGTGGTGCTGCGCACGCTCCACGACGCTCCGCTCGGCACGGTGCGCATCGAGTTCGACGACGACGGCGTCGGCATCCGGCCCGAGGACCGCCGCCGCATCTTCGAGCCCTACTTCTCCACCAAGCCCCACGGCACCGGCCTCGGCCTGGCGATCGTCTCGCGCATCGTCGCCGACCACCACGGCTACGTGCGGGTGCACCCGAACCGCCCCCACGGCGCTCGCTTCATCGTGGAGCTGCCGGTGCGCAGCAGCTAGGGGCGAGGGTGAGCCGCATCCTGATCGTCGACGACGAGGCCAGCATCCGGCGCTCGCTCGCCGGGCTGCTGTCGGACGAGGGCCTCGAGCCCGTCGAGGCCGCCGACGGCGAGGCGGCGCTGGCGCTGCTGCGCGGCGAGGCGCCGCCCGACCTCGTGCTGCTGGACATCGCGATGCCGGGCCGGGACGGCGTCGAGATTTTGGAGGAGATGCAGCGCGCCTGGCCGGGGCTGCCGGTGGTGATGATGAGCGGCCACGGCACCATCGAGACCGCCGTGCGCGCCACGCAGCTCGGCGCCTTCGACTTCCTCGAGAAGCCGCTCTCCGTCGAGAAACTGCTGCTCACCATCCGCCACGCGCTCGAGCGCGCGCGCCTCGAGCGCGAGAACCGCCGGCTGCGCGCCGAGGCCGTGCGCGCCCACGAGATCCTCGGCGAGTCCGCCGTGATTCAGAAGCTGAAGGAGCAGATCCGGGTCGCGGCGCCCACCAACGGCTGGGTGCTGATCACCGGGGAGAACGGCACCGGCAAGGAGCTGGTCGCGAAGCAGGTCCACGTGCAGAGCAAGCGCGCGGACCAGCCCTTCGTGGAGGTGAACTGCGCGGCGATCCCCGAGGAGCTGATCGAGTCCGAGCTGTTCGGGCACGAGAAGGGCGCCTTCACCGGCGCGATCGCCCAGAAGCGCGG
>Ga0209706_10000532_pt1 | contig 22044 bp, 16 predicted proteins | sample PPLLaktember2015_6_FD_187263 | JGI IMG/M metagenome (GOLD analysis project Ga0209706, IMG submission 187263) | Freshwater sediment microbial communities from Prairie Pothole Lake near Jamestown, North Dakota, USA - PPLs Lake P8 Core (1) Depth... | ecosystem: Environmental > Aquatic > Freshwater...
GCGTTATATAAGGCATCACCCTGCCACTTTGCCATATAATTCTGGCGGATATAATCACCCAATGTTTGGCCACTTTCTTTCAGTGCAGCCTGAAAACTGTAAAGACTTTGACCTATAGGTTCTTCTTTACTAATCATGTTTTTCTCCTAAGATAAAAATATAGTTCGATTTCATTCCGGGTCCTTAACTCATTATTTAAGAAACAACATTTCCGCATAAGTTGGCAACGGCCACAAATCTGCATCAACATTCATTTCAAGCTCATCGGCAAACCGCCTCAATTCACACATGGCGGGAATTATCTTGTCCCGGCAGAATTGAGCTTTATCTGAAACATCCTCTATTTTTGCACATTGTTCGACAACCGCTTCAAGGTCCTTGAGAGCTTTGTCAGTGGAACTGATCAGTCCAGACACCTTTTCAAGCATAGACCTCTGCGTTACAGCATCGATACCCGCTGAACCCGTAGCATTAATGGCATCTGCCAGGCAACCGGAATATTTGACAGTTGCGGGTAGAATCTGACGCTTGGCGATATTCAGCATTGTGAGGGCCTCGATGTTTATCTGCATGCTGTAGGCCTCAAACAAAATCTCTGTACGTGCATGCAATTCAGCCCTGCTTAATACTCCTTGTCTCTCGAAAACACCGACATTTTCCTCATTCATTATAGTAGTAAGTGAATCAAATGTTGAGCTAATGTTTGGTAATCCTCGTTTCTTGGCCTCGGCAACCCAATCATCGGTATAGTTGTTTCCGTTGAAGATTATGCGACTGTGATCATTAGCTATTTTTTGCAGAATCTTTTGCGCGCCGCTTTTTACATCCTTGGCTTTTTTCAACTCATCAGCAATCTCAGCTAAAACGTCTGCAACAATCGTATTGAACACAAAAGTCGGGCCCGCTGTTGATTGGGTTGAACCGACCATACGGAACTCAAATTTATTTCCGGTAAATGCAAACGGTGACGTTCGATTACGGTCTGTGCAGTCTTTGGGTAAGGGCGGCAAAGTGGAAACACCCAACTTTAGCTCACCGCCTTGTTTGGATGAGGTTGCGTCGCCATTGGCCAGTTGATTGAAGATATCAGTCAATTGTTCGCCAAGGGCTATCGAAACGATAGCCGGCGGTGCTTCATTAGCGCCAAGACGATGCTCGTTTCCGGTGTTAGCAACACTGGCCCGCAACAATTTTGCGTATTTGTCGATCGCACGCACAATGGCAAAAAGCATTACCAGAAACACCATATTGTCATGCGGAGTCTTGCCTGGATCAAGCAGATTAATGCCATCATCGGTCGCCATACTCCAGTTATTGTGTTTGCCTGATCCATTGATGCCGGCAAACGGTTTTTCATGCAGCAAACATACAAAATCATGACGATTCGCTACTTTTTGCAGCATCTCCATAGCCAACTGGTCATGGTCCGTAGCAACATTCACAGTAGTAAATACCGATGCCAGCTCATACTGGCTTGGTGCAACTTCATTATGTTGTGTCTTGGCAGAAACTCCCAGCTTCCAAAGCTCAACATTAACCTCATGCATAAATGAAGCCACTCGCTCATGAAGCGTTCCAAAATAATGATCATCCATTTCCTGGCCCCTTGGCGAAGCCGCACCAAAGAGAGTCCTGCCTGTCAAAATAAGGTCCAGACGCTTCTTATAGTATGACCGATCCACAAGAAAATATTCCTGCTCCGGCCCAAGCGTGGCCGTTACATGCTTTGAGGTTTTATTGCCAAGGACGGAAAGTATCCTGGTTGCCTGTTTGTCCAAAGCATCCATCGATCTCAATAATGGTGTTTTTTTATCAAGTGCCAGGCCGGTATATGAACAAAATGCACTTGGAATATAGAGCGTAATATTTTTCCCATCCTCTTTGATAAAGACCGGTGAAGTACAGTCCCATGCAGTGTAGCCACGAGCCTCAAAGGTCGCTCTCAAGCCGCCCGACGGAAACGATGAAGCGTCCGGTTCTCCCTGGTAAAGTTCTTTACCGCTGAACTCCATCATCGTTCTGCCATCAGATGTAGGCGAAATAAAAGAGTCATGCTTTTCTGCCGTAAGACCCGTCATCGGTTGAAACCAATGACAAAAATGCGTAGCACCTTTTTCAATGGCCCAGTCCTTCATCGCATTAGCAATCACGTTAGCCAATGCAGGATCAAGCGGCTCATGGCCCTCGATCGTTTTTCTTATAGACTGGTAAACGTCCCTTGGTAAACGTTCTCGCATCACCGAGTCATTAAAAACATTCGATCCAAACACTTCTGTTACTGCCTGACAATGTTTATCCATCTTGCTTCTCCTGATTTATTGTTGAGTATTTTTATTAACTGTTCTGCACCTAACCAATCGCTTCACTACCTCTTTCGCTTGTACGAATACGAACACATTCTTCCAATGGAAGAATAAAGATTTTCCCGTCACCTGTTTCGCCTGTCTGGGCACCTTTTGTAATGGCATCTATCGTCGGCTCGACAAAATTGTCATTAACCGCAATTTCAAGCCGAATCTTTCTTAAAAGATTGCCCGTCTCTTTCATCCCACGATAGATTTCGGTAACTCCCTTTTGTCTGCCGTGGCCAAGCACTTCATTGACCGTAATGAGATTAACCCCGGCCTTATAAAGCTCTTCTTTGACACATTCGAGCCTATGTGGTTGAATTATGGCGATTATTAACTTCATAAAAACATCCTCTCTTCATTATTCCAACATTGTATAAGCCCGTTCATTGTGCTGGGTAAGGTCGAGCCCGATCGCCTCTTCTTCTTCGGCAACCCGCACACCGACGAATATATCCACCAATTTGTAGATAATCAGCGTAACGATAAACGCATACATTACTGTCACAGCCACAGCGATAAGCTGTATCATAAATTGCCGGGCATTTCCAAAGAACAGGCCGTCTGCACCGGTAGCATTGATTGCCTTGGAAGCGAACAATCCTGTTGCTAAAGCTCCAAAGATACCACCTATACCGTGAATGCCAAAAGCATCCAGAGAATCATCGTAACCGAACTTGTGCTTTACAAACCCCACCGCAAGAAAACAAAATACGCTTACGAGCAGACCTATCGCTATCGCTGAACCTATCCCAACAAAACCTGCCGCAGGTGTAATAGCCACTAATCCTGCTACTGCACCGCTTATAGTACCGAGCATTGTGGGTTTGCCGTTAAATAACCAGTCCAGCAACGCCCAGCATATCGCCGATGCAGATGCGGCTGTGTTGGTTACAATGAAAGCGCTTGCTGCCAGGCCATTGGCACCCAAAGCACTCCCGGCATTAAACCCAAACCAGCCAAACCATAATAACGCGGCCCCCAGCACACTGAACGGCAGATTATGCGGTGCAGTCGGATGCTTTTCATAACACTTCCTTTTGCCGACTACTATCGCCGTTACTAACGCGGCAATACCAGCATTTATATGCACCACCGTTCCGCCGGCGAAATCCAGTGCCCCAAGGTCTTTCAGCCAGCCGCCGACTCCCCAGACCCAGTGAGCGATTGGATCATATACAAATGTTGCCCAGAGCATTATAAAAATCAGGAACGATGAAAACTTCATTCTTTCGGCGAATGCTCCAATAATCAGCGCGGGTGTTATTACAGCAAACATCGCCTGGAAAATCATAAATGCGTTATGTGGAATCGTGGCAGCATAAGCCGAATACGGCTCATAACCCACACCGTTTAATCCGAACCATTGCAATCCGCCCCAGAATCCTTTTCCTGGCCCAAAAGCAAGGCTATAACCAAATAACACCCATTGAATGCTCAGAACAGCCAAAGCTATGAAGCATTGCATAAGTACGCTGAGATAATTTTTGCGTCTTACCAAACCGCCATAAAAAAACGCCAGACCCGGCGTCATAAGCATCACAAGCGCAGCGGATATCAATACCCATGCAGTATCGCCTGTATCAACTTTTAGCGGCGTAGGATCAGTGATTGCAGTCTGCTGTAATTGTGTTGTAACAGATTCGCCAAAAACATTCGAGGCAGACAAACATAACACAATTAAAATAAAAGCCCATAGTTTGCTCATATAAAATTATCCTTCTTTCGTTTTACTGCATTGCGCGTTAAATTAAAAACTTCTGGAAATATTCACTCCTGCCCAGAGATTGTCGCTTTTGTTTGTTGCTGAGCGTACAGAATCGCTAAGCATAGTTGAATAATTTATATTCGGCTTGACCGTCCAGTTGCCAAAACAAATTGGCAAACCTGCCGTCAGAGTCAAATCGTTGAGGCCATCATCTTTGACAGTAGAAAAATAACCTTTATTATATGCGCCATTGCCATAACCAACACTCGCACCCAAAGCCAGCCCGCAGTAGCACTTCTTGCTCCATACGGCGACCTTTTCAAACATCTTACCGATGTCAAACTGATAGTAGCTACCCATGAACTCATCAACGTCGCGATAAATCTTAATTGAAGGAGTAAATGGCACATTGGTAAGACTAAGGCCAACATATACCTCGGTTGTGGCTGGTGATTCGGTGTGAGGAAACATGTAATGAATCGCACCCGCCGAACCGCTCAAACCGTCAATACCCGGGATAGCATGGGTATAGTCAAGTGTGTACTCTAATTCAGTGAAATTGCCACCATTATTGTTCACACTCGTCCAATCCTGGCTGCCCCAGATGGATCCTGTAAAACCATAATTGCCTAGAGAAACCAAAGGCTGAAAAACACCCTTATCATTGATGTTTTGACCTCGCCAGATGTATTTGCCAAAATAATCAGCCGTAATCTCAAAATCGACCTCTCCTGTGGCCGAGCCGACCAAACTGCTGCAGGCCAAAACAACAAAACCCACAATCAAACATCTACATCTCATCTTAAAAAATCCTTTACGTCCAGGCTTGACAATCATTGCACCATATAACGCAATCGCTATGCCAAAGAAGTAATTAAGCTGTAAGTCTTTATCATACATAGTGATACGTAGCTTTTCTGGTTATGGGGCAGTAGGCGTAAAGTGACAATTTTGTAACTCGCCGCAAAAGTATGACATATTTGTTCCTTGCTTTTGGATAAAAAACCTATATGTTCAGATTTATTTTCACAAAGGCCCCTTGTTCGCAAATTGCAATAACATCTTGAAATTGAAAGAGTTATGATGATTCGCTTTTTGCTTATGATTTTTATTATAAGAAATGTTTTGCGATGCTATCATGCTATGTTACAATTATGTCGTATTAGTAAATGACGAGGAATTTTGAAATGGCCGAGAAAACTACATTTTTGCAAGGTACTGCAACATATACCATAAGCCCCGCGCCACAGCTTGAAACCCTTTATAAGGTCAGTCAGATATTAGCTGCCGGCACACGCCAGCAGGAAGTCCTTGCCTCTCTTTTGGATATGCTGGACAAAGACCTTGGACTGGCCAGAGGTACAATTACGCTTCTTTCGTTGGATGGCAATGGAATTAAAATAGAAGCTGCTCACGATCTTTTGCAGGAGCAGAGCCGAAAAATTACATATCGGATCGGAGAAGGTGTAACAGGCAGGGTTATGCAGACCGGTAAGCCAATGATTGTGCCAAAAGTCTCCCAGGAGCCACTGTTTTTGAATCGCTTTGAAAGGTGGAATGTTACAAAGCAGGATTTGAGTTTTATTTGCGTTCCCATTTCAATTAACAATGACGTGATTGGAACGATCTCAGTTGATAGACCCTTTGAAGAAACAGCCTCCCTTGATGAGGAAATGAGGATACTAAGCATTGTGGCCAGTATGATAGCAAACGATTTAAGATCTCGCCGCGAAGCCAGAATTGAACGGCAGGCACTTGAAGATGAGAATGTGCGATTACGACATGAATTGGAAGACAGGTTCCGCCCAGAAAATATAATAGGCAATTCCAATGCTATGCGTGATGTGTATCGTCAAATTCGTCAGGTTGCGGTTTCCAACACAACGGTACTTATACGCGGCGAATCAGGCACAGGAAAAGAATTGGTTGCCCACGCCATCCATTTTTCCAGCCCAAGGAATGATGGGCCTTTTGTGAAGATTAATTGTGCCGCCCTGAACGAAAACCTGCTCGAAAGCGAGTTGTTCGGCCATGAAAAAGGAGCTTTTACCGGAGCTATACAAGCTCGTAAGGGTCGGCTCGAAGAAGCAAACAACGGCACCATATTTCTTGATGAAATAGGTGACTTTTCCTACGCTATTCAGGTAAAGCTGCTTCGTGTTCTTCAGGAAAAAGAATTCCAACGAGTTGGCAGTAATCGCACCTTAAAAACAAATGCCAGGATTATCACAGCTACAAACCGTGACTTAGAAAAAGCGGTAGATAAAGGTAGTTTCAGACAGGACCTTTATTATAGAATAAATGTGTTTCCAATCCTGCTGCCCCCATTACGTGACCGTAAGGATGACATCTTGCTGTTAGCTGATTTCTTTGCAGAGCAATACTCAAAAAAAATGGACAAAGACATTCGGCGAATCAGTACGCCGGCAATCAATATGATGGTTTCGTACCATTGGCCGGGGAATGTACGCGAGCTTGAAAACTGTATCGAAAGAGCTGTACTTCTAAGCAGTGACGGCGTTATCCACGGACATCACCTGCCCCCAACTTTGCAGACCTCGGATGCAACAGGTACGGTCGGCACCGGTTCGCTAAAGGAAAGAATCAATTTGTTTGAACGTGATCTGATTATAGATGCACTTAAACGCTGCAACAGCAATCTGGCAGCAACGGCCCGAGACCTAAAAACCACAGCAAGGATCATGCGATATAAAGTCAAAGAGTTAGGTATCGATTACAGAAGATACTATAAAAAGAAAGGTTGACTTATGACAGCTTGGGCAAGTACAGGCCTTAAAGGTTTGGATAAAATAATTTGCGATTTGAAAAAAGGTGACAACGTCGTTTGGCAGGTTGATAGTATAGAAGACTATAGTCACTTTGTTAGGCCATATATAAAAAAGGCCCTGGAGGATAAACGAAACATTATTTATATGAGGTTTGCCCAGCATAAACCCCTTATCGAAAATCAGCCGGGTGTGACAATATACCAGCTCGATGCAAAAGGCGGTTTCGAAAGTTTCTCTACACAGGTTCACGCCATAATCAGCCGGGAAGGTACTGAAGCCTATTATGTATTTGATTGCCTTTCGGACTTGCTAAGTGCCTGGGCAACGGATTTGATGGTTGGCAATTTCTTTATGGTTACCTGCCCTTACCTCTTCGAATTGGACACAATTGCTTACTTTGCCATATTGCGAAATTATCACTCTTTCCAGACGGTTGCTCGTATCCGCGAAACAACCCAACTATTGCTGGATGTTTATGATTTTGATGGAAACTTTTACGTCCATCCGTTAAAAGTATGGAAAAGATATCTGCCAACAATGTTTTTGCCTCATTTACAACGAGGCGAAGAATTTACACCTGTAATAAGCAGTATTGATGCAAGCAAACTTTTAAGCCACATTTCTCAAAAAAGCCCGAATGACTCAGCAAGATTTCTGGACCATTGGGACCGCCTGTTTATGAAGGCAGACAGCTTGACAAAATCGCCACCGGACTCAAAAGACGTCAAAGAACTGGTCCGAGAGCTTTGCAGAATAATGGTTGGCCGTGAAAAAAGAATTTCACAGCTTGCTCAAAACAGTTTTTCTCTTGAAGATTTGATAAATATTAAAAGCAGATTGATTGGCAGCGGCTTCATCGGCGGCAAGGCAGTCGGAATGTTGCTGGCCCAAAAAATCTTAGCTAACGATAAGTCTTTCGATTGGGATCAATGCCTGGAACCGCATGATTCATTTTATATTGGCTCAGATGTTTTCTACAGCTATATAGTCGAAAACGGCTGGTGGAAACTGTTTATGAAGCAGAAAACAAAAGAAGACTATTTTGACGTAGCGACTGAAATGAAGGAAAACCTGCTGCGAGGCAAGTTTCCTGATCAGGCTCGCGAGAGGTTCCAGGAAATAATAGAATATTTCGGCCAGTCTCCGATTATTGTTCGTTCAAGCAGTTTACTGGAAGATTCATTCGGCAATGCGTTTGCCGGAAAATATGAAAGCTTGTTCCTTGTAAATCAGGGAGACCCTCAACAGCGTTACTCTGAATTCGAAGAAGCTGTACAAAGAGTTTATGCAAGCACCATGGATGAAAGTGCACTTGCGTATCGTTTGCAGCGAGGGCTTGACCAGCACGACGAACAAATGGCTTTGCTCGTGCAACGGGTGTCAGGCTCCTATAAGAAAAGCTACTTTTTCCCCGACCTGGCCGGCGTAGGTGTTTCATATAATACTTTTGTCTGGAAGTCTGACCTTGACCCAAAAGCCGGTATGCTCAGACTCGTCTTTGGTCTGGGTACACGAGCGGTGGACCGGGTTGAGGATGATTACCCGCAAACAATAGCTTTGGACCAACCGCTATTACGGCCGTATGCTGATAGAGAAGACCAAAGCAGATTCTCACAGCATAATGCCGACCTTCTCGATACCAGCCAAAATTGTTTAAGGACTGTTAGCGTAACTGATCTGTTGAATGATGAACTCAATATGAAACTAGAGTTGATAGCAGAACCAGATCCACATACCGAACGTAAAATGAAAGAACTGGGTATCAAGAATCAGAGATATTGGCTTCTGACATTCAAAAAGCTTCTATCAAACACTAACTTCACAAAAATAATGCGAAAAATGCTAAAGACCCTGGAAAATTATTACCAATATCCTGTGGACATAGAATTCACGGTCAATTTTACAGATGACGATTCATTTAAAATTAATTTAGTCCAATGCAGACCTCTGCAAACCAAAGGTGTAAAAGCAAGTGTGCAACTTCCAGAAAACATTAAACCTGAAAAAATACTTTTTGCTTCAAAGGGCTATACTATGGGCGGCAGTATCTCTCAGCCAATTAAAAGAATTATTTATGTCGATCCACAAGCATACGTAGAGATGCCGGTTTCACAAAAATATAGTATCGCAAGGCTGATAGGAAAACTAAATAGCCAGATAGCCAATAGAGAAACTACTCCAACTATCCTGTTTGGGCCTGGCAGATGGGGCACAACCACACCAAGTTTAGGGGTCCCGGTTAATTTTGCTGAAATCAATAAGATAACAGTGCTTGCAGAAATAGCATACGCAGGGGGAAATCTGATGCCGGAACTTTCTTTTGGTACACATTTTTTTCAGAATTTGGTTGAAAGTGACATATTCTATGTGGCCATCTTCCCACAGAAAGAAAGCGTAGTCTTCAACAAAGCTAAGCTTGCAGAAATGCCCAATCTACTAACCGACTTTTTCCCAGAAGAACGCAGCTATGAGGATGTCGTCAAAGTATATGAAGTTGATTCCAGCCAACTTCAATTTATGTGTGAGGTAGTCTCCCAAAAAGTTATTTGTTTCTTTACATGAGCACAAGCATCATTTTTGTAACCATCGCTCTATTGGTAGTTGATTTACCGATTGACAAAGGCCCACGTAAAGTGGGAATGTAAGTATCATGTAGTTATTGCATTTTAAACCGCATTATCAGTATCAAAAACGCAGTTAATTGCATAAAATCGCGCTGTAGTATTAGCCATTGACATATTACGTGAGAAACTTTACCATAATGTAACCAGAGCACAGCGCGGGATCGTTCAAAGACTGCTGCAATGTTTGGAGAATAAGGGATACGTCGAGCGTAACCGCAGCTTGCCCATTTACTTTTAACAGCAATCGAATGTCTTGCATGCCCGGCTCTCCGCCCACCGGCAATCGCAAGCGAAATCAACAGTGGCGGATTCCTGGAAAGGAGATTCAAAATGATCGTATCAAATAATCCGAACAGATCGAACTCACGTTGGCTACAGGTATGTGTACTGCTGGGTACTGTTCTGGCACTTCCTTTCGGCGTAGCCATTGCCCAGGACTACGACGCCGTTGGCAGGCGGCTCAGGGCGGCGGTCCAGGCTGGAGAACTGACCGGTGAACAAGCCAGGGCCATGTTGGGAACACTCAGAAAAGCAGGCGACGCCGGGAAGGACCAAAGCTCGGACAGAGCAAAGGCATCTCTGATGAAAGTGCGCGAGGATCTCGGTGCTGCTGTCAAAGACGGCAAAATCAGCAGGGAAGTCGCAGCCAAGAAGTACAAGGCCGCTGAAAAGAGGATCAGGGAAAGAATGGCCGCCGGACAACGTCAGGATGATTCGAAATGCGTCAGCCGTAAGGATGGGGAAGGCATCAGGAAGCGAATCGAGGGCGCTGTCGAACGAGGTGATATGACACGCGAGGAAGCCGATGCCAAGTACCGGGAGATCAAAAAAAGAATTAGCCAAAAGAACAATCGCAATGAGGTAGATTGGGATGCCATCAAACAGCGAATCGAGGGCGCTGTCGAACGAGGTGATATGACACGCGAGGAAGCCGATGCCAAGTACCGGGAGATCAAAAAAAGAATTAGCCAAAAGAACAATCGCAATGAGGTAGATTGGGATGCCATCAAACGGCGTGTCGAGGGCGCCGTCGAACGAGGCGATATAACCCGCGAGGAAGCCGATGCCAAGTACCAGGATATCAGGGAGAGAATGGCCTCCAGCGACATAGGCGATGGCCTAAGGGCCAGGTATGCTGCCGTTGCCGAGAAAATTCGCGCTGCAGTTGAAGCCGGTGAGATAACTGAAGAACAAGGCAAAGCCAAACTTGAAGGTTTAAAGAAACGTTTAGCCCAGGAAGCCCGCTAGGCCCGGATACGTGAAAATTCAGGAAATCGCACGGAACAGGGAGCCAAAGGCGAAAGAACCCGGGGCGATCGGAGGCAGATATCGATGCCATTACCCCCCGAATCAAAACCACGGTGAGAGCGGGCAGGCTGTGTGACCAAAATTCTTATACCCAGTTGGGTATTATCTGCCCGATTCTTCCAACATTTTGCGAAGATAAGCGTTTTCCCGGCGGGTCGCTTCCAGGTCAAAAAGCAGATATTTTGTGCTCAACCGGAGGTAATCCAGCGATTCCTGCAGAGCCGAAACGTTCTCCTTGAGCTTGGCATGGTTTTGTTTGCTTTCGAGGGCGAGATCGACCAATCTCTGTTTTTGACTTTCAGGCAGATTGTCCATTTTTTTTATAAGGTCATCTAACTGTTCTCGGAATTTTCCTTCGTCCATTGCTTACTCCTGTTGGGCGGATGCCCTGGGATTTCGTAAAATTCTCTCATTCCACATAATACAGCAAATGTTATGCCTGCGACGGGCATCTCGCCCTGACCGCCGCCGACATTCTTAACTATAGAAAACCACCGCACTTACAACCTGATCGAACGCTCACAGAGACATTGTCTTTGGTGAATGGCTGTAACGAATGTTGCCTGAAATATACATCGGACGGTTCTATTAAAATGGCGGCGATCACATAAACGCTTTGACCAAAGCTTCTTATGGCTCATTTCCCTTCGATTGGGATCGTCTGCATTTGAACAGATACCTGTCGAAACGTTCATCAGAAATGCGGGAAATAAATTTCACTAACAGCCAGATAGACACCAGGGCAAAGAGCACTCTGCCAACCAGAATGCCCGAAATATGGCCGCCCAGCACCACCATCAGTAGTGTATCTTCGATAAGGCTGTGTGACAGACCCATCAGCGACATCGCGAAGAATATATCCTTTTTGTGAATGTTGCCCGATGCGGTCTCATGGATGATCAGTGCGCCTCCATAAGATATTCCCATTGTCATACCGATTACCGTAATGTTCGTAGCTCCGGCGCCGATGCCCAAAGGGCGAAGTATCGGACGTAAAAGTCGATCGAGCAGATCGGCAATCTTCAGCAGTTTCAATAGTTTCATCAGGACAAGTAAGCCGAAAATGATAAAAAAGATGAATATCAGGTTGACAATTTCTCCGCGTGCCCAGGCCCATAAAGAAAGTTGGTCTGCTTGTGGTTTCAATAGCAGTACATTGGCACTTTGCAAACAATCGCACCAGTTGTAGATGCCATTGAGCAACCAGCCGTATATCATTGCGCCTCCCAGTCGAAGCACAGCCATAACGACGATTCGGCAACCGCATTTTTGGGCGACACGCAACTCTATCGGCAGCGTATGAGCGATTAGCATCATGGACGTCAAGACAGTTACCTGGGCAACGGTCAACGGATTATCACCGGCCAGCGAGGCAAAGGCGACCATACCACCATACAAATTGGTGATCATCGTTGTAGCCCATACGATGCCCATGCTTCCCGGCAACCCCACCGTCTCCATGACGGGCGCCAACGCCCAGGCCACATACTTAACCGCACCAAATTCCTTCAGCAGTTTAACAATTATGATGATCGGAATCATAATCTTGAACAAAACCACACTGATCTTAAGTGATTCCTTAAGGAGTTGGTGACCCTTGGCGAGCAGGTTTTTCATCAGAGTCTTCCTAAAATCATATCATTTGACTGGAACACATGTTAGTCTCACTGATTATCGCCCGCAAGAGGTTATTTTGATTGCTCTGTAATAAAAGTCGCAGAACCGACGGTTTTTCGCAAGGACGTGTTTGAATTTCGGGCAGAAATCCATTAAACTAAAACCCGACGAAATGGTTCTTGGCCTGCTACGGCAATCCAATCATCAAAACGCACAACCTCGACCGGTTCGCCGGGCAGGGCATGCGTTTTACCGATTTGGCCATTGGTTTGCCACGCAGGTAAATGCGTTTGACGGCCTGGAGACGCCGGTGGCGTTTTTGGAATCGCAGGACAAATGGAACGATCCTGATACGCGACAAGTGTTTCGGAACACCTGGCCAATTGCGGGGCATGCAGGTGCGGGACACGAAACGAAGCCCAGAGCCGCGACCTTCCGTCCTGCAAGGGCGAAATAAAATTCCCGTTGCCATGCTCCACGCTTGCGTGGGTATGTTGATACCAACATAGCCCCAAATTCCGGGTGGCATGCTCAAGCTTTTTTGCTTGAGCATGTTTTGTAAACAACTCTCGTAGCCTGCCCCTTCGTCCCACGCGGATTTTTCTCCGGCAGGGTTGAACTTATAATAACTGATATTGTCCAAGCCGGAACTGACAAATTAAAATCATCCCGGCCATCCATGAGTCCGGATATGCGCTCCGACTTTTTTCAAGACTGTCACATCTTCTGAATGAATCGAACCATCCGCCAGGGGGCCTGTGTTTAAAAGCAAATTGCACTGCTGCTCAAATGCTGTTTTTAGCATTTCTAACACCGTTTCGGTTGATTTATGTTTTGCTTTTTCATTGTATCCCCATGCGCTATTCTGTAGCGTATCGCAAATTTCATTGTGCTTATCTTTATTTCTCTCCCAGGCTTTTTTCGCTATCTCGGCGGCCTTATCTCCGTATCGTTTTCGGATTTGTTCTTCCAGTGAACGCCCGCTGCGTTCCGGGGCCGCGAAGTCTTCTGTTCCTGTGATTCCTTGTTTGGCACTGATGAGGCACTGTGGTTGTAACTTGCGGATCGTGGCGTAAATCTGATCCATTGGGAAGAGATCAGGCCGGCCATAATAACCCATGAGTGGATCAAGCCAAATGCCGGCTATGGGTCCGTATTCGGTTAGCAAAGTCTGTATGTGACCGATGGCGTCATCGAGATACTTCTGGAAGTCTTCATCCTTCTCGAATTTATACTGCTGCGGTCTGGTTTTATACTCAGGGCGGGCAATGGAGTTAAAGTTTCTCGAATAAAAGTACGGATGATGCCAGTCAGCCAGCAGAGAGTAATAGAAAAAGCACCCAAGCCCTTTTTTGCGGCACTGTTCGGCTAGTTCGGCGCACAGGTCGCGCTTAGCTACGGCCATTGAATTCCAGCTACCACTGCCAGTATCGAATAGGCAAAAGCCGTCGTGATGTTTACTGGTCAGGTTTACGTACTTCATTCCGCCTTCGAGCGCCAGATCGGTGATAAAGTCGGCATCAAAGTTCTTTGCCGTAAACCGCTTGGTCAGCTTTTCGTATTTCTCTATGGGTATCTTTTGCCTGAACTGAACCCATGCACCGCTTGCGAGTATGGAGTAGAGTCCATAATGCATGAAGAGGCCGAATTTCGCGTTCCTGAACCATTCCAGGGCGGCCATACGCGGATCTGATTTGTAGAGTTCTTCATATCCCTTCAGGTAAGAGGGGATTTGCACTGTTGCCTTAGACAGGGCAGCACCTCCGGTCGAAGCACCGTCTGAAGTTTTTTGGGATGACATATTGCACCCCGGCAAACTTAATGCGGCGGCACCGGCTCCGAGATTTTTGAGAAACTGGCGTCTGTTCATTATTTTCCCTCGTTTTTCAATCAGCGTTCACTGACTTCGGTTACTTTCAATTTACCGCGGTGATAACATTTTCGTTATAGATACTTCCATCAACTCGGTGATGTCTAAAGGTAATCGTGGGCTTGTCATCAACTCTTTGGATTATTTCTTCAAGTCTTTTTTCCATCATCGCTGCTTTTTGGGGGTATTTTTCGATAATGTTATTTTTTTCGGCTATGTCATCTTTAAGGTTATAGAGTTCATTTTTGACGTTGGTTGGTTTCTTATTGTTCCTGGCTTTCGCCCCTGATTTGTTCATTACGAATTTCCATTGGCCTTTTCTAAGTGCGATAGCCCCTCTGATTTCTTCGATCATTTCTGTAAGACCTACTTTGTCCTCTCCGAGAAAGGCTTTGAGGATGTTTTGGCTGTCAGTCGCCTGATTTTTAGTCAGCTTAAAATCGAGTAGATCGGCAAATGATGCCAGCAGGTCTATCTGGCTTACCAGGGCATCGGATTTACCGGGCTTTATCTTCGCCGGCCAGCGAATAAGCAACGGCACACGGGTCCCACCTTCGTAAATCTGGTATTTACCGCCGCGGTAAGGGCCAGCAGCATAATGCCCCCGGTCATTGTCAGCGGTAGATGTTTTGACGGTTGTTCCATCATCGTAACCGTCATCGTAAACCGGCCCGTTATCGCTTGAGAAGATTACGATGGTATTGTCGGCAAGACGGTTTTCATCGAGTATCCTCATTATCTGGCCGGTTGACCAGTCGAACTGGACCATAGCATCGCCGCGGTAACCGAGTTGGCTTTTCCCGTGAAATCTCGGATGCGGAGTTCGAGGGCAGTGGATGTCGTGCGACGAAAAATACAAAAAGAAAGGCTTGTCTTTGTGAGACTTGATGTACTTTTCGGTTTGCTTTATGAATTCGTCGGCGATGGTTTCATCGTTCCACAAAGCCGCTTTGCCACCTACCATATATCCTATCCGGCCGATACCGTTGATTACGCTGCTGTTATGGCCATGGGAGCTTTTGTAGTATGTCATCGCTTCGGGATTACTTTTGCCGTCGGGATAGGTTGTGATGCGATTATTTTTTGGTTTTATGGGATTTTGGTTGTTTATGTAGATAGGATCATCGGGGTCGTAGTTTACGACGCGGTAGTTCTCAAGATATACGCATGGTACGCGATCGTTTGTCGAAGGCAGTATAAACGAGTAGTCAAATCCGACCTCGAGAGGCCCCGGCTTAACTTCTCCGTTCCAATCGGCGGGCACGTCTTTTTTACCAAGTCCAAGATGCCACTTGCCTATGATGGCAGTTGAGTATTCGGCTTTTTTAAAGAGCTTTGGCAAGGTAAGGATGTCTGTCGGTATGCAAAGCGGTGATTGCGGCGATAATATATTAACGCCTTTTCGAAAAGCGTGCATGCCGGTCAGCAGCGCAAAACGCGATGGGGAACATGTTGCCGCGGTACAGTGACCATCGGTAAACATAAGGCTCTGGCTTGCCAGGCGGTCGATGTTGGGGGTGGGAATCATTTTGGAACCGTACACACCCACATCACCGTACCCAACATCATCTCCGTAAATTATTACAACGTTCGGCTTGTCGGCCTTTGGCGATAAATCGACTGAACCTTTTCGAGATGACATATTGCAGCCCGGCACAGTTAATGCGGCGGCACCGGCTCCGAGATTTTTGAGGAACTGGCGTCTGTTCATTATTTTCCTTCGTTTTTCAATCAGCGTTTACTGATTTCGGTTACTTTCAATTTGCCGCGGTGATGACATCTTCGTTATAGATACTTCCATCGACTCCGTGATGTCTAAAGGTGATCGTGGGCTTGTCGTTAACTCTCTCAACGGTCACAGACAAAAATCCGCCCTTTATTTTCAGGTATTGATGCATGGACGACTTGTTCTTTTCGCTGAATCCGCCGGCATGTTTGTCTGTGGTGGGACCGCAGGAATACTCTTTGGCGCCCGTATCAGGATCGACCGATACGTATTGCCAATGCCGGTCTCCGCAAATAACGAACATGTTCTTCTGTTTTCCGATGAACTGGCGCAGTTGATCGCCCTCATACGTAAAACCCTTGTTGGCGTGGTTATCGTTTTTATTTCCACGGTCAGGGCCTACGATCGGGGTTGGGCTTATCAGAACACGAAATGTCGCATCCGATTTCTGCACCGTATCGAAGAACCATTTCTTTTGCCGCTCACCCCAGATCGTCTTGTCGGGTCCATCGGCCATGTTGTTAGGGCTTCTGAAATCTCTTCCCTCAACCAGCCATATCTGCAGATCTTTTCCCCAGCGTATGGTTCTGTAGGTCTTATCGCCCATCGGTACCTGCTCGCGAAAGATCGCAAGTCCGTCCTCCCACGTCAGCTCTCTGCCATAGCTCTGCCCCGGCCAGCAGTCGTCCCTGAGCGTATCGTGATCATCCTTAATAAAGTAACTGGCAATTTTGTTATGGAACATCCGCTGAAACGGCATCGAGTATATCCTGTTCCACTTAAATCTCGCAAGCTCAACGCTGTCGGCGTAAGGCCCGGGCCTATCGTAGTACTCGGTATCACCGGTGTGCACAAAAAAGTCCGGCTCAATCGCCAGCATCTGCGGATATATCTTATGGCCATTAACCGCATCGTCTCGTCGAGTATAGTCCTGTCCCGTAACGACCATAAAGCGAACCCTCGCCGGCTCAAACGCCTTCGGAGCCGTCCTGAACCCGCCCTCTACCTGGCATGTAGCCACCCCGTTTTGACTGCCCCGCCCCTGGGCTGTTATCAGATATTTCGTTCCGGGTAAAAGCCCTTCAAGTTTCGTTTGGTATGTAAAATCTTTATTCTGCAAAACCCATTGCCACGCAGTTGACTTTTTTTGTTTTTCGCTTCCAGCGGGCCAGTATGTAAACCGCATCTGACCTTTGTCGCCCGGCACAACCGCTTCCATTTTTTCAAAATCGTAAACATACTCCCCCCGATTCTTAGCGTCCCAGGGATTTTCGCGTTCAGGAAACGGCGTACCGCCGATATTGCGTTCGGGATGTTTTGTCAAGCGTGTCCAAACAATGGCCGAGGTCGAATCCACCTCGCCAATTTTGATACCATTGGCCATATAAACAATTTCTGTTTTTGTTTGACCGGACTCAACGCCCATGCATCCGCCAACAACCAGACTCATCATAACAATCGCAATTATAATTCTCATAACTTTCCTTTACGTGCGACTTTGCACTTTTTCTTGTGTGTTGCTTATGCGCAAAGCCAGAACAGGGCCTTTTGGGGCCAAGACCGATAATTTTATACGTTAGCGGAACATTTATCGAAAGCATCGATCTGTCTTTTCTCTGTTAATACGCTTATTTCCAGGTCATAGCTCCTGCTTTTTCCGGGACCAAGATAAATAAGTTGTTTGTTTTCGCGGGCCTGGGCCTGTCCGATGGGAGGATTGGTTCCCGGCTCGAGGCCGGTAACATATTCTCCCGGTCCCCAATGCTGCCAGTTAGCCAGCCAGGGCAGTTGGTTTTTCTTGAATTTTAGTGCGACTGCCAATCCCAATTTTTTATTATAGAGACCGGCGATACATGTACCCTTAGTATCTGGCTTGATATCGATAGCGGCACAAGCCTCACCGGTACCGCGGTGATCGTCGCGTGGTGCGGGAACTCTATGAAAATCATGCTTTGCGTTGAATATCTTTCTATCTTCGGGACGCATAGGCGAGCATTGTCCCTGCCAAATAATTCCCGTTCCTTCATCCACCAGCGGCCAGCCAAAATTACAGTGGTACAATATCATGTGCGGTGATTTGGTATTGCCACGATTGGTCACTTTATCGTGGATTCTAATAATGGACTCGCCGAGACGGCTGGATATGGTCCTTTTTAATTCCAGGTTCGGACCAAATACAGTCGATTCTTTAATGGTGGCGGTCATACTCATGTCCAATTTGCCTGAAATCGGGTCCGGCTGGATAATCGATTCAATCGTGGCCGGAAGATTACTGATGCGGCCATGTAATCCCCGCTGTCCATATTCATCTGTCTGCGGTCCTCCGATGTGTGTCAAACCACAGGTAGTCAATAGTCCTCCCATAAATGTTGAGAGCCATTCCAAAGATCGATGGGCATCCGGTCTAGGTGCTGATACTCCTGCATGGCTTAGCCAGGCAAGGCTGTGCTGATTATAAAAGGCTGCCGCTATATCCAGGGCCCGGTCAATTACCAGTTGGAAACGTAAGCCGGACCCCGTATTAACCCAGGCAATACGAACATTTCGCCCCAATCCATTATCTAAAACTGAAGTCTCAATCCCACCTATCTGGGCATAGTTGACAATTTTGTCCTGCCAGGGATATTTTTTCTTTTGGATTTTCATGGTCTATACCTTTCACAGTGCGCCTGGTAAACTACATTTCAAATCGATTATTTATTGTCGAAGTTTTGAATTTCTTTTACGTCCATTACAAAGATGCTTCTGCCATGTGTGCCGATGACGATTTCGCTGTCCCGTGGATGGATGACCAGGTCGTGAACGGGGGTTGTTGGCAGATTGTTGCATAGTGAGTGCCAGGTTTTTCCCTTGTCGAGCGACGCGTAAACGCCCAGGTCAGTGCCAACGTAAAGGATATTGCTGTTTATGGGGTCTTCTCTTATGACGTTTATCGACTCGGAAGGAAGATTGCCGGCAATGGATGTCCAGGTTTCGCCAAAATCGGTTGACATATAGAGGTATTTTTCAAAATCGTCGTCACGGTATCCAGTCAATGAAACGTACACTGTTGCTGATTCGTGTTGGGATGCCTCGAGACGGCTGACCCATTTGTCCGGCAGTGAGTTGTTGATTTTGGTCCAGGTTTCGCCCTCATCGTGCGTTACGTGAACGAGTCCGTCATCGGTGCCGACATAAATCAATCCCGGTTTGACAGGCGACTGGGAAATCATGGTTATTGTTCCGTATGGAACGTTGCCCTGTTTTTCCGGCGGTGGGCCGGTGGTCAGGTCAGGGCTTATACAGGTCCAGGTCTGGCCTCTGTCCGATGATTTGAACAGTTTGTTAGCGCCATAATAAATAACGTAAGAATTGTAATGCGAAAGGACAAAAGGAGTCATCCAGTTGCATCGCAGACGAGGCTGGTCCTGGCCGGCTCTGGGTCGGATGCGATTGTTAGAGCCGGTCAGCATATCTTTACGCTGCAGATCGCCGAACTGCTGTTCAAAATAGATGGTGTGATGTTGGGTTGGGTCGGCATAAGTAAAAAAACTGTCACCTCCGCCCCATTGGTCCAGGTAAACGTTTTTCCAATGGTCCTCCATGCCGTATTCGGTGAGCCAATCGCCAACGTTGTGATCGGACGTTCCGTAAAGAGCGGCATTGTCCTGGGTGCCTCCGTAAATGTTGTATGGGGTTTTCATGTCAACAGCGACGGCATAGAATTCGCTGATGGGTATGTTATTGATGTGGAGCCATGTTTTTCCCCTGTCATAGGAGCAGTACAAACCGCCATCGGTTCCCAGCAGCAGTCTGTCCGGGTTTGCAGGGTCGATCCACATAGCATGCTTGTCAAGGTGCATACACTTTATGTCGTGAGCCAGGAGGTGGACTATTGTTTCCCCAACAAACTCACAGGTCGCACCGCTATCGGTCGAATGAAGGAGTTTGGTGCCCAGAATGTATATCTCATTTTCGTTGTCCGGTGAGACTCTGACAATGCAGAAACCATAGTCGATGGCAGTTTCTAAGCGTTTTTCGTTGGCTTTGCGCCAGGTGGCGCCTTTGTCGTCGGAACGATATATTTCTCCTCCGATGCTTTTGTCGCTTTCCGGCAGTGGCGTCTGGTTTTCCAAAAGGACGTAAACTACATTGGGATTTGAAGGTGCGATGGCAATGCCGGAACGGCCTATATGCGGGCCGTCGGGAAGTCCGTCGGTTAATTTGTTCCAGGTTTTTCCGGCGTCGGTCGTTTTGTAAATGCCGCTTCCAGGGCCAGAGGCAATGTTGTTCCATGCTTTTCTGTCCCGCTCCCATGCGGCTGCGTACAGGGTATTGTTGTCGGACAGGTCCATTACTACGTCTATGACGGCGACTTTTTCGGAGATGTAAAGAATCTTCTGCCAAGTTTTTCCGCCGTCGGTGGTCTTGAACAGGCCCCTTTGCTGGTTATAAGTATAATTGTGACCTATCGCCGCTACGTACACGATATTCGCGTCCTGTGGGTCGATAAGGACCTTGCCGATATGGTGCGTGTCGCACAGGCCCATATTTTGCCAGGTTTTTCCGGCGTCGGTGGATTTGAAGACGCCTATCCCGGCATAAGAACTGCGGGCCATGAGCAGTTCGCCGGTTCCGACCCAGACGATGTCGGGATTGGTTTGGGCGATGGCTATGCTGCCGATGGCGAAGGTGGATTCATTTTCGAAGATCGGTTCCCATGTGGTGCCGTTGTTGAGAGTTTTCCAGATATTGCCGGCGCCGGCGCCTACGTAGATAGTAAAGGTATTGCCCGGTGGACAGGCGATGGTCTCGATTCTGCCACCTGTAAATGTGGGGCCTACGGCCCTCCAGGCTAAATGCCTGAAAATCGACTCATTCTTGAGTTTTACGTGGTGCTCCCATGATTTCATACGGCTGAGGGGGTCGGTGGCTTCGTTTTGATGGTCGCCATCGGCGGCATACGAAAACGATATGTTGAGATTGGTGACGGCAATACCCAGGCAAAATAAAAAGAAAATGCCCTTCTTCATGGAACAGTCCTTTCATGATCTTTGGAAGATCGAAATTGTCATTACGCCAGTCCACGACAATAACTGTCGATAAAATGGTAGAATTGCAAAATTGTAAGCGACATCATACCAATTGTCAATTGACACTTACCTGTTCGGCCGCTAAGATTGGACTCATGGTTGACAGACCGAAAAAACCTGTTTCTGCTGATGTTTTCGGCCAGGAACCCGGCAAAGGCAACCCGGATGAGCTGGTTTTATCTCGCCGGCAGGTCCGGGACTGTGACCGGGTGGCCATCGAGCGTTTCGAAATCAATGGCCTGGTGCTGATGGAAAACGCCGGGCGCGGGGCCGCTGAGGTCATCGTTTCCCTGCTGAAAGGCGCAGGCCAGTCCCGCGTTTGTATCGTTGCAGGTACAGGAAATAATGCAGGCGATGGTTTTGTCGTTGCCCGTCATTTAACTAATGTTGGTGTCGATGTTGACGTGGTAATATGCGGCTTGCGTGACAAGATCAAGGGCGATGCCCTTGCCAATCTGGTTATTATCGAACAGATGGCCGTGGCGATTGCTTATATCGAGCAACAGAGGCCGAATGAGATCATCCAATCGATTAAGGCCCATCTCGAAGGCAGGGGTGTTATTGTTGACGCGATGCTTGGTACCGGTGTTTCCGGAGCGCCGCGTGAACCGATCCGATCTGCCATACAGGCCATTCTGGATAACAGGTCTGGTAAGATTGTCGTAGCCCTGGATATTCCTTCCGGACTCGACTGCGACACCGGCGAACCGATGGGACCGACGATTCGAGCCGATCATACGGTTACTTTTGCCGCTATGAAGAAAGGGTTTCGCTCTCTCTCGGCCGCTCAATATACCGGTACGGTTACCGTCGCTTCTATCGGCATAAACACCTCGTTACTGTTGTGAAGGAGTACATAGTGGAATTTAAACAGGCGCAGTTAAAAAATGGATTGACGGTGATTTCCGAAGTGGTGGATTCGGCGCGGTCCGTGGCGGTGGGTTTTTTTGTCCGAACCGGATCACGTGATGAAAAAACCCAC
>Ga0209706_10000534_pt1 | contig 21838 bp, 13 predicted proteins | sample PPLLaktember2015_6_FD_187263 | JGI IMG/M metagenome (GOLD analysis project Ga0209706, IMG submission 187263) | Freshwater sediment microbial communities from Prairie Pothole Lake near Jamestown, North Dakota, USA - PPLs Lake P8 Core (1) Depth... | ecosystem: Environmental > Aquatic > Freshwater...
CAGCTGATGATATTTCAATTCCAATTTATAATATTCATCTTACTTTTAATGGCCACATGGAACCTCCATGTTTTAAGAAATTATTTTCATAATTGTTTGTCCCGCACAAGCGGGATGGAGGTTTCATATTCTTAATGTTTACTTTACTACACTTATTTTTGTCATTCAGAATATAATCAGGGAATTACTTTCAATCTGCCTGATGAATACCATCCGTCAATGGTTTTTCCCTGGTTTGCTATGGGTATCACATGATCAATCGAACTGTGGAACACTATCCCCATTTCGAGATAATAATTACCATTCGGCAAGTCTTGCGGGATCTTATAGCTGACATTAATGCTTTTCCCGCCAGGTAGCCATCCTTTTATTGATATATCGGTAATAGTAACTGCTTTGTTTGCGCCCTCTTTATCTTTTAATCTGAAGGCAATGCGATGATCCCTGTAAGGTGGGGCTATTCCCAGGTTTTCCCACTTCATGAATATATTCATATCCGATCCCTGCCTGACCTCTTTATCAAATTCCAACTCTCTGAGCACCAGCCTGAAACCAAGTTTCATTACGAGGCGTTCAATTTCGGCCATCCAGTTTACAGGGATGGAATGTGATTTGTTCTGGACAAATGTTGCATGCCAGGCGATAGCGTCATCCACGACAGTTTTCGGAGGTGTAGGATATCCCCCGAAAGTGCCGCATGGCTCAAGGGCTACAGTCCCTGTTTTCCATCCATCGGGCATAAGAGTGGCCATCGGCCAGTAGGAGTCTTTATGATGATTCCATCCGACGCCGGGTCCTTCGCCATTTCCCCAGCAGTCACCTCTCCAGCCGGACCTCCCTTTTGAATTGGCATAAACCACATTTGGCCTGTCATCAACCAGAGCTGTGAGCGGAGTATTAGGAAAAGCTTCATAGTAAAGATCAATGATAGCCTTACGTGCTGCATCTCCGGGCATAAGCTTCGGATCGCAATAGTTATGCCATTCACCCCACAGACCTACTGAGCCTATATCGACAAGTGCGAGATCAGGATGTCCGTCATATCTCTCACCCAGAGCTTTGATAAGTTTCTCATGAAGATCTCTGACTACAGGTTCTTCTATATCCACTTCATAATGAGCCCCCTCTTCGGGACATGCCGAGTAGGAATATTTAATACCCTTATCAATAAGCCACTGAGGTATAGTACCCTCATGCCCCGGCCATGAAAGCATAACCCGGAAAGCCAGGGCCTGATTTGCCTCCCTGCACCTTTTCAGCCAGTCATCGATCATTGCAAAAGCGTACTGACCATCTTCGGGTTCGAGGTCACCCCATGTCCAGCGCATATAAGCACAGCCTGATTTAAAGCGTAGTCCGATAAGTGCAGGATCATCCTGGGCAGTCCTGAAAAAAGTCTGCCAGCCTACTCCCGGTATTTGTAAGAACCCTTTGTCTTCCGGCAGTCCGTCAGACTGATTACCGTCAGACGAAGTGCACCCTGTAATAATGCATATCAGGAATATTATCAGACCATTGATCCTCAAAAAACTTAAAATAAAAATCATAATAACTTTCATATTATAAAGGTGTTATGATGTTTTACAGCAACATAAAAGATATATCTTACGAAGTGAATGACACTTAATGGATTTAAGCTATTACTATCTTGTCATTAAAATTAATATATATTTGCTTTATCAATAATTAAATTTTCGTAAATTGAATCTTTTTATGGCGTTTGACTTTTAATGCGGTGGTAAAACAGAAAATCAGTTTTTTAATTAATCACGACCTTTAGAAGTTAATTCAGACCCTTAACCAGTTTACTTAAAGCCTTATAAAGTATGAAAAAAAAATTGAAATCAATGTTTCTGTCTCACACCTATGTCAGTTATTGTCAGGTTCTGAGATTTTCTGTACTCATAGGCTTGATGGTATTTTTACCATTAAGTACATATGGCACCTACAGTGACCCTGGTGCAAGTGATCTTTTAACACTTCAACAGATTAGAATATCCGGTAACATCACCGATTCCAATACCGGTGAGCCGCTTCCCGGAGTAAACATTGTCGTAAAGGGAACTATAATAGGTGCAAACACGGATAATGGTGGCAAGTTTAGCTTAAATGTTCCAAACCTCACCGGTACATTGCAGGTATCCTTTATCGGCTATGTTACGCAGGATATTGCAATAGAAGGAAGAACAACAATTAATGTTTCTCTGGTACAAGAAGTTCAGGCACTGTCAGATGTTGTGGTTGTCGGTTACGGAACAGTCAGGAAAAGTGATCTGACCGGATCTGTAAGTACGGTAAAAACAGCTGATCTTCTGCAATTGCCCGTCCAGCGTGTTGACCAGGCTATACAGGGCCGTACAACAGGTGTATATATCCTGAATACAGACGGTTCTCCGGGTGGTAATACAATGATCCGTATCCGGGGCAACAACTCTATCCAGGGTGGTAATGACCCGCTGATAATAGTTGACGGCCTCCAGGGTGCAAACCTCAACCAACTGAACCCAAACGATATAGCCTCTATGGAGATCCTGAAGGACGCCTCAGCGACAGCTATTTACGGATCGCGTGGTGCAAACGGGGTGATCCTTATCACGACCAAGCTGGGAAAATTAGGCAAACCGGTTATTGATGCCGGATATAATATCGGTATCCAGAACCTTGCCCGTAAACTGCCTGTTATGGATGCAGCTTCATTCGCCAGGTACAATAATTTTTATCAAAGTTTCGGGACAGAAAATGGTGCAACACCGAAATATTATTTTACCGAAGCAGATATTGCCTATTATGAGGAAAACGGCGGAACCGACTGGCAGGATGAGATATATAACACCGGTGTGATGCAGAATGCCAGCCTCGCCATAAGCGGAGCAACCGACAGGCTTAAATATATGGTTTCAACAGCTTACCTCGATCATCAGGGTATTCTGTTAAACTCAGCTTACAACAGACTTTCATTGAGGGCAAACCTGGCAGCTGACATTACGAATTGGGTTGATTTCGGGCTGAACTACTCATATACAAGTGAGAGATACAAGTCACCTCCGTTCAATTCACAAGAGGGAGATGTTCTTTTTATGCCGGTAGAAGATGCCCCGAGATGGGCACCGACAGAACCTGTGTATGATGAAAATGGTAATTACTGGAGACACAGGCCCGGGTATGCCGCATACGACACCTGGAACCCTGTTGCCACTGCCCTGGAGACTAAAATTGAAAATCCAACGTACCAGAACAATCTCAACCTGTTCCTGAATTTTAAACTAATGAAGGGGCTGAGTTTAAAGATGATGGGGGGTGGAACCTTTTCAAATTCCTATAAACAAAAATACGAGAATACTAAAACACGGAACGGATATGCCATGAATGGGGTTGGAACCATAGACCAATCAACCTACAACATGTATCAGAATACAAATATACTTACATACGATAATACTTTCGGGCGCCACCACATTACCTTTACGGGAGTTGTCGAGGAAATTTTCAGCTCTTCCATTGGCAGTTCAATGAGAGGTCAGGATTTCCTGGTTGATCAGCTGGGAACAGATAACATGGATGGTGCTAAATCAGTATCTGTTGACTCCTGGCGCAGTAAAAGGGCACTGCTATCATTTATGGGCCGTATCAACTACGGGCTTATGGATAGATACCTTCTTACATTAAGCTACAGGGGTGACGGCTCCTCAGTTTTCGGTAAAAATAATAAATGGGGTTACTTCCCCTCAGGTTCCCTGGCATGGAGAATATCCCAGGAGGGTTTCCTGAAAGATTCTCCGGTAGTGACTGAATTAAAATTAAGGGTAAGTTACGGCATTACAGGTAACCAGGGTATCGGCCCATATGGTTCCCTTGCCAGCCTCGGTTCCTGGTTCAGATATCCGTACAGAAACGGATCAAACCTGGATATAGGTTTTGGCATATCAGATATTGCCAATCCTAACCTGAAATGGGAAACCACTGCGCAGAGCAACATTGGGATTGATGTTTCCCTGTTCAAAGGGAGACTGATCTCAACGATTGATGTTTACAGAAAAGTTACAGACGATCTTCTGATGCCAAGGCAATTACCCGGATATGTAGGGGTATCAAGCGTTATTGACAATGTAGGTTCAATAGAAAACAAAGGACTTGAGATACTGATCGGTGGAGATCCTATCGCCGGGACATTCAGGTGGAATACCTCATTTAACCTGACAATAAACCGTAACAAAGTGCTCGACCTGGGGCCAGGCATAGAAAAGATCGGTTACACACCAACTTCCGGAGGATATAACCTTGGTACAGAGTATATGTTTCTCGAGGTGGGTCAGCCTTTTGGTACTATAAAAGGCTGGAAATACCTTGGTTTATGGCGCGCTGACGAAGATGCTGAAGCACGAAGCTATGGTCAGCTTCCGGGGCGACCTAAATATGCCGATCTCAGTGGTCCGGAAGGTGTGCCTGACGGTCAGGTTGATTCATTCGACAAGACAATCATCGGCCACGGTTATCCCAAATTCACCTGGGGATTTACCAACCTGCTTACCTGGAAGGGAATTGAGCTGTCGTCCCTGATCATTGGTTCCCATGGCAATGATCTCTTCAATACTCTCAGGATCCGCAGGGAAACATATGAGGCAACTGATCCGAAAGTATGGAATTACTGGACACCTGAAAACCAGGATACAGATGTTCCGGCACTTTACGACGGACAGTGGGTTCAGGATCAGCTGCTGCAGAATAAATATATTTTCGGGACTTCAAGTGGTACCACATCCAGATGGGTGGAAGATGCTTCCTTTATCCGGTTGAAAACAATAACACTGGCATACAACATTGAACAAAAACTGCTTAATAAAATCGGCTTTTCCAAAACCAGAGTTTACTTCAGCGGAACAAATCTTCTGACTCTGACAAAGTACACAGGCTATGATCCTGAAATTGCAGCTTACCCGGGCAATGATGCTACCATCGGGGTGGACATGAGCGTTTATCCATTGGCAAAGATGTATACCTTTGGTGTTGACTTTACTTTCTGATGACAATATTAAATCTTAAAATCATGAATAGAAAAATATCGAATATATTAAATCTGGTAATGTTATCAGGCGTGATGCTCCTTCTTACTGCGGGGTGTTCGAAACTGCTGGAGGAAAAACCAACCGATTTTGTCGGTCCGGATAATTTTTACAGCACTCCCTCACAAATTGAATCTGCATTCGCAGCTTCAATGGATGTGTTGTTCGGCGGCTGGACATTTTATGACTGGTACAGATATCCGGAAATTTATGATATGGACGACCAGGTGTTTGATGGCGACCTCGTGATAGGCGACGGTCTCGGTAATGATTGCTGGAGCAAGCATTATGAGGCTATTGCAGACATTAATCCTGCCATCAAAGCCCTGGTTGATGATATGGTGACCGGTGCCTCACAGGAGGTGAAAGACCAGCTGATGGCACAGGCAAGATTCCTCAGGGCATGGAATTATTTCATGCTGGTGCGCTATTATGGCGACATACCCCTCATCACCGAAACTACCGACGTGGTTAAAGAAGAGATAGTAAGAAATCCGGTATCAGAAGTATATGATTTTATCGTAAATGATCTGCTGTTTGCCACGCAAAAGCTTCCTGTTGTATGGCCCGCAGAGGGCAAGGCACGTCCCGCTGCTGATGCGGCAAAAACTTTGCTGGCAAAAGTGTACATTACTATGGCAACTGCTCCGATGAACGATGTCACCAACTATGCAAAGGCAAGGGATATGGCGAAACAGGTAATCGATGCCGGTAATTATTCCCTTGTTCCGAATGTTGAGGATGTATTTAAACTGGACAAAGAGTTCGGGCCGGAATTCATGTGGAGTTTTCATAATTCACAGGAAGAATATGTGATAGAGCCTCAGATATGGCTGCCGGGTGATATGGCCGGTGGATGGGGTGACGTTAAAACTGAAAAAAGGTGGGGAGAAGCTTACCCGGAAGAACCCCGTAAAAATGCTTATCTGCTGCTTGAGGACGACATTTTCGGTACAGGAACGACCTATTTGGACTGGGATGAATCAACTCCATACGTTAGAAAATACGTGAACGATACCCCTGAAAACCTGGAAAAGACTGTATCATATGAGTGTTTCCCTATAATCAGGTATGCTGATGCTCTTTTACTCTTTGCAGAAGCAGAAAATATGGCAAGCGGCGGTCCTACACAGGCTGCCTGTGATGCAGTGAATCAGATTGTTAACAGGGCAACCGGAGGAGTGGCAAATCCGAACGATCCATTGTTTACCATCTCGATGACAAAAACTCAATTTGATGATGCTATCATTCAGCAGAGAAACCTTGAATTGTGCTTCGAATATGACCGATGGTTCGATATTCAGCGTAAAAGGATCCTGGACAAGGTTACTGATCCCAATTTTCTGCCAAATTTCTCTGTGAATGATTACCTGATGCCTATCCCCCAGAAAGATCTGAGACTTAATCTAAATCTGACTCAGAATCCAGGCTATACAGATCCGACACCATAGTATTATCTGATCTTAAAACATAATTAATTGCCACTCCATTTCTCAGACGGGTGGCAATTTTTTTATGTCTTTTTTGGTATAATTATGGTAACTTGGAAAGCATAAAATGTGATTAAGCAGACAGTGTTTAAAATATAAGTAATGAAACATTTAGAATTCGCCGGATCAGCATTACTTATTGGACTTGCAGCTATGGCCATAACAGGCTGTCAGCCAAAGGCTCATAGCTTAAAATCACCGGGACAAGCTTTATTCAGGAAAGTTAATCCCGGTGAAAGCGGCATAAAGTTCATAAATCAGCTTCAGGAGACAGACAGTGCAAACTCAATATTCTATGAGTATTATTACAATGGAGCCGGCCTTGCAATCGGGGATCTAAACAATGACGGCCTGAGCGATATTGTTTTTGGCGCGAACATGACCAGATGCAGGATTTACATTAATAAAGGCAATTTGACCTTCACCGATATTACAGATCACAGTGGTATAAATACTTCAGGAAAATGGATAACCGGTGTCAGCCTGATTGATATTAACCAGGATGGCTGGCTTGATATTTATTTTTGTGCTGCCGGTAATATTGATTATGATTACCATAATCTGCTTTATATCAGCAGCAGGAACGGGGAAAACCTGACTTTCACAGAGAGTGCCGCTGCCGTAGGTCTTGATGATGACGGATATTCAACCCAGGCTGAATTTTTTGATTACGATTGCGATGGTGACCTGGATGCTTATATAGTTACCGCTGCCATGATAATTCCAAATAAAAACGCCCTCCGGCCCCGCAAAAATGACGGATCAATGATCAACACTGACCGGCTGTACAGAAATGATGGTATTGATCCGGTGAGCAAACTGCCTGTATTTCATAATGTCTCAAAAGAAGCAGGTATCACATGGGACGGTTTCGGTCTTGGGGTTGCAGTTTTTGACATCAACCGTGACGGATGGCCGGACATCTATGTTGGTAACGATTATATCTCAAACGATCTTCTCTATGTGAACCAGGGTGACGGCACATTCAGAGAAATGGTCAAAGATTACCTGAACCACACCAGCAACAGTACCATGGGGGTGGATATTGCCGATTTCAATAATGATGGCCTGACTGATATTCTGACACTTGATATGCTGCCGGAGGATTATTTCAGGAAAAGAATTATGGCTCTGGGAATGCGTACCTACAAGAGATACCTTGATGAACTTCAGGCAGGTTACTCACCTCAGTATATAAGGAACATGCTGCATCTGAACAACGGGGAGATCGAAGGACAGTACAGATTCAGTGAGATAGGACAACTGGCAGGCATATATGAGACCGACTGGAGCTGGGCTCCTCTGTTTGCTGACTTCGATAATGACGGGTATAAAGATCTGTTTATTGGAAATGGCATCGCACATGATATGACCAATATGGACTTTTCAGAGTTGTGGATGAAAAAAATAAGAGAAAATCCATCTATCGAATTCAGTGTACTCTATAAAATCCTTAAGCCAGAGCTTGATAAAAAAGGAAATGTAAAAAAACCAAATGTTATTTTCCGCAACTCACACGGGTTGGTTTTCGAGAATAAAACTGCTGCCTGGGGTCTGGCAGAGCCGTTATACTCAACCGGATCTGCTTTTTCAGACCTCGACAACGACGGAGATCTTGACCTCGTGCTGAATAATATAAATGATTTTGCGTCAGTATATGAGAACAGGACCATATCCCCTGATTCATCGGACCTGAACAACCATTTCTTTATGGTTAAGTTGTCGGGACATTCACTGAACAAAGGAGGTATAGGCGCCAGTGTCAGTTTATTCTACGGAAAAAATCACCAGTATCATGAGCATTTCCCGGTAAGGGGTTTTCAGTCAATGGTCGATCCCAGAATACATTTCGGACTGGGTGAAATAAATAAGATAGATTCATTGCATATTATGTGGCCTGACCGCAAAGAGCAAACCTTATATAATATATCATCTGACCAGATGATCACACTCTTCTATAATCAGGCATTGACCGGGACATTGAAAAAGAGCAATGGTGCCGAGGTAAGCAAGATCTTTGAAACTATTTCCGGCAAAAAGAAGATAGAATTTAGACACAATGAAAGAAAGTTCATCGATTTTGATATCCAGACCCTTGTACCTCACATGTATTCACAGGAGGGCCCCGGAATCGCTGTCGGGGATGTAAATTCAGACGGAATGGATGATTTCTTCATCGGAGGGTCAACAAGCTATTCAGGCAATATTTTCATCCAGGAGAAAAATGGAAGCTTTTCATCGCATTCCTTGCCGGGTAACAACAATTATGAGGATATGGGCGCATTGTTCTTTGATGCAGACGGAGATGGTGATCAGGACCTTTATGTTGTAAGCGGCGGATCAGGGCTGCCTCCGGGTAATCAATATTACTCTGACAGGTTGTATATCAATGACGGCAACGGACAATTGATGATGGATAAAAACGCGTTGCCCGATGAAAGTTCCTGTGGCTCCCAGGTTACAGCCTCTGATTTTGATAAGGACGGAGACCTTGACCTGTTTGTCTGCGGAAGAGTGGATCTCGAAAACTATCCCCTACCCCCAAAAAGCTTTCTTCTCCGGAACGACAGTAAGGGAAGAGCGGTACGATTCACAGATGTCACCGGTCTGGTATGCCCCGATCTGGAACGGACAGGCCTGTTGGCAGCAGCCTTATGGACTGATTTCGATAAAGATGGCTGGCCTGATCTGATACTTGCCGGAGAATGGATGCCTCTGACATTCTTTAAAAACAACATGGGGAAATTTGTAAATGTTACATCCTCAACAGGTATGGAAAAATACACAGGATGGTGGAACAGCATCACCGGATCAGATTTTGACAAAGATGGTGATATTGATTATGTTGCAGGAAATCTTGGATTAAATACACAATATAAAGTTTCACAGGATCAGCCGATGCAGATTATCGCAAAGGACTTTGACACGAATGGTTCACTTGATCCTGTTTGCAGTTATTATGTGCAGGGCAAAAGTTATCCGATCTACCAGAGAAACCTGCTTCTTATGCAGATACCTTCCCTTAAGAATAAATTCAAAACTTATGAAGATTATGCAAAGTCCTCAATGGATGATATTTTCCCTCAAAGTTCAAGAACTGGCGCTTATTTGAGAGATTGCAGGTTTTTAGAAACTGCCTGGATTGAAAATCTCGGCAGTGGAGCCTTTAGAATCCACACATTGCCAATTGAGGCACAGACTGCTCCTGTATTTGGTGCACTGACAGGTGATTATGATAATGACGGGAATTCCGATATCCTGCTTGCCGGAAATTCCTATTCATCAAGTATTGCTGACGGTCAATATGATGCATCTATCGGGCTTTTTCTGTCAGGGAACGGTAAAGGTGATTTTATACCCGTTCCGGGCAGAGAGAGCGGTTTTTTTGCGGACGGTGATACAAAAGCAATGGCCGGATTAACAATGAATGACGGATGTTCTCTGATTCTTGTCGCAAGAAATTCAGACAGCCTTAAGGTACTGGAATCTACCGTAAAGCCCGTCAGGATAATCAGGCTAAAAGGTAATGAAATCAATGCTGAGCTTATCTATTCTACCGGCGAGAAAGAATACAGGGAATTCTATTACGGCAGTGGTTATCTGTCGCAGTCATCAAGAATCTGTAAAATGCCCGCAGGAGCCACTTCAGTTATAATATTCAATAATAAGGGGGAATCAAGGACAATAACAAACTGAACCATTTAAAACTTAGTAAAAATATGAAAGCATTAACAGCTGGTTCCGGTATCAAACCGGATAAACTTAAACCATGCGGACTAATCCGCTGCACAGGAACTCTTTTACTTTTCATTTTGGGCCTCGTATCAGGGAGTGCGCAGCAAACTGATATCCCTGGAGATGTGAAAGTATGGGCAGTTCCTGCAGAGCATAAAGTCCGTCCCGCTGACAGGATTCAAAACAGTAATCTTGTCTGGTCAGGCGAGAAAAAGCAGATTAAAGTGGCAGGAGCAGGAAACGAACATGTTCCTTTTCAGGTGGTAATAACCACTCCTGTACCTCCGGGATGGAGGCCAAAAGCTCCTGACGGATTTTTCATAAAAGCTTCAGAACTCGTTTCTGCCTCAGGAAAGATGATACCGCAGAATAATGTAAATCTCTTTCTTGAACATTACATACAAATATATGCAGTATCAAGCCCGGTGGGAACTACAGGTTACTGGCCCGATGCCCTGGCTCCGCTTAAGGAACCATTCGGTATGCAGGCCCAGTATGCAGTAGTAGGGAACAGACCAATATGGGTTGATGTTTTTATTCCAACCGGTACGCCGGCAGGATTATACAAGGGGACCATCACGGTAACCAGGTTTGATAAAGCGATTGAGAATCTTAATGTTGAAGTTGAGGTTTATGGTTTTTCACTGCCGGAAAAGACTCATCTTATAACTTATGTGAATATTTCAAAAGGGGAGATAGCACGTTTCTACAATAAACCGGTTTCCTCTCCCGAAATAGATCAGCTTTCCCTAAATTACTTTGAATTCCTGTCATCACACAGGATGGAAACCTGGTTTAATGATCCGCTTGTTCCTGAACTGGTTATGAAAGGTGAAAATGTTGAGGTAAAATTCAATGATCAGAGGTATGACTATTTTCTTAACAAGATGAAACTGAAAAGGGTGATATTGGAAACGGTTCCGCATTATCTTGAGGTAAATATCAAAGCAGAACCTTTTTCTGCAGAATTCAATAAGAAAGTAAAATCATACCTGTCAGCTGTCGAATCCTATTTCAGGAAGAACGGATGGAGGGACAGACTTGTTTTTAATAGTCCTATTGATGAACCAAATACAAAAAAGGATTATGAAGAGACACGCCGGTATGCTGAACTCGTTCACGAAGCAGTTCCCGGAATACCGTTTCTGGCAACCGAATCTCCTGTTCCGGACAATCCCGATTGGGGAACACTGAGAGGTTATGTAAATAATTTTTGTGTACATGGCAATAGTCTGAATGATCCTGAGGTTAAGCAGGCTTTGAGAGAGGAGCAGGCAAAAGGAGGAGAAGCTACCTGGTATATCTCATGCGACCAGGCATATCCTCAGCCGAATTATTTCATAGATGCCCCTGCGCTCGATCCCGTAATGGTTCCATGGATCACAGCACGTTATCAAATGAATGGTATTTTGTACTGGGCGGCCAATTTCTGGAATCAGACACCCGATCCATGGCTTGATCCTGTCACGTTTATTTCAGGATTTGATTGCAGCGACGGGTATGTACTGAACGGGGAAGGATCCCTGATATATCCGGGAGACCGTACAAGAAGATATACCGGTCAGCCTGATGTACAAGGACCTGTTTCATCAATCAGGTTTGAACTGCTGCGTGAGGGTATAGAAGATTATGAATACCTGTGGATGCTTAAAGAGAAAGGCGACAGTGATTTCGCAGAAAAACAGGTTAATAATATGGTAATCGATGTAAGTACCTTTTCACGGAACCTTGAAGAACTCTATCTGAGTCGCAAAGCTATGGCACGGCGGCTGGAGGAACTGACACATTGAAATGTACGTACGATTGATAGAATAACAATAAAATCATTAAGATATGTTTGCAAAACTATTCTGGACGAGACTATTGTTTATTATAATTATCTCCGTTCTGTCTGCATCATTTATCAGGGCACAGATACATAAGCCTTATCTGCAGGTACCTTTAATTAAATCTGCACCTGTTATCGACGGTAACCTTTCTGATGTTTCATGGCAAAAAGCAGCTGAATTGTCAGAATTTGTAAACTGGTCCCTGGACAGTTATATTAAGGATCCGGTCACTGTTTATTTGTACTTCGATGAAAAGAACCTGTATGTTGCGTTCCGAAATTCTGATACTGAGGCAGGGGCCCTGAATCAGACAGTAAGTCCGAAAGGTCCGAGAGATACATTTCTCTGGGGCCGGAATCATGCTATGGCAGGAATCAGTTTTAAGGGTAATTATGTCCGGCTGATGGCTGATCCGAAAGGAACAATGACCGACTGGAAGAACAGTGATATTACCTGGAACGGGAACTGGTCGTATGCAGCTTCAATTAACCAGCCAGACTGGACTGCTGAATTCTCAATACCTTTCAGTGATTTTGGACTGAATGATTTAGCTTCGGTAACGGATATGAATCTGACCCTTTCAAGAAGCTACCCTCATGGCGAATCATCAGACTGGAGCGGGCAATGTAATCTTTCAACACAGATGAGCACAAAAGTTGAGATTGGCAAATGGCCGGTTCCGGTTCCGGGGAAAAATCTTTTATCATTCAGTGCCCGGAACTATGGAAAGGCAACAGCTTATTTACAATGTGAACTCGAACTCTATCCTCTTAATGATAAACCTGAGTTCATTAACCAGACCGGACAAGGACCTTCTTCAGATCTCCAGATCAGCCTGGGTTCAGAACCATTATATTACATATCCGAATTTTCAATTCCGGCAGGAGGCAAAATCAATGAGAACATACCTTTTATCCTGCCTTTTGAAGGAAGCTATTACGCATCAGTAACCGTAAAATCAAAAGATGGTACTTTAATCCGGCGAAGTGTCGACTATTGGTTTACCATTGAACCAAACAGAAAAAGACTGATGTTGCTTAAAGAAAGGATCGGTGAATCAATTGCAACCATGACCAGGATCTCAAATACCGTTGCCAAAAGCCTTAAAGCTGAGGCTGACAGGATTTTTGCAGACGTTCAGAACCTTGAAAGTTATGCAGATTCAGCATGGAAGTCAGGTAAATGGAATGATCTTACAATTAAAATTGATGATAAGGAAAGGGAAACTGCACAACACCTGAATAAAGTCAGATGGAGTTCACTCCACAACTGGAAAACAGAAAGCGATTTTGGCGTTGCTCTCACGCATTCGATAATAAAACTCAGAAAAGATGCTTTGTTCCCTTTACCGGTCACTGATAAGATAGAGATATCATTGGCCGGGAATGAATATGAATCATTTCAGCTTGCCATTTTACCCTTCGGAAAAGAGATTGGTAACCTGAAAGTGAATATCTCTGATCTCAAAGGAAATAATAGCAATATTATTCCAAAAGACAGAATCGAAATATCATTAGTTGATTACAACAAAATTGACTGGCAGGCAGATTATGTTACGGAGTATAAGGGATGGCATCCTGATCCGTTAATTCCTCTGAAAAGCGGGATCAGAATCAGTGGTAAAGATATTAGCGGACCGTTGTGGATAACTATTTATGCGCCTGCAGGAACAAAAGCAGGAGTGTATAAAGGTACAATTACATTAAGTGCGGATGGGATGAAAAGTGTAACAGCTTTTTTAACCTGCAGAGTCTGGGATTTTGACCTGCCTGTAATAAGTCATCTGAAAACCCATTCCTGGGATCAGATCGAATATCTGGCAGGTTTTTATAACCTTGAAGCATACCCTGTCGAATGGTATCAGAAATTTTGTGACCTGCTGCTGAAGAACAGGTTGAATCCTTCTTCAGCAGGAGTGAACTATGTAAGTGAATCACCGGACAATAAAGGAGAATATGATTTCAGCAAGGTGGAAAAGGTGCTGGGTTATTGCATTGACCGTGGACTTACACGCTTTTCTATTGCCCAGATGAGAAAAGGCCTTTATACACCTGAGGAAGCCGAGGATGTATATAAATTTGTGGAAGCCTATACAAAGTTCCTGAAAGGGAAAGGGTGGCTCGATAAGGCTCTGGTAGAGCTATGGGACGAACCTACCGATCTTGAGTGGCCATATATCAAAGAGAGAGCTGAGAGGTTAAAAAAGATTGATCCGGATTTGCGTCTTCAACTGTTTGCTGAAGGAGGACCATATGATTTCTGGGACAATAGTACGGATAAATACGGATTGAATGATCTTGTCGATATCTGGGCACCTGTTAACATCATCGAGTTACCTGAAACACAGGCTAAAGGAGGCGAAATATGGACTTATTTCTGCACCCTGGCAAGGGAATGTGCACCGAATTTCTTTATTGACTGCCCTGCAATTTACCAGAGAAGCATTGCCTGGTATTGCTGGATGTATGGAGTGGATGGCTTTGAGCACTGGAGTACGAATTACTTCTGGAGAAATGTTCACAAGGGGAAACCTATGGATCAGAAATGGCCGAATGTTCCATGGGATTCACGATCATATTATTATTTTAACGGGGAAGGGCAGCTTGTTTATCCAGGGCCTGACGGAATTCCTTATTCCTCTATAAGACTGGAGAATTTTCGTGACGGCATGGAAGATTATGAATATCTCTTCAGACTCAGGGAATTGTTATCGAAGTACGGGAATAACAATTCAGATCCCTTGCTGGTTGAATACAGGCAGCTCCTGAAACCCGAAAATTATCTTCTGTATAAATATCCCAGGAAGATTAAAGTAACTCTCGAAAATACCCTTCGTTACCCTGATCAGCCGGAACTGATCCTTGACATGAGAAGCAGGATTGCAGCTGCAATTGAGGTACTTCAGGAAAAGTTTACCGGGGAGAAGTAAAAGAAATTGTTACAGCTGAATTTTTTTAATCATCAGAGACTGCTAACGAAATCAGCTAACCTGAGTATATCTTCTTTTGAATCGAACTTAACTGTCCTGGCTTTTAAGTATGATTTGATCTTATCTTTTTTCTGAGGGAAGAGCTTTAATATATTTTTCTTATTGCACAGAATAAAGCCACTTTCGGGAGTTGCAATATAGTATTGAAGTGTTCTCTTAAATATCAGATCCTTGTTTGCTGTAAGTTTATAAAAATTACCATCAGCAGGTATCGAACCAAATGAAGTTGTTGCAGCACCCGAACTTGAAACGCCATAGGAATCCAGGTTTTGTTTTTCTTTCAGCTCAACATACTGTTTAAGCCCGACTTTTATTTTGCCGCCTCTTAATTGTTCTACGTAGCCTTTGTCATAATAAAAAGTATCCTGGGCAACAAGTACTAACCCGATATCTTTCTTGTTTGCAATTGAGAGTGTGTCACGTCCCTGTATAAACTCCATCTCCCCTGCCAGGTGATTATAATTAAGTTTTCTGTTAGAATAATTTCCATTTTTCAACAGGATCCTTCCGGTTGTAAACTCAGAATACAAGTACCTTTCCGGGATCGGGAAGTAATCAATGAGCCTGGTTCCTGCCTTTACTGTAATCAGTTCGTCCTTCTGTGCTGACAGACAGATATTTAAGACTAACAATGGGAGAATAATCAATAAGGTTTTTTTCATTTTATTAAGTGTTAAATAGATATAAGTTGCTGGTACCTTTTCTTCTTAGTAAATGCTCCTGTCTGCAGGCCTGCTCTTCATGAAATCTGTGCTTATCGTACTAAACTGGAGATAATACCAGAATGTGTTCTTCTCACTCTTTTTCATATATTTTTCGATCAGGGATTTCTCACCCTTGTAATCATTCAGAATGCTCCGATACTGGATAAAACGTCTTTCAGTTTCAGGATTTAATAGCAATCCTCCGAGGTCAGGCGATTCTTTGGCATAATTCCTGTATGCAACAATTGCTTCCTCAATATGCCTTGGTATGATAGTATAACCTAACGCTTTCATTTTACTCACCTCATCCACAGAAGCAATTATATCTTTCTCAAGAAGTGATCTGGCTACCTTGTATTCAAATGCTTTCCTGTTACCGGGATTCGATTTCAAAAGTAAATCAATGTTCTTTGAATCATCGGTTGTTATGAAAAAGTCTTCTCCGGGCATCAGCCTTATCTTTTCACCTAATTCGGTATCAGATTTTATTAACTGAGGATTGTTTAACATCTTCTCATATTTCTTCGCCCATTTTTTATAATGAAAGGTTTTCTTCAGAACATTTATATACCTTTCTGCTACCTTATAGTTACCGTTTATCAGTTCAGTTTTAATGAGCATTTTGATATTTTCAGGAGTATAACCGTGCTGAACCATTAATTCAAAGGCAAGATGATGAGCCTCATTGATAAGCCCTGTTCCATAATAAAAATAGATGGTCCTGAAAGCCTGTTCCCTGTTTCCCTCCAATGAAATCGAAAATGGTCCGGAACTTTGAGGTCCAGAGAACATCCTGTTGCATAATTGCCCCTTTTCAGACAAAGCAAGGTTGTAATAATACTGGCTCACAACATTTACTGCCCGGGTTCTCTCATAATGACGAATGACTGAATCCCAGTCCTGTTTATGAACATATCCCTCAATTTTCAGAACATTTGCAATGGCAGTATTATTCTGCTTTACCAATATAATAACCAAAAGCGGAAACACAATCAAAATAGTGGCAATTGGAATCACGTTTTTAATTCTTTCAGAATTTAACAAACCAGATATTTTAACAAAAACAGGGTATAGAATAAAAAGAACTCCGAAAATCACCAGATATATTGTCAGTCTTCTGCTTTCATTAAAAATTAATGGATTACCCAGTAAGGTATTTAAGGGCTGGTAGAAAATTATCTCTTTAAACAGGATAAAAGTTACGACAGCATAGCCTAAAAGAATTAATGGAACCAGGTACCTCTGCCTGCTATTAACATAAATAAGGCTGTAGGTAATATACATGCCCAGGTATATCAATGCAAAAGACCCTGTCAGGTAGTAAAACAAAGGAAAAAGAAACAGAAAAACTAAACGGGAATGTTTCCCCCATGAAGAAATTGATATCAGGAACCAAAAAGCCGTAAGAAAGAATCCTAATGTAAGCTGAAATTGATATTCATATCGCACCTGTAACAACAGAAGCAGAACAGACGGAAGCAGTACTATTAACAAACTGAATGATACTCTGCCAGCCAAACGTTTAACTATTGCTTTGAAGGTCAAACAAATAAGAATAATCAATATTGAAATCAGCAAAGATCCGTATAACGGGCTGAAGAATCCCTGTGTCAGAAATATGGCTGCATAGGTAAGCAAACCGCCGGGTTTTACCATAAATTTCCGGAAAAATTCACCTGAATAAATGAACAGGCATCTGTTTTCCTGATAGAAAAATACTCCATTCCCGAACCAGTACAGGTAAATAAAGGAAACAAGAAAGAGAAGGATTAATGAAAGCTGCATGCCATAAGCTGAAGCAAAGCCTGCTAACTTACGGGCTTTTTTAGCGGATGCGGTTGTCTTTTCTTTCATTTTCCTGTCCATGTGGCTTTTACCGGATCATTGCCGGATGCTTTCATAAAATCACGAGGCCCGGGGTTTATTTTACCGGTCACCAGTTCCGGTCTGTTAAAGGTTTTCTCCATTCTCCTGTAAAGGGAAGGATCCTTCTGTGGTAATACAAATGGTTTTCCGACACTATCGGCCGATCCAATATATACGAAATAAGGTCGGGCTGTCAGACCGTCACCACGCTTGCTGCTGAAAACCAGCCACTTTCCATTCGATGACCAGGAGTGATAACTTTCAGTTTCGTTACTGTTAAGACTTAACCATTCAACCTTCATATTCTTCAGGTTGAGCATATAGAGATCAGCTTCTTTATGCCATATTGAAAATGTCCCGTAGTCATGAAGAGTGAATACCAGGAACTGGCCATCGGGAGAGATCGACGGAAAAGAGACTGACTTGTTCTTTTCATATGCATTAAAAACAACCTCGGCCGGTCCAAAAGAACCTGATAAAGGATCAAAAAACCTCCTTACAAGGTCATATTTAACCTTCCTGAAGTCATATCCTTCTCTTGTCTTAGCAGTTCTGCAAAAATAAAGATAATCACCACCTGGTGACCAGTACGGGAATGTTTCCATATACTTTATGGTATCATCATCCGGGCAGGCATACATCCCGTTTTTCTCAACATCATAGATTACAAGTGATGAGTACATATCAGAAACTTCAATGTTCTTCGAAGGGTGCATATAAAATGACTGTACTGTTTTATTGGATGAAAAAGCCACATACTTCCCTGACGGGTGCCATGAAGGGTATACTGCATTGGCTGTCATTTTATCTGTTCTTAAAGTTCTCCTGGTAATCTTCCCTTCGTCGGCAAAATAAGTGCCACCGAGGGCTCAATCAGGGGTTCCCTGCCTGTTGACGGAATATTTTCGTAATCAGATGATTTACAGCCGTTAACGACTAAACTCGTTGTAGTTATGACCAATATTCCGGCCGAGAAGATTGGGTTATTCATTTTTCATCTTGTTTTAGTTTGATGAGCCCGTCGATCATTTCACCAATTCTTATTCTGCTCTCATCCCATGCCTGTGCATCATAACTCCATACATCGAGATTTCCGATTGAGTTTGGGCCGAAGGGCCGTTTAATTATCCTGTTCACAACAGAGTCTGTCCGTGCAGTATTATCATCAATATCTGCAAGTAATCTCATATATTCATATTCCTGCACCCCGTTACGCATTGCCTTTAACCTGATAGAGGGACATGGTCCGCTGATATTGGGAATTACACCCGGAGCATATATCAAAAGAGCATTGCCGTTAAGCTTTTTATAGGTGAATTCTGCTTTTGATTCTGGTCTTTCCTTTGATGCATCCTTCCATGATTCGGGATCATACCATCCGCTGATCCAGCCTGCACCGGCGCCCCAGCTTAACCATGAAAAGGTCCTGTATTTCCAGCAACTCCAGCTGATAGCGCGGTCGTTAACAAGAGGAAGATCAAGAAAAGTAGAGCTTCCTACCCAGGAGTTGACCTTGCTTTCATAAAGCATAGGGCCATAAAGCCAGACTTTGATGCCCATCTCCTGGTATTTTCTGACTGATTCAAAATCATATTCTATGGTATGGGATGCCCATGAGCTGATTGAATTTTTTACTATCTGCAATGCCTCTTCAGTGTATCCGCCATCAATCCTGAAAAGCGCTTCCGGGTAATATTCACGGAACAGGTCACCATAATAAACCATACGGCTCCATGCTTCCGGGAAATATGATTCATCCAGACCATTTAAATATACTGTAATGTCAGTTTTAGCAGGATCTATCAGGGACTTTAAATGGCTTTTCACATTCTTTATGCATTCAACATAGACAGCCCTGTTTTCAGGATTACGTTCAACATCGGGCTTACCTGTATCGGGCCAGCCTTTTGTATCATGTTTCCCGTATACATCGAAAGGCAGAACGAAAGTTTCAATTGGTTCTCCGTAACCGGGGCCATATTGATACCCGAACTCACTGGTAAAAGCTTTTCCTGAAAAATATTTATTCAATCGTTCATCAAAATTTTTCCAGTTAAGATCTGTCACTCCGTTATCCCTGACCTTCAATTCTGGTTCGTATGTAGGATCGAGCATCGCAATTCTGTTTCGTTTAAGCAGCTGGTATACAGCCAATTCCTGTCTTTCTGTCATGCTCCTCATGAACCCTTCATGCTGGAGGCCGGCTTTGAATCTGTTCTCATTCGGAATTGCAAAATTCCAAACAGTCAGTTCCACAGGAATCACCTGGCGCTTATCATTAATTGTAACAGATAATTTGGTAAAATATTTACCTGGTATGGCTTCTTCCTCTTTATATGGTACATACTGATCAATCCAGACGATCATTGATTTCTGATTGTCGATCCTGTTGTTGAAATCGGGAAGCCACAACGGGTATGTCCAGCGCCATATGACCTGTGCAGAATCATCTTGTATAAAACTGAACGGGATAAGCGCATCAGGGTACCATCCATTGCCAAGTGAGGCTTTCGGATAACCGGAACTAGGTGTTTTGACCTCCACTGACCATTCAAGAAACAACTCCGGTCTTATATTGAACCGTTCATGATCTCCAGTGAATTCCGGCATTTCGATCCGGATGTTCTTAAGTGTCTTGCCGGAATAATTTGTCACAACAAGCTGAAAGGATATATATTCTCCTCTGGCGGCAAACAGTGATACCCGGTTTCCGTCATAAATAAGGTTCTCTTTAAGCATATCATGCTTTTCGGTTTGACTGCTTCCCGGTAACAAAAACTTATTATCAATTATTTCATTAGTGGTTGGATCTAACCTGATAGACGAGGGTATGACTGAAATGCTCCATTTTGTACTTTTATCATCGGAATCAACAGATTTACATCCGAACAGCCCTGAAATAACAAGAATTAGAAGAATCAATTTTTTCATGGAGAAAATTTTCTATTAATTAAATGGTATGAACCCCAGAGCAAGCTCTGGACTCAAAAAACGGTGCAAGCACCGGGAATTAAACCTGGCCTTCGCGTCCGCCGTCTTCGTCGGCCATAGGTCGACTTCGACGACCGAAGGCCGAAGCTTTACGCGAAGGTAGATTAAATAAAAAAGTGTTTCTCTCAATTTTATGACACAGCAGGGCATAATGGATGTCATTGTCATCCATTCTGTTTATCATATTATTACTTCAGTCGATCTCTGTGTAAGTTCTTGATTATTTTCTTATAAGAGAATAAAGCTTCTTTATCTCTGCCTCCCAGAGTGAATCTTCGGGTGTTTCAAGGATCAGGGGCATGTTATCGAACCGGCTGTCATTCATAATAAAAGAGAATGGTTCCTCCCCGAGAAATCCTGTTCCCAGGCTCTCATGACGGTCCACATGTGTTCCAAAATCTTTCTTGGAATCATTCAGGTGCATCCCTTTCAGATATTTCAAACCTATAACTTCCTCATACTTCCTGAATGTTTCCTTAAAACCGGCAGCCGACTTCACATCATAGCCCGCTGTATAAGCATGACATGTATCAATGCAGACACCGATTCTTGACTTATCCTCAACATGATCAATAATAAATCTGATCTGTTCAAAGGTATGGCCGAGATTGGTCCCCTGCCCGGCTGTATTTTCTATAACTGCAATGATACCTTTGGTTTTTTCATGTGCAATATTTATCGATTCGGCTATTCTTTTTAGAGATTCCTCGGGAGTTATCTTGTTCAGATGGCCCCCCGGATGGAAATTCAGCCTGTCGAGGCCAAGGAGCTCACACCGTTTCATTTCGTCGAAAAAGGATTTTCTCGATTTACCGATCGCTTCATCATCCGGATGACCCAGATTTATGAGGTAACTATCATGGGGAAGTATCTGAAACGGTTTGTAACCGTACTTCTCGCAGTTGCTTTTAAAGCTGTCTATCGCCGTTTTTGTCAGGGGATTTACGAACCACTGTCTCTGGTTCTTTGTAAAGAGCGCAAAGGCTTTTGCGCCGATAGCATGTGCATTGACCGGAGCGTTCTGAACTCCACCTTCGGCACTTACATGTGCGCCTACGTATTTCATTCTATTATGGTATTTGTTATATAAACCCCAAACAGAAGATTCTGTTCATTTAATTAAACCCACCCCCATTTCTCCCCTTCTCCCCCTCTCCCCTTCTCCCTTTCTCCC
>Ga0209706_10000537_pt1 | contig 21715 bp, 16 predicted proteins | sample PPLLaktember2015_6_FD_187263 | JGI IMG/M metagenome (GOLD analysis project Ga0209706, IMG submission 187263) | Freshwater sediment microbial communities from Prairie Pothole Lake near Jamestown, North Dakota, USA - PPLs Lake P8 Core (1) Depth... | ecosystem: Environmental > Aquatic > Freshwater...
CTCGGCGAGCCGGCCGCGGCGGCAGCGATCATCGCCGCGATCGAGAAGTCGCTCGCGCCCGGCTCGGGCGCGCCGCGCACGCCCGACATCGGCGGGACCGCGCACACCGAGGATCTCGGGAAGGCAATCGCCGAACTGGTGTAGCTCGCGGTGCCGGACTTGGACTAAGATTCCGCGGGCGGCAACGCACCGCCCCACCCCATTACGACGCCGGCTCCTTTCCAGGGAGCAGACGCCCCAGGATACAAGGAGGAATCATGGCGAAGTTCAGCACGGAGGCCCTTCGTACCGTCGCGCTCGTGGGTCACGGCGCGTCGGGCAAGACCACACTAACGGAGGCGCTACTCCACAAAGCGGGGATGATCCAGGCCACCGGGACCGTGGAGCGCGGCTCGACGGTCTGCGACTTCGACCCGCTGGAAAAGCAGTTCCAGCACAGCCTGCGCTCGGCGATCGTGCACCTCGACCACGCCGGCACCCGCACGCACCTCATCGACACGCCCGGTTATCCCGACTTCATCGGCCAGGCGATCGGTGCGCTCGACGCGGTCGAGACTGCCGCGGTCGTCGTGAACGCCCAGAACGGCATCGAGATGGTCACGCGGCGCATGATGGACTGGGCCGCGAAGCGCAAGCTATGCCGCATGATCATCGTCAACAAGATCGACGCGGAAAACCTGGACCTGCCCGCGCTGCTCGCATCGCTGCAGGAGACGTTCGGCAAAGAGTGCCTGCCGATCAACCTCCCCGCCGATCGCGGTGCGCGCGTGATCGACTGCTTCGCGAACGACTCCGGCACCGCCGACTTCCTCTCGGTCGGCGAGGTGCACAAGATGGTCCTCGAACAGATCGTCGAGGTCGACGAGGCGGCGATGGAGAAGTACCTCGAGCAGGGCGACGTCGACCCGGAATCGCTGCACGCGCCCCTCGAGAAGGCGCTGCGCGAGGGGCACATTGTCCCGATTTGCTTCGTCTCCGCCCGCACCGGCGCCGGCGTGCGCGACCTGCTGGAAGTGTTCGCCCGGCACCTGCCGCACCCGGGCGAAGGCAATCCGCCGCTCTTCTACAAGGGTGAAGGCGAGTCCGCGAAGGAGTACGCCTCGTCGCCCGACGCGAAGAAGCACGTGCTCGCGCACGTCTTCAAGGTGCTGAACGATCCTTACGTCGGCAAACTCGGCATCTTCCGCGTCTATCAGGGCACGGTCACCAAGGACACCCAGCTCTATGTCGGCGACGGCCGCAAGCCGTTCAAGGTCGGCCACGTCTTCGTGCTGCAGGGCAAGGACCACGTCGAGACGAACGAGGCGGTGCCGGGCGACATCGCCGCGGTGGCGAAGGTCGAGGAGATCACCTTCGACAGCGTCCTGCACGACTCGCACGAGGAGGACCACATCCACATGGTGCCGCTCGAGTTCCCGACGCCGATGTACGGCCTCGCAATCGAACCGAAAAAGCGCGGCGACGAGCAGAAGATCTCGGAGGCGCTCCACAAGGTCACCGCGGAGGACCCGACCTTCCAGGTCGACCACGACGCCTCGACGCACGAGACGGTCATCCGGGGCCTCGGCGACCTGCACGTGCGCTCGATCCTGGAACGCATGAATTCGCAGTACAAGGTGGAGGTCAATACGCGAGCGCCGCGCATACCGTTCCGCGAGACGATCATGGCGAAGGCCGAGGGCCACGCGCGCCACAAGAAGCAGACCGGCGGCGCGGGCCAGTTCGGCGAGGTGTACCTGCGCGTCGAGCCGCTCGCGCGCGGGGCCGGGTTCGAGTTCGCGGACCAGTCGAAGGGCGGCGTGATTCCGAACCAGTTCATCCCTGCGGTCGAGAAGGGCGTGCAGCAGGTGCTCGCCTCCGGTGCGATCGCCGGCTACCCGATGCAGGACCTCCGCGTGGTCGTGTACGACGGCAAGCACCACCCGGTCGACTCGAAGGAGGTTGCGTTCGTCTCCGCCGGCCGCAAGGCGTTCCTCGACGCCCTGGAGAAAGCGCGCCCGATCGTGCTCGAGCCGATCGTCAACGTCGAGATCATCTGCCCCGAGACGAACATGGGCGACATCACCGGCGACCTGTCCGGCAAGCGCGGCCAGATCACCGGCACCGATTCGCTCGGGCCGGGCACGTGCGCCATCCGCGGCCTGGTACCGCTCTCGGAGCTGAACGGCTACGCGAACCGCCTGAAGTCGGTGACCGGGGGGCAGGGCTCCTACTCGATGTCGCTGTCGCACTACGAAGCCGTGCCCCCGAACATCCAGGCGCAGCTGCACAGCGAATACCTCGCCTCGCGCGGGCAGCAGGAAGAGGAGTAGTCAGGCCCGCCTCAGGTCACGTCATCGGTCTCGCGTTTGCGCATGCGGCGCGAGCTCGCGCGGCCGGGCAGGTGGTACCACTGCTTGTGCGGCGAGAACTGCCGGCACGCGAGGCATTGCGTGTCGTCCCACTGCTTGCGGCACCCCGGGCACAGCCCGCGGGTCCAGAAGGTGTTCCAGACCGTGCCGCATGACGGCTCGCAGGACCAGCGATCCTCGGGCTGCGGACGCCACGCGCACTTCGGGCAGTAGATCTCGAGCTCGTCCTTCGGCATCTCGCACTCCTTCCGGCGCCCGGCTACAACGCGCGAGCGGGGCGCCGCGGCTGACGCGCGCACCTACCGTTGGGGAAGCTCTGATTTGTTCGAAGAATGAAGCAGAGCTTCCTCAGACATAGGGGGTCAAAGGCGGAGGTATCCCCCTTTGTTCAGAAATTTCCTAACGCAACCGCGCGAGGTAGTAAGCCAGCGTCCGGATGTCCGCGTCCGACACGCCGTACAGCGTCGCCGCCATGATGGTGTCCCCGCCGGTGCGACGGTTGTCGCGGTAGGCCAGCATCGATTCGACGAGGTACTCCTCGCGCTGGCCGGCGAGGCGAGGCATCTGCTCGCGGCCGCGGAAGTCCGGCAGGTGGCAGGACCCGCAGTGCAGATTCTTTGCGATTGCGACGCCCCGCGCGGCCTGCGCCGGATCGGCCGCTTCGGTCGTCGCCGGCCGCGCCGGCTGACGAGCGTAGTGGTCGGCGAGACGCACGATCTCCTTGTCGGTCAGCCCTTGCACCGCCGGCTGCATCTGCGGCGACACGCGCAGCCCCTCGCGAAACAAGATGAGCTGGTTCTCGATGAAGAGCTTCGGCTGCGCCGCGATCGACGGTGTGTTCGGCGTCTGCGAGTTCCCGTCGGCGCCGTGGCAGCTCGCGCAGAGCGCAACGGTGTCCTGGGCGGACGCCGTGGAAATGAAAAGGGCGGCAAGCCATGCCCACCGCCCCCTGCGAAGTACTGCCGTCACTACTTCCCGCGCGCGTAGCTCACGCGGTAGATCGCGCCCAGCTGCTCGTCGGACACGAGCACGGCGCCGTCGGGCATCTGCAGCAGGTACGCCGGCCGCCCCCAGAAGCTCTGGTCCTTGGGGTTCATGAAGCCGGTCATGAACGGCGTCACCTTGACGTTCTTGCCATCGGGTGTCGCCCGGACGTTGATCACGTCGAAGCCGAACTTCGTGGTGCGGTTCCACGAGCCCTTGCGCGCGATGAACATCGTGTCGCGGTACTCGGCCGGGAACATCTTGCCGGTGTAGAACAGCACGCCCATCGCCGCGGCGTGCGGGCCCATCAACGTCACCGGCAGCGTCACGCCCTTGCACGGGTCGGCCTTCTTGAAGTCCGCGTCAGGCACCCCTTGCGCGTGGCAATACGGGTAGCCGAAGTTGAGCCCCGTCTTCGAGATGCGGTTCAGCTCGTCCTGCGGGCCGGCGTCTCCCATCCAATCGCGGCCATGGTCGGTGAACCACAGTTCGCCGGTTTTCGGGTTCCAGTCGAATCCCTGGGTGTTGCGCACCCCGCGCGCGATGACCTCCATCCCGGAGCCGTCGGGATTGTAGCGCCGGATCTGCGCGTACTCCGCGGTCGGCTCGCAGATGTTGCACGGCGCGCCGAAGGGGACGTAAAGCTTCTTGTCCGGACCGAACCGGATGTACTTCCAATTGTGGTGCTGCAGGGGCGGCAGGTTGAACTTCGCGGTCATGTCGACCGGCGCGACGTTCGGGTTGCCCTCGATGCCGTCGAAGCGCAGCGCCTTGTCGATGGCCATGACGTAGAGCGACCCGTTCGCGAACGCGACCCCAGCCGGCTGCGTAAGCTTGTCGACCACGACCCGGACCGAGCGCCGGTCGCCGTTGTCGGTGACCTCGTACACGCGCCCGATGGCCCGCGTGCCGACATAGATCTTGCCGTTGTCGCCGAGGGCCATCGCGCGCCCGCCGGGAAGGCCATGGGCCCAGATCTCGACCGTGAAGCCTTCGGGCAGATTGAGCTTGCTGATGGGGATCTCGCTCCGTGGCGTCTCGGTCATTCTGCCGGCCAGCGGGGCGAGCTTGGAGTCCGCCATCGAAGCGGGAATGCCCTGCTTCCAGATCGGCGGCGCGGGCGGTTTGCTCTGGGCGAACGCGGTTCCGAACGAGACGAGCGCGAGAATTGCGACGGTTCTTTTCATGGGACTCCCTCCTTTGCGCGGGCGATGTTACTCCGTCCCGCCGAAGGCGGGAATATCCGTCGACGCGCCGCTCACCGCCCGGTGATCACCACCGCCTCGGCGAGCAGCTCGCCGCTCGGTCCGGCGCAGCACACGAGCGTCAGCATCTCCCGGGCGCCCTTCCAGATGCGATCGGCCCGCGGCTGGGCCGCTTCGGCGAACTTCCTGACCTCGTCGGGCGCGCCGTAACGCGCCCGCAGGTCCGACTCGATGAGCTTGCACTTCGGGAATTGCGGCTGACCGCGACCGGCGGCGTCACGCGGACGCTCGAAGCTCAGCCTGACCATGCGCGGCTTGCCGCTGCCCGCGAGCTGAATGCCCGAGACCTGGTCGCGGCTGTCCCGGTCCGCCACGTATATATAGTCGCCCACGACCTTGGAGTTCGGGAAGCGTCCCTTGGCGACCGCGAGCGTCGTCCCGAGCCCGATCCCCGCGTACGACATCGGCTCGGCCGCCGTTGCCGGCGCGGCGAGAACCACGAAGATGAGGATGCCGCGCAGGCCCATCGATCAGTGCCGGTGGGGCTTGCGCAGGTAGTGCTCGCGCAGGACGTCGCGGCCCCAATCGTTCTCGTAGTCGCGCCACACCGCGTGCGCGTGATTCCCGCGGTTCTGGGTCCGGTCGAACTCGATCAGGAACAGCGGCCCCTGGATGCGGAAATAGTACGGGCCGCGGAAGTCGCCTGCGGGCGGCGTGCGCCCCGCCCAGGCGAACGTGATGGCGTCGGCACCGCCCTTCTCCACACGCGCCAGCCGCTGCGCCGCCAGCTCCGGCCGCAGCGTGCGTGCGAACGCCCCGATCAGCTGCATGAGCACCGCCCGCTGGGAATCGTCGAGATGGCGTGCGGCGAGACCCTCGGGCTTCATCGGGTCGAGCTCGCGTGCGTTGCGCGACACGATGTCGCCGTAGGTCGACGCGGCAATCACCGCCTGCGCCCGCTGGCCCGATTCGAGCGAGTTGAGCAGCTTCAGCGCGGCGTCCTCCTCGACCGCGAAGAGCCGGAAGCCCTTGCGCGGGCCGCCCTGGAGTTCGGCGGGGTTGGCGCCGAAGAACATCGGCGTCGTCGCCACCACCGCGCCGTCCAGAAGCGTGAAGTGCAGCGAGAGATGATGGCCTTCCATCCGCAGCGCCCACGGGCCGTCGGATCCGGGCTTGCCGAACAGGGTCAGGAAGTAGAGGTCAGGGTCCCGCCAGGCGCCCTCGATCTCGCGCAGCACCCCTTCGAGCGCGATGACGCCGGCGACCTTCGCGTATCCCGACTCGCTCAATCCGGTGCGCACGAGCGCCAGCGCGGCGTCGCGCTGCGCCGGCGCCATCGCGCCGAGCGGCAGTCCGTTGCGCCGCCGCGGCGTGTAATGCCAGTCGAAGCGCTCGCTGTCCTCGAAGGCGAACTCGAGCTGCCGGCGCTGCCGGTCGTCGAGCGACGCGGAGAATCGCGTCGCCGCGGCAGCGAACGCCGCACCCACCGCGTCCGCCGCATCCGCCGCGGACGCCGGTGCCGCCATGAGCAGCGCGGCCGCGGTGAGCGCGAGCGCCTTCACGGCCTTGCCGCTAGCCGGTGCCGCCTACGGTGAGACCGTCGATGCGCAGCGTGGGCTGTCCGACGCCCACCGGCACGCTCTGGCCTTCCTTGCCGCAAGTCCCGACGCCGCTATCGAGCGCGAGATCGTTGCCGATCATCGCCACGCGCGTGAGCGCGTCGGGACCGTTGCCGATCAGCGTCGCGCCCTTCAGCGGATACGTGGCCTTGCCGTTCTCGATCATGTACGCCTCGGACATCGAGAACACGAATTTTCCGCTGGTGATGTCGACCTGGCCGCCGCCAAAGTTGACGGCGTAGATGCCGCGGTCGACGGAGGCGATGATCTCCTGCGGGTCCTTGTCGCCGGCGAGCATGTAAGTGTTGGTCATACGCGGCATCACCGTGTGCGCATAGGACTCGCGGCGGCCGTTGCCGGTGAGCGGCATCTTCATCAGGCGCGCGTTCATGCTGTCCTGGATGTAGCCGCGCAGCACGCCGTTCTCGATGAGCGTCGTGCACTGCGTCGGGTTGCCCTCGTCGTCGACATTGAGCGAGCCGCGCCGGCTCGGGATCGTGCCGTCGTCCACCACGGTGACGCCGCGCGAGGCGACGCGCTCGCCGATCCGGCCGCTGAACGCGGAGGATCCCTTGCGGTTGAAGTCGCCCTCGAGACCGTGGCCGACCGCCTCGTGCAGCAGCACGCCGGGCCAGCCGGGTCCGAGCACCACCTTCATCGTACCGGCCGGCGCCGGACGCGACTCGAGGTTGAGGAGCGCCATGTCGACCGCGTTCGCGGCGTAGTCCGCGATCATCGCCTCGGTGAAGTAGGCGTAGTCGAAGCGGCCGCCGCCGCCCCAGCTGCCCTGCTCGCGCCGACCGTTCTGCTCGGCGATGACCTGCAGCGAGAGGCGCACGAGCGGGCGCACGTCGGCCGCGGTGACGCCGTCCGAGCGCATGACCAGCATCACCTCGTAGACGCCGGCAAGCGTGGCCATCACCTGCACCACGCGCGGGTCGCGCGCGCGGCACAGCCGCTCGAGCCGCTCGAGCAGCCTCACCTTCTCCGTGTCGCCGAGCGAGGCGAGCGGATCGATCGGCTCGTACAGGCTGCGCGCCGCGCCCTTGCGCACGGCCGGCCGCCTGCTCTTCCCGCCGAGGCGCGCGATCGCGCGCGTGGCGCCGGCCGCGTCCTTCAGCGCCGGCAAGCTGATCTCGTCGGAGTACGCGAACGCCGTCTTCTCGCCGGCGATCGCGCGCACGCCGACGCCCTGATCGATGTTGAAGCTGCCCGACTTGACGATGCCCTCCTCCAGGCTCCAGCCCTCGGTGCGCAGGTACTGGAAGTACAGGTCGGCGTATTCCACGTCGTGCGTCATGATCGCGCCGAACACCTGCCCGAGCTGCGGCGCGGCGAGGTCGTACGGCGCGAGCAGGGTCTGCGTCGCGGTCTCGAGGAGTCGGTCCTGGGTCTGCATCGGATTCCCGGAAGTCAAAAGCGGGTTACGGGGTAGACGGAGGATACACATAGACCGCCCGGACGATCATCCGCTGGCTCCGTCCTCACCGCTTCGCGCGTGAGGTTTTTCAAAGCACGCGGTGCAGCAGCGCCGGCAGGCTCTCGCGCACCTTGCGCTGGTAGTTGGGGTCGATTTCGGCGACGACAACACCCGCCCCGTGCGCGAGGCTTGCGACCGCCTCGCCCCAGGGACCGACGATCATCGTGTGGCCGTAAGTGCGCCGGCCGTTGAGGTGATGCCCGCCCTGGGCGGGCGCGATCACCCAGGCGAGATTCTCGACCGCGCGCGCGCGCACGAGGAGGTCCCAATGCGCCTTCCCGGTCGTCGCGGTGAACGCCGACGGGATCACGATCAGATCCATCGGGGCAAGCCCGCGATAGAGCTCGGGAAATCGCACGTCGTAGCAGATCGACAGCGCGATGCGGCCGAACGGCGATTCGATCGCCACCGGCGTGTCGCCGGGCTCGATCGTGTTCGATTCCCGGTACTTCTGGTCCGCGTCGGTGAAATCGAACAGGTGGATCTTGTCGTAGCGCGCGACGCGCTGCCCGGCGGCGTCATAGACGAGGCAGCTGTTGCGCACCTTCCGCGGATCGCGCGCCGGCAGCGGCACGGTCCCGGCGATCACCCACACCTTGTGCTGCGCGGCGGTGCGCGCGAGGAACGACTGGATGGGACCGTCGCCGTCGGCCTCGCGGATCGCCAGCTTGTCGCCCTCGGCGCGGCCCATCAGGCAGAACCACTCGGGCAGCACCGCGAGCCGCGCACCCTGCCCGGCGGCCTCCGCGACCAGCTCGCCCGCGGCGGCCAGGTTCGCTTCCAGCGCCGGCTCGGACACCATCTGTATTGCGGCGACGCGGAACGGGTCAGGCATGCGAGCGTGCTCCGGTCATTGCGGGGCCGGCTTGGCGCCGAACGGGTCGGGCTCGCGCGCGGGTTCCGCCGCGCCCACCCGCTCGACCTTGGGATCCTCCCACGGACCGGTGATGCGGTACTGGAACGCGAGCATCTGGCCGATCGGGTCCTTGAGAAGCCGTTGCGCCAGGAGCGCGCCGACGCCGACGATCGGATTCAGCAGCGCGACCGCCGCCGCGGCCGCGACGCTGTCGCCGACCACCGGCACCACGCGCACCGCGAGATCCTGCGTCTCGCGCGCGAGATCCGCCTGGCCGGTGATCACCACCGTCGCGGCGGGCCCGACCATGGTGAGGTCCTGGGTGCGCGCGACGCCTTGCGCGATCGACGCCGTGCCCTTGATCGTGTCGAAGGCGAAGCCCTCGCTGAAGATGTCGTTGAAGTCGAGCGTGATGCGTCGCGGCAGCGACTGCAGCGAGAGCACGCCGAGCAGCTTGCCGATCCCCGGTTTCACCTTCACGAACTGGCCCTTCTCGGCGTGGAACGTCACCTCGCCGGTCAGGGATGGAAAGTCGATTGTCGAGATCGGGCCCTGCCACTTGACCTTCGCGTCGAGGTCCGCGGTGCCGCGCGCCAGGGTGTCGGCGAAACCGAAGCGCGCGAGGTATTTTCCGGCATCCGCGGTCTGGACCTTCACTTCGAGATCGGTCTGTTCCGTAGCGCCCCCGCCCGCCGGCCGCCACAGGCCCTTCGCGTTGATCGACCCTTCCGGTGCCGCAAAGGCGAGCTTCTCGAGCCGCCACCCGCTCCGCTCGTTGACCGCGTCGAGCTCGAGGCGGCCGATGTCCCGGCCATGGACGAGATAGCGGTCGGCGACGACGTTGAGGGCGGGCAGCTGCGTCGCGGTGCCGGCGCCCGGCAGCGCGTCGGACGCGGTCTCGGGATGCGCAAGGTGCTTGAGCCGGGCGGTGACGAGCCCCGCGCCCTCCGGGCGCCAGGCCACTTCGCCCGCCATCTCGCGCGCATCGACCGTCGCCTGCCAGGTCTCGAGGCTCGAGAACTGCGCCTTGACGGTCACGTCGTGGAACTCGCGACCGACCACCGTGAGCGTCCCCGCGCGGAGATTCAGGGCGGTGACCGCGAGATCCGCGGCCGCGCTCTTTGCCGCAGAATCGGTGACCGCGGGCAGCAGCCGGTCGAGATCCAGGGCCTTCACGTTGCCGGCGATGAACACGCCCGGGCGTTCGGGCAGCTGCACGCCCACATCGCCCAGTCCGACGCCCGCGCGCTCGATCGTCGTCCTTTCGCCCTCGGTGCGCAGGATTCCCTCGACGCTGATCAGCGACCCCAGCGACAGCGTCACGCTCTCGCGCTGCGCCGGGGGTGCGCCCGGCGCTGCCGCCAGCGGACGGCGTTCGACGCGCAGCGGTAAGTTCTCGTCGGCCTTCTTCGCGAACGGCGCCGGCAGGTCCACCGCGACGCCGGCGAGCGTCGACTCGAAGATCGTCGTCCGGCGGTCCGCGCGCTTGGTCTCGGTGAACCGGAACGGCAGCGCGCCTTGCACCGCCGACGCGAACGGCAGCCCGGCATGCTGCGCGAGCTGGGCGCCGTCGATCGTGCCCTGGACCGTTGCAGTGGCGGCGCCGTCGCGCGTGTCCAGCTGCATCGTGACGTTGCCGCCAAGCGTCTGCGCGGCTAGGTCTCTGCCGCTCACCGACGACTCGGTGAACTCGAGCATGCCGTTCACCTGCGCGAGCGGCGCGCTCCCCGTCCCCATCGAGATGCCGTTGCCGGCGAACTGGAAACCTCCCGCGACCTGCGTCTGGTCGATGTTCGCCAGCGGCAACTTGAGGCGCAGCGCGAGTTTCGCGCGGCCCTCGCCCGACCAGCCGTCCGTAGCGCCGTCGATGAACCCGCGTACCGGGCTCGCGGCGATGAACTTGAGATAGTCCGCGAGCGGGCCCTCGGTCTGCCCGTCGATCTGCAGCACCGAGGGCCCGATGAGGTCCGGTATGACCGCGGTCACTTTCGCGACCTGGACGCCGTAGGTGCCCGCCCGCGTGCTGCTGATCGACATCTTGCGCCCGTCGAACAGCAGGTCCGCGGTGATGCCGGCGAGCTGCGGCCATCCGGGCGCGTACTCGAGGATGCCATCCGTCACCCGGGCGCTCGCGCGCATCTCGCCCGTCTTCGGATCGTCGTAGGGAAAATCGTCGAGGTTCCCGCGGAGCCGGAATCGCACATCGGTCAGCGGCGCGGCGACGATGGCGCGCTTGAGCCATTCGCCCGTATCCGCGCGCAGCTCCGGAATGAGCCGGTGCACCGCACGGCCATCCATCCGGGATGCGCGCAGCGTGATGTCGACCGCCTCCGCACCGTCTCCGGACCGGCGGTAGGCGGCGCTCCCGGCCGCGGCAAGCGCCCGGCTGGAGGCGGCCAGGTCGTCGACCTTCACCTCCACTGCGCCGTTCTGGAGCGACCACTGCAGTCGCCCCCGGAGGACGTCGAACGCGACCGCGTCGTCCCGCGGCGCGCCGGGAAAGCGAATTGTCGTGTTCGCCGCGTTGAGGGTCGCGGCGCCCCCCTTGTCGGACACGTCGAACTGGCCCGAGAGGTGCGTGAACCCCGGCACGTTGCCGTACGCCTGCATCCCGAGATCGGCGAATCGGCCGCGCGCGTTGAACGTGTCGGGCCGCGCGAGCTCGCCGGTCCAGTTGAACCGGATGTCGAGGAACCGGCCTTCGGGTGACATCGTGACTAGGGCGGTGCGGAGCTTCTCCGGCAGCGGCAGGCGCTCGCTGAGGAGCGCAAGCGGCGCGAGGTCGATCGATCTCGCGACGAACTCCCCGCTCTCCGGCATCCGCCCGTGCGCCGGCGCCCACTGCGCCGTGAAGTCCGCCGGGGCGAAGGCCATTCCGCCGCGGGGCACAAGCGCCAGCCGGCGCACGAACCCGTCGTACACGATCTCCTGATCGCGCACGAAAGAGAGCAGGCCGAGGTTGTCGGCGCGCTGCCGCACGCCGAACTGGCCGTATACGGCGGCGAGATCGAGCGGCGGGAGCTCCCGCGCGAAACGCACGGTCACGTCCTCGAGCGAGAGATCGGCGGCGAGCTCGGTGAGCCGCCGGTCGTCCACCGCGAGCCAGAGCCGCAGCGCGCCGCGACCGCTCCCCACCTCGAACGGGTAATCGACCCACGCTTTCCAGGCCGCGAGATCGACGTTGTCCAGCGCCGCATACAGGCGCCCGTCCCACTCGGCGAGCTGCTCGACAGTCCGCCCCACCAGGTCGCCGCGGATGTCGATCGCGGACGCGTACTCGCGCGGCGGCTCGGCGCGCAGCGAGAAGCGGTGATGGCGTCCGTCGTTCTCGAGCACGAAATTCAGGCGCTCGAGCGTCAGCGGCGGCGCGCCCCGGACCTCGTCGCGCCACTCGACCTGGGCATCGCGGATGACGATTTCGCCCTGCTCGAGGATCCAGTCGGCGGTGCCGCCGCTCCGACCCTCGCTCGGCCGGAGTTCCAGGCCGGCGATGAACATCCGGCCCTGCGGATCGCGGCGAATGAGCAGATCGGGCCGGTCGAGGACGAGCGACCTGAAGCGCAGCTCCCGGTCCGCGATCGACCGCCAGGCGATACTCGCGGCGACGTAGGGTAGCGCGAGCGCCTCCTCGCCGCGGCGGTCGTAGATCTTCACACCGCCGAGTTCGAGCCGCGGGTGCAGGCCGTACCACTCGGCATCGACGCGCTCGATGGTGACCTTCTCGCCGAGCGCGCGCGAGACCGCCGCGGCGATCTCGTCCTTGTAGTCGGCGATCCGCGGCAGCGCCCAGAACCGCAGCACGAGCATCGTCACCGCGGCGAGGAAATACAGCCCGACGAGCGTCCACCCTGCGCGGCGCAGCCATGCGAGCCAGCGCCGCTCGCGCGGCGGGAGCTGTTCGTCCAGGCGCGCGTCGAGCGCGTCGTGTACGACTTGCTCGACCTCGTGGACGGCGTCGTTGAGCGTGTTCATCCGGCGCGCGGCGCCCGGGGCGCGGCTTCAATCGGCGATATCGCCCGGCCGCGATGGCCGGGATGGCAGGGCGCGCCTACAATGGCGCGCGTCGAGACGGCTCGCACACTCATTAACAACGCGCGCGTCGCGGTTCCGACGACGCGATTGTACTGCACCGCTCCTCGAATCGTTTTTCTCATTCCGCCCATAGGCTTATGTCGTCGCTTCCATCGCCCATCGAGCCTTCACTCGCACTCGGCTGGTCGCGCTTCGCGCAGCACCTGCTCGCCGCTCGCCCGCCGCTCGCCGGCGAGGTCGATGCGGCGCGCGTTGGAGGGTGGACCGCAGCCGACATGCGTGCGTTCCTGGCGGCGCGCGATGCGCTCGACCCGACGGCGCTCGGCGCCGCGCTGCGCGAGCTGCGCGCGCGGGTGATGCTGCGGGTCGCGGCGCGCGACCTCGCCGGGCTCGCGCCGCTCACGGAGGTCACCGGCACGATGTCCGACCTCGCCGAGGTCGCGCTCGACGCGGCGCTCCGCGCACACCGGACGCGCATGGAAGCCGAGCACGGCGCACCGACGGGCGCGTCGGGCGCCCAGGACCTGCTGGTCGTCGGGATGGGCAAGCTCGGCGGCCGCGAGCTGAACGTCTCCTCCGACATCGATCTCGTGTTCGTCTACCCGGACGAGGGCGAGACCGCGCACGGGCTGTCGAACCACGGGTTCTTCGTGAAGCTCGGCCAGCGGATCATCCGCACGCTCGCGGACGTGACCCCCGACGGCCAGGTGTTCCGCGTCGACATGCGGCTGCGCCCGTGGGGCGACGCGGGCCCGCTCGCCGCGAGCTTCGATGCGCTGGAGCAGTACTTCGTCGCGCAGGGGCGCGAGTGGGAGCGCTACGCGTGGATCAAGGCGCGCGTGGTCGCCGGGGGCGACGAGCGGATGCGCGCGGAGCTCGCGAAGATCGCGCAGCCGTTCGTGTTCAGGAAGTACCTCGATTTCGGCACGATCGACGCGGTCCGCAAGCTCCATGCGCAGATCCGGCAGGAGGTCGCGCGCCGCGATCTCGCGGGCGACGTCAAGCTCGGGCCGGGGGGTATCCGCGAGATCGAGTTCATCGCGCAGGGCTTCCAGCTGATCCGCGGCGGGCGCGATCCCGGCCTGCGCGCGCGCGCCACGCTCGAGGTGCTGGCGGCGCTCGGCGCGCGCCGCCAGCTCGCCGCGCCCGCCGTGGCGGAGCTCTCCGCCGCATACGGCTTCCTGCGCCGCCTCGAGCATCGGCTCCAGTATCTCGATGACGCGCAGACCCATGCGCTGCCCGAGTCACCCGGCGACCGCCGGCTCGTCGCCGAAAGCATGGGCGCGTCCGACTGGGCGGCGTTCGCCCGCGAGCTCGACGGCCACCGCGCCGCGGTGACGCGTCATTTCGACAGCGTGTTCGCCGCCGCCGACGAGACGAACGCATCGGCACCGGTGTGGCAGGGCACGCTCGAGGGCGACGTGGCCGAGCGCGACCTTGCCGCCCGGGGTTACGTCGAACCGCGCGAGACGCTCGCCCGCATCCGCGCACTGCGCGCGAGCGCCCGCTACCAGCAGCTGCCGGAATCGAGCCGCGAACGGCTCGACCTGCTCGTGCCGCGCTTCATCGAGGCGTGCGCCCAGGCGCAGAGCGCGGCCGCACCCGGCCAGCGGGTCGTGCCGGACGTGGCGCTCCGGCGCGCGTTCGATTTCGTGGAGTCGATCAGCCGGCGCGCGTCGTACCTTGCGCTGCTCGCCGAGCAGCCCAGCGCGCTCGCCAAGGTCGCCGGGATCCTCGCCGCGTCGAGCTGGGCGGCCGAGTACCTGACGCGGCATCCGATCCTGCTCGACGAGCTCCTCGACGCGCGCGTGCTCGGCGAGGCGCCCGACTGGAGCGAGTTCGCTACGACGCTGCGGCGCGAGATGGCGGCGCACGAGGGCGACGTCGAGCGTCAGATGGACGCGATGCGCGAGAGCCACCACGCCTGGGTGTTCCGCCTGCTCATGCAGGACCTCGCCGGGCTGCTGACCGTCGAGCGCCTCGGCGATCATCTCTCGCTCGCGGCCGACCTCGTACTCGCGGTGACGATCGAGGTGTGCTGGAAGCTGGTGCGCACGCGGCACACCGAGATTCCGCGCTTCGCGGTGATCGGCTACGGAAAGCTCGGCGGCAAGGAGCTCGGCTACGCCTCCGACCTGGACATCGTGTTCGTCTACGACGACCCGCACGAGGCCGCGGCCGAGAGTTACGCGCGCCTCGCCCAGCGCATGAACAGCTGGCTCTCGAGCCGCACGCCGGCGGGCACCCTCTTCGAGACCGATCTGGCGCTGCGGCCGAGCGGCGGCGCGGGCCTGCTCGTGTCGTCGATGTCGGCGTTCAAGCGCTACCAGCTCGAATCGGCGTGGCTCTGGGAGCACCAGGCCCTCACGCGCGCGCGATTCTGCGCCGGCGACGCCGCGATCGGCGCGGTGTTCGATGCGCTGCGTCGCGACCTGCTGCAGGCGAGCCGCGACCCGGCGCAGCTCGCCGCCGAGGTGCTGACGATGCGGCAGAAGATGCTGAACGCCCACCCCAACCGGTCGGATCTCTTCGACCTGAAGCACGACCGGGGCGGCATGGTCGACATCGAGTTCATCGTCCAGCACCTGGTGCTCGCGCACTCGCGCGCTCACTACGAGCTGACGGGAAATCTCGGCAACATCGCGTTGCTGCACATGGCGGGCGCGCTCGGTCTGGTCCCCGCCGGGCTCGCGCAGCGCGTCGCCGACGCGTACCGGGACTATCGGCGGCTGCAGCACCGGTTGCGACTCAACGGCGCCGAGTTCGCCCGCGTCGAGCGCGCGAGCGTCGCGGCGCACGTCGATGCGACGCTCGGACTGTGGCAGGCGGTGTTCGGGTCGGCCCGCTAGAGAATGTCTGAACAAAGGGAGATATCTCCCCCTTTGACCCCCTATGTCAGGGGATGCTCTGCTTCATTCTTCGAATAAATCAGAGCATCCCTAGATCGAACCCGGCAACTCGACCCCGAGCTTCTCCGCCCACGGAACGAGCGCGGGCATCGTCTCCGGGTGGAGCTCCACGCCTTCCGCGAGCTGGCGCTCGCGCAGCTTCAGCCCGCGCTCGCCGGGCATGCGCACGGGCGGATTGCCCGGCTTGACCGGCGCGGTCCGGCAGGCGTTCGCCAGCCAGCCGGTCTCGCGCGCGAACGCGTCGCGGCCTCCGAACGCGCCGGGATCGATGATCTGCACGAACACCGCGGCACCCCAGCGCTTCTCGTCGTCGGCACGCCCGTGTCCGGCGAGCGCCGAAGTCAGCGCTTCGACCAGCAGCGCGAGGCCGAAGCCCTTGTGCCCGAGGTCCATCCCGCCGAGCGGCAGGATCGCGCCCGGCGGACGGGTCAGGAACACCGCCGGGTCGTCGCTCGCGTCGCCCCGGTTGTCGACGAGCCACGGGCCGGGCAGCCGCTCGCCCTGCCCCGCGCGGTTGAGCCGCGAGACGAGGCCGTTGGTCGTCGTCGAGGCGCTGATGTCGATCAGCACCGGCAGAGCGTCGGTCGGAAAGCCGGCGGCGATCGGGTTGGGCGTGAAGCGGCCGGCGATGGCGCCATGCGGCGCAACCGATCCGGTGGCCGGGTCCGAGCTCATGAGCAGCATCACGAGCCCGCGCGCGGTCGCGCGCGGCAGGTAGGCCTGCAAGCAGGCGATGTGATGCGAGCGGCGGATCGCCACGGTCACGACGCCCTGCGCGGCGATGCGGGCGAACGCCGCCTCCATCGCGCGCAGCACGAGCCACGGGCCGGGGAGGAAGTTGCCGTCCCACGCGATCGTCCCGCCGCGGTCCGCGACCACGGTCGGATCGCCCGTGCGCGTCAGCCCGCCGTCCTCGAGCGCTTGCAGGTAGGGGCCGAGGAGTTGCAGGCCGTGCGTCGTGTGGCCCATGAGGTCGCCCTCGACCAGGATGTCGGCGATGTCGGCGGCGCGGTCGCTCGCGAGGCCGGCGCGTTCGAGCAGACGCGTCGCGAATCCGCGCAGGGCCGCGGCGGGATGGCGAATGGCGGCGGCAGGCATGGCATGCGCATCGTAATCCCTGCGCCGTCCGCTCGCCGCACCGTTCCAGGTCCACGGTTCACGCTAGAATCGGCGCCTCCACCACCGCCCACCTCCGGAGAGCAGAACCGATGGCGACCACCATGGCCGATCGTGACGGCTGGATCTGGTACGACGGCAAACTCGTGCCCTGGCGCGACGCCACCACCCACGTCCTGACCCACTCGCTGCACTACGGGCTGGCGGTCTTCGAGGGCCTGCGCGCCTACAAGACGGTCGGGGGCACGGCGATCTTCCGCCTGAAGGAGCACACCGATCGCCTGTACAACTCGGCGCACATCTACATGATGAAGATTCCCTACCCGCGCGACGTGCTGATGGCGGCGCACAAGGAAGTGGTGCGGGCCAACAAGCTGGAGTCCTGCTACCTGCGGCCGATTGCGTTCTACGGCTCGGAGAAAATGGGCGTGAGCCCGAAGGGCGCGACGGTGCACGTGGCGATCGCCGCCTGGCCCTGGGGCGCGTACCTCGGCGCGGAAGGCCTCCAGAAGGGCATCCGCATCAAGACCTCGTCGTTCGCGCGCCACCACGTCAACGTCTCGATGTGCCGCGCGAAGTACTCGGGCACGTACGCCAACTCGATCCTCGCCAACGTCGAGGCGACCGAGCACGGCTACGACGAGGGCCTGCTCCTCGATGTCGACGGCTTCGTGGCCGAAGGCGCGGGCGAGAACCTGTTCGTCGTGAAGAACGGCAAGATCTACGAGCCGGAGCTGACGAGCGCGCTCATCGGCATCACGCGCGAAACGGTGATCCAGCTGGCCGCCGACCTGGGCTACGAGGTGCGCGCGAAGCGCATCACGCGCGACGACCTGTACATCGCCGACGAGGCGTTCTTCACCGGCACCGCCGCAGAGGTGACGCCGATCCGCGAGGTCGACGGACGCCAGATCGGCGCGGGGCGGCGCGGGCCGGTCACGACCAAGCTCCAGAAGGCGTTCTTCGACCTGGTCAACGGGAAGAACAAGCGCTATTCGCAGTGGCTCTCGCCGGTGTACGGTGCCAAGGCGAAGCCGGCCGGGAAGAAGGGCAAGTAGCGATGGCCGAGCCGGTTCAGACGGAGACCCGGATCGAGGTCGGCGCGGACGACCTCCCCCTGCACTGCCCCACCCCGCGCACGCCGGTGTGGTGCTACCACCCGCGCGTCTTTCTCGACATCGCGGACACGGGCGAAATGCGGTGCCCGTACTGCAGCACCCTGTACGTGTATCGCGGGGGCAAGCCGAAGGGGCATTGAGCTTCGATGCGGCTCCTGCTCGTCGCCCCGAACTGGATCGGCGACACGCTGCTCGCGCAGCCGCTGCTCGCGCGGCTGCGCGCACGCCATCCCGGCCTGCGCATCGACGCGATCGCGCCCGAATGGACCGCGCCGGTGCTGCGCCGGATGCCCGAGATCGACGAGGTCATCGAGGTGCCATTCCGGCACGGCGAGCTCGCCCTCGGCCCGCGCATCCGGCTCGCGCGCCGCATGCAGCGCCGGCGCTACAGCGAGGCGATCGTGCTCCCCAACAGCTTCAAGTCGGCGCTCGTGCCGTTCCTCGCGAGGATCCCGCGGCGCGTCGGCTTCCGCGGCGAAGCGCGGTACGGCCTGCTCAATGTTCGCCATCGGTTCGACGAGTCCGCACTGCCGCTGATGGCGGAGCGCTACCTCCAGCTCGCCGAGGCGCCGGGGCGCCCGGTCGAGCGCCCGGTCCCGGCCGCGCGGATCGAGGTGGACGAGGCGAATCTCCTGATCACGGTCAGCCGGCTCGGCCTGGACCGCTCGCAGCCGATCGTCGCGCTCTGTCCGGGCGCCGAGTACGGGCCCGCGAAACGCTGGCCGGCGCGGCACTTCGCGGCGCTCGCCCGGGCGCTCGGGGCGCGCAACCGGTCGGTCTGGCTCATCGGCGCGCCAGGGGACCGCGCGATCGGCGAGGAGATCGCCCACCTCTCGGCCGGCGAGGCGCTGAACCTGTGCGGCCGCACCGATCTCGGCGCCGCGATCGACCTGCTCTCGGTCGCCGAAGCGGTCGTCACCAACGACTCGGGGCTGATGCACGTTGCCGCGGCACTCGGCCGGCCGCTGGTCGCCCTCTACGGCTCCTCGAGCCCCGCGCACACGCCCCCGCTCGCGCCGCGCGCGCGGATCGTGAAACTCGAGATCGAGTGCAGCCCGTGCTTCGCGCGCGAGTGCCCGCTCGGGCACTTCCGCTGCATGAACGAGCTCTCGCCGGAGCGGGTGCTGAGCGAGATCGACGCGGCGGTGGCGGGCGCCCGCGAGCGGGCGTGAGCCCGCAGGACCGCTCCAAGGGCGAACACCCGAGCGCACTTCGCGCGAGGGTAGTCCAATGAGTCCGCCGGGCCGCCCCAAGGGCGAACACCCGAACGCGCAGCGAGAGAGGACTCCAGCGAGCGCGTGAGGCGCCGACGCACCTCACGCTAGAAGGGTTGAAGCCAGCCGATAAGCCGGGTTCTGTCGGGAACGGTCATTCATCTAGGCCGCGGGTTGCCCCGCGGCTCGAGCCACCTACCCGCAGGCTCGGGCGGGCCGCCCTTTCGCGCGAGGCAAGCCCGCGCTGCACCTGCCTATTTGGTGTTGCTCCGGGTGGGGTTTAGCGTGCCGACGATGTCGCCACCGTCGCGGTGCGCTCTTACCGCACCTTTTCACCCTTGCCTGATCCCGCGCGCCGATCTTGCGACCGGCTGACGGGCCATCGGCGGTGTGCTTTCTGTTCCACTTTCCGTCGCCTCACGGCGCCTGGACGTTATCCAGCACCCTGCCCTGCGGAGCCCGGACTTTCCTCTGAAGGCTTGCGCTTCCAGCGACCGTCTGGCCAGCTTCGCTGCGAATGATACCCGCTTGAAGCTGCAGTACGCCGCTGCGGCGCATCTTGCTTTCGCATCGCCAAAGGACTAAACAGTAGGGAGTGCCCGCGGAAGGGAGGTCTCGATGCGTCGCAGACTGTACTTCCTGCTTCCGGACGTCGTAAGTGCCCGCCGGACCGCGGCCGATCTGCTGCTCGCCCAGGTCGAGCACCGCCACATGCATGTCCTCGCCAAACGCGGGACGGACCTCACCGAACTGCACGAAGCGAACCCGTTGCAGAAGACCGACCTCGTGCACGGCGCAGAGCGCGGGATAGTGATTGGCGGCATTGGCGGCATCGCGCTCGGCGTGCTCGCCGTACTGGCGCCGCCCGGCGGGGCGGCGCTCGAATGGGTAACGGTGCTCGTCACCGGCATCGGCGGCGCGCTGCTCGGCGCTTGGCTGGGCAGCCTCGCGGGCACCGGGGTCCCCAACTCGCGGCTGAAGCGCTACGACCGCGAGTTCGACGCCGGAAAGGTCCTGCTCATGGTCGACGTGCCGTTTGCGCGCGTCGACGAGATCCGCACTCTCGTCCACCGTCAGCACCCGGAGGCGCGCGGTGGCACAGTGGAGCCGACGATGCCGGCCTTCCCGTAACCGTTCGCTTCGGGGCAACGCTCCGAACCTGCGCCGCTCGCGCGGCGCCCGGAGCGCGGTCCGGTCCGAGCCCACGCGCAGCGCGAGCGTGCGACAGGCGCGCGCGCCGTGCGATGCGATTCCAGCCGTATGCGGCCGCGATCGCGGACAAGGGCCGGGGCGCTCCAAGAGGCCCCTCAAGGGGCCTCTTTCTTTTCCGCTTTCCATCCCGACCGGAACACATAAGCGTCGTCGTAGAACGCCCCGTCCTCGTTCTCCGCCGTCCAGCCGGGAATGCCGAGGATCGGCAGGGGATGCAGGGAGCGTGTCGACGCCAGCGCCCCCGGCGCGGTGAAGTGCGCGGCCGCGCGCTCGTCCAGGAGCGCATTTAACGCGTCGTCCGCGAGCGCGAGCGTCGCGGGCGGGACCGCGACGACGAGCGTCTTCGCCGTAACGCCCTTGTACGGCGCGAGCGCGATCTCGTGGATCGCATGCCCGACGACCTTGAAGCGCATCGACGCGACGACGTCGGCACGCCGCGTCCAGAACAGCTCCTTCCACCTGAACGCCACCAGCAGGCTGGAGAGCGAGGCATCGGCGCAGGCGGCGATCACGCCGCCCTCGTCGAAGAGCGTGAGCACGTCACGCGCTGTGCCGCGCTGCGGCTCGCCGCGCCGGAGCTGCATCTGGTCGTGGTGCAGGCGGTTGATGGCGCCCTTGGTGTGCGGAAATGTGATCCACGCGAGGGCATTGAAGAGGTCGTGCCAGCTGCCCGCGCGCGTCGGCACCGCCCCCTCGCGATAGATCCGGATTTCGTATTGCGCCTCGAATGCGCCCGCTCGCTCCGCGGTGGCCGGGACGAAGACGACCGGCGCGCCGCCTCCGGATCGCACGTCCCGCTCCCGCGCAAGCAGGCTCAGCTCGTCCAGGGTCGGGAAGCGATCCGGCGGCAACCGCTCGAGCAGCGGCCGCACCGTCGCAAGCAGCGGGGAGCCGATGAGCGCCGCCCGGTCCCAGGCGGGCGCGCCGCCGTCGGTCACACGAGTCGCCAGCCGAGCGCCTCGCCGCCGCGCAGCGGCACGAGCGTCGCCGCACCGAGCGCGAGCTCGCGCGGCGCCTCCCAGCGCTCGCGCACCAGCGTCACGCGCTCCGCGTTGCGCGGCAGGCGGTAGAAGTCCGGACCGTGGAAGCTCGCGAAGGCCTCGAGCCGCTCGAGCGCGCCGGCGGCGTCGAACGCCTCCGCGTAGAGCTCGAGCGCGGCGTGCGCAGTGAAGCAGCCCGCACATCCGCACCCGCTCTCCTTCTCGCCGCGCGGGTGCGGCGCGCTGTCGGTGCCGAGGAAGAACTTCGGGCTGCCGCCGGTCGCCGCGCGCACGAGCGCGACGCGATGGCGCTCGCGCTTGAGCACCGGCAGACAGTAGAGGTGCGGCCGCAAGCCGCCCTTGAAGATCGCATTGCGGTTGTAGAGCAGGTGGTGCGCGGTGATCGTTGCGCCGATCCGCGCGCCGGCGGTGAGCACATAGTCCGCTGCGTCCTTGGTGGTGATGTGCTCGAACACGACCCGCAGGGCAGGAAAGCGCCGCACCACCTGCGTGAGCACCGTGTCGATGAACACCTTCTCGCGGTCGAAGACGTCGATCTCCGGATCCGTCGCCTCGCCGTGCATGAGCAGCGGCAGGTCGTGCTCCTCCATCGCGGCAAGCGCCGGAAAGGCGCGCTCG
>Ga0209706_10000538_pt1 | contig 21680 bp, 24 predicted proteins | sample PPLLaktember2015_6_FD_187263 | JGI IMG/M metagenome (GOLD analysis project Ga0209706, IMG submission 187263) | Freshwater sediment microbial communities from Prairie Pothole Lake near Jamestown, North Dakota, USA - PPLs Lake P8 Core (1) Depth... | ecosystem: Environmental > Aquatic > Freshwater...
CGAGGTGCTGCCGCAGGTGGAGCGGCTGCGCGAGGAGCTCGCGAAGCAGCAGCACCGCCACGGCCTGCTCGAGCTGCGCGCGCCGCAATCGGGCACGGTCAAGGACCTGGCCACCCACACCCCGGGCACGGTGGTCGCGCCGGGCACCATCCTCATGACCATCGTCCCCGAGGGCGAGGAGCTGCGCGCGGAAGTGTGGGTCTCGAACGACGATGTCGGCTTCGTGCACGCCCGGCAGCCGGCCAAGATCAAGCTCGCCTCGTTCCAGTTCCAGAAATACGGCATGCTGGAGGGCATGGTTGCACAGGTCAGCGCGGACGCTACCGAGGCGCCCAACCCCAACACCCGCTCGGGCGGCCTTGCCGGCCGCGATCGCCCGGCCGGTCCGCTTGCGTTCCGCACGTTGGTGGAGCTGAAGCAGCAGTACCTCGAAAGCGACGGTCACCGATATCCGCTCGCCCCGGGCATGCAGGTCATGGCCGAGATCCACTTGGGCGAGCGCACGGTGCTCGAGTACCTTCTCTCGCCGGTCCAGAAGGCCTTCCACGAAGCGGGGCGCGAGCGCTGAGACGGCGGTTTGAAACGCGCGCGGGAAGGCGACTCATGACCTGGCTTGTCGCGCTCGCTCTCGCGGCGAGCGCGCTGGCGGGGGGCGCTGCGGCGGCGGAGAGCCGCCATCCGATCGTCCATTCACGCACCTTGACCGACGGAGCGAACCCGAACTTCGTCTGGGTCGACAACGACGAGCTGCTGTTCGTTTCCGCGACGCCGAATCCCGAGGCGAAGCGGGCGTGGGAGCAGGTCAACTACGCCATCAGCCGCTGGAATACCCGGTCGGGCGTCGTCACGCGGGTGAGGGCATTCGGCCACGAGCGGCCGTCGCTTTGCCTGCACGAGGGGCTGTTCCTTTATGGCCGCAGGCTGCGGGACGGCAGCCGCGAGGCCTACCACGGCAAGCTGGGCGAATCGGAGCAGCGGGTGGACCCGAGGCGCTACGTCCCGCTCTTCTGCCGGCCCAGGGCCGAGGTGCCGGCGCTGCCGAAGTGGACCGAGGGAAGGGAAATCCGGTGGCTGGAGAAGCTCGGCGCGGGCTTCGTCGATTTCGGCGAGGACGAGAAGTCGTCCGAGAACACGCCGGTGCGGCTGTACCGCCCCGGCATGGCGCAGGAGGAGGGGATCGAGCTGCCGTTCGGACGCCGCAGCATCGCCAAGCGCTTCCCGTACCACGAGTTCCAGGGCGCGTTCTTCGTCGCGAGCGACTATCCCCAGTCGCCGCGGCCGCAGCGGGTCCCCTACCCGGTGCACTGGCTCTACGCGGACGGCCGGGTCGAGAAGATCGCGGACATCCCGTGGGGACCCTGGCGGCAGGCGGGCCTGTCCATTTTCCCGACGCGTGCGGGCCTGGTCATGGCCTCGAGCAACGCCGCCGTCGGCGACGGGACCGACCTCGCCCATGCCGGCGTCTATCTCCTTAACGCCGGGCGTGTGGAGAAGCTGCTCAAGGGCTGGATCGCGGGCCTTGCCGTCGCGGTCTCGCCCGACGGATGCCGCATCGCGTTCAGCTATTCGCCGGCGGTCACCGAGAAGAAGAACGTCCTGCAGGCCATGAGCCTTTGCCGGTGAACCCGGGGCACGGGACCGCGGTCTCAGCACCATGGCACGCGCAAGCAAGGAGTACGTCCCCCCGGATCCGACCCGCGTCGAGACGAGCGACGAGGCGATCCGCTTCTGGTCGAGCACCCTGGAAGTCAAGGAAGACAAGCTGCGCGGCGCGGTGCGCAAGGCCGGGCCGCTGCTGGAAGACGTGAAGAAGGAGCTGGGGATCGCCGGCGTGGGGTAGGGCGGCGCGCTCAGCTTCCCGGCAGCTTGTAGAACTCCTGGTTGAGGTACGCGGCGACGTCCTCGACGTCGCGCGTGCGCCAGCTCTGGCCCACGAGGGCCTGCCAGCGCGTCACCTGGTGGACGAGATCGGGCCAGCTGCGCACCAGCCGCTTCTCTCGCCAGTGCGCCTGGGTGGTGTGGCACTGCACGCAGGCGGTGTCGTAGAGGAGGCGGCCGCGCTGCGCATCGGCCGTCAGCGCCTTCTCCGGCGCCTGGGGCGCGCCGCCGCAGCCCCCGAGCGCCAGGGCGAGGACGGTGAGCGCGGTGCGGCGCATGCCGGCGGCCGGTGCAGGATTCGTTCCCATGGGCGCCGCGAGCCTAGCACCCCTGTGCTAGAATCCGCGCCCTTCCTTGCCACACCGCTACGCATGACGGGTGGCTTACCCATAAGGAGACTCACCGCATGCGGCATTACGAGATCGTTTTCATCGTCCATCCCGACCAGAGCGAGCAGGTGCCCGCGATGGTCGAGCGCTACAAGGGCCTCATCGCGGCGCGCAAGGGCACCGTGCACCGCCTCGAGGACTGGGGCCGCCGGCAGCTTGCCTACCCGCTCGCCAAGGTCCACAAGGCGCACTACGTCCTGATGAACATCGAGTGCGACAACGAGACGCTGGCGGAGCTCGAGCATTCGTTCAAGTTCAGCGACGCCGTGCTGCGCCACCTCACCGTGAAGATGCCCAAGGCCTGGATCCAGCCCTCCCCGATGATGAAGGAGGAGAAGTCCAAGTCGATGATGGGCGAGCGCGGCGCCGCCGAGGCGAAGCCGGCCGAAGTTTCCACGGGCTCGCCCGCGGCCGCGCCGGCGCCGGCAGCGCCGGCCGCCTGAATCGGCTCGAGATCACCGGCAAGGTCGTGGAGCTCGGAGCGCTGCGCTACACGCCGGCGGGCATGCCCGCCGTGGAGTTCCGCATCGCCCACGAGTCGGAGCAGGACGAGGCCGGCGGCCGGCGCAAGGTGCTGGCCGAGCTTGGCGCCGTGGCCTTCGACTCGCAGGCAAGGCTGATGGCGGGCGCGAAGCTCGGCGTGCAGGCGAAGTTCCAGGGCTTCCTCGCCGCCAAGAGCAAGCGCTCGCAAAGACTGGTGCTGCACGTAACCAACATTGAATTCATCGAAGGAGCTTGAGATGCCCCCGCGTCGCAACCTGAAAGGCAAGGGCAAAGGGAAGTTCGGCAAGGACAAGAAGGACAAGGGCCAGCGGGCGCTGTTCCGCCGCCGCAAGTTCTGCCGCTTTACCGCCGAGAAGGCCGAGTGGATCGACTACAAGGACATCGAGGTCCTCAAGGACTTCGTCAACGAGACCGGCAAGATCATCCCGGCGCGCATCACCGGGACCGCGGCCGGCTACCAGCGGCAGCTTTCCGAGGCGATCAAGCGCGCGCGCTTCCTCGCCCTGCTGCCCTACACCGACCTGCATTGAGCGAGGGGAACTGAGCCATGCAAGTCATCCTCCTGGAGAAGGTCGCCAACCTCGGCGAGCTCGGCGCGGTCGTCAAGGTGAAGGACGGCTTCGCGCGCAACTTCCTCATCCCGCAGGGCAAGGCGAAGCGCGCCACGCCCGAGAACCTCAAGGCATTCGAGGCGCGCCGCGCGGATCTGGAGAAGGCGCAGAACGAGGCGCTCGACAAGGCGAAGGAGCGCGGCGGGAAGCTCGAGGGCCTGACGGTGAAGATCACGCAGAAAGCGGGGGTGGACGGGCGCCTCTTCGGCTCGGTCACCAACTACGACATCGTCGAAGCGCTGGAGAAGCTCGGCCACGAGGTCGAGCGCTCGCAGATCCGCATGCCGCAGGGCCCGCTGAAGCAGGTCGGCGAGTATCCGCTCGCGATCGCGCTGCACACCGACGTCACGGCGACCATCACGGTCTCGGTCCTGGGCGAACAGTAGTCAAGTTCGCGTCGGAAAGACGCAAAAGGGCTGCCTCGGCAGCCCTTTTTTATGCGGTGTAGACTGTATATATGATCAGTACAGGGCGTTTCGCAGCGCGCGCGACTTCTCCCCAGCTTATCGACCGGTTGGCCACAGGTTGTCCACAGGCCGCGCGGCGTTGATTTCCTTCATATACAAAACATTGAACTGCTGCCTGTGGATAGCGTGGCGGGAAACCGGAAGATTTCTCCCGTTTTTTTCCGGAGTGCTTAGGATGCGTTCCGGGGAGGACAACAAAGAATGGCGCTCGCGCAGCAGGTAGCGCGACAGGAAAGCGCGGACTCGGTACTCGCGCTCAGGGTTCCGCCGCACTCGGTGGAGGCGGAGCAGTCGCTGCTCGGCGCGCTGCTGCTCGACAACCAGGCCTTCGACCGCGTCGCCGACCTGGTGGCGGGCGAGGACTTCTACCGCGACGACCACCGGCGCATCTGGCGCCACATCGCCAAGCTCATCGAGGCGGGCCGGCCGGCCGACGTGGTCACGGTCGCCGAATCGATCGAGGCGAGCGAGGACAAGGACCGCTCGGGCGGCCCCGCCTACCTCGCGGCGCTGGCGCAGAACACCCCCAGCGCGCTCAACATCCGGCGCTACGCGGAGCTGGTGCGCGAGCGAGCGGTGCAGCGGCGCCTCGCGCACGTCGCCACCGAGATCGCCGAGGCGGCGCTCTCCCCGGCCGGCAAGGACGTGAACCAGCTGCTCGACGAGGCCGAGTCGAAGATCTTCCAGATCGCCGAGTCGGGGGCGCGCAAGGACCAGGGCCTGCTCGGCATCGCGCCGATCCTCGCGCGCGTCTACGAGCGCATCGACCACCTCTACCACCAGGACAATCCGTCGGACGTCACCGGCGTGCCGACGGGCTTCACCGAGCTCGACCAGAAGACCGCCGGATTGCAGCCCGGCGACCTGATCATCGTCGCGGGACGCCCCTCGATGGGCAAGACCGCCTTCGCGCTCAACATCGCCGAGCACGTGGCGCTGCACCCGAGCGTGCGCCTGCCGGTCGCGATCTTCAGCATGGAGATGAGCTCGAGCCAGCTCGCGATGCGGATGCTTTCCTCGATCGCCAAGGTCGACCAGCACAAGCTGCGCACCGGGCGCCTGAACGACGAGGAGTGGTCGCACCTCACCGACGCGATGGGCAAGCTGCACGAGGCCCACATCCACGTCGACGAGACCGCGGCGCTGAACGCGCTCGAGGTGCGCGCGCGCGCGCGGCGCCTGAAGCGCGAGTACAGCAAGCTCGGCCTGGTGATCGTCGACTACCTGCAGCTCATGTCCGCCTCCGGCCAGGGCGAGAACCGCGCCACCGAGATCTCCGAGATCTCGCGCTCGCTCAAGGCGCTCTCCAAGGAGCTCGAAGTGCCGGTGATCGCGCTGTCGCAGCTCTCGCGCGCGGTCGAGCAGCGCAACGACCGCCGCCCGATGATGTCGGACCTGCGCGAGTCGGGCGCCATCGAGCAGGACGCCGACGTCATCCTCTTCATCTACCGCGACGAGGTGTACTCGCCGGAGAAGGAGGAGGCGAAGGGCAGGGCCGAGATCATCATCGGCAAGCAGCGGAACGGCCCGATCGGCCGCATCGACCTCACCTTCCTCGGCCGCTTCACCCGCTTCGCGAACTTCCAGGATCCCAATGCCTTTTGAAAAGGGGAACCCCATGGCCGAGCCGACGATTGCCCAGCGCACCCCTTACGTCGTCGAGCTCGCTGCGGGGGACTACTGGTGGTGCGCCTGCGGGCTGTCCAAGCGCCAGCCCTTCTGCGACGGGTCGCACAAGGCGACCGCCTTCACGCCGCAGAAGTTCACCCTCTCGGAAGCGCAGAAGCTGTGGCTGTGCGGCTGCAAGCGCAGCGCGAACCGCCCGTTCTGCGACGGCTCGCACAAGAAGCTGGCCTAGTTACTTCCTCGTCGCCGTCCAGCGGCCTTCCTGGCCTTTTTCGTCGCGGAAGGTGCCTTCCATGCGCGTGCCGCTCACGCGGCCGGTGAAGTCGCGGCGCACCAGGCCGGGGTCGACGTAGGAAAACCAGATCTGCGCGCCGCGCAGGCGCGGCTCGCGCAGGCCGCCGTGCGTCGTGCCGAAGGCCACCGTGCCGTGGATCTTCTGGAAGGTCTGCTCGAGCTGCAGCTCGCTGCGCCGGCCGCCCGCCTCGAGGTTCCAGCTGCCCATGACGTTCGCGGGCACGATCCAGAAGTAGGCGCGCCGCCCGTCCATCGATGAGATCTCGTCGGCTTCCCAGTCTTCCATGGTGAACGAGTGCGACGCCACGCGCGTGCCCGGCTTCATGGAGAGGATCTGCGGACGCAGCTTCATGTTGAGCGCCGGCAGCAGGTACATGGTGATGACGTCGGCCTTGCTGAAGTCGGTGGCGAAGATGTCGCCGTGGCGGATGATCGCCTTGCCGGGCCCGTCGCCGGCGACGCCCGCGGCCTGGGCGTTGGCGTTGGCGTGCTTGACCATCTCGGGGTTGTATTCGATGCCGATGGCGCGCGCGCCGAACTTCTTCGCCGCGGCGATGGCGATCTTGCCGTCGCCGGCGCCGAGGTCCATCACCAGGTCCTTGGCGGTGACCTGCGCCATGGTGAGCATGCGCTCGACGACGTCGTCGGGCGTCGGCACCCAGATCACATCCTTGCCCGCCTGGCCGACGTGCGGCTCGAACTTCTGCGCGGCGGCCGGGAAGGCGAGGAGCGAGACGGAAAGAATTGCCGTGAGCAGGCGTGTCATTGCGGATTTCCGGAGGGAAGGGAAGGGCAGGGAATCTAGCAGAAAGTCAGCAGCCGAAGGTGAAACACCCCCGGCTGCTGACTTATTCCTTACAGCCGCATCTTACAAAACCTCTGCGGCGTGGTCGGCGAGCCGCGAGCGCTCGCCGCGGGCGAGCGTGACGTGTCCCGCGTGAGACCAGTCCTTCATGCGATCGACGACATAGGTGAGGCCCGAGCTGCCTTCGGTGAGGTAAGGCGTGTCGATCTGCGCGATGTTGCCCAGGCACACCACCTTCGTGCCCGGCCCGGCGCGCGTCACCAGCGTCTTCATCTGCTTGGGCGTGAGGTTCTGCGCCTCGTCGATGATCAGCCACTTGTTGACGAAGGTGCGCCCGCGCATGAAGTTGAGCGACTTGATCTTGATGCGCGAGCGCACCAGGTCCCGCGTCGCCGCGCGCCCCCACTCGCCGCCCGACTCGTCGGAGGCGTTGAGGACATCGAGGTTGTCCTCGAGCGCCCCCATCCAGGGCTGCATCTTCTCTTCCTCGGTGCCGGGCAGGAAGCCGATGTCCTCGCCCAGCGGCACCGTGACGCGCGTCATGATGATCTCGCTGTAGCGCTTCTCGTCGAGCACCTGCGTAAGCCCGGCGGCGAGCGCGAGCAGCGTCTTGCCGGTGCCGGCCTGGCCGAGCAGCGTGACGAAGTCGACGGCCGGGTTCATGAGCAGGTTGAGCGCGAAGTTCTGCTCGCGGTTGCGCGCGGTGATGCCCCACACCGAGTTCTTGGTGTGCGAGTAGTCGCGCAGCGTCTCGAGCACGGCGATGCGCCCTTGCGCCTCCTTGACCAGCGCATAGAGCGGCCTGTCGCCGGACTCATCGAACACGAACTCGTTCACGTGCAGCTTCGAGACCAGCGGCCCGCGCACGCGGTAGTACGTGTGCCCGTCCTTCTTCCAGGACTCGACGTCGCGCCCGTGCGTGTCCCAGAAATCCTTCGGCAGCGCGCGCACGCCGGTGTAGAGGAGGTCGGCGTCCTCGAGCACCTTGTCGTTGAAGTAGTCCTCGGCGTCGAGCCCCAGCGCCCGCGCCTTGATGCGCATGTTGATGTCCTTCGACACCAGCACCACTTCGCGCTGCGGCTCGCGCTCCTGGAGGGAGCGCACGACGGAAAGGATCTGGTTGTCGGTCTTGCCCGAGGCGAGCGTCGAGGGCAGGCTGCCGTTCATCGCCTCGGTCTGCAGAAACAGCTTGCCGCGCGATTGCTGTCCTTCCCTGGTTCTTATCAACAGGCCTTTCTTTATCGTTTCCAGATCCCCGGTGACGATCTCGTCGAGGAAGCGGCTCGCCTGGCGCGCGTTGCGCGAGACGTCCGAAAGCCCGCGCTTGTGCTGGTCGAGCTCCTCCAGCGTGGCGATCGGCAGGTAGACGTCGTGCTCGTCGAAGCGGAAGAGGCTCGTCGGATCGTGCATGAGCACGTTGGTGTCGAGCACGAAGAGCTTCTTCACTTTGGGCTTGCGCGGCGGGCGGGAGCGTTTCACGGCGGGGGTGAGGGCGGCGGAGGGAGCGGCGGCGGGCGAGTCTACGGCGAGGTCCTGTTCGACATCATAGGGCTTTAACAAAGTTCAATACCTCCTGGACGTGGCCTGGAACCTTGACCCCGCGCCATTCGCGCGCCAGCACCCCGTCCTTCCCGATGACGAAGGTGCTGCGCTCGATGCCGCGGACTTTCTTCCCGTACATGCTCTTCATCTTGATGACACCGAACTGCTTGCAGACCGCCTCTTCGGGGTCGGCGAGCAATTCGAACGGGAACTTGAGCTTCTCCTTGAAGCGCTCGTGCGAGGCGAGCGAGTCGCGCGAGATGCCGAGCACCTCGCTGCCGGCGCGCTTGAACGCCGGGTAGCTGTCGCGGAAATCCGCCCCCTCGGTCGTGCAGCCGGGGGTGTTGTCCTTCGGATAGAAATACAGGACGACGGTCTTGCCGCGAGCGCTGGAGAGCTTGAACGTGCTGCCGCCGGTTGAGGGGAGACTGAAGTCGGGGACCGGCTTGCCCTGCATTTCCAGAGTTTCTTATGCCTCTTCTGAGCAATGCGCCGTAACACTTTCAGTAGACATGTTTTTTTCCGGCGTTGCAAGCGGGAAGTTAGAAGCCTGAAATAAAAGGACAATTGCGCGATTAAGGGAGCGCGAAGAGCTCCTGCGTGCCGGCGACGCCGCGCAGGTCGAAGCTGCCGATCGAGCGCAGCGGCCGGGCGATGCGGGCGGCGAACTCTCGCGACATGAGGAGCGGCACGCCGGCTTCCTTGGTGAGCGCCTGGATGCGCGCGGTCTTGTTCACGGCGGGGCCAACCACGTTGAAGGCGAGGCGGTAGGGCGCGCCGACGTTGGCGTGGGTGACGGTGCCCAGGTGCAGCCCGAGGCCGAACTCGATCGGTGGCTCGCCGGCGCGGCGGCGCTGGTGGTTGACCACCGCGATCGAGGCGAAGGCGTCGATGGCGGCGTCGAGCGCAGCCTCGCAGACCGCGCGCTCGTCGGCGGGGCCGCGCATCTCGAAGACGATCAGGATGGCATCGCCGATGAACTGCAGGATCTCGCCGCCGCGCGCCGCCGCGGCGGTGGCGCATTGCTCGAAGTAGTCGTTCAGCAGCCGCAGCAGCTTCTCGGGCTCGAGCGACTCGTTCAGGCGTGTGAAGCCGCGGAGATCCGAGTACCAGAACGCCGCCTCGATGCGGTCGCCGTCGCCGCGCTTCACCTGCCCGCGCAGGATGCGCTCGCTGATGCGCGGGCCGACGAACGCGTCCAGCAGGCCGAGGGTCATGCGCCGGCCATTGAGGATCTCGATGAGCGGCGAGACCAGGTTGACGAGCGCGTCGAAGCGCGCGAGGTCCGCGTCGTCGAAGCCGCGCGGCGAGGTGGTGGCGAGCGCGAAGAAGCTCACCAGGCCGTTGCTGTAGACGAGCGGCACCGCGTAGTAGTCGGTCATGCCCTCGGCGCGCATCTCGTGCAGCACCACGTGGTCGCGTCCTTCCACGAGCGCCCCTTCGCCTTTCTCCTGCAGGCGGCGGCGGAAGGGCTTGTGCTGCTCGCGTACCACCTGCGCCGGGCTGCCGAGGTAGGCGTCGGTCTCCAGGATGCCGTGCCTGCCCTCCCACATCTGCGCTTGCGAGCCGCGGTTCCAGAAGGCCCCCCAGGCGAGGAGCTGCGGATGCAGCGTGCCGCTCGTGAAGCGGATGCGGTCCACGCGGGCGCCGGCCTGGTCGAGGCTCGCCGCGAGGCCGTTGAGGAGCGCGATCGGCTCGGTGAGCCTGCGGCCTTCGGTGAGCAGCCACGCGGCGACCGGCGCGAGCGACCAGCCCTCGTCCGGACCGAAGAGACGTGTCAGCGAATCAGGAATCGGCGCAGCTCCGCGAGGAGCTCCCGCGGCTTCTCTTCCGGAATGAAATGCCCGCAGGGCAGGGCGCGGCCGCGCACGTCGCTCGCCACCTCGCGCCAGTCCTCGAGGCAGTTGAACAGCGCCGCGATCACGCCTTGCCGGCCCCAGAGCGCGAGCAGCGGCATGGTGATCTTTCGTTTGTCTTTCCGATCGTGCACCAGATCGATGGTCGCTGCCGCGCGGTAGTCCTCGCACGTCGAGTGCGGGTCGAAGCAGCGCGCGTATTCGGCCATCGCGCGCCGGTCGAAGACCTTGATGCCGGCCTTGCCGCGGCCCAGGCGCGTCAGGATGTAGTTGATTCCAACAGCAGAAAGCATTCGTTCCGGGAGCGGGGCTTCCTGGATGAGGAAGAACCAGTGGTAGTAGGCCTTCGCGAACTGCATGTTGGTGCTCTCGTACATCTTCAGCGTCGGCGAGATGTCGAGCACGGTGAGCGTGCGCACGCGCCGGCCGTGGTCGCGCGCCAGGCGGTGCGCCACTCGAGCGCCGCGGTCGTGACCGACGAGGTGGAAGGCGACGAAGCCGAGCGACTCCATCACCTCCACCATGTCGAGCGCCATGGCGCGCTTGGAATAGTTCGAGTGGTCGGGCAGCCCTTTCGGCTTGGAGGAGTCACCGTAGCCGCGCAGGTCCGGGCACACCACGGTGTAGTCGCGCGCGAGCTGCGGTGCGACCTTGTGCCACATCGTATGGGTCTGCGGGTAGCCGTGCAGGAGCAGGAGCGGCGGGCCTTCGCCGCCCAGGACGAGATTGATCGTCGCGCCGCTGGTGCGCAGCTTCCTTCGGACGAAACCCGGAAACAGGCTCATGCGAAAAGCAGCGCCGCGGCGACCTTGCGCTCCTCGGCGACGAGGATGTTGTAGGTCCGGCAGGCGGCCTGCACGTCCATCACCTCGACGCCGATGCCGGCGCGCGCGAGCGCGGCGGTGAGGCGGGGATGCGGGAAGCGCTGCTTCGGCCCGGTACCGAGCACCACGATCTCCAGTCCCAGGTTTTTCAAGACGTCGAAGTCTTCCGGGGTGAGGGTTGCGAAAGACGAAGCCTGCCACGGGCGCACTTCGCCGGCCATGACGATGACGCTCGAGTCGTGGCGCGCGCCGTTGACCATCACGTAGCCCTCGCCGTAGGCATTGATGACGTTGGCGTTGCCCGGGACGGAGGCGTGGAGTTTCACGCTAGAATTCTAGCAATGCGTGAGTTTTCAAGGATTAAGCGGCTTCCGCCGTACGTCTTCAACATCACCAACGAGTTGAAGATGGCGGCGCGCCGGCGCGGCGACGACATCATCGACCTGTCGATGGGCAATCCCGACGGGCCGACGCCGCAGCACATCGTCGACAAGCTGGTCGAGGCGGCGCAGCGCCAGGACACGCACGGGTACTCGGTGTCGCGCGGGATTCCCAGATTGAGAAAAGCCGTTTGCGACTGGTATCGGCGACGCTATGCCGTGGAGCTCGACCCCGACGCGGAAGCGATCGTCACCATCGGCTCGAAGGAGGGGCTCGCGCACCTGATGCTCGCCTGCCTGGAGCGAGGCGACACGGTGCTGGTTCCCAATCCCTCCTACCCGATCCACATCTACGGCGCCATCATCGCCGGCGCCGACATCCGCTCGGTGCGCATGACCCCGGGCGTGGACTTCTTCGCCGAGCTCGAGCGCGCCATCCGCGAGCTCACGCCCAAGCCGAAGATGCTGGTGCTCGGCTTCCCGTCGAACCCGACCGCGAAATGCGTGGACCTTGCGTTCTTCGAGAAGATCGTCGCGCTCGCCCGGCAGCACGACATCCTGGTGGTGCACGACCTCGCCTACGCCGACATCGTCTTCGACGACTACAAGGCGCCCTCCATCATGCAGGTGCCCGGCGCGCGCGAGGTCGCGGTGGAGTTCTTCACCATGTCGAAGAGCTACAACATGGCGGGCTGGCGCATCGGCTTCATGGTCGGCAACCGCGACCTGGTGAACGCGCTCGCGCGCATCAAGAGCTACCACGACTACGGCAGCTTCACGCCCATCCAGGTGGCCTCCATCGTCGCGCTCGACGGGCCGCAGGATTGCGTCGCCTCGATAAGAGAGACCTACGAGAAAAGAAGAAATGTGATGGTGAAAGGCCTGCACGACATCGGCTGGATGGTCGAGGTGCCCAGGGCCTCGATGTACGTGTGGGCGAAGATCCCGGAGCCCTATGCCGCGCTCGGGTCGCTGGAATTCACCAAGCGGCTCATCGAGGGGGCGAAGATCGCGGTGTCGCCGGGCGTCGGCTTCGGCGACTACGGCGACGACCACGTGCGCATCGCCCTCATCGAGAACGAGCACCGCCTGCGCCAGGCCGTGCGGGGAATTCGCGACATGTTCCGCAAGGATGGGCTCCTAAGAGGAGCCGCTTGAAGCCTATACGGGTCGGCCTGCTGGGGATCGGCACGGTCGGCGGCGGCACCTGGGAGGTCCTCAAGCGCAACGCCGGCGAGATCCGCCGCCGCGCCGGGCGGGCCATCGGTATCACGGTGGTGGCAGACAGGGAAGTCAGGAAAGCCAGATCCATCGTAAAGGGCAAAGCGAAAGTCGTTGCTGACGCCTTCGCGGTCGTGCGCTCGCCCGAGATCGACATCGTCGTCGAGCTGATCGGCGGCACGCGAGTGGCGAAGGACCTGGTGCTCGAGGCCATCGCCAACGGCAAGCACGTCGTGACCGCGAACAAGGCGCTGCTCGCGACCCACGGCAACCGCATCTTCGCCGCCGCGCAGAAGAAGGGGGTGATGGTCGCCTTCGAGGCGGCGGTGGCGGGCGGCGTGCCGATCATCAAGGCGCTGCGCGAGGGCCTGAGCGCCAACCGCATCGAGTGGATCGCCGGCATCATCAACGGCACCTCGAACTTCATCCTCTCCGAGATGCGCGACAAGGGCCTCTCGTTCGACGCCGCGCTCGCCGACGCGCAGGCGCGCGGCTACGCCGAGGCCGACCCCACCTTCGACATCGAGGGCGTGGATGCCGCGCACAAGCTCACCATCCTCGCCGCGCTCGCCTTCGGCATCCCGATGCAGCTCTCAAAATGCTTCAAGGAAGGCATTCAGAATCTCGGCCGGGCGGACATCAGCTACGCCGAGGAGCTCGGCTACCGCATCAAGCTGCTCGGCATCACCAAGAAGACGGAGAAGGGCATCGAGCTGCGCGTGCATCCGACGCTGGTGCCGGCGCGGCGGCTCATCGCCAACGTCGAGGGCGTGATGAACGCCATCCTGGTGAATGGCGACGCGGCCGGGCCGACGCTCTACTACGGCGCCGGGGCGGGCGCGCTGCCCACGGCGAGCGCGGTGGTGGCGGACCTCGTCGACGTGACGCGCCTCATTACCGCCGACCCGGAGCACCGCGTGCCGCATCTCGCCTTCCAGCCCGACCAGCTCTCGGACGTGCCGGTCCTGGATGTTTCGGAAATCGAAACTTCGTACTACCTGCGCATGCGGGTGGTCGACAAGCCGGGCGTGCTCGCGCGCGTCACGCGCATCCTCGCCGATTCGCGCATCTCGATCGACGCGATGGTGCAGAAGGAGCCCGGGGAGGGCGAGAGCCGGGTCGACATCGTCATGCTCACCCACCTCGCCCTCGAGAAGAACGTCGACCGGGCGATGCGCCGGATCGAAAGACTGCCCACCGTGGTCGGCAAGGTCACGCGGCTGCGCCTCGAATCCCTGCTTTAGTGGACTACGTCTCGACCCGCGGCGAAGCGCCGGCGCGCCGCTTCAGCCAGATCCTCCTGGAAGGCCTCGCCCCCGATGGCGGGCTGTACGTGCCCGGGACGTTTCCCCAGGTGAAACTCCCTGAATTGAGAAACAAGGCCTATCCGGAGCTCGCGCTCGCCATTCTTTCCCGGTTCATGGACGACGTGCCGGGCCTCGAGGCGCTGGTCCGGGCCACCTACACCGCAAGAGTCTTCGGCTCGGGCGACGTGACGCCGCTGCGCACGCTCGAGCCGGGGCTGCATCTCCTCGGCCTCTCGAACGGCCCGACGCTCGCGTTCAAGGACATTGCCCTGCAGCTGCTGGGAGGTCTTTTCCAGCAGAAGCTGGAAGCGGAAAACCTTTCCCTCAATATCCTGGGCGCGACTTCCGGCGACACCGGCTCGGCGGCCGAGTACGCGATGCGCGGCAAGCCGCGCATCCAGGTCTTCATGCTCTCGCCGCACAAGCGCATGAGCGCCTTCCAGCGCGCGCAGATGTTCTCGCTGCAGGACGCGAACGTCCACAACCTCGCGGTCGAGGGCACGTTCGACGACTGCCAGGACATGGTGAAGGCGGTCAATGCCGACGCGGCGTTCAAGGCGCGCCAGCGCATCGGCGCGGTGAACTCCATCAACTGGGCGCGCGTCGCCGCGCAGGTGGTGTACTACTTCAAGGGCTACTTCGCTGCCACGCAGAACGACTCGCAGCCGGTCTCCTTTGCCGTGCCTTCGGGCAACTTCGGCAACATCTACGCCGGCCACGTGGCCCGCAGGATGGGCCTGCCCGTCAGGCACCTCATCCTCGCCAGCAACGAGAACGACGTGCTGCACGAGTTCTTCCGGACCGGCCGGTACCGCGTGCGCCGCCCGGTCAAGGAGACTTCCAGCCCGTCGATGGACATCTCCAAGGCCTCGAACTTCGAGCGCTACGTGTTCGAGCTCGTCGGCGGCGACGGCGCGCGGCTGCGCGAGCTGTGGCGACAGCTCGAGCGCGACGGCGAGTTCGACCTCTCCGCCTTTTCGCGCGAGGTCAGGGCGAGCGGCTTCGTCTCCGGCAAGAGCACGCATGCCGACAGACTGGAAACAATCCGAAAAATCTATTCTTCCTATAACACCATTATCGATCCGCATACCGCGGACGGCGTGAAGGTGGGGCTCGAGCACCGCGAGCCGCTGGTGCCGCTCGTCTGCCTGGAGACGGCGCTGCCGGTGAAGTTCGCCGCCACCATCCGCGAGGCGCTCGGCCGCGAGCCGCAGCTCCCCGCCGAGCTCGCCGGCCTGGAGAAGCTGCCGCAGCGCTTCAAGGTGATCCCGAAGGACGTCGCCATGCTGAAGCGGATCATCGAGGCGGCATGAGCGAGAAGAACGTGCTCGGCGGCGAGCTGCGCGCCTGCAGCTATGCGCCGCTCACCGGCTACTTCCGCGACGGGATGTGCGCGACCCAGGCGCACGACGGCGTGGCGCACCTCATCTGCGTGCAGGTGACGCAGGAGTTCCTCGATTTCAGCGTGCGCAAGGGCAACGACCTCGTCACCCCGCGCCCCGACCTGCGCTTTCGCGGCCTGAAGCACGGCGAGCGCTGGTGCCTGCATGTGCTGCGCTGGGTCGAGGCCTGGGAGGCGGGCGCCGCGCCGCGCGTGATCCTCGAGTCGACGCACGAGAACGTGCTCAACTACGTGCCGCTCTCCGCGCTCAAGCGCTACGCCCTGGATCTGCAGTGACAGGAAAAATCAAGCTCCTGCTTTTCCTTCTCCTGTCGGTTTTCATGTCGATCACCGCCTGGTGGGCGTGGGACCGCGGCCACATCCCGGGGAATCCGCGCGCCATCTCCACCGCGGCGATGCAGCCGGCGCTGCTGCGCCACCTGATGACGGTGCCGCGCGGCCAGCATGGCGGCTGCCTCGCGCCAGAGCTCGCTTATCCGCGCCCCGAGATCCAGGGGCAGGAAGGCATCGGCCAGCGTCCGATTCCCGGCCAGTTCGCCGTCACGCTGCTCGTGCAGGCGCGCATCCCCGAGCAGCAGGGCCGCGAGCGCCAGCTCGCGCAGATGAGCTATCTCGCGCGCCAGGGCTTCTTCGCCGAAGCGGAAGCGACGGTGCTCACCGACGCCGGCCCGCGCGCGGCGCGGCAGTACATGCTCACCTGGAAGGGCTATGCCGAGGGCGGCCCGCAGCACTACGGCGCGCCGTGCTTTCGCATCGGCGAGCCCGCGTTCGAGGCGATCGAGGCGCTCGAGAAGCAGCCGCAGCGCCTCGCCGGCATCGAAGCCTGGTCGGTCACCTACCGCACCGGCGTGCGCGGGGTTCCCGGCTGGGCGGCAAGCGACGAGGCGCGCGCGCTTTTCCCGGGGCTGAAGTCGCGCACCGAGGCGGCGCGCGGGAAGGCGCTGCTCCTGCGCGGCGACACCGGCTGGATCTCCCAGGCCGAGGCGCGCCTGCAGCTGCTCGACCCGCGCGAGGGCGCCGCGGCCGTCGCCGCCCGCCACGTCGAGGAGCTGCGCGAGCGCTCGACGGCGCCGACGCTCGACCTCGCGGCGGCGCGCGCGGCGCTCGAGGAGCATGTGGCGGGCGCGGCCTGGGCCCGCCATCGCGATGCCGCCTGCCTGCCGATGCGCCTGCTGCGCGGCGGCGACGAGCGCGGCGCCGCGGTGCGCGACAACGAGTTCAGCATCACCTACTACGACCTGCCCAGGACGACGCGCCCCGCCTACTCGCGCGGCTTCATGGTGACGACGCTGCACGCGCTGCACGCCCTGGAGGCGGCGGGCCTCGCCCGCTCGAGGCCGAGCGGGCCCGGCGAGGTCGTCTTCGGCCGCGTCAAGGTGAAGGCAAGCCGCGGCGTGCGCTACAGCATCTCGCCGGAGGCGCTCGAGGCGCTCGGCGTGGGGCGCGGCAACCCCTGCCTCCCGGCGGGCAAGCTCAAGGTCGAGGTCCTCGCGGTGCGCAGCACCGGCCCGGGCCTGGCGCAAGTCGCCGCGCGCGGCAAGGTGAGCGACACGCCCGCCTGGGCGCTGCGCGTCGCGGAGCACCTGCCGGCGCTCAAGGCCGTGCTCGCCGAGGGCGTGCCCGTCTCCGGGCAGCTCGTGCACTCCGCGCAGGGCTGGCGCTTTGCCGCCCTCATCCCGCACTACCCCGAGCTCCAGTCGCAGAGCGTCCCGCCGCCGCTGCGCCGGCTGCTGCCGCAGACCGAGGCGGCCCATCCTGTAGTTTCTTCCCACTAGGTTGCTGCGCCCGCAGTGCTACAGTAGCGGGGCAGGCACCTTTAGAGGAGGAGGCCCATGGCAATGCGCTTTTCAGTCGCGGCGCTCGCGCTCGCGCTGGCTCTGCCCGTTCAAGCCCAGAAACTGCCCTCGACGCTGACCTTCACCGCGTACGACACCGGCTCGTCCGGCTTCAACATCGCGGTGGCGGTGGGCAAGACGCTCAAGGACAAGCACGGCACCGACGTGCGCGTGCTGCCGGCGGGCAACGACGTCGCGCGGCTCGCGCCGCTCAAGGCGAACCGCGCCCAGGCCTCGGCCATGGGCATCGGCGTGTACTTCGCCCAGGAAGGCGTGTTCGAGTTCGGCGTGAAGGACTGGGGACCGCAGCCGCTGCGGCTCATCCTCGCCTCCAGCGCCTGCAACGCCATCTCGCTGGGCGTCGCCAGGGACACCGGCGTGAAGCAGATCAGGGACCTCAAGGGCAAGCGCATCGGCATGGTGGTCGGCTCCCCCGCGCTCAACCAGAACGCCTTCGCCATCCTCGCCTTCGGCGGCCTCACCCGGAACGACGTGAAGCTGGTCGAGTTCTCCAGCTACGGCGCGATGTGGAAGGGCATCATCAACAACGAGGTCGACGCCGCCATCGCTTCGACCATTTCCGGGCAGGCGAAGGAGGCGGAAGCCTCGCCGCGCGGCCTGCTCTACCCGCCGACGCCCGCCGCCGACCGCGAGGGCTGGGCGCGGCTCAACAGGTTCGGGCCGTACTATGCCCCGCACAAGGCGACCTGCGGCGTCGGCATCACGGCGGCGAACCCGGTGGAGCTGCCCAACTATCCGTACCCCATCTTCATGGCCTACGCGCAGCAGCCGGCCGATCTCGTCTACAACCTCGCCAAGGCGATGATCAACGGCTACGACGCCTACAAGGACGGGGCGCCCGGCGCCGACGGCCTGGAGCTCAAGCGCCAGATCCTCGCCTGGGCGCTGCCCTACCACGAGGGCACGGTGCAGGCGATGAAGGAGGCGGGCGTGTGGCAGGCCGAGCACGACGCGCACAACCAGAACCTGCTCAGGCGCCAGCAGACCCTGGCCTCGGCCTGGAGCGCGTACCTCAAGACCAACCCCGCCGATGACGCCGCCGCTTTCCGCAAGGGCTGGATGAGCGCCCGCAGCGCGGCGTTGCGCAAGGCGGGCATGGAAACGATCTTCGAGTAGCGTCCCGGGTCGACGAGTACCCCGAAAATGCAGGGCGGCGAGGCGGATGCGATCCGCGTCCGGACTCTCCGCGGCGGCTGGCGCTGGGCGCTCGCCGGCGCCGCCGCGTTCACCATCTTCCTCTGCGTCAACCAGCAGTTCGTCCTGCGCTTCTTCGTCGGCTTCACGCCGCTCAATACCGAGTACTACTACGCGCTGGTGCTGGTGATGCTGCCGTTCGTGTTCGTCATCTTTCCGGGCGGCCGCCGCGCGCCCGTCGATCGCGTGCCGTGGACCGATGCTTTGCTGTTTCTCATTACAGCAACTACAACATTCGTGCTTTTACTGAACATCAGAAAGGCCGCAGAGCTGGGGTGGGAGTTCGGCGGCGCGCCGGACAGGATCGTCTGGGCGGGCTATCTCATCTGGGCGCTGCTCATGGAGGGGCTGCGCCGCACCGGCGGCCTGAGCCTGATGCTTTCGGTGCTGCCCTTCACGCTCTATCCGCTGTTCGCGGACTCGGCCTGGCTCGGGCCGCTCAAGGGGGCGCAGTCGACGCCGGCGCAGGCGAGCGCCTACCACGCGCTCTCGAGCGAGAGCGTGCTCGGCATCCCGCTGCAGGCCTTCGCCGAGACGGTGATCGGCTTCCTCGTGTTCGGCACCGCGCTGATGATGACCGGCGCGGGCAAGTTCTTCATCAACCTGTCGTTCGCGCTGTGCGGCACGTTCCGCGGCGGCGCCGCCAAGGTCTGCATCTTCGCGAGCGCGCTGCTCGGCATGATGTCGGGCAGCATCGTCGCCAACGTGCTCACCGCGGGCACCATGACCATCCCGGTGATGAAGCGCACCGGCTTTACCGCATCGTACGCCGCGGCGATCGAGGCCTGCGCCTCCACCGGCGCCGTGCTCGCGCCGCCGGTGATGGGCGCCACCGCCTTCGTCATGGCGCAGTTCCTCAACGTCAGCTACGCCGAGGTGGCGCTCGCCGCGGCGCTTCCCGCCGCGCTCTACTACTTCGGGCTGTTCATGCAGGTCGACGCCTACGCCGCGCGCCACGGGCTGAAGGGCCTGCCGAGGGAGGAGCTGCCGTCGCTCTGGCAGACGGTGAAGGAAGGCTGGTACTACCTCGCGGTAATCGCGCTGCTCATCTACATGCTGCTCATCATGAAGCGCGAGAGCCACGCGCCCTTCTTCGCCACCGTGCTGCTGCTCGTGCTGAACCAGCTGTTCAACCGGGAGCGCTGGAGCTGGGGCACGGTGATGCGCTTCCTCGAGATGAACGGCCGCACCTTCGTCGAGCTGGTCGGCATCCTTGCCGGCTGCGGCCTGCTGATCGGCGCCTTCTCCCTCACCGGCGTGATCTCGAGCCTCGCCAACGACATGCTCACGCTCGCCGCGGGCAGCGCGCTGCTGCTCCTCGCGATGGCCGCGGTGACGAGCCTGGTGCTGGGCCTGGGGCTCACCACCACCGCCTGCTACATCTTCCTCGCCATCCTGGTCGGCCCGGCGCTCGAGAAGGCCGGCCTGAACAAGATGGCGGTGCACATGTTCATCTTCTACTGGGGCATGCTCTCCTCGATCACGCCGCCGGTGGCGATCGCCTCCTTCGCCGCCGCCGGCATCGCCGGCGCGCCGCCGATGAAGACCGCCTGGGAATCGATGACGGTGGGCAGCATCATCTACTTCATCCCGTTCTTCTTCGTGCTCAACCCGGCGTTCGTGCTGCAGGGATCGCTGTGGGAGGCGGCCTACCTCAGCGCCTGCACCGCCGCCGGCGCCATCTTCATCTGCGCCGGCCTGCAAGGCTGGCAGCTCGGCATCGGCGACCTCGCGCGCGCCGGCGGCTACGAGTGGCTGCTGCGCCTCGCGCTGGTGCTCGGCGGCATCGTGCTCGCCGCCCCCGGCGGCGGCATCCTGCCGATAGGACATTTGGCGATGGCCGCGGCTGCGGCGGTGCTGCTTATTCCGGCCCTGCTTGCTGCTGCGTGGTCGGTGCGAGGCCGGCGCGGTCGAGAATCCCGATCTCGCGTCCCGATACCCTGATCAGCTGCCGCGCGGAGAGCTCGCGCAGCAGGCGCGAGAGCGTCTCCTTCTTCATGCCGAGGAGCGAGGCGATGACGGTCTTGCTCGCCGGCAGCTTGACGCTGCAGGCGCCGCCGCCGTCGCCCGGGCGGGCGAGCGAGTCGAGATAGGCGGCGAGGCGCTGCGCGCCGTGGCGGGAAGCGCTCGCCTCCAGCGCCTCGATGAGCGACAACGCCTGGTTCGCGAGGGTGCGGGCGAAGCGCAGGGCGAGCCGCGCATCCTCGCGCAGCAGCGCGAGCAGCGCCTCGCGCGGCAGCAGCGCCACCGTCGACTCCACCAGCGCGACGACTTCGAGCCGCGGCGCGCGGCCGAGGGCGATGCTCGCCTCGCCGAAGCTCTCGCCCGGCGCGAGCAGCCCGATGACGCGCCCGCCCTGCGGCAGCGCGACCTTGAGCATGCCGCGCAGCACGACCAGCAGCCCGGGCAGCGGCTCGCCGGCGCGTACCGGCGCGGCGTTGCGCGGCACGCCGGCGACGCGCGCCTGGGCTGCGAGCTCGGCAACGCGCGCGCGCGGATAGCCGCGGAACATCGGCAGGCCTGCAATGGCTGCTTCAACGCTGAGCTGCTTCGCCGCCGGCGTACGCGCCTCCCGTGGGCCAGAAACGGACGGCCCATCATCGGCGCGCTGCGGCAGCCGCGTCTTGAGCTAAATCAACTGGAATGGGCCTTTTCGGCCAGCGCCTGGAGGGCGGCGCGGTCGAGGATGGCGATCTCCCGGCGCGACACGCGCAGCACGCCGCGCGCCGAGAGGCTGCGCAGCAGGCGCGACAGGGTCTCCTTCGACATGCCAAGCTGCGCCGCGGCCAGCGTCTTCGTTCCAGGCAGGCGCGCCTGGCATTGACCGTTGCCGGCGACGGGCTCGGCGACCGAGTCGAGGTACGAGGCGAGCCGCTGCACCCCGCGCCGCGGTGCGCTCGCGTACAGCGCTTCCAGCAGCCTGAGGTTGCGCTCCGCGAGCGCGAGCACCATGCCGCGCGCAAGCCGCGGGTCGCGCTCGGTGAGCGAGAAGATCGCCGCCGCGGGGAGCACCACCAGCTTCGAGTTCGCAAGCGCGACCGGCTCGTAGGGGGCTGCCCGGCCGAGCATGGCGGTCGACTCGCCGAAGCTCTCGCCCGCCGCGACCACGCGCACCACGCGTTCCTGGCAGCCGTTCGCCGGCACGCGCAGCTTGAGCGCCCCGTAGGCGACCGCGACCACGCCCGGCAGGGGCTCGCCGCGGCGCACGAGCACGCTGCCGCGCATGAGCGGCAGCGCCCAGGACTGCGCGGCAAGACTCGCCCGCAACGCCGCCGGGGCGCCCCAGAAGAGCTTCAGGTTCCCGAGCACCGCCTCGATCAGGCGGGTGTCGGAGCCGATTTGGGTTTCGCGCTTGATATAGTCATGATGCGCCGCGGACAGTCCTCGATGTTGACCTACGTCAATGTTCCGGCCGGATGCCGTTTGATGTCAACATACGGCAGTAGTATGCGTTGAACCAATCATCGCCATAGGAGGAGAGTGCAATGAAAGCAATGCTGCTGGTCGTCGTCGTCGTCGCCGCG